>Ga0075436_100000749_pt1 | contig 21485 bp, 20 predicted proteins | sample RhiMethybrSRZTD5_FD_75303 | JGI IMG/M metagenome (GOLD analysis project Ga0075436, IMG submission 75303) | Populus rhizosphere microbial communities from Tennessee, USA - Rhizosphere MetaG P. TD hybrid SRZTD5 | ecosystem: Host-associated > Plants > Roots > Rhizosphere > Soil | place: USA...
CGCAGGGCGGCGTCGTCTGGGTGTTCGCGGTAGGGCAGTAAACGATGAGCACGTCCCGGCGGTCGACGGCTTGCTGCGGCGCCGGCCGCCGGGATGCTGCGCTCCCATGCTGCTGAGATTGTCGCCTGCCATCGTCGCCGTCGTCGTCATGGCTGCCACGCTCGGCACCGTCCCGGCGCCGACGCGCGCCGATTATGTCGCGAGCGAGTTCGCCGTCAGCATCGAGAACCCGACCGTCAAGCGCGGGAGCACCGCGGTGATCGTCGCGACCATTTCGGCGCGTGAGGGTTTCCGCATCACGGACTCGTATCGACATCGCATCGTGAATCTGGCGTCGGCCGATGGCGACGTCGAGCTCGCGCGAAAAGTCGTCCGCGGCTCGGTCGCGGACGGTCGCGTGGTCTTCCGCGTCGAGGCCGTTCCGAAGACGGCCGGGCCTCATCTCATCGTCGGCGTCTTCCGCTTCAGCGTGAACAACGGCGAGCGACTGGACATCAAAGCGGCGCCGTTCGAATCGACGGTGACCGCGACAGACTGACCGGAGAATATTCCTCGCCCGTGACGGCGCGCCACGCGCCACGCGACGCGCTGGGCAAACGCTTGCAACCCATGGGGCTGTCAGCTCCATCTCGCCACCGGCACCCCCCTTGCACGGAGACCGCGTAACGTCAGGCGCTCCGAGCGCGTCATCAAAGGGGGAAGCCTGTATGAGCTGTCGCTGGCCGGCGCTGAAGATGCTCGTGCTCGTGGCGAGCATCCTGGTTCGGTACGACACGATGGAGATTCTCGTCTACGTCGAGCCGAGCGCAGAGGTCCAGACGGCCGCGGAGTTCGTCGCGCACGCGTGCGACGTGGCCCACTCCCTGGATCTTGCGCTGCCGACGCCATACCGGATCCAGTGGGGCAAGGAGCTGCCGAACGGCGCGGTCCTGCCGGATGATTCGAAGGTCATGACCGGGATGCTGACGCCGCGGATCTGCAGCAGGACGTAGTTACACCTCCAACCACTCCTTCCGCACGCTCTCGTTGCGCATCAGATCCGCCGGCGTTCCCTCGAACACCACGCGGCCGTGACCCATCACGTAGACGCGGCGTGAGATGTTCAGCGCGATCGTCAGCTTTTGCTCGACGAGGAGAATGGCAACGCCGCGCGCGGCGATCTGCACGAGCAGATCGGAGACCTGCTTCACGAGCATCGGCGCCAGGCCTTCCGTCGGCTCGTCGATCATGATCAGGTCGGGATCGCCCATCAGCGTGCGGCAGATGGTGAGCATTTGCTGCTCGCCGCCGGAGAGGACGCCGCCGGGGTTTTCCGCGCGCTGACGCAGGGCAGGAAACATCCCGAACATGTCGTCCATCGTCCAGCGGCCGGCGCGGCGCATATTCTTCACGCCCAACAACAGATTCTGGCGGACCGTGAGCGTCGGGAAGATGTCACGGTTCTCGGGAACGTAACCGAGACCTTTGTGCGCGATGACGTAGGGCGGCAGCCCGCAGATCTCCTCGTCGCGGAAGCGCACCGAACCCGATGCCGTGACGTCGCCCATGACGGCCTTGATCGTCGTCGAGCGCCCCACGCCGTTGCGGCCCAGGAGGCTGACGATCTCGCCCTCGCCCACCGTCAGCGACACGCCGTGCAGGATGTGGCTCTTGCCGTAGAACGCGTGGAGATCCGAGACGGTGAGCATCAGGCGACGCCCTGCGGGACGCCGAGATAGGCCTCTTGTACGGCGGCATTGGCACGGATGCGATCGGGCGTGTCGTGGGCGATGACCTCACCGTAGACGAGCACGGCGATGCGATCGGCGAGGTCGAAAACCACGCTCATGTCGTGCTCGACCATGATCAGCGTCTTGCCGGCCGTCACCTGGCGGATGAGCGCGATCACGTGCTCGGTCTCGCTGCGGCTCATCCCGGCCGTCGGCTCGTCGAGCAGGATGACGTCGGCGCCGCCGGCGATGGTGATGCCGATCTCGAGCGCGCGCTGCTCGGCGTAGGACAGCACGCCGGCCGGCACGTCGCGCCGCGCGGCGAGGTTGAGCTGCTCGAGCACCGTCTCGGCACGCTCGTTGACGTCGCGCGCGGCGCCGATGCGGTGCCAGAACGAGTAGCGATAACCGGCCGCCCACAGCACCGCGCAGCGGATGTTCTCGAACACGCTCATGCGGGTGAAGATGTTGGTGACCTGGAACGACCGCGCCAACCCGCGCCGGTTAATCTCGTACGGCGTGAGGTCCGTGACGTCCTCGCCCCGGACGCGGATGCGGCCGCTGCTCACCGGATACTTGCCGGTGATCAGATTGAACAGCGTGGACTTGCCGGCGCCATTGGGGCCGATCAGCGCCTGACGCGTGCCGGCCTCGATCGCCAGCGTGACGCCGCGAATGATCGGGGTCGCGCCAAACGACTTGCGAACGTCGCGCAGCTCGATCGCCGCCATGTTTGTCACTTGGTTACCTCAGCGAACGCCGCCGCCGCGCGCGGCGCGGTCCACCGCACACCCAACGCGCCCAGCACGGCGAGCGCGGCGAAGCCCAGCCACGGCATGAGCGTTCGCGGTGCGATCGTCGTCCAGAACAGTCGTTTCGTCGCGCCGGCGCCCTCCGACACCGCGACGAAGTGCAGCAGCTCGAGCAGCCCGATGGCGCCGATGACGGCGACGAGGCCGAGCGCGCCCGTGATGAGATACGGCACGACGAGCCGACCGATCCGTCGCGACCGCCACGCGGGCGCGTGCAGCATGAGAATGCCCGCCAGCCCCATGGGCACGAACAGCACCGTGATGAGGAAGAGGATGCCGAGGTAGAGCAGCCACATCCCCGTGTAGTCGCTGAGCATGCTCTGCAAGAACGTGAAGATGACCGCGCCGATGATCGGGCCGACGAAGTACCCGATGCCGCCGATATACGCCATCAGCAGCACCCCGCCGGAGGCGTTGAGGCCCATGTTCTCCGCGGTGAGGATCTCGTAGTTGATCGCGAACAGCCCGCCCGCAATGCCGGCAAAGAAGCCGGCCGCGCAGAAGGACACGAAGCGGACGCGGTGCTGGCTGTAGCCGACGAATTCCGCGCGCTCGGGATTGTCGCGCACGGCGTTGGCCATGCGGCCCACGGGCGTGCGCGAGAACGCGTACATCGCGAGCGCGGCCACGAAGAGCCAGAAGGCGATGAGGTAGTACACCTGCCGGTCGCGCGTGAACTCGAGCCCGAGCAGGAGCGGCGCCTTCGACCGATTGGTGGTGATGCCTTCCTCCCCGCCGAAGAAGCGGTCGAAGATCAGCGACGAGGCGGCCATGAGCTCGGCGACGCCGAGCGAGATCATCGAGAACACGGTGCCGGCGCGTCGCGTGGAGAACGAGCCGAACAGCACGGCGAAGGCGAGACCACCGAGCCCGCCCACGAGCGGCAGTAGCGGCACGGGCAGCCAGAGCGTGCCCCGCCCCGCCATGTTCAGCACGTGGGCCGCGATGAATCCGCCGATGCCGAAGTACACCGCGTGGCCGAACGACAGCATGCCGCCCTGGCCGAGCAGCATGTTGAAGGACAGCGCGAAGATGACCGCGATGCCCATCTGGTTCATGATCGCCAGCGCTGTGCCGGTCGGCACGAGCTGCGGCAGGATCAGCAACAGCACCGCCGCCGCCAGCCCCAGGCCCACGCGTCGCGCAAGGACCGCGCGGGCGACGCCGGGCAGGGCGAGCGAGCGCGTAGCCGCCGGGGCGCTCACGTCTCGCGCGTCCCGAACAGGCCGGTGGGGCGGAGGATCAGCGTCAGCACCAACAAGACGTACGGCAGGATCGGGGCGACCTGGGCGATCGTCACCTTCCAGAGGTCGTGCAGCGCTCCGCCGGCGCTGGCCGGCACGCCAACGGCGGTCAGCATGCCGCCGACCGAGACGTCCATCGCGACGGCGAACGTCTGCACGATGCCGATCAGCAGCGAGGCTACGAAAGCCCCGGTGAGCGACCCGAGACCGCCAATCACGACGACAACGAACACGATGCTGCCGAGGACCTGCGCCATGCCGGGGAAAGTGCCGAGCACCGGCCCGGCGATCACGCCCGCCACGCCGGCCAGCGCCGAGCCGATGCCGAAGACGACCATGAACACGCGCGGCACATTGTGGCCGAGCATGGCGACCATCTGCGGATGGGTCAGCGACGCCTGGATGATCAGGCCGGCACGTGTGCGGGTGAGGATCACGAAGATGAACGCGAAGATCGCGATCGAGATCACGAGCATGAACGCTTTGTAGGCGGGAAAGCTCGAGCCGAAGGCGCGGAAGAGCGGGAAGTCGAGCGCCGCCGGGACCTGATAGCTCTTCGCCGGCCGGCCCCACACGAGCTGCACGATCTCCTCGATCACGATGGCGACGCCGAACGTGAAGATCAGCTCCGCGATGTGCCCGAAGCGGTGGACGCGGCGCAGGCCCTGCCGCTCGATCACGGCGCCGAGCAGGCCGACGACGATGGGCGCAATGACGAGCGCGGGCCAGAATCCCAGGCGCAGCCCGAGCGTGAACGCGATGTAGGCGCCGAGCATGTAGAAGGACGCGTGGGCGAAGTTGAGCACGCCCATCATGCCGAAGATGAGCGTGAGCCCGCTCGACAGCATGAACAGCAGCATGCCGTAGACGAGCCCGTTGAGAATCGAGAACAGAATCAGCTGGAACATCGGATGGAGCGGCGGGCGGGGACCCCCCGCCCGCCGCTCGCTGCCCGTCTAGGTCGGGCGCTGCATCTTGCACGTCGTCGGCTGCGTCGCCTTGTCGCGCTCGATCTTGTTCTCGAGCGAGAGCCCGAAGCCGGACGCGTCGAGGTCGTACTTGATGTTCTTGTTCGTGTGGACGGAGATGTAGATCGGCATCTGCAGCTGATGATCGTCGCGCCGCATCACGAGCTGGTCGCCCGAGAGGTTCGTGAACTCCGCGCCTTCGAGGGCGGCGGCGACCTTGTCAACGTCCGTCGTGCCCGCGCGCTTGATGGCCTGCGCCAGCATGTTCAGCGCCGTGTGGATACGCGGCTGGTTGATGTCGTTCTGCGGATGCAGCTTCCGATAGCCGGTGATGTAGTCCCCGAGCGCCTTGGGTGCGTTGGGGTTGCCGGGATGGCTCTCGTGCACGAGACGGATGCGGTCGATGCCGGCCGCGCCGATCGCCGCCGTCACGCCATCGGACGCGGCGTAGTACGTGTAGAACGGCACCTTCAGCCCGCCGTCGTTGGCGGCCTTCGCGAGCGCGATCATGTCGGCGCCCCAGTTGCCGGTGATCACCGCATCGGCGCCCGAGGCCACGATCTTCTGCACGTACGGGGAGAAGTCCTTGACCTTGCCGATCGGATGCAGCTCGTTGCCGACGATCTGGATGTCGGGGCGCTTCTTCCCCAGCATGCTGACCGCGGCATCGGCCACGGCTTTCCCGAACGAGTAGTCCTGGCCGATGATGTACATCTTCTTGATCGACTTGTTGGTGGCGATGACGTCGGTGAGCGCGGCCATCTTCATGTCGGCGTGGGCGTCGAAGCGGAAGTGCCAGAAATGGCATTTCTCGTTCGTCAGCGCCGGGTCCACCGCTGAATAGTTCAGATAGAGGACCCGGTTGCCGGCGTCGCGCTCGTTGTGCTTCTGCACCGCGTCCGAGATCGCGTGCGCGACGCCGGAGCTGTTGCCCTGGAACACGAACGGAATCCCGTCGCCGATGACTTTCTTGAGCTGAATGAGGCTCTCCTGCGGGCTGACCTTGTTGTCGAGCGGCACCAGCTCGAGCTGACGGCCCAGCACGCCGCCTGACTTGTTGATCGCGTCGGCGGCGTACTTGAACTGGTTGAGCCCGTTCTCGCCCGTCGCCGCGAACGGACCGGAGAGCGGATCGATGTAGGCGACTTTGATGGGGTCCGCCGGGGTCGCGGACGACGCGAGCCCCGCAAGGATTGCAAGCATCACGAGGAATACGACAGCACTGTGCCGAGTGGACATCGTTGGCCTCCCTCCAGAGTGGCGGGTACGGTGACACGGCGGACCGCCCTTTGACAAGTGCGGCCTGGGCACTGTCGGCATTGTTGGCGATTCCTAGGGGGCGGGCGAGCGCGGGGCGTCTAAATCCGTTGGAGCATTGGCTTCACACATCCGGCACGCGAAATGCCGGATCTTCGCCTTGATCGCGGCGATCCGCGCGGGTTGTCAACTGAGCTGACAGGACGCAGCCGTCGGCCGCGGGATTAGAAACACTCTGTTGTGACGGCTCGCCGTGCTCGCGGCCGTGTCGATTACGGGTATTTGCGACTTCGGCCCGTACGATGCGACCGCGGGCAGCGGGCCTCGTGCCCGCCTTCCGGCTTGCTCAAACGCCCAGCGCCAGCCGCGTCGAAGACGTTCGACCCTCGATTCCGAACGCGATCTCGCCGGTGGTCTCGGGATCGACATACGTCTCGAACAGTCGATCCCAGAGCGTGAGACGCGAGCCGAGGTTCGCCGTGTGATGCAAGGGATTGCGGCTGTGGTGGACGTGGTGATATCGCGGCGTCACCACGACCCACTCCAGCCACCGCGAGCGCCATGTCACGTTCATGTGCATCCAGTTGTTCTGGAAGAAGCCTTCGGCGAAGACGAGCATGAAGAGCCACGGCGGCGCCCCGTGCAGCAGCGGCGCGCAGAACGCGAACGGCAGGTTGAACAGCACTTGATTGGGCACCGACGCGCGCACGCCGGCCAGCCAGTACATGTACGGCGGCGAGTGGTGCCAGCGATGAATCCGCCATAGGTACCGCGTATGCATCAGCCGATGCACCGCATACAGTCCGAGGTCGGCCAGCACGTAGTAGAGAACGAGCCGCACAACCAGCGGGAGATCGAGCAGGCGGCCGAGCACAACGTAGCCGGGCGTGATGACGGCTCGGCTGAGATACAGCGAGACGGGCAGGAACAGCAGGCCGTAAATCGCCAGGGCGGTGAGATCGCTTTTGAGGACAGCGCGGTAGCTCAGCGGGCGGGCGGGACGGAGCAGCTCAGCGGCGGTGAAGAGCAGGCCGAAGAGACAAAAGAGGATCGGCGTCTGCAGATAGCCGCTCATGAGCGAGCAGGGCGGCGCAAGAACCGTACCGCGGTCACGACAGCCGAAGACGGCCGATCAGCCGTCAGGGACGCAAGCGCTTGCGCGGTTCGACGGGCAAAATTTTGCGTACCGCGGCCGTTGCGGCCGTGCGATCGCGTTGACAAGGCCCAGCCGTGCCCGTATACACGCGGGCGTGTCCGCGCCCCGCCAGCCGATTCTCTCCGTCCGCGACCTGACCGTGCGCTTCGGCGGCATCGTCGCGCTCGACGGCGTGTCGTTCGACGTTGCCGAGGGTCAGATCGTCGGGCTCATCGGCCCCAACGGCGCGGGCAAGACGACGCTGTTCAACTGTCTGAGCCGGCTCTACACGCCGCAGCGAGGCGACGTACGCTTCCGCGATCGCTCGCTGCTGGCGCTGCCGCCGCACCGCATCGCCGACCTCGGCATCGGTCGCACCTTCCAGAATCTCGCGCTGTTCCCGACGCTCAGCGTGCTGCAGAACGTGATGATCGGCGTCCACAGCAATACCCGCAGCGACTTCCTCAGCAACGCGCTCCGGCTGCCCTGGGTGGCGCGTGAGGAGACGGAGATTCGCGAGCGTGCGCGCGAGCTGTTGGCGTTCCTGAACCTCACTGCGGTGGCCCACCATCCGGCCGCGGGACTGCCGTTCGGCACGCTCAAGCGCGTCGAGCTGGCGCGTGCGCTGGCGGGCAACCCGACGTTGCTGCTCGTCGATGAGCCCGCGGGTGGTTTGAACCATGAGGAGGTGGGCGCGTTGGCCGCGCTGCTGCGGACGATTCGCGATCGGCGTGGCGTGACGATCCTGCTCGTCGAGCATCACATGGGCCTCGTGATGCAGATCTCCGACGCCGTGATCGTCCTCGATTTCGGCCGCAAGATCGCCGAGGGCCGGCCGGCCGAGGTCCAGCGCAATCCCGAGGTGATTCGCGCCTATCTGGGCGCCGACGAGACGGTGGAGGCCCGGCGCTGATGGCGGCGCTGCTCGAAGCGCGGGGCCTTCATGCCCAGTACGGGTGGACGAAGGTTTTGCACGGCATCAACTTCGCCGTCGAAGAGGGAGGCATCACGACGATCCTGGGCGCCAACGGCGCCGGCAAGACCACCACGCTCCGCGCGGTGTGCGGCATGGTCAAGACGACCGGCGAGATCCGCTTCGCCGGGCAGCCCATCAGCGGTCGCCCGACCGAGTCGCTCGTGCGGCTCGGGATCGGGCACGCGCCGGAGGGGCGCGGCACCTTCGTCAATCTCACGGTCGAGGAGAATCTGCGTCTCGGCGCCTACGTGCGCGGCGGCGGAGGTGGCACCGTGGCGCAGGATCTCGAGCGCGTTTATGGCTACTTTCCGGTGCTCGCTCAGCGCCGGAAGCAAACCGGCGGCACCCTCTCGGGCGGCGAGCAGCAGATGCTGGCCGTCGCGCGCGCGCTGATGCTGCGGCCGCGGCTGCTGCTGCTGGACGAGCCGTCGCTCGGGCTGGCACCGCTCGTCGTGCGCGAGATCTTTCGCATCGTGCGGACGATCAATCGCGAGGAGCGCGTGAGCGTGCTGCTCGTCGAGCAGAACGCGGCCCTCGCGCTCGGTCTCGCCGATCACGCCTATCTGATGGAGACGGGCCGTGTCGTGATGTCCGGGCCGGCGGCCGAGCTGCGGCAGAACGAAGCCATCCGCCGGGCGTACCTCGGTTACTGACGATGGAGATCTTCTTCCAGCAGGTGGTCTCGGGGCTCGCCACGGGCGGCATCTACGGCAGCGTGGCGCTCGCCCTCGTGATGATCTACCAGGCCACCGACGTCGTGAACTACGCTCAGGGCGAGATGGCGATGTTCAGCACCTATCTGGCGTGGACGCTGATGAACGCGGGCGTGCCGTACTGGTGGGCGTTCTTCGGCACGCTCGTGCTCTCGTTCGTGGGCGGGTTGGTGATCGAGCGGATCGTCATCCGTCCCGTCGAGAACAAGCCGATCCTCACGATCGTCATCGTCTGCATCGGGCTGCTCGTCATTCTCAACAGCGTGGCGGGCTGGATCTACTCCTACATCCAGAAGCCCTTCCCCAGCCCATTCCCGCCGAAGCCGATCATGCTCGGCACCGTGGTGTTCGGCGCTCACGATCTGGGCGCGATCGGCGTCACGCTCGTGGTGCTGGCATTCCTCTACGCCTTTTTCCGCTTCACCACGCTCGGCCTGGCCATGCGCGCGGCGGCGCAGAATCCGACATCGAGTCGACTCTGCGGCATCCGCGTCGGGTGGATGCTCGCGATCGGCTGGGGCCTGGCCGCAATGGTCGGCGCCGTCGCCGGCATGATGGTCGCGCCGATCGTCTTCCTGGATCCCAACATGATGGCCGGGATCCTCATCTACGCCTTCGCCTCCGCCACCCTCGGTGGCTTCACGAGCCCGGGCGGCGCCGTGCTGGGCGGCCTCATCGTCGGCGTGATCGAAAACCTGGTGGGGACGTACGTCAGCTTCATCGGCACCGAGCTGAAGCTCACGGTCGCCCTCGCGGTGATCCTGATCGTCCTCGTCTTCAAGCCCAGCGGTCTCTTCGGCCGCGCCGCCGTGCATCGCGTGTGAGCCCGCGCGTCCGGTACGTCGTGCTGGTGGCGGTGCTGGCGATAGCGCTGGCCCTGCCGTTCCTCGTCTCGAACTTTCGGGTCTTTCAGTTCACGCAAGTGGCCGTGTACGCCATCGCGCTGCTCGGACTGAACATGCTGACGGGGTACAACGGCCAGATCTCGCTCGGCCATGGCGCGTTCTACGCGCTCGGCGCGTACACGACGGCGATCATGATCGATCGCTGGGACGTGCCGTACCCGCTCACGATCGTCACCGCCGGCGTCCTCTGCCTGATCGCCGGTTTTCTCTTTGGTATTCCCGCGCTGCGCCTCGAAGGACTCTACCTGGCGCTCGCCACCTTCGCGCTGGCGCTCGCCATCCCTCAGATCCTGAAATATTTCGAGCACTGGACGGGCGGCTCGCAGGGCATCGTGCTGTCCAAGCCGAATCCTCCTTGGGGGCTCCCGCTCTCGCCCGATCAGTGGCTCTACTTCTTCACGCTTGCCGTGCTCCTCGTGCTCTTCGTGCTCGCTCGAAATCTCCTGGCGGGCCGGACCGGACGCGCCATCGTCGCCATCCGCGACAACCCGATTGCCGCGCAGGCGATGGGCGTGAACACTGCGCTGTACAAGTCGCTGACGTTCGGGGTGAGCGCCGCCTACACGGGTGTGGCGGGGGCGCTCAGCGCGATCGTCATTGCGTTCGTGGCCCCGGATGCGTTCAACGTCTTCCTGTCGATCACGTTCCTCACGGGCGTCGTGATCGGCGGCCTGGCGTCGATCTCTGGCGCGATCTTCGGGGCGCTCTTCATCCAGTTCGTGCCCAACTGGGCGCAGGAGATCTCCAAGGCCGCGCCGTGGGCGATCTATGGCATCTTCTTGATCGGGTTCATGTACGCGATGCCGTTCGGTATCGCGGGCGCGATCCGTCGCGTGGCGGCGCGCGCCGCGCTTCGTGGAACCGCCGCGCGGGCCTGATCGTTGCCCGGAGTAAGATTGGTCCCCATCCGGCCGATATGCCGGAAGTCCTAGAGGAGGACATGACAACCATGCTGAGCAGACTGGTCCTGAGCGCGCTGGTCGCGCTGGTGGCTTTCGTGGTTCCTGCGACCGCGGCCGATACGCCAGGTGTCACGGCGACTGAGATCAAGATTGGCCACACCAACCCGTACAGCGGGCCAGCGTCCGCATACGGCACTATCGGCAAGGTCATCACGGCCTACTTCAAGAAGATCAACGACGAAGGCGGTATCAACGGCCGCAAGATCAATTTCATTTCCGTCGACGACAGCTACAGCCCACCCAAGACCGTGGAAATGGTGCGTCGCCTGGTCGAGCAGGACCAGGTCGCTTTCGTGTTCAACACGCTCGGCACCCCGACCAACAGTGCCATCCACAAGTACATGAACCAGCAGAAAGTACCGCAGCTCTTCGTGGCCACCGGAGCGACGAAGTGGGGCGATCCACAGCACTTCCCGTGGACGATGGGCTGGCAGCCCACGTACCAGGCGGAAGGGCACATCTACGCCCAGTACGTGCTCAAGAACGTCCCGAACGCGAAGATCGGCATCCTCTATCAAAACGACGACTATGGGAAGGACTACGTCAAAGGCCTGAAGGACGCACTCGGCGATGCCGCCAAGAAGATCGTCGTCATGGAGCAGACCTATGAAGTGACCGATCCCACGGTCGATTCCCAGATCGTCAATCTCAAGAACAGCGGCGCCAATGTCTTCTACAACGTGACGATCCCGAAGTTTGCCGTCCAGGCGATCAAAAAGGCGCACGATGTGGGCTGGAAGCCGTTGCATCTCCTGAATAGCGTGTCGAGCTCAGTCGGAGTCGTGCTCAAGCCAGCGGGGCTCGATGCGTCCAAGGACATCATCACCGCGCGCTATCTAAAGGATGTGACGGATCCGCAGTGGAAGAACGACGCCGGTTACAAAGACTGGCTGGCCTTCATGCAGAAGTACTACCCGGATGGAAGTACTGTCGATGACTTCAACGTGTACGGTTACACGGTTGCCCAGGGCCTCGTTCAGGTCCTCAAACAGTGCGGCAATGATCTTTCGCGCGCCAACGTCATGAAGCAGGCAGCGACCCTCAAGGACCTGTCGCTCCCGATGTTGCTGCCGGGCATCACGGTCAACACGAGTGCGACTGATTTCTATCCGATCGAGCAGGAGCAACTCGCCAAGTTCGACGGCGAACGATGGGTCAATTTCGGCGAGCTGTACGACGCTTCCAAGAAATAACAGGTGATAGAGAGAGGGCGGCCGGAACTCTGGCCGCCCTCGGAACCTCCGCGGTCGCCCCCCGCTCCCGCAGAGGCTTTTCCTCGACTCAGCTCCTCAGCGTGGTCGCCCGAATCGCGTCGGTGCGCTGCGATCGGACGCACGACGATTGGCGTCGGCTCGTCCGGGACGACGGCGACTACCGTCGCCCACGACCCGAGGTCCATAACTGCCGTACGCGTCATATGTCATTTCCATCGCTCCTCTGTCGCCCGCGTCGCTCAACGGCGCGCAGCATCAGCATCAACGGTGCCAGGCGCCAGACGGAACGCGTGCCGTCGGAATGTCGCGAGGTTAGCGAGCGCGCGGCGTTCTTCGAGGCGGTGCGACGCATGCGAACACGTCGGGTCGCCTGAGGCGGCGGTCGAGCGACCCGGTCATTCTGCCCGGCGGCGCGCGAGCGGCTCGCGTTGTTGCCGCGCGGTGTGCCTGTTACTTTGAGACCGCGGCAGGCGAAGCGCGTCCCTTCCAACGACGAAAGGAAAGCCATGAAGAAGCTCGCGCACCGGCTCACGCTCGCCATTGTCTCTGCCTGCTTCCTCACCGGGTGCACCATGGGACATGCGCCCGTGGTGTCGCTCATTACCCTGGAAGAAAAGGGTCCCGTCGCGGTCGGGCCAGCGGCCGGCAGCTCCAAGGTCGGGCGGTCCGAGGCCTGGGGCATCCTCGTGTTCGCCACGGGCGATGCCAGCATCAGCGCGGCTATGCGAAACGGCGGGATCACGCGGATACACCACGTGGATCACGAGACCAGCAGCTTCCTGGGCGTGTACGCGAAGTACACGACCATCGTCTACGGCGAGTAACCTGTTGCTCCGCTTCGCCTGATCTCAGCGTCGGCGCGCGCGGCCTCGGCCGCGCGTGCCGGCGTCGCAGCGAGCCAGGAAGTCCAGCGCCGCGCCGTTCCATGCCTCGGGCTGGTCACGGTTCGCGAAGTGGCTGGCGGGCGACAGCACCACCAACCGGGAGCCGCGGATCTTCTTCTGCATCACCTTCATGGGCGGGAGCGACGGGTCGCGGTCGCCCCCGATCAGCAGCACCGGCATCCGGAGGCTCGTCAGCCGATCGGTGATGTGGTCCATCGCCAGCAGCGCGCGGAGGGAGTTCGCATAGCCGATCGGCGTGAGCCGACGGTAGTACGCGTAGAACTCGTCCTTGGACCCCGGATCCAGCGCCAACCGCGCCGCAACGTTCGGGTTCGACGCCATGGCGAACTCCGCCATCGCATCCATGCCGCGCGTCAGCGTGACCTCGATCGAGCGCGCGCGCATGACGAGGTTGTCGACCGACAGCGGCAAGCCGGCCGCGGAGGAGGAGTTGGTGACGAGCAGCGATCGGACGCGCGCCGGGAACGTCAGCGCGAAGCGCGTGGCGATGCCGGCGCCGAGTGAGAGGCCGCCGATGTGCGCCGTGCGCAGCCGCAGGTGATCGAGCACAGCCTTGAGATCGAGGACCCACCGCGCGAACGAATAGCGCGCCGGGTCCTCGGGGCTGTCCGAGCGCGCGTGGCCGCGTGGCTCCCACAGCACCAGGCGGTGGCGTGCCGCGAGGGCGGGCACGTTGACGTCCCACAGGTCGGCGTTGCCTCCGATGCCGTAGGCAAGCACCACGGGTGACCCCTTGGCGCCGGCATCGGTAGGACCATGCTCCTCGTAGTAGATGCGGACACGATCGTCGGTGCGGACGTAGGGCATGCTCCGATGGTATGCCAGACCGTCCGCGGAGAAGGCGTCAGTGACTGGACAGAATGAGAAAGAGCAGGATGATCGTGATCGGCGGGCCTAACAACCACGCGAGGATATGAAGCACTGATCCACCTCCGTTGCGAACAGGTCCGAGGTCTGCAAGTGCGCCGCCACTGCTGGCGCCTCTCGGCGGCCGTTCCGGCCGCCTTGACGACCGACCCTTGATTCAGTATTTTCGAAGTTGTCTTCAGCAGGGGTTAACCAGTCCGTGTGCCGCTCAGCGAAAGAGACGGCCGGGGTTCCATGAACATTCGCATCAGCCTCACGGTCAACGGCGAATCGCACGATCTGCTCGTGCCCGTCCACAAGACGCTGCTCGAAGTTCTGCGTGAAGACCTCGACCTCATCGGAACCAAGCACGGTTGCGAACTCGGAGAGTGTGGGACGTGCACGGTCCTCGTCGACGGCGCGCCGGTGCTCTCCTGCCTGGCCCTGCCGGCCGACCTTCAGGAATCCGCGATCACGACCGTCGAGGGCCTGGCCGATGGCGGACGCCTCCATCCGCTTCAGCAGGCGTTCGCCGAGCTCGGTGCGGCTCAGTGCGGATACTGCACGCCCGGAATCTTGCTCACGGCCAAGGCGCTGCTGAACGACGAGCCGACCCCGACGCGTCAGCGGATCCGCGAGGCCCTCGCCGGCAACCTCTGCCGCTGCACCGGCTACACGAAGATCCTGGACGCCGTCGAGCTGGCCGCACTTCGTATGACGCGAGTGCGCGCATGAGCAAGCGGTTTTCCGTCGTGGGCCAACCGCTGCCCAAGATCGACGCCTGGGGCAAAGTCACTGGCGACACGCGCTATGCCGACGATCTCGTGCTGCCCCGCATGGCGTTCGGCAAATTGCTGCGCAGCCCGCACGCGCACGCGCGCATCACGCGGGTCGACACCACGCTGGCGAAGGCAGTCCCGGGTGTTTACGCGGTGATCACGGGCGCGGACTTGCCACGCGTGAAGTTCGGCATCCTGCCCGTCTCGCAGGACGAAGAGGCGTTGTGCACCGACAAGGTTCGCATGGTCGGCGACCCGGTCGCCGCGGTGGCGGCGATCGACGAGGAGACGGCCGACCGCGCGTGCCGTCTGATCCAGGTCGATTACGAGCCGCTGCCCGCGCTGATGTCGATCCAGGAGTCGCTCGCGCATCCCGAGGTGCGCATCCACGAATACGGCGACGGCCCGAACGTGCACAAGAACGTCGCGCTGCAGTTCGGCGACGTGGAGGCGGCGTTTGCCACTGCCGATCTCGTGCGCGAGGACGTCTTCTTCTACGAGGGCAACACGCACCTGCCGATGGAGCAGCACGCCGCCGTGGCGCACGCGACGCCGGACGGCAAGCTGACGCTCTGGTCGTCGACGCAGACGCCGCACTACGTGCATCGCCTGCTCGCGAAGATTCTCGACATGCCCGCGGCGCACATCCGCGTGATCGCGGCGCCGGTCGGCGGCGGCTTCGGCGGCAAGCTCGATCCGTTCGCCCACGAGATCGCCGCGTGCCGGCTCTCGCAGCTGATCGGCCGCCCCGTGAAGATCGCGTGCACGCGCGAGGAAGTCTTCTACATCCATCGCGGTCGGCATCCCGTGCTGATGTGGATCAAGACCGGCTTTACGAAGGCGGGCGACATCACCGGCTGCCATCTCAAGACCTGGCTTGACGGCGGCGCGTACGGCTCCTACGGTGTCGCGTCGACGTTCTATACCGGCGTGATCAACCCGGTCACGTACAAGATGCCGGTCTACAAGTTCGAGGGCGCGCGGATCTTCACCAACAAGCCCCCGTGTGGCCCCAAGCGCGGCCACGGCACGCCGCAGCCGCGGTTCGCGCTCGAGGTGCAGATCGACAAGGCGGCCGAGCAGCTCGGGCTCGATCCGGCGGACATGCGGCGCCGCATCCTCGTCGAGCCATTCACGAAGACGGCGAATCACCTCACGGTCACGACGATCGGACTCGGGGAATGCATCGACAAGGTCGTTGAGGCCTCTGGCTGGCGCGACAAGCATCCGCGCTATCGCACCGCCGCCGAGATCGAGCCTGCGAAACCGCTCTGGCAGCCGCGGCGTCGCCGCGGCATCGGCATCGCGTGCTCGTCGTACATGACCGGCGCCGGCACTGCGATCTACTGGAACAGCATGCCGCACTCCGGTGTCGTCCTGCGCGCGGACCGCAGCGGCGGCGTCACCGTGCTGTGCGGCGCCACCGACATCGGTCAGGGCTCAGACTCGATCCTCGCCTACCTCGTCGCCGAGGTGCTCGGGCTCGACCCGAAAGACGTGCACGTCCATCCGGCCGACACGAGCCTGACGCCGGTCGATCTCGGCTCGTATTCGTCGCGCGTGACGCTGATGTGCGGTCAGGCGACTATTCAGGCCGCCGAGCGGCTGCGCGCGGCCATCTTCACCGCGGTGGCGGCCAAGCTCGAGGTGTCGAAGGACACCCTGGTTGCGCGTGAGCGCAAGGTGGGTGCGCCGAACGACTGGGACAAGGCCGTGGACTTCGCGAAGGCCGTAGAGCTCGGCGAGGCGATGCACGGCGTGCTCGCCTTCGCGGGCTCGTATGCGCCGCCCAAGCGCGCCGGCAAGTACAAGGGCGGCGGCGTCGGTCCGTCGCCCTGTTACTCGTACTCGGCCTGCGTCGTCGAGCTATCGGTCGACGAGGACACCGGCGAGGTGGAGCTTCACGACGTGTGGATCGCGCACGACATCGGCCGCGCGCTGAACCCGCTGCTGGCCGAAGGCCAGGTCGAGGGTTCCATTTATATGGGCATCGGCGAGGCGCTGATGGAGGCGCAGGTCTTCCGCAAGAACGTGCACAAGGCGCCGTCGATGCTCGAGTACAAGAGCCCGACGACGCTGGAGACGCCGGAGATCCACACCATCCTGGTCGACACCGACGATCCGGAAGGGCCGTTCGGCGCCAAGGAAGCGGGGCAGGGGCCGCTGCTTCCCGTGATGCCGGCGATCGCCAACGCGATCTATCAGGCGGTCGGCGTGCGCGTCGACGAAATTCCGATCACGTCGGAGAAGGTGCTGAAGGGGCTGGAGCTCAAGCGTCAGGGCAAGAGCCCACGCGTCGGGCCCGATCGAGTGCCGCTGTTCACGTTCAAGGAGCCGCTCGTCGTGGAATCGGCGTTCGGCGCGCCGGCCGAGGCGATCGCCGTGCGGCCCTTTGCAGATCCACAACCATGATCCGCTTGCCCGCATTCGAATATCTGGCGCCGCGCACCGTCGGCGACGCCGTGAAATGTCTCGCCGATCGCGGCGCAGACGCGATGCTCGTTGCCGGCGGCACCGATCTCTTTCCGAACATGAAGCGCGGCCAGTTCGAGCCGAAGACACTGATCGGCCTTCGCGCGATACGCGAACTGGCGGGCGTCAGCGGCGACGCGCAACGCGGCGTCGTCATCGGTGCGGCGACGACACTCAGCGCGGTGGCCAGCCATCCTGAGATCGCGCGTCGCTACCCCGCGCTCGCCACCGCCTCCGGCCTCGTGTCCTCGCCTCAGCTGCGCAACGCCGGCACGCTCGGCGGCAACGTATGCGTCGACACCCGCTGCAACTACTACAACCAGTCGTACGAGTGGCGCAAAGCGGTCGGCTTCTGCATGAAGAAAGACGGTGACATCTGTCTCGTCGCGCCAGGCAGCGATCGCTGCTGGGCGGTGTCGTCGTCCGACACGGCGCCCGCGCTGTGGGCGCTCGGCGCGAGCGCGCGTCTCGTCGGACCGGCCGGCGCGCGTACCGTGCCCGTGTCCGCGCTTTATCGCGACGACGGCATCGACTATCTCGCCAAGCGGCGTGACGAGATTCTCACGGCGCTCGTGCTGCCGGAGGCCGATGGCTGGGACTCCGTGTATCTCAAGCTGCGACGCCGCGGCTCGTTCGACTTTCCGGTCCTCGGCGTGGCCGTGGCCCTGCGGAGAGAGCGTGACGTGGTTCGCGAGGCGCACATCGTCCTGGGCGCTGTCGCCTCCACGCCGCGCGAGGCACCCGCCGCGGCCGCCGCGCTCGTCGGCGAACGGCTGACGTCAGAGACCATCACGCGCGCTGCAGAGGCGGCAGCGGGACCGGCCAAGCCGCTCGACAACACCGATTTCACGCATCCTTATCGCAAGCGCCTCGTGCGCGTGTACGTGGCGCGCGCGTTGGCGCGGCTCGCCGGCCTGGAGGCAGGACCAACGTCATTTGAAAGTGGGGCAGACGCATGACGGCGCTGGGCTCCCGTATCAAAGCGCTGCGGCTCGAGCGCGATTTGCAGCAGCGGCAGCTCGCCGAGAAGGCCGATCTGACGCCGAGCATGGTGTCGCAGATCGAGTCGGGGCGCCTGACGCCGTCGCTGAACACGCTCGGCCGGATCGCCGCCGCGCTCGGCGTGCCGATCGCCACGCTGTTCGACGGAGACCCCGCGGGGCGCATCCAGGTGAGCCGCAAGAAGGACTACCCTGTCGTTTCCTTCGACGGCACCTCCGAGCGCTGGAGTGTCCTGGGCGCCGGACTGTTCGAGGGCAAGATCCGCGCGGTAGTTTCGACGCTCGATGCGCGCTCCAAGGGCGTGACGACGCAGAGCGTGGTCATCAAGCCCGGTCAGATGAAGCTCTTCTACGTGCTCGACGGTACGGTGGCGCTGCACTACAACGGCGACCGGCAGACGCTCGAGAGTGGCGACAGCGCGCTGCTGGACGGTGGCGAGCCGCACGGTTGGGAAAACCTCGGAACGAAGAAGGCCCGGGTTCTCTGGGTCATTTTGGGATAGGCCATGGCGGAAACGACGAGCCCTCACGCTCCGGTGGACTTTCGCACCGAGCCCGCGCGCTACAAGCACTGGAAGCTCGACGTCGACGGGCCGATCGCGACGCTCACGATGGACGTGAGCGAGGACGGCGGCCTCCGGCCGGGCTACGAGCTGAAGCTCAATTCGTACGATCTGGGCGTCGACATCGAGCTCTACGATGCGCTGCAGCGGCTGCGCTTCGAACATCCGGAGGTCGGCGCGGTGATCGTCACGTCGGGCAAGGACCGCGTGTTCTGCGCGGGCGCCAACATCCGCATGCTGGGCCAGTCCGCGCACGCGTGGAAGGTGAACTTCTGCAAGTTCACCAACGAGACGCGTAACGCGATCGAGGAGGCCTCGAACGAATCGAGGCAAGTCTGGCTCACGGCGGTCAACGGGCCGTGCGCGGGCGGCGGATACGAACTGGCTCTCGCTACCGAGTGGATCGTGATGGCCGACGACGCCAACACGGCGGTGTCGCTGCCCGAGGTTCCACTGCTCGCCGTGCTGCCGGGCACCGGCGGGCTCACGCGATTGGTCGACAAGCGAAAAGTCCGCCGCGACCGCGCCGATTTCTTCTGTACGACGGAGGAAGGCGTGAAGGGGCGGCGCGCCGTCGACTGGGGTCTCGTGGACGAAGTCGTCCCGCGCTCGCGATTGATGGACGCCGTGCGGCAGCGCGCCGCGGAGCGGGCGGCCCGCACCGATCGGCCGCGCGACGCGCACGGCGTCGCGCTGACCCCGCTGGCGCGCACGCTCGAGGGCGACCGCGTCACATATACACACGTCACGTGTGCGATCGACCGCCGTCGCGGAGTGGCCGAGATCACCGTCGCCGCTCCGACGACGCCCGCGCCCGCCGATGCCGCGGCCGCCGTGGCGCAGGGCGCGGCGTTCTGGCCGTTGGCGCTCGCGCGCGAGCTCGACGATCTCGTGCTGCACCTGCGTACGAACGAGGAGGCGATCGGCGTGTGGGTGTTCGGCACCAGCGGCGACGCCGATGCCGTCGAAGCCCACGACCGTCTGCTGCTGGGGCACCAGGGCGACTGGTTCCTGCGTGAGGTGCGCCTCTATCTCAAGCGCGCGCTCAAGCGCATCGACGTCTCGTCGCGCTCGGTGTTTGCGCTCATCGAGCCCGGGTCGTGCTTCGTCGGCACGCTGCTGGAGCTCGCGCTCGCCGCTGACCGGTCGTACATGCTCGACGGCACGACCGACGACAAGCCGGCGCCGACCGTACGGCTGACCGCCGTCAACTTCAGCGCCTATCCGATGATCAACGGGCTGTCGCGGCTCGCCAGCCGCTTTCTCGCCGAGCCCGGTCGGGTGGACGACCTCAAGGGACGCGTGGGCCAGGATCTCGATGCCGCCGCCGCCGCGGAGGCCGGGCTCGTGACGTTCACGCCCGACGACATCGACTGGGAGGACGAGGTGCGACAAGCGCTCGAGGCGCGCGCCGCGTTCTCGCCCGACGCGCTCACGGGCATGGAGGCCTCGCTGCGCTTCGGCGGCCCCGAAACGCTCGAGACCAAGATCTTCGGCCGCCTCTCGGCCTGGCAGAACTGGATCTTCCAGCGCCCGAACGCCGTCGGCCCGAAAGGCGCGTTGCAGGTGTACGGCACCGGTGAGCGCAGCGATTTCGATCGCAGGAGAGTGTGATGGCTGGCATCGACTATCTCGAGCGGATCCCGAACAACGTCGACCTCGGCAGCAATCGTCGCCTGCAGCGCGCGCTCGAGGATTGGCAGCCAAAATTCCTCGAGTGGTGGAAGGACATGGGCCCCGACGGTTTCCAGGCGCGCGACGTGTATCTGAGAACGGCGATCAGCGTCGACGCCAAGGGCTGGGCGCAGTTCGGTTACGTGCGGATGCCGGAATACCGCTGGGGCATCTTCCTGGCGGAGCCCGAGCCCGGCCGCACGATCGCTTTCGGTGATCACAAAGGCGATCCGGCATGGCAGGAGGTGCCGGGCGAGTATCGCGGCACGCTGCGACGCCTCATCGTGACCCAGGGCGACACCGAGCCGGCGTCCGTCGAGCAGCAGCGTCATCTGGGACGCACGTGTCCGTCGGTCTACGACCTGCGCAACATCTTTCAGGTCAACGTCGAGGAAGGACGGCATCTGTGGGCGATGGTGTATTTGCTCCAGGCGCATTTCGGCCGCGACGGCCGCGAGGAGGCGGAGGCGCTGCTGCAGCGCCGCTCCGGCGACCGCGACCGGCCGCGCATCCTCGGCGCATTCAACGAGCGCACGCCGGACTGGCTCTCGTACCTGATGTTCACCTTCTTCACCGACCGCGACGGCAAGTACCAGCTGGCGAGCTTGGCCGAAAGCGGCTTCGATCCGCTGTCCCGGACGTGCCGCTTCATGCTCACCGAAGAGGCGCACCATCTGTTCATCGGCGAGACGGGCGTCGCGCGCGTCGTGCAGCGCACCTGCGAGCTGATGCGCCAGCATCGAACGGACGACGTGCGCAAGTACGGCGCGCTCGATCTACCGCTGCTGCAGCGGTACCTCAATTTTCACTACTCGGTGTCGCTCGATCTGTTCGGCTCGGAGATCTCGACGAACGCCGCGAACTTCTACACGCTGGGGCTCAAGGGCCGATTCGAAGAGACGAAGAAGACGGACGATCATCTGCTCAAGAGCTCGATGTATCGGATCGCGGCGGTCGAGGGTGACCGGGTCATCGAGGCCGAGCAGCCCGCGTTGCAGACGCTCAATGAGCGGCTGCGCGACGATTACATCGTCGATTGTCAGCGCGGCGTCGACCGCTGGAACAAGATCATCCGCGATCACGGCATCGACGCCGAGCTGCGGCTGCCGCATCGGGGCTTCCACCGCGCGATCGGCACGTTTGGGGACGTGCGCGTCTCACCCGACGGTCGGCTGCTGAGCCAGGCGGAGTGGGACGCGCATAAGCACGAGTGGCTGCCGACGCAGGCCGACGAACAGTATGTGCAGAGTCTCATGAAGCCGGTGACGGAGCTGGGGAAGTTCGCCAACTGGATCGCGCCGCCGGCGCGCGGCATCAACGGCCAGCCGGTCGATTTCGAGTATGTCAGGT
>Ga0075436_100000751_pt1 | contig 21452 bp, 21 predicted proteins | sample RhiMethybrSRZTD5_FD_75303 | JGI IMG/M metagenome (GOLD analysis project Ga0075436, IMG submission 75303) | Populus rhizosphere microbial communities from Tennessee, USA - Rhizosphere MetaG P. TD hybrid SRZTD5 | ecosystem: Host-associated > Plants > Roots > Rhizosphere > Soil | place: USA...
CTGGTTGAAAGCAAGCTCAATATCGGCGTGCCCACGCGCGAGGAAATGGCCGAGATCGAGCCGTCGAGCCGGCTCTATATCGAGAACGGCGCGCGCTATATGACCGCGACGCTGATCTACAAGGCCGACACCGATCGCCCTTCGACCACCGTCGTCACCTTCATCGTGACGGGCGGCAAGCTGGTCACCGTGCGCTACGAGGAGCCGCGACCTTTCGTGCGCGTCGCGTCGAAACTCGGTCGTTCGTGCCCGCAGGGCACGACGGGCGAAGCCGTGCTGATCGACCTCCTCGACGCCGTGATCGACCGGTCCGCCGACATTTTGGAGCGCGCGGGCACGGAGATCGACGAGGTGTCACGGCGAATTTTCGAGGGCCGCGCGGCGCAGGACAATCCAGGCCAGCGCTATTTCGCGAGCTTGCGTGCGATCGGTCGCAAGGGCGACCTCACCTCGAAAACGCGCGAGAGTCTGGTTTCGATCGGCCGGATCGTGATCTTCTTCGCGAACGAAGCCGACAATTTGAAACTGCCGAGAGAACAGCGTGCACAGGTGAAAAGCATGGCGCGCGACGTGCAGTCGCTCACCGATCACGCGAGCTTCCTGATCAACAAGATCCAGTTCCTGCTCGACGCGGTGGTCGGGATGGTCAGCCTCGAGCAGAACAACGTCATCAAGATTTTCTCGGTGGTGGCGGTCGTCTTGATGCCGCCGACGCTGATTGCCTCGATCTACGGCATGAATTTCAGGCACATGCCGGAACTCGAATGGGCCGCCGGCTATCCGCTCGCGCTGATCGTGATGATCATCGCGGCGATCGCGCCATATCTTTTCTTCAAGTGGAAGAAGTGGCTCTAGTGTCCCGATTGCGAGTTTCGTAAGACCTTGCAGCAGCTCTCATACGAACTTCGGAATCAAAGGGGCACTGGCCGGCGCCTTCACGGATAAAGCCGTTCTCGCGCCCAAGGCTTGCCGGGTGCCGGGCGCGTGAAGACAAGCCGGTCATGCAGCCGGAACGGACGGTCGGCCCAAAATTCGATCGCCAGCGGCACAATGCGGTAACCGACCCAATAGGGCGGGCGCGGCACCTTCTCCGCGTATTGTTTTTCGTAACGCGCGACCGCGGCCTCCAGCGCGCTTCGGCTTTCGAGCGGCCGCGATTGCTGGCTCGCCCAGGCGCCGATTTGCGCGCCGCGCGGGCGATGCGCGAAGTAATCGTCGGACTCCCGTTCCGAAATCCGCTCGACCGTTCCGCGCACCCGCACCTGTCGGTTCAGCGATTTCCAGTGCAGGACGAGCGCCGCCTTCGGGTTGCCCGCGAGCTCCCTGCCCTTGGCGCTTTCAGAATTGGTGAAGAAGACAAAACCGCGCTCATCGAATTTCTTCACCAAAACGATGCGTACATCCGGCAGCCCCGTCGAATCGACGCTGGCGAGCGCCGCGGCGTCGGCGTCGCGCGGCTCGCTTTTGAGCGCCTCCTGCATCCAGCGCGCAAATAGGCCGAACGGCTCGTCGGTTTCCGGCAAGTCACCGAAAGTTAACCCTGATGGGCGTTCCATATCCTGTTTGCTCGCCATGGATGGTTCAGGTGTTCGTCAACGGGACTGCCTTCAAGGGCTCGAACGGGCGCTCTGCATATCACGGATCGGCCGTCTTCGGCGCATCGCGGAACTTGCTGGCGGGTGCCCTCGCCGTGGCGATGGCAGGATGCAGCATGTCCTTTCCCTCGCTGCTCGGCGAGAAGGATGGCGACAAGAGCCCGCCGAGCGCAAGCGCCGGCGCCGGCTTCGATTCACGGTCCGAAAAGAACGGCAAGGCCGATAGCGACGTCACCGGCTCGCTGCCGCTGCAGCCGGCGGCGGCCGCGAGCGCGAAAGGCACCCTATCGCCAATCGACTGGGCGATAGCCAAATCGGCGCTCCGCGAAGTGCTTGGCCGCGGTGAAGCGGGATCGAGCCAACCGTGGGAAAATCCGACGACCGGGGCGCGCGGCACGGTCACTCCGGTCGCCGCGATTTATGAGAAGGACGGCTTCCTCTGCCGCAATTTCATCGTCAGCGGCGTGCGCGACGGCCGCGAGAGCTGGTACGAGGGCACGGCCTGCCGAATCCATCGCGGCAATTGGGACGTCACCACGACACGGCCGCTGCAAAAGTCCTGATCCGCCCTATTATTGCATTTGCGTTCGCGCTCGTTTGAACCCACATAAGGCGGCTGGCCGCTGGAGGTGTGTTGTGGCGCGCGATCCGTATGAAGTGCTCGGCGTTCCGAAGAAAGCGAATGCCGCCGAGATTAAGAAGGCGTTTCGGCGACTCGCCAAGCGCCACCATCCGGATTCGAACAAAAACGACCCCAAGGCGCAGGCCCGCTTTTCGGAACTGAACACCGCTTACGAAATTCTCGGCGAGGACAAGAAGCGCGCGCAGTTCGACCGCGGCGAGATCGACGCCGAGGGCAAGCCGCGTTTTCAGGAATTTTCCGGCTTCGGCGGCGGACGGGGCGCAGGCGGATTTCAGGACAGGCCCGGCGAGACGATCTTCGAAAGCTTCAGCTTCGGGCCGGAAGGATTTCAGCGCCGCTCGGGCCACGGCGGCCGAAGCGGCGGCGTGGAGGATATTCTCGGCCAGATGTTCGGCGGCTTTGGCGGCGCACGCTCGCAAGGCGGTGCATTTGAAGACTTCGCGACCGAAGCGCCGCCACGCGGCTCGGATATCGCCGCTTCGCTCACGATTTCGCTGGCGGAGGCCGCGCGCGGCGCCAAGAAGCGCGTGCGGCTTGCGACCGGCAAGGAAATCGAAGTGACGATTCCGGCGGGGATCCATGACGGCCAGTCGGTACGGCTGCGCGGCCAAGGCCTTGCGGCCGGCGGGCCGGCCGGCGACGCCATCGTCACCGTGCGGATCGCGCCGCATCCCTCGCTCAAACCCGAGGGAGCGGACTTGCGCGCCGAGATTTCGATTCCGCTGGAAGATGCCGTGCTTGGAGGAACGGCCCGCGTTCCCACACTCGATGGCGCGGTCGAACTCAAGATTCCGCCGGGAACCTCCGGCGGGCGCACCTTCCGGCTCAAGGGCAAGGGCTTGCCCAAGAAGGAGGGCAGTACGGGCGACCTGTTGGCGACCGTCCAGATCGACCTCGGCGCGCCCGATCCCGAGCTTGAAGCGTTGATGAAAAAGCGCCGCGAGCGAAAGTAGCCTTACTTTTTCTCGTTCGAGGCGAACTCGTAGGCGTCGAACACGCGGCGCGCGACGCGGTTGAGACGCTCGCGCTCCGCGGAACCCGCGACGACGAAGGCGAGCCCGCCTTCGATCCAGGCAACTGCGCCAATGTCGCCGGCCGCGCGCCACTGGAACGCCGTTTCGCCCTCGCGCATTGCCCGCGCGGTGGTCAGCGTCACCCGCTCGCCGGCGCCGCCTTCGTACATCAAGAATGCAGTGGCGACGCCGCGCGGGCCGGAGAGCAGCCGGCCGCCGAGTAATTTCAACCCCTCGGGCTGAAGATCGGGCGCTTTCAAGGGTTGGCCGACCCGGCGCGACAGCCAGGGTACGAGATGCGCTTCTTCCGCTCGTACTTCGATCGGGTGGCGCACCTCCGCGACATAAATCCGATGCGCATCGATCGCGGCATCGGCGAGCGCGCGGGCGATTTCGGCATTGCTGCCGCCGAGTACAAAATCGCGGCCGAACCAGCCCGCCGCCGCACCGATCACGAAGGCACCGACGGCGGCAGCCGCGAGCTTGCGGCCGAGACCTCTTGTCCGCACGGCAATGCGGCCGGGTTGCAATCGCTCAGGGACCTCTTCCTCCGCCACCTTTCCCCACTTGTCGCGGATCATCGCCGCCTGCGCGCGCCAGGCGGCGACGCGGCTCGCGGTGTCGGCATGGGCAGCCAGGTATTCCTCGACCGCGCCGACGCGGTCGGCCGGCAACAGGCCGTCGGCATAGGCGTGGAGTTCCTCGTCGGTGATCGGCGGCTCGCGATGCGTCATCGCTGCTCTTTCATTGTACGCGTCGAAGTGGCTGACGCTCTTCCTCGAGATGCACGCGCAAGGAGGTACGCGCCCGCGATAGGCGCGACATGATGGTGCCGATCGGCACGCCCTGCGTGTCCGCCGCCTCGCGGTAACTCATGCCTTCGAGCGTGACGAGAAGCAGCACTTCGCGCTGCTCAGCCGGGAGAAGCGCAAGTCCGCGCTCGATGTCGCGCGCGGAGCCGTCGCTTACCGGCGCACCTGGGGGATCGGAGTCCTCGATCACCGCGAGCACCGGTCGTCGCGCGAGCCCACGCCGACGGTTGCGGTCAAGATTGAGCAAAATGGTGAACAGCCATGTCCTGAGATCGCCGCCGTGAAAGAGATGCTCGGCCCTGAGCGCGCGTACGAGCGTGTCCTGAACGAGATCGTCGGCGATTTCTGCGTCGCGGGCGAGCGCGCGAGCGAAGCGCCGAAGCGCGGGAATCAGGGGCTCAAGACCGCGGCGCACTGCGGACATGGCGGACTCCATGGCGTAGCTCAGCACGGCCATTTTGACCCCTCCCGCAAAAGAACGCGAGCGCCATTCGATTATTCCGCTTTCGCTTGAAGGGCCCGGGCACGCATGCCATAGCAGGCCGCGATTCCTAAGGCTTCCAGCGGCAAGAGGGTTTCGTGGCGGAAACAGGCGGCCTGATGCGGGGCAAGCGCGGTCTCATCATGGGGATCGCCAACAACCGCTCGATCGCCTGGGGGATCGCCAAGGCCTGCGCCCGCGAAGGCGCGGCTCTTGCCCTCACCTATCAGGGAGACGCGCTCAAGAAGCGCGTCGAGCCGCTCGCCGCAGAGCTTTCCGCCAAGGTCGCCGGCCATTGCGACGTGACGGAGCCCGCGACCATCGATACGGTGTTCGCCGAATGCGACCGGGTGCTCGGCCCGCTCGATTTCGTCGTCCACGCCATCGCCTTCTCCGACAAGAACGAGCTCAACGGCCGTTACGTCGACACCAGCGCCGGCAACTTCAACAAGACGCTTCTCATCTCCTGCTACTCCTTCACCGCGATCGCGCAGCGCGCGGAAAAACGGATGCCGCAAGGAGGATCGCTGCTCACCCTCACCTATTACGGCGCCGAGAAATGGATTCCGCACTACAACGTCATGGGCGTGGCCAAGGCCGCGCTCGAGGCGAGCGTTAAATATCTCGCCGCCGACCTCGGCACGAAGAATATCCGCGTCAACGCGATCTCGGCGGGGCCGATCAAGACGCTCGCCGCCTCTGGCATTGGCGACTTTCGCTACATCCTGAGATGGAACGAATTGAACTCGCCGCTTCGGCGCACGGTCACCATCGAGGAGGTGGGCGATTGCGCGCTCTATTTCCTGTCCGATCTTTCGCGCGGCGTCACCGGAGAAGTCCAGCACATCGATGCCGGCTACCATATCGTCGGCATGAAGCATCCGGACGCGCCGGATGTGAGCGTCGTGAAGAACGACGAGTGACGGAACGCAAAATCGGGGCGCGCCCATGACGCGCGGAATTTTAAAACTGGCCGCGGTCGGGTTCTTCGCGATCACGGTGGCCGCTCCCTCGCATGGCCTGGAGCGACGCGAGCAGCGCAACGTCTATGCAACGGCCGGGCGCGAGACGAGGATCGCGAGCTACAGCGCGCCCGACGAAAAATGCCGGGCGGGACCGCGGCCCGCGATCGAGGTTGCGGAACGCCCGTCCTATGGGAAGCTGATTAACAAGCCCGCGCGGATTGTCGCCGGGCGTTCCGATGACGCGCGGCGGGATCATCCCTGCATCGGCAAATTTGTCGATGCCACCGCCGTCTATTACCGCCCGGCGGCGGGCTTTCGCGGCAGCGACCGCGTGCGCCTGCGCGTAACGTTCCCGGCACTACCGCCTACCGGCGAGGCGGCGATTCTGGAAGAAGAGATCTTCATCAGCGTGCGTTAACGCCGCTGTTTGACCCTCAGGAGCGCCGCTCGTACAACCTGGACCCGAGTTTCGGCTGGCGAGTATTCGATGTCGTTCAACACCTTCGGCCACATGTTCCGGGTCACGACCTTCGGCGAAAGTCACGGGGTCGCGATCGGCTGCGTCGTCGACGGCTGCCCGCCGGGGATTGCGTTGTCCGCCGCCGACATCCAGCGCGACCTCGACCGCCGCCGCCCGGGCCAGAGCAAGTTTGTAACGCAGCGGCGCGAACCGGACGAGGTGCGCATTCTTTCAGGCACCTTCACCGATCCGGCGAGCGGCGCGGAGATGACGCTCGGTACGCCGATCGCGCTCGTGATCGACAATGTGGATGCGCGCTCGAAGGACTATGACGCGATCGCCGAGACCTACCGGCCGGGCCATGCCGATTATACCTATGACGTGAAGTACGGCCTGCGCGATCCGCGCGGGTCGGGCCGCGCTTCGGCGCGCGAGACGGCGGCGCGCGTGGCAGCAGGTGCCGTCGCGCGCAAGATCGTGCCGAGCATGAAGGTGCGCGGCGCACTCGTGCAAATGGGCGAAATCGAGATCGACCGCAATGCATGGGATTGGGACGAGATTTCGCGCAATCCGTTCTTCTGCCCGGATGCGAAGGCCGCAAAAAAAATGGAAAATTATCTCGACGGCATCCGCAAGAAAGGCTCCTCGATCGGCGCCGTGATCGAGGTGATCGCCGAGGACGTGCCGCCGGGACTTGGGAGTCCCGTCTATGGCAAGCTCGACGCGGAGCTCGCGGGCGCGCTGATGGGGATCAATGCGGTTAAAGGCGTCGAGATCGGCGCGGGCTTTGGGGCGGCACTCCTCACCGGAGAAGAGAATGCCGACGAAATGCGGATTAGCAACGACGGCAAGCCCAAGTTCCTCTCCAATTACGCCGGCGGGATTCTCGGCGGTATTTCGACCGGTGCGCCGCTCGTCGCGCGCTTCGCGGTGAAGCCCACTTCATCCATTCTGACCGCGCGCAAGACGGTCGACCGCTACGGCCGCGAGACCGAGGTCTCGACCAAGGGCCGCCACGACCCCTGCGTCGGCATCCGCGCGGTGCCGATCGGCGAGGCGATGGTCGCCTGCGTGGTCGCCGACCAATATCTGCGCCATCGCGGCCAGATCGGCGAGCCGGTCGAATGGCCGTTCGCAAAGGCGTAGGATCGCCGCCATGGACGACCGCACGCAAAGCCACATCGAGCAAGCAATCGCCGCCTTCGCGCGCGGCGAGATCGTGGTCGTCACCGACGACGACGACCGCGAAAACGAGGGCGATCTGTTCGTCGCGGGCTCGCTGTGCACGCCCGAGAAGATGGGGTTCATCATCCGCCACACCTCGGGCATCGTCTGCGCGCCGCTCTCGCTTGAGCAGGCACGGCGGCTGCACCTCGATCCGATGGTCTCCGCCAATGACGCGCCGCTCGGAACGGCCTTCACCGTGTCGGTCGACGTCAAACACGGCCTCACCACCGGCATTTCCGGTGAGGAGCGCAGCAATACGGCGCGCGCGCTCGCCAACCCCAACATGGGCGCGTCCGATTTCGTCCGCCCCGGCCACGTCTTTCCGCTGATCGCGCGCGAGGGCGGCGTGTTGATGCGCTCGGGCCACACCGAGGCCTGCGTCGATCTCTGCCGGCTCGCGGGGCTGCCGCCGGCGGGCGTGCTCGCCGAGCTCGTGAACGACGATGGAACCGTCAAGCGCGGCGCCGAAGTCGCCGCCTTCGCCAAGCAGCACAAGCTCGCGCAGATCTCGATCGCCGACCTCATCGCCTGGCGACAGGCGCGCGAGAAGCTCGTCGAGCGTGTCGCGACCTTTCCGGTGAAAAGCGAGATCGGCGAGCTCAATGGCTACGCTTTCGTCACTCCGTTCGACGCCGTGCATCATATGGCTTTCGTCTACGGCAAGATCGGCGACGGCAAGAACATCTTCGCGCGCCTGCATCGCGCCAACGTGGTGAGCGACGTGTTCGGCGACCGCAAGTCGATCCATCGCTCGCTCGCCCGCTTCAAGCAAGACGGCCGCGGCGTGCTGGTCTATCTGCGCGACGGAACCGCCGGCGTGCCGGTAACGATGCCGGACCGCGAGCCGACATCCTCCACGGCGGCGGCGCGCGAGCGCCAGTGGCGCGAGATCGGACTCGGCGCGCAAATCCTGCGCGACCTCGGCATTTCCTCGATCCGGCTTCTCGCTTCGCGCGAGCGGACCTATGTCGGCCTCTCCGGCTTCGGCATCGAGATCGTGGCGACCGAAACGCTCGACAGCTGATCGGGAAAGATCACCCGCCGTTTTCGCCTTGGTCGCGCCGCGAAGGGATGACAGCCTCGCAATGGGGCGAACCGGAGCGTTTTCATGGTTCGGTCTGTTGTTCGGCTGTTGGCGGCTGGCGCCGCCGGCCTCGCAATCATCGGCGCGGCGCACGCGCAATCGGGCAAGCGCGAAGCGGTCGACGTCGAACTCGTGATCGCGGTCGATGTCTCCTATTCCATGGACCCCGACGAGCAGGCCTTGCAGCGCGAGGGCTATGTCGAGGCGATTTCCTCGCGCGATTTTATCGACGCCGTCCGCAAGGGGCCGAACGGCCGCATCGCCGCCACCTATGTCGAATGGGCGAGCGTCAACGAGCAGAAGGTCATCGTGCCCTGGCAGGTGGTCGACGGGCCGGAAGCCGCCGGCGCTTTCGTGCAGGCGCTGAACGCGGCACCCATCCGGCGCGCCTCGCGCACCTCGATTTCGGGCGCGCTCATCTTCGCCACCGGTCTGTTCGAGCAAAGCCCCTTCAAGGGCCTCAGACGCGTGATCGACGTTTCCGGCGACGGCACCAACAACCAGGGCCCGCTGATCGAGGCGACGCGCGACGAGGTGCTGGCAAGAGGCATCACCATCAACGGCCTGCCGATCATGTTGAAAGAGCCGAACATATCCTTTCTCGATATTCCCGATCTCGATCATTATTACGAGGACTGCGTGATCGGCGGGCCGGGCGCCTTTGTCGTCCCCGCACGCGCGCGCGAGCAGTTTGTCGAGGCGATCCGCAAGAAGCTCTTGCTCGAGGTCGCGGGCAAGATGCCCTCGTCCGCGGGCGCGCGCGTCATTCCGGCCGTGAGCCCGCCGCGGGTCTCCTGCACCATCGGCGAGCAGATGTGGCAGCAGCGCTGGGGCTTCCCGAACTAGAACCTAGCGATCAAAAACGCCCACCAGCTCCACATGCGCGGAGTAGCGGAACTGGTCGACGGGCGTCACGCCCGCCAGCCGATAGCCGCCTTGGCATAGAATCCGCGCGTCGCGTGCGAAGCTTGCCGGATCGCAGGAGACGTAAATCGCCCGTGGCACGGCGGCGCGCGCGAGCGCGCGGGCTTGCGCTTCAGCGCCCTGACGCGGCGGGTCGAGCACCACGGCGTCGAAGCCCTTGAATTCCGCAGCCGCGAGCGGGCGGCGAAACAGATCGCGCGCCGTCGCCTCGACCGGCTTCAGGCCCGGCGCTTTCGCCGCGCGCGCCAGCGCGCCGACGGCGGCCGTGTCGGCGTCGATCGCAAGGACGCCGGCATTCTCCGCGAGCCGGAGCGCGAAGGTGCCGACGCCGCAAAACAAATCGGCGATGTTCGAAGCGCCGGCCGCGGCTTCGCGAACGAACCCCGCGAGGGCGTTCTCGCCCGCCTCGGTCGCTTGCAAAAACGCGCCCGGCGGCAACGCGACACGCGCCCGTTCGACCCGCACCGTCGGCTCCGCAAGCTGCGCCACGATTTCTCCATGGCGCGTGAGGCGGGCAAGCCGCTCTTCGGCGGCGGTTCTGGCGAGCGATGAGCGGGCGGCGGCATCGAGCGGGCCGGAGCCGCGCAGGTCGACGTCGAGGCCGCCTTCGCTGGCGGTGAACTGCAAATCGAGCGGCTTGTTGCCGGCCGCCAATTCCGCGGCGATGCGCTCGCCGATCGCGAAGGCGCGCGCGAGCGCGGGCGCGAGCACCGGACAATGCTCGATCGCCACCACCATATGCGAGCGGTGAGCCATGAAACCCACCGCGACACTTTCGCGCGTTCGCCGCGCGTGCAACACGGCCCGGCGGCGGCCCTCGCCATGGGCGTCGACGAGATCGCCGACCGGCGCCTCGACGCCCTCCCGCGCGAGCGCCGCCACGACGAGGCCGCGCTTCCAGGCGCGGTAACTTTCTTGCCGCCAGTGCTGCAGGGCGCAGCCGCCGCAGACGCCGAAATAGCGGCAGATCGGATCGATGCGATCGGCCGAAGGGGAGACATTTCGCCGCAGATCCCCCCTATCGCCGTGGCGGTCGATGATGACGGTTTCGCCCGGCAGCGTGTAAGGAATATATACCTGTCCGGCGCCGGAAAGGGCGATGCCGTCGCCCTGATGGCCGACGCGGTCGATGACGAGGCGTTCCTCAGCCACGCCGCGCTCCGAGCAGGAATTCGCGGTTGCCCTCGCCGCCCGTGAGCGGCGATTCGATCGCGCCGATCACGCGCCAGCCCTCGGCCGCGATGAAGCGGGCGATTTCCGCGCAGGCGGCTTGCCGCACGTTCTCGTCGCGCACGATGCCCTTTTTCAGCTGCGCCCTGCCCGCCTCGAATTGCGGCTTGACCAGCGCGACGAGCTCCGCCGCCGGCGCGCACAATGCGAAGGCCGCCGGCAGCACGAGCTTCAGCGAAATAAAGCTCACATCGGCGACGACGAGCTCGACCGGCTCGGGAACGAGCGTAAGGTCGAGCGCGCGCACATCGGTCGCTTCCAGCGACACAATGCCGCGGCGGCCGCGGAGCGAGCGGTGAAGCTGGCCGCGGCCGACATCGACGGCATAGACGAGGCGAGCGCCGCGCGCGATGAGCACCTCGCTGAAGCCGCCGGTGGAAGCGCCGACATCGAGGCAGATCTTGCCCGCAGGATCGATGGCGAAGCGGTCGAGCGCCGCGGCGAGCTTCACGCCGCCGCGCGACACATAGGGATGGGCGGGAGAAGCGCGCAGCTCCGCCTCGGGCGCGACCGGCTGGGCGGCCTTCTCCACCCGCACGCCGTCGGCGGTCACCAGGCCCGCCTCGATCGCGGCCTGGGCGCGGGCCCGGCTTGTTGCCAGGCCGCGCTCGACGAGCGCGCGGTCGGCACGCTTGCGCGTGGTCATGACGGTATCTCTTTCTTGTCGTCCCGGCCGAGGGCACGTAATTGTCATCCCGGAAGCCAAGCGAAGCGAGGCTATCCGGGATCCAGAACCACGGCACAAAAAATTCGTTCGGCGATTCTGGATCCCGGCTCTCGCGCACGTAAGTCGGCTATTGCCGACTTACGGTTTTGATTCCGATCTCGGGTAAACCCGAGATCGGTGGCTCGGCCGGGATCACAGGGGGTCATACTCGGCTTCCGGGATGACACCAAAGGACGGACACGCCAAATAATCCGCCCGTTGTCAAACATTGGCCGCGAAACGCGAAAATGCTAGAGAGCGTGAGGGCGAATGGGGACGCGCCTTCACGACAGACCGGAGCTTCGATGCGACGCCGCTTCAGCCGCGCGATCTTGATCCTTGTGCCGATGCTGCTGGCGGGCCCGGCTTTCTTGCCGGCCGACGCCGCCGCGCAGACGGCCAAGTCGAAGAAGCATACGGCGAAGGAGCCCGCCAAGAAGAAGAAAGAGGCCGCCCGCGACGCCAAGAGCTGGAATCTCGGGCGCGAGGCCTCGGGGCCGGTGCTGTTCTACGGCAAGACGCAGAACGAGGACGTCGCCGTCTCCTTCACCTGCCTGCCCGAAGCCGGGCTCGTGCGGGTCATCGCCTATGGCAGCGCGCGCGGCGTGCGGCCCGGCGACGGCGCCCGGGTCCGCCTCACCAACGGACCGGCGCGGCTCGAGGTCGCCGCCATCGCGCTGCCCAACGATAAGAACTCGGCCATCGTCGACCTCGGCGGCACCACCAAGATCAGCCCGCGCGTGTTCGGCCTGTTCCGCGGCGGCGACACCATGGTGCTGGAAGTGCCGGGCCGCACAGTCGGCTTTTCGCTGAAGACGATGCCGGGGAAAAACGAGGCGTTCGAGCGGGCCTGCCTTGGCGGCAAGTCGGGAAAATAGCCGCCTTTAATCCCTCCCCTTGACGGGGTGGCCGAGAAGCCGAAATCGAAGCTAATTCTCCGCGATGCGATAGCCGATTCCGGGTTCGGTGGTGATGATCTTCGGGTCGTCCGGATTCTCTTCCACCTTCTGGCGAAGATGGCCGACGTAAACGCGGAGATATTGCGTATCTTCCGTGTGCGCCGGACCCCACACGGCGGTCAGGATCTGTTTATGCGTCAGCACCTTGCCGGCGTGACGCGCGAGAAACGACAGCAACTCGAATTCCTTCGGTGTGAGCTTGACCTCTTCGCCTGCCCGGCCGACCCGATGCCGAACGCTGTCGATTTCGAGATCGCCGACCTTGAGCACCGGCGTCTCGGCCTTGCGCTGCATGCGGTGCCGTAGCGCGGTCCGCATGCGCGCCAAGAGCTCGCCCACGCCGAAGGGCTTGTTCACGAAGTCGTCGGCGCCGAGATCGAGCGCCTCGATCTTTTCGATCTCGCGGTCGCGCGCGGAGAGAATGATGATCGGCACATCCGACCATTCGCGCACGCGGCGGATCACGTCCTTGCCGTCGCCGTCCGGCAGACCGAGATCGAGCACCACAATGTCGGGTGGAGCGGACGCAACGAGTTTAGTCGCCTCCGCGACTGTTCCCGTGGTCTCGATCTCGTAATCATTCGCCTCCAGCGCCGGCCGTAGAAAGCGAAGGATCGCCGGCTCGTCATCGACCACGAGGACGCGAATCTTTCTGGTCATGACGGCGTCTCGGAGCGAGAGAATGTCAGCGTGATCCGCGTGCCTCGGCCATTCGCGACCGGACTCTCGGCCGCGATGGACCCGCCATGGGCTTCCATGATGCCCTTGGCGATGGCGAGACCGAGGCCCGTTCCTTCCCCACCGTCGGAACTCGAAACGTTCGCCCGCGCGCTGACGAATTTTTCGAACGCGCGTGGAAGCACTTCGGCCGGAATTCCTCCCCCGTCATCGGTTACGCGGAGGACAATTTTTTCAGCGTCAGAAATGCCATCGATAACGACCGTCGTTTGCGGCAGCGTATGCGCCGCCGCGTTTGCCACCACGTTGCCGATCGCTTGATCGACAAGGGTCGCGTCAGCCTTCACCAGCGGAAGGTCGGGAGGCAAATTCGTTTCAAACTTCTGCGCCGCACCGCGCCGTCTGACGGCGTTGACGACACGGGCCACGATCTCGCGCAAGTCCACCCAGTCCCGGCGCAGCTCAAGCTCGCCCGCGTCGATCCGCGTGATCGCGAGCAAATTTCTCACCATGCCGTCGAGATTAAGCGCCTCGTCCTTGATTTGAACCAGCAAGTCCTTGCGCGAGGCATCTTCGAGCTTCGCTCCATAATCCAGGAGACTCGTTGCCGAGCCAAGAATCGAGGCGAGCGGAGTACGAAAATCGTGCGAGATCGAGGCGAGGAGGGTATTGCGAATCCGCTCCGTCTCAGCCGAGGTTCGCGCATCGACGATTTCGTGCGTAAGCAGCGCGCGCTCGAGCGCCACGGCCGCCTGTTCGGTGAGCGCTTCGAACAACGCGCGAGATTCGGAATCGAGCGGCGATGATTCATCCTGCGCGATGCCGACGACGCCGACACGCGTCCGCGGCGTGCGCAGCGGAAGAAACAGCCACGGCACCGTCGGCAAGGTCGAAGTCCCGAAGCCAGCGGGCTCGTCGCGGGTGAACGCCCAGCGCGCCGCGGTCATGCTCGCCGTCTCCAGCGATTCCTCGGGCGGCCATGCAGCGGAGAGGTTCAGCTCGCTATTTTGATCGAGCAGGACAATCGTCGCCCGATTGAGGCTTGCGTTGATTTCCGTGGCCGCACCCTCAGCAATGGCGTCAACCGTCGCAAGCGCCGAAAGCTTGCGGGTGAATTCGAACAGTCGCCGCGTCGCGCGGGTGCGGAGCGCCGCCGCCTTGGCCTGATCGCGAACGCGGCCTGCAAGGGCCGAAGTCATGATGGCGACCGCGAGGAAGACGCCGAGCGCGAATACTTCGTGCGGCTGAGCGACCGAGAAGGTGTAATAGGGCTCGGTAAAGAAGAAGTTGTAGCAAAGAAACGACAGCACCGATGTATAAATAGCGGGCCAGATGCCGAACCGGATGGCGGCAAGCAACACCGCCATCAGAAATATCATCGAAACATTGGGAAACGGCGTCAGCGCGGCCAGCAAATAACCGAGCGCGACCGACACACCTACCGCAAGCGTCGACCAAACGATCGGTATCAACTGCAACGACGCCGGAAGCGAGAAGCGCGCGAGCTTCCATCCCGGCTCTTCCTCGCGGCCGGTAATCAGATGGATCGCGATATCGTCGGCCCGCCGCAGCAGTTCATGCGGCAGCGAGCGCCTGAACACCTCAGAAAAGAAGCCCGAGCGCGAGCGGCCGATCACAATTTGCGTCACGTTTTCGATGCGTGAAAAACGAAGAAGCTCGGCGGGAAGATCGTCGCCGATCAGAACCTTGGTTTCCGCCCCCAGGCTCTCGGCGAGTTTGAGCGCTTCATCCACGCGCGCCCTTTTTTCCTCGCTGAGCTGACTGCCGGGTCGCTCGACGGTCACCGCCATCCAGGGAGCATCCATCATGTCGGCAAGACGCTTCGCCGTCCGCACGGTCATGGGCGAAATCAGGTCCGGTCCCACGCAGGCGAGAATGCGCTCGCCCGCGGCCCACGGCCCCTCGATCGCCTGCGCTTGCATTCGTTCGACGAGGTCGACGTCGATGCGTTCCGCCGCCCGCCGCAGCGCCAGCTCGCGCAGCGCCGTCAGATTCTGCAATTTGAAGAAGTTCTCCACTGCGCGGGCGGCGGTGTCCTGAACGTAGATCTTGCCTTCGGCCAGTCGCTTGAGCAGCTCGTCGGGCGGAAAATCGACGAGCACGATTTCGTCGGCCTTCTCAAAGACGCGATCGGGCACGGTCTCGCGCACGCGCACGTGGGTGATTTTCTGGATCACATCGTTGAGGCTTTCCAGATGCTGGACGTTGAGCGTGGTCCAAACATCGATGCCGGCGGCGAGGGTTTCGTCGATGTCCTGCCAGCGCTTCGGATGCCGGCTGCCGGGGATATTGGTGTAGGCGTATTCATCGACGAGCAGCAGGCTCGGGCGGCGGGCAAGCGCCGCGTCAAGATCGAATTCCTTCAAGATCTGATTTCGATAAACGATCGGCTTGCGCGGAAGAATCTCCAATCCTTCGACGAGCGCCTCGGTCTCGCGCCGGCCGTGGGTTTCGACGAGCCCGGCGACCACGTCGCGGCCGTCGGTCTTCGCCGAGCGCGCGGACGCGAGCATGGCGTAGGTCTTGCCCACGCCGGGCGCCGCGCCGAGAAAGATTTTCAGATGCCCGCGCCCTTCCTTCTTGGCGAGCGCAAGAAGGGCGTCGGGTGAAGCTCTAGGCTCGTGTTTTACGGCCATGCCCCAAGTTACGACCGAACGGCATCCAACGCGATATTGAGTTTCAGCACGTTAATGCGCGGCTCGCCGAGCAATCCGAAGAGGCGACCCTCGACGTTCTCGTTGACGAGCTGGCGGAGGCGCTCCTCCGGCACATTGCGGGCTTTCGCGACACGCGGCACCTGAAACAGGGCGGCAGCCGGCGAAATATGCGGATCGAGGCCGCTGCCCGACGTGGTGACGATGTCGATCGGGACCGCCGCGGACGGATTTTCTTCCTTGAGCTTGTCGACGTCACCCTTGACGCGATCGATGAGGGCCTTGTTGGTCGGACCCAGATTCGAGCCGCCCGAATTGCCCGCGTTGTAGGGCGCATCGACGGTCTTGGTCGGATCGTTGGGATCGGGCGTATTGGTAGCGGAGGGCCGGCCGTGGAAATACTGATCTCCCGCGAACACCTGGCCGATCAGCGCCGAGCCCACGACTTTGCCGTCGCGTTCGATCAGGCTGCCTTGCGACTGATACGGGAAGATCACGCCCGCGATCCCGGTCATGGCGAGGGGATACGCCAAGCCGGTGATCAGCGTGAGGGCGATGATGAACACGATTGCCGGGCGGATTTCTCGTAACATGATGTTCTCCTCAAGCCAGTCTTCTCAAGCCAAGTGCAAGGCGTTGACCACGAGATCGATGGCCTTGATGCCGATAAACGGAATGATCACGCCGCCGAGGCCGTAGATCAGCAGGTTGCGGCGCAACAGCGGGCCGGCGCCGATCGGGCGGAACGCGACGCCCTTCAAGGCCAGCGGAATGAGCGCGATGATGATCAGTGCATTGAAGATGATCGCCGACAGAATCGCGCTCTGCGGGCTCGCTAGATTCATAATGTTGAGCGCCTGCAGTTGCGGATAGAAGGCGACGAACATCGCCGGGATGATGGCGAAGTACTTCGCCACGTCGTTGGCGATCGAGAACGTGGTCAACGCGCCGCGCGTCATCAACAGCTGCTTGCCGATCTCGACGACCTCGATCAATTTGGTCGGGTTGGAATCGAGATCGACCATGTTGCCGGCCTCGCGCGCCGCCTGCGTGCCGGTATTCATGGCGACACCGACATCGGCTTGCGCGAGCGCGGGCGCGTCGTTGGTGCCGTCGCCGCACATGGCGACGAGCTTCCCCTTCGCCTGCTCGGCGCGAATGAGCCGCAGCTTGTCTTCCGGCGTCGCTTGGGCGAGGAAATCGTCGACGCCGGCTTCCGCCGCAATCGCCGCCGCCGTCGTCGGGTTGTCGCCGGTGATCATCACCGTGCGGATGCCCATGCGGCGAAGCTCGGCGAAACGCTCGCGAATGCCGCCCTTGATGATGTCCTTGAGATGAACGATGCCGAGGAGCCGGCCATCCTTGGCGACGGCCAGCGGCGTGCCGCCCGACTTGGCAATCGTTTCAGCCATCGCGTTGACCTCGCGGACCGTATCCGCGCTGACGGCGCCTTTCGAGCCGCCTGCATTGAGATAGGCAAGGATCGCGTCGACGGCGCCTTTGCGGACCGACGAGCCGTCGACCTCCATGCCGCTCATCCGGCTTTGCGCCGTGAAGGGAATGAATTTGCCGCGCAGGTCAGCCAATTCGCGCCCGCGGATACCGTACTTTTCCTTGGCGAGCACGACGATCGAGCGGCCTTCCGGCGTTTCGTCGGCGAGTGAGGCAAGCTGCGCCGCGTCGGCGAGTTCGGCTTCGGTGACGCCGCGCAGCGGCTTGAATTCGGTCGCCTGGCGATTGCCGAGGGTAATGGTGCCGGTCTTGTCGAGCAGGAGCGTATCGACGTCGCCGGCCGCTTCCACGGCGCGGCCGGACATGGCGAGCACGTTGAAGCGCACGAGCCGATCCATGCCGGCGATGCCGATCGCCGACAGCAGCGCGCCGATGGTGGTCGGGATCAACGTCACGAACAGCGCCACCAGGACGACGACCGAGATGACGCCGCCCGCATAGGCGGCGTAGCTCGGGATGGTGACGGTGGCGAAGACGAAAATGATGGTCAGGCCGGCGAGCAGAATATTGAGCGCGATCTCGTTCGGCGTCTTCTGGCGCTCCGCGCCTTCGACGAGCTTGATCATGCGATCGAGGAAGGTCGAGCCGGGTGCCGCTGTGATCTTCACGCGGATCCAGTCGGAGAGCACCTCGGTCCCGCCGGTGACCGCCGAGCGATCGCCGCCCGACTCGCGAATGACCGGGGCCGATTCGCCGGTGATCGCCGCTTCGTTGACCGAGGCGATGCCTTCGATCACCTCGCCGTCGGAAGGGATAATATCGCCCGCCTCGACCAGAACGACAGCGCCCACTTTCAGGCTCGTGCTGGGCACCAGCTTGTAGTTTTTGCGGTCCGACCCGCTGAGCAGCTTTGCCTTCGTTTCCGTGCGCGTACGCCGCAGCGCATCGGCCTGCGCCCTGCCACGGCCCTCGGCGATGGCTTCGGCGAAGTTGGCAAACAGCACGGTGAACCAGAGCCACAGGATGATCTGGAACTCGAAGGCGATATTCGCGCCGCCGGTGAAGAGATCGCGAACGAGAATCACGGTGGTCAGCGCGGTGACGATTTCGAGCACGAACATCACCGGATTCGCGATCAGCGTCCGCGGGTTGAGCTTGACCAAAGCCGAGCCGATCGCCGGGGCCACGATCTTCGGATCGAACAGCGCCGAGACCGGCATCCGCTTGCGAATATTGGACGTTTCCATCGATGTGCTCCGGATCAATTGGCTGAGAAGGCGGTGCCCGCGGTCATTGCGAGGTGTTCGACGATGGGTCCGAGCGCGAGCGCCGGAAAGAAGGTGAGCCCGCCGACGATCACGATCACGCCGACGACGAGGCCGACGAAAAGGCCGCCCGTGGTCGGGAACGTGCCCGCCGACGGCGGAACCGATTTCTTCGCCGCGAGCGAGCCGGCGATCGCCATCGCCGGAATGATCATCCAGAAGCGGCCGACCGCCATCGCGACGGCGCCGGTGACGTTGTAGAAAAAGATGTTGCCGGTGAGGCCGGCGAAGGCCGAGCCGTTATTGCCGGTTTGCGAGGTGTAGGCGTAGAGAACCTCGGTGAATCCGTGCGGCCCGGGATTGGCCATCGAGGCGACCGCCGGCGGGTAAACCACCGCGACCGCCGTCCAGCCGAGATACATCAGCGGCAGGATCAGGATGGCGAGCATCGCCATCTTCACTTCCTTCGCCTCGATCTTCTTGCCGACATATTCCGGCGTGCGCCCGACCATGAGGCCGGCGACGAAGATCGAAATGATGACGAAGAGCAGCATGCCGTACATGCCGGCGCCGACGCCGCCGACAATGACTTCGCCAAGCTGGATGTTGATCAGCGGCACCAAGCCCCCGAGCGCGGTGAAAGAATCGTGCATGGCGTTGACGGCGCCGCAGGAAGCGTCGGTCGTGATGACCGCGAACAGCGCCGAGGCGACGATGCCGAAGCGGACTTCCTTGCCTTCCATGTTGCCGCCGGTGAGCCCCATGGCGGTGAAGGCGTCATTGCCGTGTGCTTCGGCCCAATAGGCCACCACGACGCCGGCGATGAACAAGACGCCCATCACCGCCAGAATCGCCCAGCCCTGACGCTCGTTGCCGACCATGCGGCCGAAGACGTTGGTGAGCGCCGCCCCGATCGCGAAGATCGAGATCATCTGCACGAAGTTCGACAGCGCCGTCGGGTTCTCGAACGGGTGCGTGGCGTTGGCGTTGAAGAAGCCGCCGCCGTTGGTGCCGAGCATCTTGATCGCGATCTGCGAGGCGACCGGGCCTACGGCAATGGTCTGCTTGGCGCCTTCGACGGTCGTCGCGTCGACATAGGCGCCGAGCGTTTGCGGAATGCCCTGCCACATCAGGAATAACGCATAAGGAACGCAGATGGGAATGAGGATGTAGAGCGTGCAGCGGGTGATATCGACCCAGAAATTGCCGACCGTCTTGGCGGAGGCGCGGGCGAAGCCGCGAATGAGCGCGACCGCGAGCACGATGCCGGTGGCGGCCGACAGAAAATTCTGATGCGTCAGGCCCAGCATCTGCACGAGATAGGACAGCGTGCTTTCGCCGCCGTAGTTCTGCCAGTTGGTGTTGGTGATAAAACTCATCGCGGTGTTGAAGGAGAGATCTTCCGCCACCGCCGACTGTTCCGCCGGATTGAACGGCAGCAACGCTTGCAAACGCATCAGCGCGTAAAGAATGAGAAAGCCGCCGATGTGGAACAACAGCATCGCGACCGTATAGGTCAGCCAATGCTGCTCGCGCTTCTCGTTGACGCCGCCCGCCCAATAGAGCGCCGCTTCGACCGGCCGCAGCACCGGCGACAGGAAGGTGCGCTCACCGTTGAAGACGCGCGTCATGTACCAGCCGAGCGGCTTCACCAGCACGACGACGATCGCGCAATACAGAATGATCTGAATCCAGCCGATCAGGGTCATGGCATGTCTCTTTGTTCGCGCGTGATCTGTTCCGAAAACCGGTTCCCACTTTTCGGGATCACGCGCTTAGAATTTCTCGGGCCGCAGCAGCGCGTAGGTCAGATAAAACAGGAGTCCCGCGGTCACGAGGGCGGCGAGCGAATAGTCGAACGTCATCGGAGCCTCCTCACAAGCGGTCGCAGGCGTAGGCGTAGGCGATCGAAAGCAAGAAGAAGCCGATGCCGCCCGCGACTAAGATGAAATCCAACATGGCCGTTCTCCATCGATGGGAGCAGCCGTGGATTTGGGCCTCAACGCATCAAGTTTCGATACGGAAATGGGCGCGCGGATATAAAGAAGGAATAAAAGCGTCGCGGCGGAACGTTTATGAGCCCTTTATGGCGGGGCCGGAGATTCCCAATCGAAATTTTGCGACGACGGGCCCATGTCGGATACGCCGCATCCGGCGGCGTGATCGGCTCGCCCATGAACGACGGCCCGAAAAAAGAGCCGGAAGCTTGGATCGAAAAGGCGCTCCTCGGCGCAATTCTGGCCGCGGTACTTTTCTGTGCGGTGCTGCTCGCTTTTCCAATATGGTCCGTGAGTACGCAGGTCACATCACAGCAGACCGAGCCGCATCAATGCGTCACCATGAATGACGATGCCGCACGCCTCGAATGCTACGACCGGCAGGCGGGCCGGCCTCCGACGCCGCCGGCGAAAGGCGCCAATCCTCCCGCGACGATCTTTGGCCGGTGAGGGCTTTTTTCAGTTGGGAAATGCTCGCCCTATCGCAAATATTTACCGTGTTGGCGGTATTTACCTTGCCGCGAGTTACTTGCGCCGAACGAATGGATAGCCGGGCGCGTTGGACGTAAAATTCGACAACGTGACCGCCATTTTGCCGAGGAGAAAGGCATGAGCAGAAAAATCCATCTGATCGCCGCGAGCCTGATCGGCCTCACCTTACCCGTGCTGTCGCCTGCTCTGACCCACGCCCTTCCCGGCAGCGGCGCGTTCGCGCCGGTCGCCGATATCGCTTTGGTGCCCGTTGCGGATCTCAGCGCGGCGCCCGAGGAACGGCGTTGGCGCTATAGTCATCGCCGAGCGGCCCACGCGTGGAGGCCGTCCCGACCCTATTACGCGCCTTACGCCGATTATCCCGCCTACCGATACGGCGGTTACCTCGCTTACGAATGCTGCGAAGTTTACTACCCGGCGTATGCGCGGCCCTATGCTTACAGTCACATGGGCCGGTATTATTATGCGGAGGGTCCGCGCTATTACCTGCCCGGATTCGGCAGCCCGGCCGCTTACTATTATTGGTGAGCGCAGACTGAGCCGCCGCGCATGAACTAGGCGCCTCGGGCCGCGCCATCGGCCTTTCGCCCAAGACGCTGCCGGGAAAAAACGAGGGGTTCGCGCGCGCGTGTCTGGGCGGACAGTCCGGGCGCTAGCCGTTCGATCCCTCCCCTTGACGGGGAGGGTGGCGAGCGGCGAAAGCCGCGAGCCGGGTGGGGTGGAGATGCATTAACCCCCACCCGATCGCCGTCTTTCGACAACGAAATGGGGTCCCCGATGAGAACGTCACTCTG
>Ga0075436_100000752_pt1 | contig 21451 bp, 20 predicted proteins | sample RhiMethybrSRZTD5_FD_75303 | JGI IMG/M metagenome (GOLD analysis project Ga0075436, IMG submission 75303) | Populus rhizosphere microbial communities from Tennessee, USA - Rhizosphere MetaG P. TD hybrid SRZTD5 | ecosystem: Host-associated > Plants > Roots > Rhizosphere > Soil | place: USA...
CGGCCGCGGGCGTCCTGGGGCTCCTGCTCGTCTTCGTCGTGTGGCCGGCGCTGCGCGTGCTCGCCATGAGCGTCACCGGGCCGCTCGGTGTCGCGCAGTACGCGGCGTTTTTCAACTCGTGGCGCCTCGCGCGCATCCTCGTGAACAGCCTGCTCGTGTCCGCCGTCTCCACCGTCATCACCGTGGCGATCGCGCTCGTGCTCGCCTACGCGGTGACACGCACGACCGTGCCGGGCAAGCGCTTCGTCTCGCTGATGAGCCTGCTGCCGTTGATCGCACCTCCGTTTCTCGTCTCGCTCAGCTTTATTTTGTTGTTCGGCCGCAACGGCGTGATCACGCGCGCGCTCGGCCTGGAGGGGTCGATCTACGGCTTCCACGGCATCGTCGTCGCGCAGGTCTTCACGTTCCTGCCGCAGGCGTACATCCTGCTGGCCAACGTGCTTGCGAACATCGACACGAGCCTGGAAGAGGCCGCGGAGAATCTCGGCGCGGGCCTAGTGACCACGCTCGGCCGTGTGACGCTGGCACTCGCGCGACCCGGATTGGCCTCGGCTTCGCTCATCGTCTTCATCCTGTGCATGACCGACTTCGGCAATCCGATCCTCATCGGCGGCCGCTACAACGTGCTGGCCACGGAAATCTACGCGCAGGTGATCGGGATGAACGACTTTCCCGCGGCCGCGGTGATGAGCGTCGTTCTGCTGCTGCCGTGCCTGGCCGCGTACGTGCTGAACACCTATGTCGTAGGCCGGCGGTCGTACGTCACGCTATCGGCCGGCGCGCGCACGACGCTGCGCCCGACGCCCGCCGCCGTACGCTGGCCGCTCGTCACCGTGTCGCTGGCCATCGCGCTCGCCATCGCGCTGATCTACGCGCTGATCCCGCTCGGCTCGATCGTCCGCCTCTGGGGCACCGACTGGTCGCTTTCGCTCACCCACTATGCGTTCGGCTCGACCGCGGAGGGCGCCTGGCCCATCGTCAACAGCGTCAAGCTGGCGCTGTTGTCGGGCGTCATCGGCACCGTCCTGGCCCTGCTGACCGCGTACGTGGTCGAGCGGAGGCGGCCTCCAGGGGCACGCGCTATCGAAGCGCTGAGCCTGCTGCCCGCCGCGCTGCCGGGCACCGTCATCGGTGTCGGCTACATCCTCGCGTTCAACGTGAGGCCGCTGCTGCTCACGGGGACGGTGTGGGTCCTCGTCGCCTCGGTCGTCTTCTGGAAGTTTCCGGTGGCCATGCTTGCGGCCGTCAACACGCTCAAGCAGATCGATCCCGCCATCGAGGAAGCGGCCGTGAGCCTCGGCGCCGGTCCTGTTCGAACGTTCACCCGCGTGGTCTTGCCGCTGCTGACGGGGACGGCATTTTCGATCTTCATCTATTTCTTCGTCAACGGCATGGTGACCGTCAGCGCGGTGATCTTCCTGATCTACCCCGGCTTCAACCTCGGCTCGGTGGCCATCCTCGCTCAGGTCGAGAACGGCTACCCGGGCGTGGCCTGCGCGCTGGGCACCATCATTCTCGCCATCGTCATCGGCGCGGTCTTGCTGCTGCGTGCCGCGGTCGGCGGCGACCGTGTGGCGATTCTCAAATCCTGAGCTCGTGAAAAAGGAGACGTGCATGCGCCGACTGCTGCTGCTCATCCTTGTCGCCGCCCTGGTCCTGCCGCTGGGCGCACCGCCTGCCGACACCGCCGAGGACCGCCTCGTGATCTACACGGCTTACGAGGAGAACGAGCTGAAGACGTTCTGGGAGCAGTTCAAGAAGGACCTGCCGGATCTGGCGGCGAAGGCCTCGTACATCCGCGGCTCGACGGGGCCGACGATCGCGCGGCTGGAAGCCGAGAAGGCCAATCCACAGGCCGACGTGGTCTGGGGCGTGTTTAACGACTACATGACCGGCGCGGCGACCAAGGGTCTGCTCGAAGCGTACGCGGCCAAGGAGTCGAACGTCATTCCGGCCAAGTTCAAGCATCCGGACAACGTGTGGCAGGGCGTGACGCTCCTGACCGTCGCGTTCGCGGTGAATCAGAAGAAGATGGCAGAGCTGAAGCTGCCGGCGCCGAAGTCGTGGGCGGACCTCATCGATCCGAAGTACAAGGGCCACGTCGTGATGTCGAATCCGTCGACGTCCGGCACCGCGTACCTGCTGCTCGCCAGCCATGCGGCGCGGCTGGGCGAGGATCGGATGTGGCAGTTCTATGACGCGCTCGACAAAAACCTGTCGCAAGTGACGAAGTCGGGCGGCGCGCCGGGACGGATGGCCGCATCCGGCGAAACGCCGATCGGCGTCGCGCTCGCGTACGAAGTCGAAGTCGCCAAGAAGCAGGGGGCGCCGATCGATGTCATCTGGCCCTCGGACGGCGTGCCGTGGACGTTCGAGGCCAACGGGCTGGTGAAGGGCGCCAAGAATCCGGCCAACGCGAAGCGGTTTTTGGATTGGGCAGTCTCGAAGTCAGCGATGGCGTCGTATGCCGAGTGGCGCGGGACGGGCATCACACGGCCCGACGTGGCGGTGAGCGGACCGAAGATCGCCGAGATGAAGCTGATCGACCTCGACTTCGTCAAGGCGGGCGATCCGCAGTACAAGGACCGGCTCGTCAAGCTGTGGCAGGAGAAATACTCGAAGTAGCGCGATGCGAATCACGCTGCGTGACGTCAGCAAGCGCTTCGGCGCGTCGACCGCCGTCGACGGGCTCTCCCTGGAGATTGCGCCGGGAGAGCTCGTCGCGCTGGTCGGCGGCTCCGGATGCGGCAAGACGACCACGCTGCGGCTCGTCGCGGGCTTCGAGCGCCCTGACACCGGCGAGGTGCGCTTCGACGATCGCGTCGTCAACGACGTGCCGCCGGCGCGCCGCGGTGTCGGCATCGTCTTTCAGTCCTATGCCCTGTTTCCGACCATGACCGTGGCCGACAACATCGCCTTCGGTCTGCGCGTCGCGCGCTGGCCTCGGCCGCGGATTCGAGAGCGCGTCGACGAGCTGCTGGCCCTCATGCGCCTCGATGGGCTCGGTGGACGCTATGCCAATCAGCTGTCCGGCGGGCAGCAGCAGCGCGTGGCGCTCGCGCGTGCGCTCGCGCGGCGGCCGGAAATCTTGTTGTTGGACGAGCCGCTGTCTGCGCTCGACGCCAAGATCCGTTTGCGGCTGCGCGCGGAGATTCGCAAGCTGCAACAAGATCTCGGCATCACCACGCTCTACGTGACACACGATCAAGAGGAAGCGTTGTCGCTCGCCGACCGTCTGGCCGTGATGCGCGGCGGCCGGATCGAGCAGCTCGGCCGCCCCGAGGACGTCTATGGCCGTCCCCGCACCGGCTTCGTTGCCGACTTCATCGGCGTCTCCAACCTCGTGCCGTGTCGTGTGGTGTCGGCGGCCGAGGGGATGCTCGAGTGGGAGGGCCGGCGTTTGCGCGCCGTCTGCGAGGGCGTCAGCGACGGGGCGGCGGTGACGCTCGCCGTGCGCCCTGAGAAGCTCATGGTGCTCGCCGATCCGGTGCCCGCGAACGGCGCGAATCGGCTCGACGGCATCGTGGACGTCGTGACGTTCCTCGGCGCCGTCGTCCGGCTGCAGATCAGCGTGCAGGGCCGGCCGTTCTGGGTCGACGTCCCGCACGCGCGCGCAGCCGCGCTGCCGCGCAAGACGCGCGTGGCGCTCACCTGGCGGCCGGAGGATGGCGTCGTGCTCAGCGCCGCGGACGAAGGAGATTGACGTCATGAGAATCGAGACCGTCGCCGTCCACGCAGGCGCCCAGGTGGATCCCACCACCGGAGCCGTAACGCCGGCGATCCATCCCTCGACGACGTTCGAGCGAGATCCCGACGGCTCGTTTCCGCGTGGCCACATTTACTCGCGCAGCAGCGCGCCGAATCGTGCGGCCCTCGAGGCGTGCGTGACCGCGTTGGAAGGCGGCGCCGACGCCGTTGCGTTCGCGTCGGCCTCCGCGGCGACGTCCGCGGTATTCCAGTCCTTGTCGCCGGGCGACCGCGTCGTCGCGCCGGTGGACGCCTACTACGGAACGGGCAAGTTGCTCCGCGAGGTCTACGCGGGATGGGGCCTCGATACGACGTTCATCGACATGACGGATCTCTCGGCGGTCGAAAAGACCGTGCATCCGCCGACGAAGCTCGTCTGGGCGGAATCGCCTTCGAATCCCCTGTGGAAGGTGACCGACCTCGCGCGCGTCGGCGCCATCGCACGCTCGGCCGGTGCGCGGTACGTCGTCGACAACACGACGGCCACGCCGATCTTACAGTCGCCGTTCAAGGCCGGCGCAGACCTGGTCGTGCACGCCACGACGAAATACCTCGGCGGCCACTCCGACGTGCTCGGCGGCATCGTGATCGCGCGCGAGCGGGGTCCGATTCTCGATCGGTTGCGGATGTTGCAGACCGCCGGCGGAGCGGTGCCGTCACCGTTCGACTGCTGGCTCGTGCTACGCGGCATTCGAACGCTGCCCTATCGCGTGCGCGCGCAGTCCGAGCATGCGTTGAAGCTCGCGACGTTTCTCGCCGGCCATCCGCGTGTCGAGCGCGTACATTATCCCGGGCTGCCGTCGAGCCCTGGCCACGAAGTGGCTCGGCGGCAGATGTCGATGTTCGGCGGGACGCTGTCGGTACAGATCAAGGGCGGCGCCGAGGCCGCGTTGGCCGTCGCCGCGAAGATGCGCGTCTTCACCCGCGCGACCAGCTTTGGCGGGACGGAGAGCCTCGTCGAGCATCGCGCCTCGATCGAGGGGCCCGGAACGACGACGCCCGTGAACCTGCTCAGGATCGCGATCGGCCTCGAGCATCCCGACGATCTGATCGAAGACTTCGCGCAGGCTCTTGGCTAGTCTCGACGGCCGCACGGCATTCGTCACCGGCGCAGGGCGCGGGATCGGGCTGGCGATCAGTCAGCGGCTGCTCACCGACGGCGCCCGCGTGCTGATGGTCGACCGCGACGCGGCGGCCGTCGAGGGCGCGGCGAAGCGCCTCGGCACCGACGCGCGTGCGCTCGTCGCCGACGTCACGCGGACGGCTGACGTCGAGCGCGCGGTGCAGGCGGCGCACGACTGGCATGGGCGGCTCGACATCGTCGTCAACAACGCGGGCATCACCGGTCGATCCGTGCCGACGTGGGAGCTGAGCGACGACGATTGGCGGCAGGTCATCGACGTCGACCTCTCGAGCGTGTTTCTCGTCTGCCGCGCCGCCGTCCGGCTGATGCGCCCGCGCGCGAGCGGGCGGATCATCAACATCGCGTCGATCGCCGGCAAGGAGGGCAACCCTACGCTGGTGCCGTACTCGACGGCCAAGGCCGGTGTCATCGGCCTCACGAAGGCGCTCGCCAAGGAAGTCGCCACTCAAGGCATCCTGGTCAACGCCGTCGCGCCTGCCGTCATCGGCACCGAGCTGCTTCAGCAGATGGAACGCTCGACGGTCGACATGCTCATCGCGAAGATTCCGATGGGGCGCGTCGGAAAGCCGGAAGAAGTCGCCGCGCTGGTGGCGTGGCTGGCCTCCGACGAGTGCTCGTTCTCGACGGGCGCGGTGTACGACCTGTCGGGAGGACGCGCGACTTATTGAGTTGGGGGGACCCGTACCGCTTCCCCCCAAACCCCCCTCATTCGCGCGGTGGGCAGTCGTTCGTTCCCCCAAACCCCCTCATTGCGTTGGGGGGACCCGTACCGCTTCCCCCCAAACCCCCCTCATTCGCGCGGTGGGCAGTCGTTCGTTGCCCCAAACCCCCTCATTGCGTTGGGGGGACCCGTACCGCTTCCCCCCAAACCCCCCTCATTCACGTTGCGTCTGACCTAGCTCAGAAACAGCGGCGAGGCCAGCAGTTCCGGCAGCGCCGACAGCACCAGCGTCGCCTCGCTGAAATCGTGATGGCGCGTCTCGCCGCACGGAATCGCCACGCAGCGCATACCCGCCGCGCGCGCGGCCTGCACGCCGCGCTCGGAATCCTCGATCACGAGACACGCACCGGGTGGCACGCCGAGCCGCTTGGCGGCTTCGACAAACACATCGGGAGCGGGCTTGCCGCGCGCGACTTCGGCGCCGGAGACGACCGCCTCGAACAACGCGTGCACTCCCAGCGCCGTCAGCGTCGTCTCGATCACTTCGGGATTCGATGACGACCCGACGGCGAGCCGAAGGCCCCGCGCGGCCAGCGCGCGCGGCACCTCCGGCACGCCGGGCAGCGGCCGCAACTGGTTCCGCAGCACGGGCAGCACCCGCGCTGTGTACAGCACATCGAGCTGCCGCGCGTCGTGCGGCAGGGGATGGCGCGCGCAAATGATTTCGAATCCGTCGAGTGAGCGCAGGCCGACGGTCGGATCGCCACGGCTGATGTCCCAATCGACGCCGTACTCCGCGAGCATGACGCGGATGACGTGCTGGTGCAGCGGCTCCGAGTCCGCCAGCACGCCATCCATGTCGAAGATGACGGCGTCGATTCGGGCCGCGCTCAGATCGGTCGCCGTCCCTGGATGATGCGGATCAGAACGATCACGATCGCGATGACGAGGAGCAGGTGAATGTAGCCGCCCGTGTGCCACGTCAGCGCCGCTCGCGAGTTAACCCGTATTGCAGCAGCGTGACCTTGGAAACGGATTCCGTGATCTCCCCGTCCAGCGCCATTGTTATTGCGTCGGCGACCGGCACGACCCGGCGCTCGAAGAACTCGTCGTCGTCAGCGGGCAGCGGATCCGGCGTCAGCCCGTGCGCGACGAAGCACCACGCCACCTCATCCAGATAGGCGCTCGAGGGCCAGAACCGCGTGAGAAGGACGAGGCGCTCGGCGCGATAACCGCCCTCCTCGCGCAGCTCGCGCTGTGCCGCGGCGTCCGGCGTCTCGCCGGCCAGCGCTCCGCCACCCGGCAGCTCCCACGAGTCGGCGCCGGCGAGGTGACGGAACTGACGCACGAGCACCACGCGGTCGGGTTCCGTGAAACCGAGAATGCCGACGGTCACGCCCACGGCCAGCACCGGGTAGGCGCGCTCGCGCCCATCGGGCAGTCGCCACACGTCTTCGCGCAATGCGAGCTTGTCACGCGACCAGCGGATGGAGGACGCCAGCCGAGTCCACGGGCCGGGCACGCGCCGTATGTTATCGTAAGGACGCATGGCCAGAGAGCGACACCTCGAAGGTCTCTTCAAGCGCCTCGTGCAGACGATCGAGGCGTCGCTGGCCGCGACCGACGCCGCGCGCGACGCCGTTCAGGAGATCCTCAAGCGCGGCGCCGACACCGGGATCTTCTTCGCAGGCGCCAAGAGCCGCGGCTTTTCCTCCGAGCTGACCGCGCAGGACAAGGAATTCCTTCGGGCCGTCTCCATCAAGCCCGAACGGTAACGTCGTGCGCGTCGTTCTGCTGCTTGCTGTCGTAGTGCTTCTGCTCACCGTCGTCGTGCCGCTGCTGCGCCGCCCGATTGCGCGAGGCTCGCGGCCTCCCGTCGCTGTCAACGACGAGCTGGTGAAGGATCCGGTCTGCCAGACGTACGTCGTACGCTCGCGCGCAGTGCGCGGCCGTGGTGCCGGCAGCGCGGAGTACTTCTGCAGCGAGGACTGCGCCCGTCGCCACGTCGGCTAGCGTGACGGCGTCGCCCCCTCGTCATCCCGATCCCTGGCGCGCCGTGGACGCTCAGCCTACCGCCGAGACGATGGCGGCCGCGCTCGAAGTTCGCGGCGGCACGCCGAGCCAGATTCGTCTGCGCCGGCGTTTCCTGAAATGGCTCCCGGTGCATGCTCGCGACCGTGTGCTCGAGGTCGGCTGCGGCACGGGTGTCGTCGCTCGCGATCTTGCCGGCCTCGTGGGCCGCGCCGGCGTCGTCACGGCGGTGGATACCAGTGCGATGCTGCTCGCGCGTGCGCGGGCGCTCTCGCGTGGCGTGGCCGGCGCTCGGATCGCGTTCCGGCACGCGGACGGCCATCGATTGCCGTTCGCCGATCAGCGCTTCGATGCCGTGCTCGCCATCACGGTGATCTTGCACGTCGACGATCCGCTGCGCGTGGTCAAGGAGATGACGCGCGTCGCGCGACCGGGCGGTCGCGTCGGTCTTCAGGATCAGGACTTCGGGCTCGTTGGCGCCGCACATCCGGACCGCGAGCTGACCGCCCGCATCCTCGACGGCGTCGCCGCGCGCATCTATCCCGAGCCGCACAGCGGCCGCCGCCTCGGCGCGCTCCTGCGGGCCGCGGGCCTCGTCGATGTCCGGATGCTCGCCGATGTCTACCAGGACACGACGCTCACGCGCTTTTCGCGCAATTTCCTCGAACGGCGCGCCGAGAACGCGGTGCGCTTCGGCATCGTCGACGTGCCGACCGCCGAGCGCTGGCTCGACGGATTCAACGCGCTGCACGCGGAAGGCAACTTCGTGCTCACCATGCAGTACTTCGGCGCGGCGGGCGTCAAACCGACAAAGGCCTCCCGGTGATGCGTCGTCTCGCCGCTGCGGCGGCGGCGATCGCCACGCTCATCGTCGCGCTGACGATCGGGGTCGCGCTCGCACAGGCTCCGACACCGCCGCGCGTGGATGGCGCGGCAGCGCTGCGTCACGTCGAGCGTCTGGTCGCCATCGGTCCCCGCGTCGCTGGCTCGCCCGGCGCCGAGCGCGCACGTGCATACATCGTCGGCGAGCTACGCCGTCTCGGCATCGAGCCCGAGGTGCAGAGCTTCGAGGCCACAACGCCGCACGGTCGGATGCGCATGGCGAACATCATCGCGCGGCTGCCAGGACGCAGGTCCGACGTCATTGTGCTGGCCGGTCACTACGACACCAAGCTGTTCAACTCGTTCCGATTCGTCGGCGCCAACGACGGCGGCTCGAGCGCCGCGCTGCTGATCGAGCTGACGCGCCGCCTCGCAAAGACGCCGCGCGAATACACGGTGTGGGTAGTCTGGTTCGACGGCGAGGAGGCGCGGGAGACGTGGACGTCGACGGACAGCCTGTACGGCTCGCGGCATCTCGCCGCGGAGCTGGAGCGCACCGGACGATTGCCGCGCGCGCTGGTGCTGGTGGACATGATCGGCGACCGCGACCTCAATATCCGTCGCGACACGTACTCCACGCCATGGCTGACCGACATCCTGTGGGCGAGCGCGGCGCGGTTGGGCCACACGAAATCGTTCCTGAACGACCCCATGCCTGTGGAAGACGATCACGCGCCCTTCTTGAAGGCCGGCGTCGCGGCCGCGCTGCTGATCGACTTCGACTATCCGCCGTGGCACACGGCGGACGACACGCTGGACAAGGTCTCGGCGCAGAGCCTCGCCATCGTGGGCGACGTGGTGCTGGACGCGCTACCCTCGATCGAGCAGTACCTGACGACCCAGCCGGCGAGGAGATAATCCATGCCACGTGTTCGCGAGATCACCGAGCCCGGCAACGATCCCGTCCTCAAGGAGATGTTTGCGAAGGAGATCGACACCTTCGGCGCCGTCTTCAACACCACGAAAGTCCAGGCGCACACGCCCGGCATCTTGAAAGCAGCCAAGGCGCTCTCGGTCGCCGTCGATCGTTCGGGCCTGCTGCCGAGGGATCTGCTGCCGCTCGTGTACCTGCGCGTCGCCCTCATCAACGGCTGTCCATTCTGAATCGACATCAATTCGTCCCGCGGTCTGCGGGAAGGAGCCTCAGAGGACAAGCTGCGCGAGGTCGCGTCGTTTGCGACGAGCCGTCACTTTTCAGCGGCCGAGCGCGCGGCGCTGGCGTACGCCGAGGCGATGACGATCACCGGGCAGAAGGTCACCGATGAGCTGTTCGCGGAGGTCAGGCGGCATTTTTCTGAGGACCAGGTCGTCGAGCTGACGGCCGCGGTGGCGCTGGAGAACTTCCGCAGCAAATTTAATGTGGCTCTGGGGATCGAGTCCCAGGGCTTTTGTCTGCTGAAAACATGAGGGTCGGGGTTGCACCGGATGCCCTCGGTTGGCATCGCATGTGGCAACCCAGCGGCAACCGGGCCGGGCCCTAGACGCAACCACGGGCTGGGGGATCGCTCCTCCGGCCCGTCGTGCGTCGGCCGCCGGCCGTCGTTAGGACTTCGCGGGTGGTTTTTTGCTCGAGCCTTTCGGTGGTCGACCGCCGAGCCTATCGAACGGAGCGGCCGTGGGCGTGATCGCGCTGTCGCTCATGAAGCTCTTGAATCCAGGCGATCATCTCTTCGGGTACCGCGGCGAAGCGCAGGGTAAGGCAGCCCTTTCGCGAGACCTTGAGATGGCCTCGAAGGCTATGCGCTCCACCTGGGGCGGATTGCCGAGGGAGATTGCGGGACTGCTCTGGCACACGATCACGCCGGCGGTCGATGAATCGATCCCGCTCTACACGATCGGACAGTACATGAACGTGCAGCCGACGGCGTCGCCGCCGTACAGCCTCGAGGAAAAGTGGTTTCGCGTCCTATTCGATGCGCTGGCCCGGCTCTGGGGTCACAGCTGACATCGGCGGCGCCGAAGGGCGCGCGGGACGAGCAGGAAGAATCCGAACGAGCGGTCTTTGCCGATTTCGCCGAGGTCGCCGGCCTGCGCTGCACTTCGATCGAGAGCCGACGGCCGCCTGAGCCGGACATCCTGTGTGATATTGCCGGTGACGGTGCTATCGCTTTCGAGCTCGGGGAAGTCGTGAGTGAGGCGCGCGCCCGCGCGACGAACGAACAGCGCGCGGTCCGCCGCCGGTTCCGAACCGATTACGACGCGCTCGCGAGCGCCGAACGTCAAGCGATCGAAACCTGCCTCGGTGGCGTGCCGGCCGTGTTCGTTGGCTTCGCACCGAAGATTCCACCAGGCCAATGGCGCCGCGCCGTCAAGCCCGTTCTAGATCTCCTCGTCGCGCGAGCCCATGCCTCCGGGGATGAGCGCCTTGGCCCTGGCGACATTGCTGTGTGGCGGATCCCTGGCCTGTCACGGTTCTTGACGGACCTAGCTGTTCGGTCGACAGCTCACGGCAAGCCATTCTTCGGCGTCATCCAAGCGATCGAAGTTATCGACGCGACGGAGCGGCGGCTCACAGCGAAGTTCGCCGGCCGATATGAGAGTTGGGCGCCGCGCGAGCTACTGGTCTACTGGGCGGCATCGCCAGCGCCGGTCACGCCGCAGTGGCGCGACAAGGTTCTGGCGTCCGTCCGCGCTGGGCTTTCGACCTCGCGGTTTCGGCGAGTGTGGTGCTTCGACCTGTTCAACCGCGCCGTTGTGCTCGTCTACCCTTGCACCTGCTGACAACTCGTAGCGCGCGTTGTCAGTCCCAAGGCTGACGGACGTGGCCGCGCCACCCGAAGCAGACTGAGGCCGTCGCCGAGCTCGTGCGCTGTTCACCGAGGCCCGCGGGTCGCTGGGGGGGGCAGAGCGATTTTTTCCGGCCCGCGCAGTGCCCAGGCGAGTCACCACCCGAGATGCTTGACCCGGCTCGTTCTTATATATAGTATATATAAGATATAAGTTATATAGGTTATCGAGGTGACCGTTGACAACTAAGACGAAAGTCCTCCTCATTCTCACGGAGGACGTCCTGGGCCGGGCTCGGGTCTTGGCGGGGAAGGCGACGACCACGCTCAAGCTCCCGGTGAGCCTCCAGATCGTCCTCCGGGCCCTCATCGAAGTGGGGCTGAAGCGAGATAACCACCCAGCCCTCCTCGCCAACGTTGAGGGGCAGGCCAAGGCGGTTCGCCACCAGCGGACCGTGGCGGGTCGATCAAGACAACTGGCCCATCGAGGACAAAGCCTACTGCGACCCGCCGGTCGAGGGTGATCCGTATACCTGGCTGGTGAGAGGAGACTAGGAGGCTAGAAGTGGACAGAGGGGCGGCGATGCTGGCGGCGCCGGAAACGCGTTTTCAAAGGATGGTGTCGAAGGGCACAGACGAAGGACTTTGGAAATCGGAGCGCGAGCACTTCATGTCGATTGACCTGGGGGCTGCACGGTGAGTGGGGGATAGGAAACCGTCGTCCAGAGCGCGGGAGCTCCGCGGTGCGAAAACAGACCTGTTCCGGGGTGGTTTCAACCCGGAGCTATAAACACGAAAATCTTCGAAAGGAGAGCACCATGAACACCATGCTTCGTTGGTCTCCGATCCATCAGTTCCACTTCCACCACGACGACGACCTACCCGAGAGGTTCTTCGGCGGCGCCACGGATGAGGTCGCTCAGCGTCCGTCGTGGCTTCCGGCTGCGGAGGGGCGGACGGAGGACGGCACCTACGTCATCCAGCTCGCCCTGCCGGGCGTGGATCCGAAGGACGTGAAGGTGTCCTTGATGAACAACGTCCTCACCGTCAAGGGCGAGCGCAAGGCCGATCACGACACCGCGGGCAAGGACTATTTCGTCCGCGAGGTCGCGTACGGCGCGTTCGAGCGGAATTTCGCCCTTCCTGAGGGCGTCAACGCCGCCCACGTGGAGGCGAAGTACGAGAGGGGCATGCTCGAGGTGAGGGTCCCCGCGCCGCAAGCCGCGACGCCGAGGACGATCGAAGTCAAGGCCGCCTGATCGAAGCTGGCCGGGACCGAGGGCCATGCCGGTGTCGACCGGCATGAGCCCCCGGCCTTCGCTCGTCACCGCGGCGATGGCGCGGTTCCACGCCGCGTCGGGCTCGAGACGGTCTCGTCGATTCGCCACGATCGGAGGAGGGCGCTTAGGAGCCCTCAGGGGCGCGGCCGGACCGGTGGCTTGTGGCAAGGACCGGGGGCCGTCGCCTCCACAATCTGGGATCGCCCGTCGCGACCACAAATCATCGTGTGGATCGTCGTAGGGCTGATGACCAGCTGGTTGATCAGCTTCGTGATGAAGGACGGCGGCTATGGGCGAATCTGGGACGCGATGCTTGGTCTTGCCGGGAGTGGCGCGGCAAGCACGGTCGCCTCGGCGTTCGGTGCTTCCTCGGAAGCGGGAAGGGGCGTGATGGCCGTTGCCGCGTTGGTCGGAGCGGCTCTCCTAATCGTGCTCCAGCGCAACATCTGGCCGTTGCGCAGGCTTAGAAACGAGATTCTGAGATGATTTGGCTGGAGTGGCTCGGTCTCTCGGCGGCAGTTCTCGTGGCTTTTGTCGTGTCCTCATGGATGTCGTCTTCCCTGAGAGGAGCGCGACGGGGGAAGTGGCGCTACTGACGTCCATGAGGGTTAGCGGTGAGAGGACGCGGCTGCTGACGGCAGGGTCCCGGCCGATCACCGTCGAATCACGAGTGGACGAAACGATCACCTGCCATCCCGAGCACGTTCCCAATCTTCGTTCAGGGGGATCTCTCCACGTACTCGCTCGGGGCAGCTCTACGCGACCGATCCCGGGCTGACGTCGCTTGGAACGCGGCGCGACGTGAGGAGAGTCGCAAGCTGTTGGCTCGGCAGTTGTGCGCGCTCGCAGCCTTTCGCGCGGCGGGCTACTACCGGCGATTTTTACGTTCGGTCATCACCAGCGCTTTCGGCGTGAGGCTGAAGCCTGACGCGATCGTCGTCCGAGCCGCCGTCGAAATCGATCGGATGTGCCACGCGTTCTCCTGACTCCGCCGCAAAACGCTGCGAGGCCTGATGGTACCAGCTATGGCCTCGACTTGATTCCGCCTCCGGCGTATGCTCCGGTGCGATGCAAGCAAGGGGTCGCATTGTCCTGGCCCTTGCGGACTGGTCGTCGGTCGAAATCCGCGCTCCGCCGCTTGCCTGATTCGCCGCCTGATTCGCCGCGCGCAGTAGCCCCCCACGTTCCGACCTCGCGTTCAGAACGCTCCTCGAGCAACAGGAGAGGGGAGGCAACAATGAACTCTTTCGCTTCAATCCGGTTTTCAACCGTTGCCCGCTGCATGTTGGCTCTCGCGTTGTTGATCGCTCCACAGTCAATTCAGGCCGAAGCTACTTGGCAAGCTACTGCCGGTGCCCAGAGCAGCGACATGGGAAGGCAGGCGCTGGCTTTCCTCGTCAATGAACTTTGGATTCACGCCGGCGACAGCATCACCTGGACATTTCCCACGCCAGAGATCCACACGGTGACCTTCCTGAAACAAGACACTACTCCGCAGCAGGTCCGACCGGCTCGCCCAGGCGCTGGAGGGGGCTGTCCAGGGACCACCCCCGACGGCTCTAGCTTCGGCGGCTCCACGTGCGTGACCTCGCCCGAATTGGTGAACGGGCAGACGTATACGGTGCATTTCCCGACGGCCGGCAACTTCAAGCTCGTCTGCCTAGTTCATCCGAGCATGACCGGAACGGTTCACGTTCTTCCTCTGTCGCAGAATCTTCCCTTTGATCAGGCTTTCTATGACCGAGAAGCGAGTAGGGAGCAAGCGGAGCTCCTTTCCGACGGCGCGCGCCTGGAGGGCCTGGGTACCGCTACGGCCCAGCGAACTTCCGAAAATGAGGTTACCGTCGGCATCGGCGAGATCGCGGCGACCGGGGGCGGAGCTCAGATCGTATCGGTCATGCGCTTCCTGCCGGGAACCACCGTTGTCCGGGTTGGAGACACCGTGGAGTGGACCAATCTGGACCCGGAGACGCCGCATACCGTCACGTTCGGAGCCGAGCCTGCCAACCCGGTTCCTCCTTCGGCGGGGGTCGGCACGGATTCGGATGGGGCCGAGCACGCAGTACTTGGTGCGCCTGGCGGCAACTTGCACTCAGGGTTTCTTGTCGCGGCACCCCAAGAGAGGCGCGGGCTTGCACAGTCGCCTCTCGCCGTCAATCGGTTTCGGGTGACGTTCACATCGCCAGGCACCTTCGATTACTTCTGTGCTCTCCATGATGATCTGGGAATGGTGGCGAGGGTGATCGTTCACAAATGAGGCAGCGATTTTTCGGCGCGTGCCTGGTCATCCTCGCACTTGTGCTGGGCGAGTACGGATGGGCTGCCTCGGGGCCAAAGAGTGAGCCCGACGCGTCGCACGCGCCTCGGTCTGGGCCGACATACAGGGGCGGGCTGGTGACGCCGCCCCTGCTCAAACCAGGATTCACGCTGACCGATACCGCCGGTGCTCCGTTTGATTTCCGGGAAAAGACCCGGGGGAGCGTGACGCTGCTCTTCTTCGGCTATACCCACTGCCCGGATCAGTGCCCACTCCACATGGCGAATATCGCTGCGGGCCTCAAGAAGATGCCCAAAGATGTTTCGGATCAAGTCAAAGTGGTTTTCGTTACGACTGATCCTTCGCGTGATAGCCCAAAGGCACTCCGAGCCTGGCTCGACCGTTTTGACGAACGCTTTATCGGCCTCACGGGAACCGACGCCGCGATCGACGGAGCTCAAAAGGCTGCGGGACTACCTGCGGCCAGAAAGACAGCGCTCGCGGCCGGAGACTATGCGGTTGCCCATGCGTCATTTGTCGTCGCTTACACGAAAGACAATCTGGGCCACCTGATCTACCCGAGCGGGGTTACGCAACAGGACTGGACACACGATCTGCCCCGTCTAGTCAACGAGGCTTGGTCGAGCCGCTGAGATCCAAAACGTTTCGGCTGAAACGGGTTTCGTTTATCAGCCGAGCCTAAGGCCGCTCCGAAAAAGCTTTCAAAGGCTACGGCGTCTTCACTTGGCGCGACACCTTCGCCCGCATGCGCTCGAGCTCCTGAGCGAGGAAGGCGAGCGGTGACCGGCGAGCCCTGAGTGCTCGGGCACGGGCAGCCCCGCGACGCCGAGCCTCCCCCCCACCAATCGCGCGGCGCGACGCACCGTCTCGCCACGACGTGATCAACCTCAAAACCGCGAAGGCGCTCGGCCTGACCATCCCGCCCTCGCTGCTGCTGCGGGCGGATCAGGTAATGGAATGAAGCGCCGCGCATTCGTGACTGGCCTGGGAGCCGTGCCCGCCGCGCCACGCATACCGCAGCAGGCAGTGCGTCAGCGGGCTAGCGTTCGAGCGACTCCACGAACGCCTTCAGCGTCGGACCCCACTTCGCCCACTCCACTCCGGTCGCGGAATGGCCGAAGTCCGTATCGATCTCGAAGTACTTCGCGTCGACGCCCGCCTTCGCGAGCTTGTCCATCACATCAGGCGCGATCGACGGCGGAAACAGCTTGTCCGAGCGCGAGATCACGTAGAGCACTTTCGCGCGGATCTTCGAGAAATCCTTCTCGGCGTTGTACCGGACGGCGGCGCGGCGCATCGTGACCATCGAGTTCGGATCGAACTCCTTCGCCCACGGCTCGGCGCGCCGGCGGATCTCCGCGTCGCGCTCGGCCTGCGTCGGAAACTTCTCGGCGAGGATCTCGTTCCACCCGTAGCGCGTCAGCGTCTCGATGCGCAGCGTCGTCAGCGTGTCGGGAATCCCACCGCGGTCGTAATGCCAGCCGCCGTTCCAGTTCGGGTCTTTCGCAAACCGGTCGACGAGCTCCTGGACATCCGATTCCTTGCCGCTGCCCCTCGGCGCCGTGATCACGGCCGCGATGCCAGCCATATCATCCGGATACGACACCGACCACTGGAAGGCCTGGTAGCCGCCGTACGACGGGCCGACGACCGCGACGAGGCGGTGCACGCCGAGCCCGCGCAACAGCGTTCGCTGCGCCGTCACGATGTCGTGCATCGAGATCTCGGGGAAGTCCGGCCCGTAGCGCTTGCCCGTCGCCGGATTGATGCTGGCCGGCGCGGTCGACCCATACGACGACCCGAGCACGTTGCTGGAGACCACGAAGTACTTGTTCGTGTCGATCGCCTTGCCGGGGCCGATCAGCGTGTCCCATCCGCCCGGTGCACGGTCGGTCGGCGAGTACTTCCCGGCCATGTGCTGGCCGCCCGTGCCGCCGTGCGTGACGAGGATCGCGTTGCGACCATCCGGCGCCAGCCGTCCATAGGTCTCGAACGCGAGCGTCATCTCCGGCAGCGTCTTGCCGTTCTGCAGGCGGAAGCCGTAGGTCGTGAACGTGCGCTTGACGACGCCGTCGAGCGAGCCACTGTCGGCAACCAGCGCCGAGCCGTTGCCGCGGGGCGGGGCGGTGGTGCAGCCGGTGGCGCCGATGACGAGACCAAGCAGCAGGGCGAGCAGGCGGATGGCCATGGCGAGCCTCCTCTTGGAAAGGCCAGGGGAGAATCGCGCGAAGCATCTGCGTAAGCAAGCACGTTTTCTGCGCGTGTGTTACTAGTGCGCCTTGCTCATCTCGTTCGTCCGGCCTACCATCCCGGCAGCCAGGAGGCGGTGGATGAATCGCCGCGCCTTCGTGACTGGCCTTGGAGCCGTGCTCGCCGCGCCGGTCGCCGCCGAGGCGCAGTCGGGGGCAAGGTTCATCGCATCGGCTATCTTTCATCATCGGCAACTGTCTTCGAGCCCTTTCCGCCATGGTTTGCGGGAACTCGGCTACATCGAGGGCCAGAATCTCGCGATCGAAGCTCGGCTTGCGGCAGGCAAGATCGACCGGCTTCCTGCACTCGCCGCCGAACTAATTAGGGCGCGCGTGGACGTGATTGCGGCTGTGAGCCCGCCAGCAATTGAGGCGGCGAAGAGGGCGACAACAGCGATCCCCATCGTCATGGCTTTTATCTCAGTGGACCCGGTGCGGAGCGGCTTCGTCGATAGTCTGAGCCGACCTGGTGGCAACATCACCGGCGTGGCGATGATCGCTGACGACATCGCCGGGAAGCGGCTTGCGCTGCTCAAGGAAATGGTGCCGACTGCGACCCGCATTGCGCTTCTGGCCCAGGTGAATCATTCGTCGAGTGTGAGTCAGGCCAAAGCGGCTAGAGAAACCGCAAAGGCTCTGGGCGTCGAGCTTCAGATCGTGGAAGCGCGCGATTCCCGCGACTATGATGCGGCCCTCGGCGCCATTACGAAAACCACTCCCGGCGTTTTCATTCTCGCGAACCCAACATTTTTCGACGATCGAGAGCGCCTCGCCGCAGTTGCCGTACGACACCGGCTCGCGACTCTCTGCGAGTGGGGTCAAATGGCAGAGGCCGGCTGCCTCATGTCCTATGGTCCGAATATCTCGGACCTTTACCGTCGCGTCGGCATATACGTGGACAAAATTCTCAAAGGCGCAAAGCCCGCCGATCTCCCCGTCGAGCAGCCAACAAAGTTCGAGCTTGTCATCAATCTCAAGACCGCCCGCGCGCTCGGCCTCACGATCCCGCCGTCGCTGTTGCTGCGGGCGCATCAGGTGGTTGAGTAGGCAAGCCTCCTTGACATAGCTAGGGGGCGGTGCTTCCATCTGCGCCACCGTCGGACCGGCTGCCCTGGGTAGGAGGAAGCTATGGCACACCAGGAAAGCTCGCAGGTCGGGAATCGTCGAGCGTTTCTCAAGGTGATGGCGGGCGCGGCGACTGGTGTCGCCGCCGGCGGGATCCCGGCCATGGTCGCGGCGCAGAAGGCCCCCAACTTTCCGAAAGGTACGCGGCTCAACATCCTGGAATGGGTGAGCTTCGTGCCCGCTTCCGACGTCGAGTTCAAGCGTCTCGCGGCCGAGTTCGGCAAGCTGGCCGGGGTCGAGGTCACCGTCGATCAGATCAACATGAACGATCTGAATCCGCGGATCGCGTCGGCCATCGAGACCAAGTCGGGCCCCGACATCATCATGATGATCGCCAACTGGGCGCATCTTTACGCCGACGGTCTCGCCGACGTTGACGACGTGGCCGAGGAGATCGCCAAGCGCGATGGCGCCTACTACGAGGTCAACCGGCGAAGCAACTTCGTGGACGGTCGGTGGAAGGCGGTGCCGCTCTGCAACGTCAACGCGACCTGGAACTACCGCGAGGATTGGTTCAAAGAAGAGGGCCTGAGCAAGTTCCCCGACACCTGGGACGAGCTTCGCAAAGTCGGGATGGCACTCAAAAAGAAAGGGCGCCCGATCGGTCAGGCCTTCGGCCACAGCCTGGGCGATCCGAACCAGTACGCGTACGCCGTGACGTGGTGCTTTGGCGGCGCCGAGATCGACGACAAGGGCAAGGTGGTCATCAACAGCAAGGAGACCATCGAGGCATTGAAGTTCACGGTCGCGTTCTGGAAGGACTGTCTCGACGACGGCGGCCTCGCCTGGGACGACAGCAGCAACAATCGGGCGTTTCTGGCCGGAACGATCTCCGCCACGATCAACGGCGCGAGCATCTACTTCGTCGCCAAGCGACAGTTCCCCGACATCGCCAAGGCGATGAACCATGCCCACATGCCGCGGGGTTCGGCGGGTCGCTTCTACGCCGCCGGCGGTCAGGCGCGAGCCGTGATGAAGTACTCCAAGAATCAGCAGGTTGCCAAGGAGTTCCTGCGCTGGTTCATGGACCGGCCGCAGTACGACAAGTGGATGACGGCCAACGACGGCTACGTGGTGGGGCCGACGCCGCACTGGGAAAAGCACGTGTTGTGGGAGAAGGATCCCAAGCTCATTCCGTTCAAGGAATCGTCAAGGTACGGCCGCTGGGCGGGATATCCCGGCCCGCCGAGCCGGAAGGCCTCCGAGGCGCTCGTCAAGTACATCCTCGTGGACATGTACGCCCAGGCCATCAAGGGCATGAAGCCCGAGGACGCGGCGAGGTGGGCCGAAGGCGAGCTGAAGAAGGCGTACGCGTAGGACACACGCGAGATGGCGCAACGTGCGAGTCCGGGCGCCTCCGCCGTTCCCGTCCCCGTCGTCGTGCGGGTTCCGGAGGCTCGCCGTCCGGGCGCGCTCGGCCGTCTGCTCGAGCGCGAGCACATCCTGGCGGGCGTGCTCCTCACGCCCGCGCTTGTGATCCTGACCTTGTTCATCGCCTACCCGTTCGTCCTGGGCATCTGGCTTGCGATCAGCGACAAGGTGGTCGGTCGTCCCGGCGCCTTCGTCGGGCTCGAGAACTTCCGCGTGAACCTGAACGACTCCATCTTCCTCCGCGCGTTCCAGAACACGTTCGTCTACACCTTCATCGCGACCTTCTTCAAGCTGGCGCTCGGCATGCTGGCGGCGCTGTTGCTGAACCACCACTTCCGGTTCAAGCGGATCGTGCGCGCGTCCATGCTCCTGCCCTGGATCGTTCCCACGGTCCTGAGCACGCTGGCCTGGCAATGGATGTTCGACGCGACGTTCAGCGTCTTCAACTGGATGCTGCTGAACGCCGGCCTGATCTCGAGCCGCATTCTGTGGCTGGGCGATGGAACGATGGCCATGGGCTGCCTGATCGCCGTCAACGTGTGGCGCGGCATGCCCTTCTTCGCCATCACCCTGCTGGCCGGTCTGCAGACCGTCAACCCCGATGTGCACGAGGCGGCGGAGATCGACGGGGCCAACGCCTGGCAGCGGTTCTGGCGCGTGACGCTGCCCCTGATCAAGCCGATCATGCTCGTGGTCGTCCTGTTCTCGATGATCGCGACGTTCGCCGACTTCCAGCTTATCTACGTGCTGACCCGGGGCGGGCCCTACAGCAGCACGCACGTGTTCGGGACCTACGCCTACGAGATCGCCATGCGGGCGGCCAAGCTCGGTCAGGGCGCCTCGATCTCGCTCTTCCTGTTCCCGTTCCTCCTCACCGTCATCGTGTTCCAGCTCTGGTACATCCGGCGGAGCGACTGAGCGATGGCCGTGCGATACGGAAGCCCGCTCAAGCGCGCGGTCACGTTCCACATCCCGCTGGCGCTGATGGTCGGGGCGACGCTGTTCCCGTTCTACTGGATGGTGATCACCTCCATCCGACCCGATGTCGAGCTCTACAACGTGAAGATGAATCCGTTCTTCACGCTGCACCCGACGCTCAAGCACTTCGCGGATCTGTTCGAGCTGACCTACTTTCTCCGGTGGGCGTGGAACACGCTGTTCATCGCGATCGTTTCGACCGCGATCTCGCTCTTCTGCGGGCTGCTCGCGGGCTACGCGCTGGCGCGTCTGAAATTCCGGTGGGCACCGACGATGGGCACGATGATCTTCATCACCTATCTGGTGCCGCCGACCCTGCTCTTCATTCCCCTCGGCGACGTCGTCAAGACGTTCGGGCTGGGCGACAGCCCCTGGGCGGTGATCCTCACCTATCCGACGTTCCTGATTCCGTTCTGCACCTGGCTCCTGATGGGGTACTTCAAGACGATTCCGCGCGAGATCGAGGACTGCGCGCGCATCGACGGGGCGAGCCGCATCCAGGCCATGGTCCGCATCAGCTTCCCGCTCGCCGTCCCGGGAATCCTCTCGGCCGGAATCTTCGCCTTCACCCTGTCCTGGAACGAGTTCCTGTACGCCCTCGTCTTCCTCTCGTCACCGCAGCAGAAGACGATCCCGATCGGGGTCTTCACCGAGCTCGTCCGCGGCGACGTCTTCTACTGGGGTCCGCTCATGGCCGGCGCGCTCCTGGGCTCGATCCCGGTAGCGCTCGTCTACTCGTTCTTCGTCGAGCATTACGTCACCGCGCTAACTGGGGCTGTGAAGGGGTAGTCAGGCTACGAAGTTCGAGCTGGTCATCAACCTCAAGACCGCCAAGGCGCTCGGCCTCACCATCCCGCCGTCGCTGCTGCTGCGGGCGGATCAGGTTATTGAATAGATGAACCGCCGCGCTTTCGTCACTGGCCTCGGAGCCGTGCTCGCAGTGCCGCTCGCCGCCGAGGCGCAAGCGACGAAAGTCCCC
>Ga0075436_100000754_pt1 | contig 21403 bp, 20 predicted proteins | sample RhiMethybrSRZTD5_FD_75303 | JGI IMG/M metagenome (GOLD analysis project Ga0075436, IMG submission 75303) | Populus rhizosphere microbial communities from Tennessee, USA - Rhizosphere MetaG P. TD hybrid SRZTD5 | ecosystem: Host-associated > Plants > Roots > Rhizosphere > Soil | place: USA...
AAATTGTAGAAAATTACCGCGTCGTCGCTGCGGATCAGGCCGACAGGCTCAGCCGCCGCTCCATCACCCTTCGTCACCACAATCGGCTTCACAAATTCATCGGTTACGCCCTGCTCGTAGCTCCGCTGCAGCGCAGCAACGGGATCGTTGGTCTTCGTCTGCGCTTCCCCGCGCACCAGCGCGCGGTACGCCAATTCCACGCGTTCCCAGCGGTTGTCGCGGTCCATCGCGTAATACCGCCCCACCAGCGTCGCGATCTCGCCCACGCCCAGTTCGCGCATCTTTTGCTGCAACTGCCGCACGTAATCGCGCCCGCTGTTCGGAGGCGTGTCGCGCCCGTCCATGAAACAATGGACAAACACTTTTTCCACTTTGTGCTGCTTGGCCATTTCCAAAAGCGCAAATAAATGCTGAATGTGCGAATGCACTCCGCCATCGCTCAGCAGCCCCAAGAAATGCAACTGCCGCTGACGCCCGCGCTCCATCGCCTGCTGAAAAAGCGGAACGTTTTGTAATTGCTTGCTCGCGATCATCAGATCAATCCGTGTGATGTCCATGTGCACGATGCGTCCCGCGCCCATGTTCATGTGCCCCACTTCGCTGTTGCCCATTTGGCCTTCTGGCAAACCCACGAAAGGTCCTGAAGTCTGAATCAGCGTGTTCGGAAATTTGCGAAGAAGTTCGTCGTACGCCGGTTTCCGCGCCAGAGCGATCGCGTTTCCCTTCGTCTCCGCGCGGTAGCCCCATCCATCGAGCACCGTCAACACAATCGGTTTAGGTCGTTTTGACATTATTTCCCGTTTTTCCTTTTCCTAGAAGCAACGGAGCTTCGGAGTTGGCAACCATGCTTGACGATGTGTTCGCCAAACAATTTATGAGCTGCCTCAAGCCGTCTCTTGATGTCCTCTAGCTTGACCGCGTCAGGCCGAAAGACGCCTTCCTGCTTGAACATTTTTCTCATTTTGTCCTGCATGGACTGCCATTCTCTGCCCACCTCCAAGAAGGAAGCCCAAAGGCGGTCCCGCTCAGCACACTTAAGAGTCTTGTGATTAGCTTTCTTGACATTTTTCATCATTACGCCCGAGAAAAGTCACGGAGGGCGTTGATCAGACGACTCACTTCGTCTTCGGTGTTGTAATGAACCAGACCAATGCGCAACACACCGCCTTTGGGCTCCACGCCGAGTCGCTCGGAAAGATTCATGGCGTAGAAATTTCCGTCCCAGGTGAAAATGCCGCGATCGCCAAGGAATTTAGCGATCTCCGTCGGGTGATTGTCGCCCATTCGCAATGAAATCGTGGAGCAGCGTTCGCCAAACCTTCTGGGATCTGTGATGCCGTAGACCTTCACTCCGCGAATCGTTTGTAATCCGTCCAGCAGTCGAGTCAGCAAGTTCCGCTCGTAGGGCACGGTCGCCCGATAGGCGGCCGCAAGTGCTTCGCGCGGGGTCTTCACATTTGAATCGTAGTGCTTTCCGACTCCCGCGATGTAATCCACGGCGGCGCCAATCCCAGCGATCAATTCCTGGACTTGCGTTCCGGTTTCCCAGCAATCGGGAATAGCATCCGTCGCCGGCCGCACTTTGTATGGTTTGAAGCGCTGCAAATGCTCCTTCTTCCCGTACAGCGTTCCCATATGCGGGCCGAAGAATTTGTACGGCGAACACGCCAAAAAATCGCAGTCCAGCGCTTTCACGTCAATCAGCCCATGCGGCGCATAGTGCACAGCATCCACAAACATCAGCGCGCCTGCCCCATGCGTCAGCTTCGTGATCTCCGCAATCGGATTGATGGTCCCCACCATGTTCGACGCGTAGCCCACGGCGACCACCTTCGTCTTCGGCGTGATTTTCCTTTTCAAGTCCTCCAAATCCAGCGTGCAATCTTCCTCGCGAATGTCCACTTGCCGAATGACGATGCCTTTCTCTTCCAGCGCTCGCCACGGCGCAACGTTTGCCTCATGGTCCAGCGTCGTCACTACGATTTCGTCGCCCGCTTTCAGCTCTCGCGCGATTGCCCGCGCCAGCGCAAACGTGATCGTGGTCATGTTTTGCCCGAACACCACTTCACTCGCGTCGCAGTTGAAGAAATCCGCCATCGCTTTGCGAGTTGCCGCAATCATCGCGTCATTGCGCCGGCTCGTTTCAAACGCGCCACAGGTATTTGCGTTGGCATTCACATAGTAGTTCTCGACAGCTTCGATCACTTGCTTCGGCACTTGTGTCCCCGCCGGCCCATCCAGAAACGCTGCGGCGTGCGCGTCGACATGCAGTTTCAGCGAAGGAAACTGGTCGCGTACCCAAGCAACATCGAATGTTCTGGTTTCTGATCCTTGTACTGCCGGTGTGCTCACGTTCTGCTCTCCATTGATAATTAGCGTCTTTCTCGAATCATCAAGTCTCTCATAGGCGCGCCAGTTGTTGCAGCGGCCCTAAATTCGCTTACCACGGTCTCTTGAATCGCTTGCGTTCTACCAATTTGGCAACGGTTTTCTTTAAGGGCGATATTCAAGACACGCTTGTTTGCGTCCCCTCGCGTGGTAGCATCATTTATCTGCACTCACTCATGCCGTTGCAGCGCCGGCTACAAATCAAACGGGTCATCGCGAAACAGCGAGCCCTGCGCTGTGTCTCTCTATGAGGTATGCCGTGCCCGAAACCGTTCCGCCGACCGAGCGCACACGCGTGGTGCGCGAGCCGCAGCGCGGCGTCTACGACCGCGATACCATTTACAAAATTCTCGACGAAGCCTTCGTGTGCCACGTCGGATTTTCCATGGATGGCCAGCCCTACGTCATCCCCACGTTATTCGCGCGTGTGGGCGACGCCCTCTATTTCCACGGCTCTGTCGCCAGCCGCATGCTTCGCAATGTCAGTGATGGAATTCCTGTTTGCGTCACCGTCACGCTCATCGACGGTTTCGTCCTCGCGCGCTCCGTCTTCAATCACTCCATGAACTACCGCTCTGTCGTTGCGCTGGGAAAAGCAACCTGCGTGGATGCGCCTCAGGAAAAATTCGAAGCCTTCCACGCGTTCACGGAGAAAATTCTTCCTGGTCGCTGGAACGAAGCGCGTAAACCCAGTGAAAAAGAGCAGAAAGCCACTAGCATCCTGCGCCTTCCGTTGACGGAAGTTTCGGCAAAAGTTCGCACCGGGCCCCCTCTGGATGATGACCCCGACTATGCCCTTCCTGTCTGGGCCGGCGTAATTCCCGTGCACCTCGCCTTCGATTCGCCGGTTCGCGACGAAAAGTGCGATCCATCGATCCCCACCCCAGCCTACGTCGCGCACTACCGGCGGTGACCTATGGCCGACTTCGTGCCTGCGCCAATCAAGCCCACGGTCGGAATCGCCGCTCTCGAAGCTCTGGACATTCGCGTAGGCACCATTGAGCGCGTCGAAGAAATTCCTCGTTCGGACAAACTCATGAAGCTCACCGTGAATTTCGGAGACCATTTCCGCACAATTCTCGCGGGCATCAAGAAAGAGCGCTCCAATCAGCGCGAAATCGAGGGCCGTCAGGCGCTGTTCGTGGTTAATCTGGAGCCGCGCAAAATGGCAGGCGAAACCTCCGAAGGCATGCTCTTCGATATCGGCTATGCCGACAACGTTATGCCCGTTCTCGCCGTCCCCGAGCGTCCTGCTCCCAGCGGCACTCGCGCCGGTTAAGTATTTTCTCGGCGAACAATCTTACTTCGCTGCCGCCAGCTTCTGCGCCGCCGAACTAATCAGCGCCGCTTCATTCTCGAGCACGTGCGCGACCACCACGATCGCCTCGTCCGCTTGCTTCCACTGTTTCAACTCAATCGCTTCTCGCACGGCCGGCATCGTCTTCACCGCGTAGCCCGTGTAAAATCCCGGCGCATACAGTTGATGTTTGAACCACGGCCGGTTCGGCAGCCCTTCGGCGTTCGTGAGCCTGCGTTCGCTTTCCATCAGCAGTTTGTTCACTTCCGCCAGCGAACTCGCCGCCACTGCCGCACCGCCCTTGGCATTCTTCTGTTCCAGCGCCTTGCGATATTCCGCAGCGCTGCGATTCAGCGTATCCACCGCATTTTCCAGCGGCGCAAAATTCAAGTGCGGCGGCACGGCCTCGACCGAAGGCGCGACAAGCGGCCGCCGCGGATCGTTCGTGGCCTGAAACACTCCCTCTTCGATCTCCCGGTTGTGCTCGCGAATCTCGTCCTGCGTCTTCTGCGCCAGCGCCTTCAACTCCTTGAGATACGTTTGCACCGTGTCCGCAAAATCGCCAAACTCAAATGGCAGCAAATCCGCGTCCGCCAGACGCATCATCGCCGTGGCTCCGGCTTGCGCCAGCGCGCGGCAATACACAAAATCCGTGTCGCTGAAATGCGTGTACCAGTAGAAATCGTCATAAATCGAATGATAGATGCCGCCACCGTCCTCGCCGCCAAAACCGAAGTTCAACGATGCCACGCCATCGTGCTGCAAAAACGCCGTATAGTCCGAGCCGGAACCCAGCGCCGGAATCCGCAAATCGGCTCGCTTGCGAATCTCTTCACGCCCTTCCGGCGATTTCGCATTCGCGATTTCATGAAGCTGGCCGCGCTTCCACACGCTCAATTTCGTTTCCGGATCCGTGACATCCCGCGCCACGTCGTTGCTGAATTTCTCCAGCGTGTGCGAACCCTCGACCTCAAAATACCCGCGACCATTCGTGTCCGAATTGATGTACGCCACGCCATGTGCACGCAGTTCGTCGTAGTGCTGCTCCGCCCATTCCGTCGAGCCAAGCAGCCCAGGCTCCTCCCCATCCCACGCGCAATAAATAATGGTTCGCTTCGGTTTCCACCCGGCCTTCACCATTTCGCCCAGCGCTCTGGCCTCTTCCAGAATCGCAATCTGACCGGAAACCGGATCCTCCGCGCCGTTCACCCACCCATCGTGATGGTTTCCGCGAATCACCCATTCATCCGGAAACGTCGATCCCTGAATTTTTCCAATCACGTCATAAAGCGTCTTTAGGTCCCAATTCGATTTCACCTTCAAGTGGACTTTCGCCGCCCCCGGCCCGACGTGATACGTGATGCCCAAACCGCCGCGCCACTCCGCAGGAGCGACGGACCCGGTCAACGCTGCAAGAAGCGGCTGCGCGTCCGCGTACGAAATCGGCAGCACTGGAATTTTCGTGATTGTCGGCGCCTCTTCCACCTTCAATCGTTTCGCGTCTTTTGTCGCCCCGACTCCTGGCGTCAGCGGATCTCCCGGGTAAAGCGGCATGTCCGCCACGCTCCCGCGCTGCACGCCATCCGGTGGGCGGTACGGGCCGCTGGGGAACGTCTCGCCTTGGACGAAGCCATCTTCATGCGGGTCGGAAAAGATAAGGCATCCGACCGCGCCATGCTCCGCTGCCACTTTCGGCTTGATGCCGCGCCACGAATGGTAATAGCGCGCGATCACAATCTTTCCCTTCACCGAAACGCCCATGCGCTCAAGCTGCTCGTAGTCTTCGGGCACGCCGTAATTCACGTAAACGAGCGGCGCGGTCACGTCGCCGTCAATCGAGTATGCGTTGTAAGTCGGCAGTTGTTCGGTTTGCTGATTGGAAGTGGGATCCACCGAAAGCGCTGGCTCCTGAAGTTTCGCCACAAACTTCGGCCCGCCCTCAACGAGTTCCACTACCCGCTCTTTCGGCGTAGGAAAAAGCACATCAAACTGCTCGATCTGCGCGTCCAGGCCAAACTCTTTGAATTTCCCAAGAATCCATTCGGCGTTTTGCTTGTCGTAAGGCGACCCAACATGATGCGGATGGGCCGAGAGCAGTTTCATATACGCACGCATGTTCTCCGGACTCGGAATCGCGCGCAACTTCTCTTCCCACTGGCGTTCGGTTTGCGAAGATTCGGCCGAATAGCCATACAGCGGCTGCTCTTCAGCAATCACGTGATTGCCGGCAGGCACAAACGTCAAACAAGCGAAAACAATGGAAGCAAGCACAGTGCGACGAAACACATTTCCCCCTTAAACGAGCGCACGTATTCTGCCTGAAAGCGCCACGTATTGAAAAGCCGGGAGACACCTGCACGCGGCCGCTCGCAGGCCAATCTGGACGTACACGAGCCTGCGCGCTATGTGGAGTGCGGCAGCCCAGCCGCCGCTTTTCTTTCATGCGCCAATCGCTGCCAGCTGCCTGGCCCGAGTGCCGTCGAAGGTTTCGCAAACTCTTTTTGCGCTGTAGTTACGAATCCCTGAGTTGTTTGGACATGAGGATGTAGTGGCACGACACCTTCACCGGCACATCCGCGGCAAAAGGAGCTGTTCCGGTCTGCGCATAGCCCATATGCTCATAAAATTTGGGTAGCGGCGTCCGCGGGCTGATGATGCGTAAATCAATCCCCCGGCATCCCGCCGCCCGAAAATAGTTCTCAGCCGCGTCCATCAGTTTGCGGCCTAAGCCCGTTCCCTGCCGCGCCGGAGCAACTCCCAGCAACCCTAGGTATCCGCGCTCCCCGCGCAGCTCGACGTAAACGCATCCCGTCAGTTCCGCCGCATCTTCCGCAACAAGAAATTTTCCTTTTTCCATGTACTCGCGAACCCCCGCAGGATCGATACGCTCCCCTTCGATGAACGGTTGCTCCACCACAAACGCGGCATTGATCAACCGCGTCAGCGGTTCCACGTCCGCCGCCTCCGCCATTCGAATGCCCGGAGCATTTTCCAAACTAGGCGATTTGCCAACCTGACTCATGGAAATTTGAAATCTTATCCCCGACGCCGAAGCCGTCACAATATTGCCAAACTCCGGTAGAATTTGAGAATGCGCATTTCGTCGGAACGAACTTGGCTCCGCGCCGTTTTCGCAATTCTTGCTGCTGCTCTTACGCTCATCGTCGCCTCCTCCACAGCGCAAACGCAAACCGCCACCCTCACTCCGCGCCGGGAATTCCTAAAAAAGCTGGTCGCCGCCGCTGAAGAAAGAACGCATCACACCGTGCGTTACGACCCGGCGTACGTCCGCATTCCTTATCCCGGCGGCGACGTTCCCGAAGAAACTGGCGTTTGCACTGATGAGGTCATCCGTTCCTACCGCGCCGTTGGAATCGATCTCCAAAAAGAAGTCCACGAAGACATGCAGAGGAGTTTTTCGGCATATCCACAGCAGAGGCGCTGGTCCCCTTCCCAGCCTGACGCCAACATCGACCATCGGCGCGTGCCGAATCTGATGGTGTTCTTCAGCCGCAAAGGGGAAGTTTTGCCAATTACAGACCGTGCCGAGGATTATTCACCAGGGGATCTAGTTACTTGGAATCTTGGCGGCGGCGTGCCGCACATTGGAATCGTCGTCGATGAAAAATCGGCGGAAGGCGGCCGCCACCTGATTGTGCACAATATCGGCCAGGGACCGCGACGCGAAGACGTCTTGTTTGCGTGGAAGATTACCGGCCACTACCGCTACTACGGGCCAGGACTGTAATCCTCGGCCCCATTCTTGCCTTGAGCACGGTTTTCGGCCCAAAAGCACAGCGTTGAGAGGAACAGAGTTCCTTCTACAGCGTGTTCGCGTTCCACGGAAAAGCGCTACGCGCGCGCCGCACGCGCCTGAACTCGAACTTCTTCTTGAATCGCCTTGCAAACCATCGCCATGATTTCGTCTGAGATATTGACCATTTTGTGCGCGGTCGCAATGTGATCTGCGTACTCCGCTACCACTTCCTCGTCGGACGTTCCGCGAGCTTCGAACTTGCACCCAGGAACAAGATCATTGCAATAAAGGACTTTCATCATAATGACCCCCAAAACCAAACAAAAGAAAGAACATAGAGGCTGGCGCTGCTATCGAAGTTAGGCGCCCAGGGGAGGCGTTGTCAATGGTACTTGCCATTGGCATTTAGGTCATTCCAATGCCCGCTTACTCCGAAGTACCCAAGCCGCTGTCTATCCTAGTCGCTATCCGAGGGCGGCCTTCCCGTTAAATCGCGCCGCCGGACCCAGCTCTTCCTCGATGCGCAGCAGCTGATTGTATTTCGCAACGCGGTCCGTGCGGCTCGCCGATCCCGTCTTAATCTGTCCCGCACCGGTCGCCACGGCCAAATCTGCAATGAAAGTATCCTCCGTCTCCCCGGAACGGTGCGAAATGATCGAGTGATAGCCCGACTTGCGCGCCAGCTCAATCGCGTCAATCGTTTCCGTCACACTGCCGATCTGGTTCAGCTTGATCAGGATCGCATTGGCAATTCCTTCTTTGATCCCGCGCGCCAGCCGCTCCGTATTCGTCACAAAAAGGTCGTCGCCCACCAGTTGGATTTTCTTCTTCGACGATTTGCTGCCGATCGCCTGCGTCAGCGACTTCCACCCCGCCCAATCATCTTCCGCCATGCCGTCCTCAATCGACACAATCGGATACTTTTCCGCCCACTTCGTCCAATACCCCGCCATTTCGCTGCTCGAATGTGCCGATTTGTCCGACTTCTTGAAAACGTACTTCCCGCTCGCCTTATCAAAAAACTCGCTCGAAGCCGGATCGAGCGCAATACTCACCTGCTCCCCAGGCTTATAACCGGCCGCGGCAATCGCTTCGAGCACAATCTGGATCGCCTCTTCATTTGACTTGCAGCTCGGCGCAAATCCGCCTTCATCGCCCACCGCGGTCGAATAGCCGTGCTTCTTCAACGCCGTCTTCAGCGCGTGAAACACTTCCACGCCCCATCGCAACCCTTCCGAAAATTTCGGCGCGCCCACCGGCATCACCATGAATTCCTGAAAGTCCACCGAGCTGTCCGCATGCGCTCCGCCGTTCAGGATGTTCATCATCGGGCACGGCAACAAATTCGCAGAAGTATCCGAAGAGTAGAGCGCCAGATATTTGTAAAGCGGAATCCCCTGCGCCGCCGCTGCCGCGCGCGCCGCCGCCATCGAAACCGCCAGAATTGCATTCGCGCCCAGCCGCGACTTCGTCGGCGTGCCATCGAGCTCGATCATTTTCTTGTCGAGCTCGCGCTGATCCGCAGCGTCCAGCCCCGAAACCGCCTTGGCGATTTCCCCGTTCACATTGGCCACCGCCTTCAGCACGCCCTTGCCTAGGTATTTGGACTTGTCCCCGTCCCGCAGCTCCAAGGCCTCATGTTCGCCGGTGGAAGCTCCGGAAGGAACCGCCGCGCGCCCCCGCACGTCCGCTCCAACATAAACATCAGCCTCCACGGTAGGATTCCCCCGCGAATCCAGTACCTGCCGTGCATGCACTTTCGTAATCTTGGCGGACATAGCGCAGCGCCTCTCCTTGAGCAAAATTTAAACTAACAATTGTAGCACCACGGAAACTTCCCCTCTTCACATAGACAACAGATGAAAGAGCATTATTGCTGCGGTAGGAAGCCGAAACAACGAGGGTGCCCCACCTTTCGCTTTTGGTGTCGCAAGGATTCGGCACAGTCTTCTAAGGCTCGGTGTGCAACCCACAGGCCAATCCACTTGCTTAATCCTCAACTAGAGACGAAAATGCGCTTGCTCGACACGATGAAAATTCCGCCGTGAGGACCTTTCTTATGCCAGTACAATCGCCAGTACAATTGATAGTTCTCCGTCATTTTTCTTCTCTGGCCTTCGCGATCCTCCTCTCTACAGCCGCGGTTGCTCAAGCTCCCACCAACCTCAAATATCAGCAGCCCCCGAAACCTATCGTCGATCTGGTCGACGTTCTCCCAACGCCCGCCGTCAGCGTTTCACCATCAGGTCGAGCCGCCATCGCACGGTGGATGCTCATTCAACAGATTTCGGGGTTGCCGCCAATCACTGATCTTGCCCAGCCAGAACTTCGCCTCGCCGGCCTGCGTTTCAATCCCAAAACCAATGGCCCCAGTCGCGGCCGTTACGCCATGTCTCTCAAACTGAAATCTCTCCCCAATGGAAAGGAGGTCACTGTCACAGGTCTGCCTTCGGAACCGAGAATCAGATTTGCGGACTGGTCGCCCGACGCCCGCAGACTTTCCTTCGTGAATATCAGCAATTCGAAAGACGACCCAGGCCTCAGCCTGTGGATGGTTGACGTGGATACCGCCCGCGCGCGCCGCCTACCTGGCATTGCCCTAAACGGTGTTTTCGGGAAACCCTGCGAATGGCTCAGTGACAGTCAGACTCTCCTTTGCAAAACTGTTCCTTCCGGTCGAGGTCCTGCGCCGCAGCGCGGCGAAACACCGGCGGGCCCGGTCGTGCAAGAAAATCTTGGACGTGTCACGCCCGCGGCCACCTTCGAAGATCTCCTGAAAAACCCCGAGGACGAACAAATCTTCGACTACTATGCCACTTCACAGCTCGCGCTGATCCGCGCCGACGGCACGTCCGCTTCCATTGGCAAGCCCATTGTCGTGGTGGAGGCCTCGCCTTCGCCTGACGGCAATTATTGTCTTGTGTCCGAACGCCACCACCCCTATTCCTACACGCTGCCCTTCGAACTGTTTCCCCTGCGGATTTCCGTAACGAACCTCAAGACCGGATCCACTAAGCAATTGGCCGACAAGCCCCTCCAGGACACCATTCCCAATATTCATGATGCCGTGGAAACGGGCCCCCGTGAGCAACAATGGCGGAGTGATTCTCCTGCTTCTATTTTTTGGGTCGAGGCCGGCGACCAGGGCGATCCGAACAAAGACGTTCCGGTCCGCGATACCCTCTTCCTTCTCGACGCTCCCTTTGATGGCGCCCCGCGAAAACTCCTGGAATTGCCCATTCGCTTCAACAGTATTGCTTGGGCCCAGAATCATCTCGTCTTTGTTGAAGAGCGCCGTTGGAAAGACCGCAAGCGCATCATCCTGGCGCTTCCTTCATCAGGCGGGCCCAAGCCTGTTCAATTGTTCGAAGGCTCCTTCGAAGACCGCTACCACGATCCCGGAGAACCCATCGAGGCCATGAATCCCGCCGGTAAAATGGTTTTGCAACTTACCTCCGACGAGCATTCTGTTTTCCTGCGAAGCGAAGGCGCTTCGTCCGAAGGCGATAAGCCGTTTGTTGCGGTCATGAATCTCACAACCGGCGAATCCAAACGCCTATGGCAGTCCGCTCCGCCTTCCTATGAAATTCCTTGGGACGTTCTTTCTGCCGGCCCTTTGTCTATCCTCGTTCGTCGCGAATCGCTCGAACAAAGTCCCAATTTCTACATTTGGAAATCCCAGGCGTCCCTGGAGCAGGTCACTTCTTTCCCGAATCCTTATGGCAATTCGCCGCTGCCGAAAAAACAAATTTTAAGATACAAGCGCTCGGACGGGCTCGATTTAAGCGCCAATCTCTACTTGCCCCCGGGCTACAAGCCCCAGGATGGTCCGTTGCCCACGCTCGTCGAGGCCTACCCCACCGAGTACAAAACTAAGGCCGCCGCGGGACAAATCACCGGCTCACCTTACGAATTTGTTTTCCTCTATTGGGGTTCTCCGGTACCGTTTGTCACCCAGGGCTTCGCGGTCCTCGAAAGCGCCAGCATTCCCATTGTCGGCGAGGGAAAAGCTGAACCCAACGACACCTATGTCGAGCAACTTGTCGCCAGTGCCAAAGCCGCCATCGACGAAGGCGTTCGCCTTGGCGTCGTCGATCGTAATCGAGTCGCAGTGATGGGTCATTCCTACGGCGCATTCATGACCGTCAATCTACTCGCTCACAGCGACTTCTTCAAAGCGGGCATCGCGCGCAGCGGCGCCTACAACCGGACTCTCACTCCCTTTGGCTTTCAGAATGAAGATCGCACCTACTGGCAAGCGCCCGATGTCTATTACAAAATGTCTCCCTTCATGCATGCAGATCAAATCAAGACGCCTCTCCTCCTCATTCATGGCGAAGCCGACAATAATTCCGGCACTTTCCCCATTCAAAGCGAGCGTCTCTTCAGCGCTTTAAAGGGTCAGGGGGCTACCGTCCGCTTCGTCCTCCTGCCCCTGGAATCCCACGGCTACGCCTCGCGCGAATCCGTCCTTCACATGTTCTGGGAAATGAACAATTGGCTTAACACCTACGTCAAAAGCGCGGCAACAACATCCACAGCCGCTCACCCTTAGGCGGTTTTGGCACGGAAAGGTGGGTCTTTTTCCTCGCGCCTTTTTCTTGGCTCTTCAACTGTATGACTCAAGTCGCACCGGTCAAGTCGCTCACTTTCCGAATCGGGAGCGTTAAGATAATGCTGTGCCAATGAGTAGAGGCGCCTGGCTAACGCTGAAAGACATACTCGGGCAGCGGTGTCCGCGCTGCCGCCTGGGCAGGATGTTCCACCATTCGATTTTCCGTGGCTGGCCTAAGATGCATTCCCGCTGCCCGGTCTGCGGTCTGCTCTTGGACCGGGAACCGGGATATTTCCTCGGAGCGATGTATATCAGCTACATCGTTGGATTGGGGATTGTTGCCGTGTTGAGCGTGGCCGTGTGGGCGTTCACTGCCTGGGGTCTGACGAAGGATGTCATTGTGGCCCTTATATTGTTCCTGCCCCTGGCGCCCGTGATCACGCTTTTCTCTCGTGTTCTCTGGATTTATCTCGACCAGACCGTCGACCCGGAACAGATTCCACACTAAACAGAAGCCTGACCCTCCAAACTCTCTAATCTTCACTCTTCGCCAAAAAATTTACGTGACAATAACCGTCGACCAGTTTTGTCCATTTACTCCGTGGACAAAACACGGGTATTCACCCGATGGCTTCCCTTTATGGCACTTATTCGATAATGGGTGTAATGTGGAAAACCGCCGTCGAGGACAAACCGTGCCCACCTTCCTAGGGCAAGAAGGCCGCCGCTCCAAGCGCACTGTCATGAAAAAAGGAGCCAGCGTGGTCGTCAATCTCGGCTCCCACCCGCAACGCGTCCCCTGCCTCATCGTGGATCGTTCTCCCGAGGGGTTTCGCCTCCGCGGCGGCTTCCGGTTGAGGCCCGGCCAACTCGTCGAGGTCATCCCCGGCGACGACGAACTGAACGCCATCCGCTGTAGCGTCGTCTGGATCGGCAAACCCGGCTCCAAACAGGATGGCGAGGTCGGCCTCAAAGCCCTCTAGCTTGAATCTCATTGGAAACCGTAGACCTGCAAAATTGTGTCATTCTGAGGACATCCGATGAGGATGTCCGGAGAATCTCAACCGATGTGAAGATACAAGTCGACTGAACGAAGATGACTGTCAGCCAACCTCAGGCCTCCAAAAAAGCATCCAACGAGCTTAGTGTTTTCTGGGGAACTAATCCACTTTCTGGTAACCCGCATCGTGCCTTTCACCTGCCAGCCCTGTCTGCACGCCGAACTCTCCCCCTCGGCCTTTTCCCTTCGCTCTACGAACTTTCAATCACTTACGCGCCTTCTGAATCCCGGATGGTTTTGTGCGACGCTTCATGCTCCTGTTTTTGCCCTTTTTGCCCTTTATCAACTCTTGTGTTTTCAACAAGTTCCAACAATCAAATTTCGCAACCCCTTTGTTTTGATAACGATGCAAATTGCCGGGGGGGTGGGGGGTATCTGGCGTGGTACGGACCGGGCGCATGGCTGACAAAACAGATCGGGAGGATTCCTGACACTGAGCCAATTGCTGCGTGAGCTGACGGCCAGTGCCTTCGCCAAAGCGGCTGGCCGCAGTGATGCGGTAAACTCTCCCGGCCAGACCTGAGACCAAAAACTCAACTCGCCGGGGGACGCCAACATGACCGAAATAAAACAGATTGCCGATGCTTATCGCGCGGTGACGCTTAAAGGAGCGTGGTACGGACCTACGCTTGGCGAGCTAATCGCCAAGACTTCCCCGGAAGAAGCGACCAAGCCGCCAGTTCCCGGAGCGCATTCCATTTCCGAGCTGCTGCAGCACCTGCTTCTTTGGAATGAAAGAGTTCGCAACGCTTCGGACCGCGCTCCAATGCCGAAGTGGGAGGCGGAAAAGGAATGGGCCGAGCCACCCATTCCCTGGGGCGAGCTTGTGGCGCGCTGGAACAAAAGCCGCGACCTTCTCGAAGAGCGCATCCGCAATTTTCCCGTCGAGGACTTGGGCAAACAGGTTCCCGGGCGCGACTATCCTTACGCAACTCTCTTCCCGGGGATCGTGCAACACGCGATTTATCATTCCGGGCAGATTGCCATGGTGCTGAGCATGCTGCGCTCGCGCTCCCGGTAAGGCCTCGGGCCCTGCTCTGCGTTGAATGGTCGCACGGAGCCGCTTTCGTAATGAAGGTTTTTATGTAGCGCCGTGCTTCAGCACGGCATCTTGGGCGTTGGCGCCATATTAGGCCAGGGGAAGCCGGGTAAACCCCTGCAGCTGGACTGGGTTATTGCTAGCCCTTAAATGCAGGAGTTCCCTTTATATGAGACGGGCCGGCTCCGCGTCCCTTATGTAAAGAAGGAAGAAGGAGGCCTGCCGGTCATGAAAACGAGTTCAGGTCTTGCGAATCTGGCGATAGAAGGAGTTCTGGAGCTTTCCGCCGACGCGCACATCCAGAGAAAGGTGGCCGCCAGAGGCTCCTCAGATTTCCACCGCCTTACGGGAGCGATCGCCGCCTACGGAAACGCGCTTGAAGTTCTTGTGGCGCTACAAGAACGCGAAGAATTGTGCGCGATGATCGCAGAGCTGAACCTGCCCGCCTCAATGACCCGAGTGGCTCACTGACAATGGATTTGCAGTATGTGGAGAAAAAATTGCCCCGTTTGTAAGCAACCGATGGCGAAGAAAGATCCCACCGACAACGTTCCCTGCCCCTGCGGCAAATACGTCTGGAAAGGTTAAGCCGACTCGGGTTCTTCGATGAGCGATTCCTGGCGGACGACAATGACAATGCCGGAATCCGTAACGTGGTACCGGCGGCGGTCCGCTTCCGTGTCGTAGCCGATCTCGGTGCGCTCGGGAAGACTGACGTGACGGTCAATGATGGCGCGGCGAATGCGTGAATGCCGGCCGATGTTCACGTGGTTGTAGATAATGGAGTCCGCCACTTCGCAATAGCTGTTGACGCGTACGTCGTTGCCAATCACGGACTTCTGCACGCGGCCGCCGGAAATCACCGAGCCGCCGGCGACGATGGAATCCAGAGCCACACCCATGCGCTCAGGATCCGCGAAAACAAATTTTGCCGGCGGATACTGATGCTGCCAGGTGCGCAGCGGCCACGCTTTGTCGTACAAGTTGAAAACCGGCGAGACGCTGACCAAGTCCATGTTGGCCTCGTAGTAGGCGTCCAGCGTGCCGACATCGCGCCAGTAGAGCGCATCCTTGGCATTTTCATCCACAAAGTTGTGAGCGAAGACGCGGTGCTTCGAAATGATGCGTGGAAGAATGTCTTTGCCAAAGTCGTGGCTGGACTTGGGATCTTCGGAATCCGCAAGAAGCATCGGAATCATCAGCTGCGTGTTGAAAATATAGATGCCCATTGAAGCGTTGCAATGACCGGCGTGGTGCGGCGATTCCTTGGGAGCTGCGGGCTTTTCCTCAAAACCGATGATGCGCCAGTCCTTGTCCACTTCGATGACGCCGAATTGGCGGGCAGCGCCCGCGACGGGGATTTGAATGGTGGCGACGGTGACGTCGGCGCCGGAATCGGTGTGCTGCTGAAGCATCTTGGCGTAGTTCATCTTGTAGATGTGATCGCCGGAAAGAATGAAAACGAACTTGGAGCGCTCGCTGCCGATAGAATAAATGTTCTGATAGACGGCGTCCGCGGTTCCTTGATACCACGATTGCGAAACGCGCATCTGCGGCGGAATCACTTCGATGTATTCACCGAGGCCGGCGAGCGGCGACCAGCCCGCGCGAACGTGGCGGTTCAGGCTGAGGGCTTTGTATTGCGTGAGGATGAAAACGCGGCGAAGATCGGAGTTGATGCAGTTGGAGAGCGTGATGTCAATAATGCGGTAAAGCGCGCCGAAGGGCACCGCAGGCTTGGCGCGGTCGCGCGTGAGCGGCCAGAGGCGTTCCCCCTGGCCTCCGGCAAGAAGCACCGCGATGGCATCCTTCATGGATGTGTCGGACATGGACCGGCTCCCGGGATGTAATGTAGAAGCGGCTCATTCTAACAATAGAAATGAGCCATTGGGCAAGCAGGAGAGTAGAAAAGAGGCGCAAAGGGGGCGAGCTGCCGGGCGCTGGGCCGGAGGCAACGGCGCCAGCGAATTGTAATATTTTCGATACTATAGTTATAGGGTGGTTATCAGAGAGTCTTAGTACTTATAACAAGGAAGTCGTAGTACCTATAAAACCCCAAGATATCTGCAAAGATTCCTTGACGGGAGCGCGCGAATTGAATTAGAAGAAGCCAGCGACCTTTCAAGGTGCGGCTGTAAAGCGGCCAATCCATGCGATAATTAACAACAGGTGCGGTGCCCGCAGGCTTGCAGAAACATGGCCGGAAAAAGAGGCACCGCAAGTTACCAATCCGAACCGGATTGGGGGTGAATTCATAAAGTGGCCGAAGTTATCATCCAGGAGAATGAATCTCTGGAAAATGCACTGCGGCGTTTTAAGCGCAAAGTGCAACAGGAAGACATCATCAAGGAAATCAAGAAGCATAGTTTCTATATGAAGCCCGGTGAAAAGCGCCGGGCGAAAGAAGCGCTTTCGCGGAAGCGACTGCGCAAGAAGCAGCGGCGGGAATCGGAGTAAGTTTCCGGGCGGTCCTTCAGGGAGGGCCGCTCTTCCGTTATCCGCCGCGGCGAGGCGCACAGCTTCTGAGAATCAGGCCCCGTTTTAGGCAGAAGGTTTGGGTTTTTTTCGCAGCTTCGTACCGCAGGCCCAAGGGATCCGCGCCCGGCGTCCCCGGATACTGGTCTCCTCAAACATCTTGGCTCTCAGGTGCAAAGTCATGCTAAACCTCTGTCCCTACGGGAACCAGGGGAGAGCGCCTCATGGAATACCACGATAAGGTGTTGAAGTGTTCGGAATGCGGAGCAGAGTTCGTGTTCACTGCCGGCGAACAAATGTTTTTCGCCGACAAGGGATTTAAGAACGAACCGAAGCGCTGCAAATCCTGCAAAGCAAAACGAGCCGAAGGCGGAGGAGGGCACGCCGCTCCGGCACGCTCAGAGACCAAGACCAATTGCTCGCAATGCGGGAAGGAAACCACTGTTCCCTTCCGTCCCACGCAGGGGCGCCCGGTTTTTTGCCGGGAATGCTTCCAGCAGCGGCGGGCCATGGGCGCGGCGTAAATAGAAGCTCGAAGTTAGCATTTAAAGGTCAGAAGTAGGGCTCGCAGGGGAGAACGTTTCCGGTGGGACGGACTGGTTTTTTCCGTCCCACTTTTTGTCGAATCCGCCTGGCACTTCCCACAGATGTTCGCCTGCAGGCCGCGTGTGCCGAGAGAATCAGGAACGAGCGTCTAGATAGGCGCTGAGTTGCGCGACCGATTCCGGCATGTTTTTGCGGCCATAGCCGAAGCGAATGTGGCGCGGCTGGTCGTAGACGGTTCCCGGCAAGAGTAAGACTCCTGCATTTTTCACTGCGTCCTCGCAAAAAGAATGAACGTCGCGCTGCGGCTTGTAGTGCGCGAAGCCGATGGGGCTGGCGTTGGGCTTCACCCATTCGAAGAGACTCGAATGCTGGCGAAAGAAGGTTTCGAGAAGGGGCAAGTTGCGCAGGACAATTTCGCGATTGCGCTGGACCAGGACTTCGCGATGACGAAGCGCCAGCGCGGCGAGGAACTCGCTGGGAGCACTGCTGCAGATTGTGGTGTAGTACTTGAATTCGAGGCAACGGTGAAGAATTTCCGCGTCTTTGGAGGCAAGCCAACCCAGGCGAAGGCCGGGTAGACCATAGGTCTTACTCATCGAGCCGAGACTAACCGCGCGCTCGTAGATTTCGCAAGCCGCTGGAAGGCGGTTTGCGGGATCGTGTTCGAGTTCGCGGTACACTTCATCACAGAAAACAATAATTTCGCGGCTAGCCGCAAGCTTCATTAGCTGCTGAAAAGCGTTGGCTTGCATCAAAAGCCCGGTTGGGTTGTGCGGCGTGTTGATGTAGATGATTTTCGTGTTGGGTTGAATCAGTTTTTCCAGGGCGGCGAGGTCATGCGCCCAGCCATTTTCGTAACAGCGGCGCCACTCGCTGACTTGCGCCCCGGTGCTGCGCGCCAGTTCGAGAGCGCTCTCGTAGCATGGCGTCTCGACGATGATGTGATCCGCAGGCCCAGCAAGCGCGTGATAGAAAACGAAGATACCTTCCTCGGTTGCGGCCGTTACCAGGACATCCTTGGGATCGATTCCCCGATACATCTCCGAAATGACTTCCCGCAGCGGCGGCGCCCCCGGCGATTCCGTGTATCCACACCGATGTTGGAGGAAGCGTTCGTGGGAACCGGGCTCGAGATCGAGCAATTCCTGGATGGTACAGGACTCCGCATCGGAGCTCGACAACAGGTATTTGGCCGTGAATTCGTACTTCCCGAAGTACTGTTCAATGCGAAAGGGCTTGATTTGCATGGTCCAAGAGTCTGGCAAGGCCGTTGTTGCAGAGTCCAGTGCCAAATTGACGGTCTGCACAAATCAGCCCCCGCGGCCCAGACATTCGAGAATCGAGGTCTTGCGTTCTGGCCTCATCCGGAGGTGCGCTTCGGGCGCGAACCTACTTGGGCCGCCGGCCGGAAACGCAATGCGGACCAGACTTCGTCGATGGCGACGATGGACACGGCGCGCCATCCCGTGCCACTCATCGCTTCGCGGATTACGTCGCGACTCAGATGGCTGCCGGTCTTCGATGTTTTCTTTGGGTAGGAGATCCACACCAAGGCATTCGGGGCCGCGTGTTTCAGCAGTTTCCTGGCGAACGCGCGGATCTCCGCAAGGCGCGTTGCAAAGAACTGCACGAACGGGTACGTGCCATCGGCTCTCGAAGAGACGGCGGGTCCGTCCGGCACGGACGCCAGCAACTTCAAGTAGCCGGGAGGCGGAGCGATGATTAACGCCCGCATGCCGGGCTTCATACCGAGCTTTCTGGCAACCGGGGTTTTCATTTGCGATTGACCTTGCTGGAAAGCGCGAACTGATTTCCGTCGGGATCCTTGAAGATGGCGATCGATCCCCAGGGCTCGTTTTTGGGTTCCTGGGCAAAAGTAACGCCTTTGGACTTCAGCACTTTGGCGGTGGCGAACACGTCGTCGCACCAGAAGGCAATGGACTGAAACTCGCCGATGCGCCGCTCATGACCTTCGGGCGTGTAGAGGGCGAGGCCGGTCTCCGCGCCGGGAATGAGGAGTTCAATCCACCGTTGCGAGTCCGTGAAAGGCTGGTCGGTGACCACTTTCAGTCCCAGCGCCTCTGTATAAAACTTCAGCGAAATGTCCTGATCGCAAACGGGAATGCCCACAAACTTTATTCCCCGAACCATCGGTGTTCCTCCTTAAAGTGTCCGGAGGATAGCTTGCAGAATTCGCGGGTGCAATCAGGCAGTCATTGCTATATTAGTGGCCGGTATAGCCATGCTGAATCTGGATGATTATGTCGTGGACGTTTTGATGCGCGACCTGGTCGGCCACGACCGGAGACCCGCCAGCTTCCTCGTTTTTCTATGGTTCACTGCTGAACAAGCACGCCGGCAGGGAGCCGTTCAGGTGAGCTATCAGGAGTTGGCCGAGTCGGTTGGACTGTCGAAGAGTTCAGCGCAAGCTGCGGTAAGGTGGCTGGTCCGAAGGAAGCTGCTCGCCTCGAGCAAAGATAATGCTACAGCTATCCCGCGTTACACCGTGCGGAATCCCTGGAGGGATGCTGCACGACGGGTCAATCTTCGCCGGAGTGAGTGATTGTTCCTTCTGGAGCACAGGACTGGAAGCAAGCCGCGACTCACCAAACGCAAAAGTGCAATTTTCAGGCGTGGCGCTCGCTGATACCCGCCCCAGGCCCGGCCAGTTCTTGAGTAGCCGACAACTCGCTCACAACCTCATCTTTACGCTTCCCAGAACTCCTGTGCGCAGGTATCGTAGCTCGACCTGCGCCCTTCTCAGGAGGAGGATGGAATGCTTTTCCTAAGACGCCAACTGCTTCGCACCCTGTCATTTGCTTTCTGGTCGAGTTTCCTCTGGAATCGGAACCAACTCGGCATCGCCGCGCAGACCGCCACACCGCCCAAGGTCTCACCTCCCCCTGCGGGGGCCGCGGTTCGTGATGGGATTGCCGGAGAGGCTGAAATGGAAAAAGTGACGGGAATCGGGGGTTTCTTCTTTCGAGCCAAAGATCCGAAAACGTTGCGGCTTTGGTACCAGCAACACCTGGGGATTTTGACGATACCAACGCCCAACGGGGAAACCGCGTGGCAGCAAGAGGCAGGACCAACCGCTTTCGCTCCATTCAAGGAGACGAGCGACTATTTCGGGGATGCCCAAAAGGTTTGGATGCTGAACTTTCGAGTCCGGGATCTCGACAAAATGGCGGCCCAGCTACAAGCTGCGGGAATCGCTATAAAGATTGACCCGCAGTCTTATCCCTACGGCAGGTTCGCCCGCCTGCATGACCCTGAGGGAAATCCGATCGAATTGTGGCAACCTGCAGGACCAGGCGCTTCACGCTAGGTTGCTGAACAGTTCAAGACTGTTTCTGGATTTCTCCCGGGTTACAGGCTACTCGGAAGCAAACAATGGCGTAGGTGCAAATTCTGTTGGGGGCGCGGTATGATAGCAACGCAAAGTCCCCGGTAAGGTCGTGCCCTTCGGAGGGCCAGCTCATGGCTCACCGCTTCACCATCGGCGTCGAAGAAGAGTTTCAGATTATTGATCCCGCGACGGGCGAGCTGCGTTCGCACGTCAGCCAGCTCATTTCGCAAGCTTCGGCCGACATTGCCGAACAGGTCAAGCCCGAGTTGCACCAATCCATCGTGGAGACAGGCACGCGCATTTGCGACAGCGTCAGCGATCTGCGCATCGAAATGCACCGCACACGGGGAGAGTTGGTAGCTGCCGCGGAACGCGCGGGCCTGCAAGTGGCCGCAGCTGGGACACATCCGTTTTCGAGCTGGATCGAGCAGGTCATCTCGCCTGGGGAGCGCTACGAACACATCGTCGAGGAAATGGGGCAACTGGCGCGGTCGCTGCTAATTTTCGGCATGCACGTCCACGTGGCCATGCCGGACCGGCAAACCACCATCGACTTGATGAACGGCGTGCGCTACTTTTTGCCGCATCTGCTGGCGCTCTCGACCAGTTCGCCTTTCTGGATGGGCCGAAACACGGGATTGAAATCTTTTCGGACAACAGTATTCCGCCGCTTTCCACGAACCGGTGTGCCGGAACAGTTTGAATCGTGGAGCGCGTACGAAAACTTCGTGAACCTGCTAGTCAAGCTCCACTGCATCGACAACGGCAAGAAAATCTGGTGGGACGTGCGGCCGCATCCGATGTTTGGCACGCTGGAATTCCGCATGTTCGACGTCTGCACCAAGGTGGAAGAGGCCGTGGCAATTGCCGCCCTGGCGCAAGCCATCCTTGTGAAGTTGCACCGGCTGTACACGTACAATCAAAGCTGGCGGCTTTA
>Ga0075436_100000755_pt1 | contig 21399 bp, 18 predicted proteins | sample RhiMethybrSRZTD5_FD_75303 | JGI IMG/M metagenome (GOLD analysis project Ga0075436, IMG submission 75303) | Populus rhizosphere microbial communities from Tennessee, USA - Rhizosphere MetaG P. TD hybrid SRZTD5 | ecosystem: Host-associated > Plants > Roots > Rhizosphere > Soil | place: USA...
TCTTGCGCAGCGGCACCGTGGGCACGGTGTGGGCCAGCATGCCATCCACCAGCAGGCGGCCGTCGATCTGCACCGGCAGGAACATGCCGGGATAAGCGCAGCTGGCGCGCACCGGCTCGATCAGCTGGCCGGAACGAAACACCACGCCTTCGCCGCTGATGAAGTCCGTCGCCGTGACCGCCATCGGGATGCGCAGTTCTTCGAACGTGCGCACTTTCAGAACGCGCTTCAGAAATCCCACCATGCGCTCGTTGCTGGCGAAGCCGTAACGTGAAATGGTCCAGCGGGCGAAATCGCGGAAGCGCACTACCGACGCCATCTCCGACAGTTCCGCGGCCGACATGCCGCTGCAATAAGCCGCTCCAATCACCGCCCCCACGCTGGTGCCGGCAACGCAGGCGATGGGGATTTTCTCCTCCTCCAGCACCTTGAAAACACCAATGTGGGCCAGGCCGCGGGCAAAGCCGCCGCCTAATGCCAGGCCAATTTGTGGTGTGGGAGAGCTAAAGGACGTGACCAGCGGAGGAGCAACGCGGGTCAGTTCGCGCTTGAAGACCTGCAACGAACGCCGCAACTTACCAAAAGTTCCCAAGTTCGACCCCAATTCCTTGACAGCCTGGGACCGGCCTCACTGCCCTTATCTGAGCAATTTCGATGCCAGCCTGCAGGAAAGTGCTGCATTTACTCCCTTTCCCATTCTTATAAACCCCGGCGCCCAGCCTGGGTTGCGGTGACTAACTGCTGTGTTTCTGATAGCTTAGCAACATGGCGCGAGAATTTTCCGCGGGGGGAGTGGTGCTACGCCACCGGAAGGGGAAATGGTGGATGGCGGCCATCGAGCCGTGCCGTGAACCGCCGCCGGGCGACAAAAATGTTCATTCCGGGCACAAGCCCACCCCCGTCCTCGCATTGCCCAAGGGCTTGGTGAACGAAGGCGAAAAGGCTGAGCAAACCGCGGTCCGCGAGGTGCGCGAAGAGACGGGAGTGGAAGCTGAGCTGGTCAGCAAGCTGACCGACATCAAGTATTTCTACGTGCGCACGTGGAGCGACAAGCAGCGGGTGTTCAAGATCGTGAGCTTTTTTCTGCTGCTCTACCGCTCCGGCCGCATCGGGGAAATCAGCGAGGAAATGCGCATCGAGGTGGAGCGCGCGCTGTGGCTGCCGCTGGAGGAAGCAGCGGAAAAGCTGACCTACAAGGGCGAGCGCGAAGTAGTGAGGAAGGCACAGGAATACGTGAGGTCGCACCCGGAGTTGCAGGCCAGCCCTGCGCCGCCGAAGCCGCGCGAGCGGGCCTGAATATGCCATAATTCGCGGCAACACCGGGGGGTGAGAGATGGGCAGTCGTTTGCTCCTTGGGGTGGCGGCGGCGAGCAACATCTTAGTCGCGCTGGCGACAGTGGCAGTGCGCGGGTGGAACACGGGTGGCGCGCACGCGGCGGCGCGCAACACCGCCCGCTTCTCTTCCCTCTGGTTGCTGGTGGCATTTGCCGCACCCGGGCTGGCTCGACTGATTCGCGGCTTACCCGCGGGAGCGCGCCTGGTCCACGCCTTCGTAGCGGCGCACTTGGTGCATTTCGCCACGGTGACGGCGCTGATCGCCAGTTTTGAAAGGACGCACCTGGTACAGAACCCAGCGAGGTCAGCTGCGATCCTGCTGATCGGTTTTTCTCTGGTTGTGGGAGCGGGCGTTACGGCCACGCCACGATGGTCGCGCTGGTACACCGCTCTGCACAGCTTCACGATATATTCGATTTTCCTGATATTTTTCCTCGCCTATGCACATAATCCGGTGAAGCCGCTGCGCTTGATGGCGGTTCCTTTTGCCCTGGCGTTCATACTGCGCCTGACCAGCGGCTGGACTTTTTACACCGGGCGAGTGAAACATTCGAATTGAATCCGCGAAATCTCACGACGGCACTCCCGTAAGCAGGAGAGTTCCATGAAGACCGTTTTGGCGCTGGTGATGGTAGTTTTCGGGCTCAGGGGGTGGGCGGCAGCCCAATTACCGAGTGCGAATATTTTCTTCGGCTATTCCTACGCTCGCGCCACCTTGCCGGCGCCAACCATTCGGCCTGATATGGCGGGAGTCGTGCCCTCGGGGAGCAGCGGGTTGAACGGCTGGAACGCGTCGCTGGAAGGAAAGCTGCTGCCCCTGATTGGAATCGTCGCTGATTTCAGCGGCCACTACGGTTCGCAAAGCGTTACCGCGACCTGCGGTTTTGTCGCTCTTCCTTGTCTCACCATCCGTGAGCCGATGGATGCGACGGTGTACCACTTCCTGGTGGGGCCGCAGCTTTCGTTTTCCCTCGGCCGGGTGCGCCCCTTCGCGCACGCCCTGTTCGGCGCCGCTCACCTCAGCGAGAACGCCCAGGCGCAGCCATTTTCGGCCAGCGATACGGCCTTTTCGTATGCCCTGGGCGGAGGAGTGGATTATAGGCTGTTGGGCCCGCTGCGCTGGCGAGTGCAAGGAGATTTCCTGCAAGACCAGCTCTTCTCCAAGAGCTCCAATTATTTCCGCTTTTCCACCGGGGCGGTCCTGCACTTCTAGTCACACGGAAGGGTGACCCATGCACTTGCACAAAGCGTGAAACTTACGTTCTTAAATCGGAACTCGCGCGAAAAAATATCTGCGATTTTTGTTGACGTGCTGAAGCCGCTTCACTACAGTGAAGTTAACTTAATAGGGCGCGTGCCGTTGCCATCCTCACCCCACATCTATTACGGCACGCGCCTGACCTGTTTTTGGGACCTCCACGGTTGCAAACCTCTCTGAAATCGTTTCACCGCAGGCCACGAAGAAAAAACCAAACGAGGCTGCTAATCCCTTAATGCTGCTGCATCCGGACAGATTCAGGCTGTGCCCGATGCATTGACCAGCTCAAGGCCGCCCGGGTCCGTGGCATCACGGACGGAAAGCGGCTGGGAGTGGTAAAAAGTACGAGAGCTTATAAGAAGGCTGAAGCAGCCTTGTGGACCATTATGGGAAAAAATATTCAGAAAGTTGCAGTCCTGGGCGCGGGGACCATGGGCTCGCGCATAGCGGCCCACCTGGCCAATGCCGGCGTCCCGTGCTTGTTGCTGGACATGGTGGCGGCAGGCAAGGAACCGCGCAACCGCATCGCAGACATGGGGCTGGAAGGGGCCCGCAAATCCAAACCCGCTGCCTTCTTCGAGCCCGGCCTGGCACGCCTGGTCACGACCGGCAATTTTGAAGACGACATGAGCCGATTGGCCAGCGTGGACTGGATCATTGAGGCGGTGGTGGAGGACCTGGAGATCAAGCGCGCCCTGCTACGCAAGGTGGAGGCGGCGCGCCGCCCGGGCACCCTCGTGACCACCAACACCAGCGGCCTGCCGGTGAGTAAGATTGCCGAGGGCTTTTCGGACGATTTCCGCCGCCACTGGTTCGGCACGCACTTCTTCAATCCACCGCGCTACATGCGCCTGCTGGAGATTATCCCCACACCACAGACGGATGCTGCTGCCCTGCAGGCCATCAGCCACTTCTGCGATGTGCGCCTGGGCAAGGGGATCGTTTTCGCCAAAGACACGCCCAATTTCATCGCCAACCGCATTGGCACCTTCTCCGCGCTCAACGTGATGCGAATCATGCAGGAGATGGACCTCAGCATCGAACAGGTGGACGCGCTCACCGGCCCGGCGGTGGGCTGGCCGAAATCGGCTACCTTCCGAACTGCCGACCTGGTTGGCCTGGACGTGCTGGCGCATGTGGTCGGCAACCTGAAGCAGAACGTGCGCGACGAGCGCTCCGAGCTGCAAGTGCCCGAGTTCGTGCGCCAGATGCTCGAACGGCGCTGGCTGGGTGATAAGACCGGCGGCGGCTTCTATAAGAAATCCGGCAAAGGCGAACAGGCAGAGCGGATGTGCCTGGACTGGCACATGCTGGAATATCGGCCGCGCCAGAAGGCCAGCTTCCCTGCCCTGGACATGGCGCGCAACGTAGAGGACACGGGGCAGCGCCTGCGCATGCTGCTGGGTCTGGATGGCTCCGGCTCGCGCAAAGGCGATAAAGCCGCGGAATTTCTGTGGAGCGCGTTAGGGGACCTGTGGACGTACTCAGCCAACCGCATTGGCGAAATTTCCGACTCCATTGCAGACATTGATCGCGCCATGCGCCTGGGCTTCAACTGGGAGTTAGGGCCGTTCGAGTTGTGGGATGCCGCCGGCGTGGAGCCGACGCTGGCGCAGATGAAGAAGCAGGGCCGGCCGGTAGCACCGAACGCCGAACGCCTGCTGGCCGCGAGCAAAAACTCCTGGTATGGCGAGGACCGGGAAGCGCCCTCGGGACGCGATTACTTCGACCTAGCCGCAAGCAATTATCGGCCGGAGCCGGTGCCGCATGGGGTAATCCTGCTGCCGGCGCTGAAGAAAGCCTGCCATGGGGTGAAGAAGAATGCAGGCGCCTCCCTGGTGGACGTGGGCGATGGGGTGGCCTGCATCGAGTTCCACTCCAAGATGAACGCGCTGGGCGGCGACATCGTGCAACTGATCACCCAGACGCTGGGTGTGCCGGGGCGGCCTGATTCTGCGGCGCTGGGGGCCAACTTCGACGCCTTCGTCATCACCAATGACGCGCAGAACTTTTCTGTGGGCGCCAATGTGATGCTGCTGCTGATGGCCATCCAGGATGACGACTGGGACGAAATAGACATGGCGATTCGCGGCTTCCAGGGTATGACGCAGGCCATTAAGTTCTCGCCCAAACCCGTGGTGGTGGCGCCGTTCGGCATGACGCTGGGCGGCGGGTGCGAGATTTCGCTGCATGCGGCCGTGCGCCAGCCCCATGCGGAGCTTTACATGGGGTTGGTGGAGGTGGGGGTCGGCTTGCTCCCCGGCGGCGGAGGCTGCAAAGAGATGATGCTGCGCGCGATCGACAGCGCCGAAGCGGTGCGGCCCGGAGGACGGGGCGAGTCGGTGGAAATGGTGGAGGCGATGAAGCGCGCCTTCGAGACCATCGCCATGGCCAAGGTTTCCATGTCGGCGGAAGAGGCGCGCGGGCTGGGCTTCCTCAGCGAAGGCGACCAGGTCACCATGAACCGCGAGCGGGTGCTGGCCGACGCCAAGCAGCGCGCCCTCGACCTGGCCCGGGCCGGCTACAAGCCACCGGTGCCGCGCACCGATATTCCCGCGCCTGGCGAAAGCATGCTTGCTACTTTGAAGCTGGGGGTACATCTAATGCGCCAGGGCGAGTACATCAGCGACCACGAGGTAAAGATCGGCAACAAGGTGGCGGAGGTACTTTGCGGCGGCAGCATTACGCCGGGCACGCCGGTAAGCGAACAATACCTGCTCGACCTGGAGCGGGAGGCGTTCAAGTCCCTGTGCGGGGAGCGCAAAACGCAGGAACGTATCCAGTACACGCTGAAGACGGGGAAGACCCTGAGGAATTGACTTTTGGCTCTTGGCTGTCGGCCTTTGGCTCTCAGCCGGCTGTTAAGTATTGGATCTTGGGTTTGGAGTAAACTCCGTGATCTTTGACGGGAAAGGGTTTTGCTTATGCGGGAAGTGGTCATAGTAAGCTCGGTACGCACTCCTGTAGGCAAGGCATTCAAAGGCACACTGCGCGGTACGCGCCCGGATGAACTGGCGGCTGTAGCCATCGCGGGGGCGCTGGAGCGGGTGCCGCAATTAGATCGCAAAGAAATTGAAGACGTGATCCTGGGCTGCGCCATGCCAGAAGCGGAACAGGGCATGAACGTGGCGCGCATCGCCTCGCTGCGGGCTGGCCTCCCGGTAGAGGTTTCCGCCATGACCATCAACCGCTTCTGCTCTTCCGGGCTGCAGGCCATTGCTATGGCGGCAGAGCGCATCATGGCGGGCGGCGCCGAGGTCATCGTAGCCGGCGGAGCCGAATCCATGACCATGATTCCCATGGGTGGACACAAGGTTTCCCCCAATCCCTGGCTGGTGGACCACTACCCCGACGCTTACCTCTCCATGGGCCTGACCGCGGAGCGCCTGGCCAAGCGCTTCAGTGTTACCCGCGAGCAGGCGGACGAATTCTCCCTGCGCAGTCACCAGAATGCGATTGCCGCCATCCAGGCGGGCAAGTTCGAAGATGAGACCGTGCCTGTGCCGGTGAGCTTCACCACCCCCAATGGATCCAAGCCGAAGCGCATGGAAATCACCTTCAAGACCGACGAAGGCCCGCGCGCCGAGACTTCCATGGAAGCGCTGGCCTCGCTCAAGCCGGCGTTTCACGCCAAAGGCACGGTGACGGCGGGCAATTCCTCGCAGATGTCGGATGGCGCGGCGGCGGCGGTGGTCATGTCGGCCGAACGCGCGCGGGCGCTGGGCATCAAACCGCTAGCCCGTTACGTATCATTCGCAACCGCTGGCTACAAGCCGGAAGAAATGGGAGTGGGCCCGGTGTACGCCATCCCCAAGGCCTTGAAGATGGCGGGCCTGCAGCTCTCGGAGATTGATGTCATCGAACTGAACGAGGCCTTTGCGGCGCAGTCGCTGGCAGTAATCAAAGAAGCCGGCTTGGACCTGGAGCGGGTGAACGTGAACGGCGGCGCCATTGCGCTGGGCCATCCGCTGGGCTGCACCGGCGCCAAGCTGACCGCCAGCATCATTCGTGAGCTGAAACGGCGCAACGGCCGCTACGGCCTGGTCACGATGTGCGTGGGCGGCGGCATGGGAGCCGCGGGCATCTTTGAAAACCTGAATTAAAACCGCGGAGGATGCGAAGGACGCGGAGATTTTCAAAATTAACAAACAATTTGGAACGTATTAGCCTGTTAGCCTGACTGGCGCATCAGACGTAACCAGTAAGGGACGGTACTGTCGTTCAATTCATAAGCACGCAAAAAATCTAAAATGACCCCTGTTTCCTTTGCGTCTTGGCGTAAAGAAGGAGTTTATGGCAACGACTACGGCGGCACCTAAGGCGAAGATTCCCGGCGGCAGCTTCCTGCTGCAAGAGCGGCCGACTAATGAGGTCTTCACCCCGGAAGATTTCGACGAGCAGCACCGGCTGATCGCGCAAACGGCGGACGACTTCGCGACCAATGAAGTCCTGCCCGTCGCCGACCGACTGGAGCATAAGGATTGGGCGCTTACCCGCGAACTGCTGAAGAAGACGGCCGACCTGGGGCTCACCTCGGTGGACATCCCCGAGGAGTACGGCGGGGCGGAGATGGACAAGGTCAGCTCCTGCATCCTGGCCGATCACATGGCCAAGTACGCCGGCTTCGCCGTGAGCTGGGGTGGGCACACGGGTATTGGAACGCTGCCCATCGTGTTCTTCGGGACGGAGGCGCAAAAGAAGAAGTACCTGCCCCGGCTGGCGAACGGGGAGATGATCGGCGCCTACGCGCTTTCAGAAGCTTCCGCCGGGTCGGACGCGCTCAACTGCCGCGCGCGCGCGCAGCTTTCGCCCGACGGCAAGCACTACGTGCTCAACGGCGAGAAAATGTGGATCACCAACGCGGGATTTGCCGACCTGTTCACGGTGTTCGCGAAAGTGGACGGCGAGAAGTTCACCGCTTTCCTGGTGGAGCGCACGTTTCCCGGATTCGCCATCGGGGCGGAAGAGCACAAGATGGGCATTCGCGGCTCCTCCACCTGCCCGTTGATCCTGAATGACTGCCAGGTTCCAGTGGAGAACCTGCTGGGTGAAATCGGTAAGGGGCACGTGATCGCGTTCAATATTCTGAACATTGGCCGCTACAAGCTGGGCGCAATGTGCGTGGGCGGGGCACGAACCTCGCTCGACAACGCCATCAGTTATGCCAAGCAGCGCAAGGCGTTCGGCAAATCCATCGCCGAGTTTGGGCTCATCCAGGAGAAGCTGGCCGACATGGCCACGGAGATTTTTGTCGGCGAATCCATCGTGTACCGCACCGTGGGCATGATGGACGTGGCGCTCGGCGAGGTGGACAAGGCGGGAGCCAATGCCCTGGGCGAGGTCCGCAAGGCGATTGAGGAATATGCGGTGGAGTGCTCGGTGTTGAAGGTTTGGGGCTCGGAGATGCTCGATCACGTGGTGGATGAGATGGTGCAGATTTACGGCGGCTACGGTTTTGTGGAGGAGTATCCGGCGGAGCGCGCTTACCGGGATGCGCGCGTGAACCGCATTTTCGAGGGCACCAACGAGATTAACCGGCTGATCATTACGGGATGGCTGCTCAAGCGCGCCATGACCGGGCAACTGCCGCTGTTGCCCGCCATCAAGAAGCTGATGGATGAGGTGCTGGCGGGGCCCAGCCTGGGCGATGGCCTGGAAGGGCCGCTGGCGGCCGAGCGCACGCTGGTAGGCAATGCCAAGAAATTGGCGCTGTTTGCCGCCGGCGCGGCATCGCAAAAATACATGCAGGCGCTGGTGGACCAGCAGGAAATCATGGGCGCGCTGGCCGACATGATCATGGAAGTCTACGCCATGGAGTCTGCGGTGCTGCGCGCGCAGAAGATGCTAGAGCGCAATGGCGAAGCGGCTAGCGCCCTGGCAGTGGCCATGGCGCAGGTATACCTCGCGCATGGCATGGAGAAGATTGAAGCTGCGGGTCGCAAGGTGATTGCCGCCATCGCCGAGGGCGACATGCTGCGCACGCAGATGGCAATCCTGCGGCGCCTGGGTAAGCACGAGCCGGTGAATACCGTGGCGCTGCGGCGGCAAATCGCCGCCCGCGTGATCGAGGCGGGAAAGTACGTAACCGCGTAGCGTTTAAGGACGGTGCCTCGGGAACATAACAGTTCCATTGCGTCAGCGGTTGAGCGATGCCCACCGAATTGCAAAGCGCGCCGCGTATCGCGGATAATATCGCCGCACTCAAAGGAGCGAATCATGCGCAAGGCACTGATTGGGGTTGCGATTCTTACAGTTTTTGCGATGGCAGCGTTTGCGCAGCAGGATAAGAGCAAGCGCGCCAGCCCGCCGGCAAATGCCAAGTGCCAGTTTGCGGACGGCAAAACCATTAACGTGGACTACAGCAGCCCACGCATGAAAGGGCGCAAGGTTTATGGCGGTCTGGTGCCCTATGGACAGGAATGGCGCACCGGCGCGAACGAGGCCACCACATTCGACACCACGGCCAACGTGCAGATTGATGGCACCACGATACCTGCTGGCCATTACACCCTGTTCACGCTGCCTTCGGAAGGCACGTGGAAGCTGATCATCAGCAAGAAGACGGGCGAATGGGGCATTCCCTATCCCGGCGCTCAGTACGATCTGGCACGCGTGGACATGAAGAAGCAGGACTTGCCCTCCAACGTGGAGAACTTCACCATTAATTTTCAGAAAGCCGGGCCACAATCCTGCGTCATGAATGTTGACTGGGAGAAAACGCGGGCCTACGTGGATATCGCGGAAAAGAAGTAAAAAAAGGTTTCGGTGGTTTCAAGGTTTCGGTGGTTTCAAGCTTTCGGAGTTTCTGGGCTTGCCGTTACTCACGGGTGAAACTTTGAAACCTTGAAACTTTGCCACCTGAACTCATTGTCTAATTCGAGGCGCTGGGCAGTTACGCTGGCCCTTTCCAGCGGAGCACGGGTTTGCGGGCGGCAGCCACCTCGTCCAGGCGCGAAACCCGCGTGCTGTGCGGAGCTTCCAGCACCACGTCGGGCGCCTTGTCGCACTCCTCGGCGATGGACTTCATGGCATCCACAAAAAGGTCCAGCTCTTCCTTGGACTCGCTCTCCGTAGGCTCAATCATCATCGCGCCGGGCACAATCAGTGGAAACGAAACCGTGTAGGGATGGAATCCATAGTCAATCAGGCGCTTGGCCAAATCGCCGGTGCGCACGCCCTTCTTCGCCTGCACGCGGTCGCTGAAGACCACCTCGTGCATGGTGGGCGTTTTGTAGGGCAGGTCGTACACGCCTTCCAATCCCTTGCGGATGTAATTGGCGTTGAGCACGGCGTCTTCGGTGGTCTGGCGCAATCCGTCGGGCCCGTTGGCCATGATGTAAGCCAGGGCGCGCACATGCATGCCAAAATTGCCGTAGAAGGCGCGCACCCGGCCGATGGACTGCGGCCGGTTGTAGTCGAAGCCCAGCGTGCCGTCTGCTTTGGTCACAATCACGGGCACGGGAAGGAAGGGCTCCAGGAAATTCTTGCAAGCCACCGGACCTGAGCCCGGACCGCCGCCGCCATGAGGAGTGGAAAAAGTCTTGTGCAGGTTCAGGTGCATCACATCCACGCCGAAGTCGCCAGGGCGCACCTTGCCTACCAGCGCGTTCATGTTGGCGCCATCCATGTAAAGCAAGCCGCCCTTGCCGTGCAGAATATCCGCAATTTTGTGAATCTCCTGCTCAAAGACGCCCAGGGTGTTGGGATTGGTGAGCATGAGGGCGGCAACATCTTCGTTCATCTGCGCCGCCAGCGAGGCTACGTCCACCATGCCGGCGGAATTGGACTTGAGGTTCTCCACCGCGTAGCCGGCCATGGCGGCGGTGGCCGGGTTGGTGCCGTGCGCCGAGTCGGGGATCAGGATCTTCTTGCGCGGGTTCCCCTGCTTCTGCAGGAAGGCGCGCACCAGCAGGATGCCGGTGAGCTCGCCGTGAGCGCCGGCCGCGGGCTGCAGCGTAATCGCCTGCATGCCGGTGATCTCCAGCAGGCAATCGGTCAGCGTCTTGAGTATCCGCAACGCCCCCAGGGAAATGCGCTCCGGCTGGTAAGGATGGCCATTGGCCAAACCTTCAAAGCGTGACACCGCCTCATTGATGCGGGGGTTGTACTTCATCGTGCACGAGCCCAGCGGGTACATGCCCAGGTCAATGGCGTAATTCCAGGTGGAAAGGCGGGTGAAGTGCCGGATGATCTCGATTTCGCTGACTTCGGGCATGTGGCCCAGGTGGGCGCGCTCAGCTTCACCCAGAAGGTCAGCCGTGTCCACTTCTGGAACATCCAGCGGGGGCAGCTTCCAGGCCGCCTTGCCTGGCGACGACTTTTCGAAGATCAAGCCTTCGTTCTGGTTGACGTGGCGCGTGGCTTTTTTGACTTGGCTCATCGCACCACCTCCGGCTCGGGCTCGGGTCGGCGTTTGCCGGCGGTCTGGGCGCGTGCCAGCACCGCGCCAACCGCATCGATGGAAGCCCGCGTCGTGGTCTCGGTGCAGCACCACAGGGCGGCATTGCCCAGCTCGGGATAAAACTTTTTTAGCGGGAAGCCGCCGACGATGTTTTCCTCCAGCAGCCGGCTGTTGATGACGTAAGGATCTTCCACGGTCTGCAGAACGAACTCGTTAAAAACGGGTGCTCCGTCGAATAGCGCCTTGCCATGCCGGCCAAAGTGCTGTCGCGCGTAGGCGGTTTTGGCGAGGTTCTGCTTGGCCAACTCCTTGAGTCCTTCGCGGCCGTACACGGTCATGAACACGTTGGCCATGAGCGCGATCAGGGCCTGGTTGGTGCAGATGTTGGAGGTGGCCTTCTCGCGGCGAATGTGCTGCTCGCGCGTAGCCAGGGTGAGCACATAGCCGCGCTTGCCATGCTTGTCGCGGGTTTCGCCCACCAGGCGGCCGGGCATCTGGCGGACATATTTCTCGCGGGTGGCAATTACGCCGGCGTAAGGACCGCCGAAGCCCAGGGGCACCCCGAAAGATTGCGCCTCCATGGCAACAATGTCCGCTTCGGCTGGAGGCTTCACAATTCCCAGCGAAACCGCCTCCGCAATGGCGACCACCAGCAGCGCGCCCTTGCTGCGGGCTAACTCCGCCAGCGCAGGCACGTCTTCGATGGTGCCGAAGAAATTGGGGGACTGCACCACGATGCAAGCGCAATCTTGGCCCAGGATCCGCTCCAGTTCCGCCATCTTAACTCGGCCGTTCTCGCCGAATCCTACGGCGGTAAGAGGCATGTCCTGGTGCTGGCCGTAGGTGGCCAGCACCTCGCGATACTCCGGGTGCACGCTGCGAGCCATCACCACGCGGCGGCGGCCGCTCACGCGCATCGCCATCATGGCGGCCTCAGCGGTAGCGGTGGAGCCGTCGTACATGGAGGCGTTGGCTACCTCCATGCCGGTGAGCTCGCAGATCATGGTCTGAAATTCGAAAATGGACTGCAGTGTGCCCTGGGAAATTTCGGCCTGGTAGGGCGTGTAGGCGGTCAGAAATTCGCCCCGAGAAATGATGGTGTCAATCACCACCGGACGGTAATGGTGGTAGGCGCCGGCGCCGAGAAAACTGGGCAGGCCCTTGCCGTTCTCGCGCGAGCATTTCTGGAACCACTCCAGGATTTCCGGCTCTGACATTTGCCGCGGCAGGCGAAGCTCGCGGTTCAGACGGTATTCAGTGGGGATAGGGGCGAACAGGTCGTCAATGGAACGCGCCCCAATGGCGCGCAGCATCGCTTCGCGGTCCGTCGGCGATTTAGGAAGATAGCGCATGAGGTAATTTGTAATTGGTAATCGGGTAATTGAATCGCGCTTCGCCAGCGGCGCGCGCTCAGCGCCGCACTGAAAATTTACTCAATTACCCAATTACTCAATTCTAATGCGTTTCTTCGGCCACGAATTTTTCATAATCGTCGGCCGAGAGCAGCGCGTTCAGTTCCTTGGGATCTTTCAATTTCAGCTTGATCATCCAGGAGCCATGGGCATCGGAGTTGATCTTCTCCGGGGCCGTGGCCAGATCCGCGTTGACTTCGGTCACGGTACCGGAGGCGGGCGCGTACAGATCGGAAACCGCCTTGACCGACTCCACGGTGCCAAAGCTCTTGCCGGCGCTGAGCTCAGCGCCAACCTTGGGAAGTTCCACGAAAACGATATCGCCGAGCGACTCCTGGGCATAGCTGGTGATGCCAACGGTGGCGGTTCCGCCATCGGCTTTAATCCACTCGTGCTCTTTGGTGTATTTGAAATCCTTGGGATAAGCCATGCGTTCTCCGCGAATGTGCCGCCCCTACGGGGCTCCGTTCGTTGTATTTCCCTTTCCCAGGGCTTACGCCCTGGGCTACATTCTTGCGCCGCTTCGCGGCTGACTGGTGCCCGGCCCAGTTTTTGTCATTCCTAAGAAGTTCGTGCCCGCCCAGTTGTCTATGCCCTACGAATACGGAGCAAGTGTGCCTACAAATTCTTTTTTGGGCGCTTGTAAAACGGCGTGGGCACCACCTTCGCACCCACTTCCTGCCCGCGAATCTCCACCTTCAAGGGCGTACCCATCTCGGCCAAACGGGGCGGCACATAGGCCAAAGCGATGTTCTTTTTCAAAAATGGGGCGTAAGAACCGCTGGTCACGTACCCGACCTCCTGCCCCGCTTCGTCCCGCACCCTATAGCCGTCGCGAGCGATGCCGCGTTCCACCATCTCCAGCCCAATCAGCGTGCGCTTAACACCGGCCGCCCGGGCACGCCCCAGGGCCGCCCGACCGACGAACTCGCCCTTCTCCATCTTACAGAACCGGTCCAGCCCCGCTTCCCAAACATTGATGCTGTCGGAAATTTCGTGTCCGTAAAGGGGAAGCCTGCCCTCAAGGCGCAAAGTGTTGCGCGCGCCCAGTCCGCAGGGGAGGGCGTTGAACTCCTTGCCGGCCTCCAGAACTTCGTTCCAAACGCGGGTGCTGGTGGTTTCGTCCGCAGGCACATAGATTTCGAAGCCGTCTTCCGCGGTATAGCCGGTGCGGGCGATCAGAATATTCTTCAGACCGCACACCGTGCCATGGGTAAACCAGTAGAATTTCACCGCCGCCAGATCGGTGCTGGTGAGCTTTTGCAATAACGCGTGCCCCTGCGGTCCCTGGATGGCGATCTGGGTGAAGTCATCGCTCAGATTCTGGGCGGTGCAGTTGAAGCCCCGAACGTTGTCGCGCACCCAGTTGAAATCCTTCTCGCGGGTTCCCGCATTGATCACCAGCAGGAATTCCTGCTCTCCCAGCCGGTGCACGATCACGTCGTCCACGAATGTGCCCTGGGGATAAAGCAAGGCCGAGTACTGGGCCTGCCCAACGGCCAGCCGGGAGGCATCATTCATGCTGATGTGCTGGGTGGCTTCCAATGCCTGCGGGCCGGCAATGCGGATGTCGCCCATGTGGCTAACGTCGAATATCCCCACCCGGTTGCGCACCGCGAGGTGCTCAGCAATCAAGCCGCCGCTAGCCGGATACTCTACCGGCATATCCCAGCCGTTGAATTCGACCATTTTCGCGCCCATGCGCCGGTGCACGGTGTTCAGGGCGGTTTTGCGTACGGCGGGAGTGGTTTCGACGCTGGAGGACAAAGGCGGACTTCCTCGCTGAATTCTGCCTGGGTGCAAGTGGAACTTGTTACGGTAACACGTAGATTTTGCAAGGGTCAAACGCGATAAGAACGCTGCTGTAGTATTCAAGCGCCTCGGCGTCCTCTGCGTACTCGGCAGTGATGGTTTAGTTCTTTGCAGGCACTTCGGTAACTTTCCGCTGGCCTGAGCCGGGCGCTAAATTGGCCCCATGGAAAGCACCAGGTTTCAGTGCGTGATTTGCGACAAGGACGAGAAGCAGTGCACCTGCGACCGCTACTGCGCCATCTGCTTTGGCGAGGATGACGCGCGCCTGTGCCAGGACGGGTGCTATTACTGCCGAACCTGCCGAGAGGCGTGCGACTACCAGGCGCAAGACTAAGCTTTCAAGGCTCCGCAGTTGAAAGTTTCACAGGTTTCAGGTGTTGCAGTAGATATGAAACAGTGAAACTTTGGAACCTTAAATCACCACTGTTTCTTTATACTCGCCAAACACCTTCCGCAGCGCATCCGAGATTTCACCCACCGTGGCGTAGGCCTCCACCGCGGACACGATGTGCGGCATCAGATTATCGCCGGTGCGCGCGGCGGCTTCCACCCGGCCCAGAGCGGCGCGCCATGCCTGGGCGTCGCGGCGCGCGCGCAAGGCCCGCAGGCGCTCCACCTGCTTGCGCTCAATAGCTTCGTCCACGTGGAAAATGGGGACCGCGTGCTCCTCTTCGGTGGTGAAGCGATTCACGCCCACCACCACTGCCTCCAAACGATCCACAGCCTGCTGGAACTCGTAAGCGGCATTCTGGATTTCCTGCTGCACGTATCCGCGGTCAATGGCGCGCAGCATACCGCCCATTGCATCGATTTTCTCCAGGTAGCCTTTGGACCGGCTCTCGATCTCATTGGTCAGCGATTCCAGGTAATACGAGCCTGCCACCGGGTCAATGGTTTGAGGGACCCCGGATTCGTAGGCAACAATCTGCTGGGTGCGGAGCGCGATGCGCACCGCCTCTTCGGTGGGCAGGGCCAGGGCTTCGTCGAAGGAATTGGTGTGCAGCGATTGCGTGCCCCCCAACACCGCGGCCAACGCCTGCAGCGCGGTACGAACAATGTTGTTCTCCGGCTGCTGTGCGGTCAGGGTGGAGCCTGCCGTCTGGGTATGGAAGCGCAGCATCCAGGAACGCGGGTTGGCGGCGTGGAAATGCTCCCGCATGATGTGCGCCCACAGGCGCCGGGCGGCGCGGAATTTGGCCACTTCTTCCAGAAAATTGTTGTGGCAGGCGAAGAAGAACGACAGGCGGGGGGCAAAGCGGTCCGCGTCCAAACCGGCATCTATCGCCGTCTGCACATAAGTGATCCCGTTGGCCAGGGTGAAGGCCACCTCCTGCACCGCGGTGCAGCCGGCCTCGCGCATGTGGTAGCCGGAGATGGAAATGGTGTTCCACTCGGGCACGTGCTGGTTGCAGAAGGCGAACAGGTCGGTCACGATGCGCATGGCCTGCTGCGGCGGATAAATGTAGGTGCCACGCGCGATGTATTCCTTGAGAATGTCATTCTGCACCGTCCCCGCGAGCCGGCGCGGCTCCACGCTGTGCCGTTTGGCCACCGCCACGTACAAAGCGAGCAAGATGGAAGCCGTGGCGTTGATGGTCATGGAGGTGGAGATCGCCCCCAGGTCAATATCCTGGAAGAGCCGCTCCATGTCTTCGATGGAATCAATGGCCACTCCCACCTTGCCCACTTCGCCCACGGCCAGGGGATGGTCAGAATCCAACCCAATCTGCGTCGGCAGATCGAAAGCCACCGATAGGCCGGTGGTGCCGTGGCTCAGCAGGTACTTGTAACGCTTGTTGGATTCCTCGGCGTCGCCCATACCGGCGTACTGGCGCATAGTCCAGAGGCGGCCGCGGTACATGGTGGGCTGCACGCCGCGAGTAAAGGGATACTGCCCGGGGTAGCCGACGTCGTGCTCCTGGTCAAAGCCGGCCAGGTCTGCCGGAGTGTAAAGGGGATGAACTCCAATGTGAGAGGAGGTTTCCTGGTTTTGCGGCAGCGATGGCGTTTCCGCCCGGAGCGAGTGCTCGCCTGCTTCCTGCTGCAGTCCGGAGCCGGACTTACCATTCTCGGCCATGTCAGCCCCCGCTCAGGATTTTTTGCGCACGCGCCAGAAGGAGCTTACTCCAAAGTAGGCAAACAGGAGCATAAAAGCGGCTGCCAGCAGCAGGCGCCCAGCGCTGATCTTGCCCGCCTGGTACTTGGGATATTCTTCAGCCAGCGCCCCGCCGCCCAGGAACGCAAGGGCCAGAAAGAAGAAGCCGGTCACCTGCAGCCACAGCAGGCCCAGGACTCGGCGAAAATGCGAGAAAGTGACCCGGCTGGCGCGGGCCACCGCCGAGATCCGCCGGCTCTGCCCTGCTTGCCGCACCGCCACCCGTGTAGCCACCCGCGCCACCAGGCCTAGCTTGCGAGCTGTCGAAATCCCCGACGTCTGTGCCACTGCTTGCATTTTACCAGCCGCGCGGCAGGAGCTTGGCCCCGGGGGCGAAACGCAAAGCCCTTCTTCGGCATCGAATGATATAGGAGCCCTGTCCTGGTGGGTGAGGCAGGGCGTTGCGGGGGAAGCGTGGATCAACAACTCAAGAAGCTGATCAAAGAACTGGGCGACGCTATTAGCGAGTCGCTCACAGAATCCGAGCAGATTGCCGACGTTATTTCCCGCATTAAGGCCGGGGGTTACGACATTTTCCTGGTTCTAGAAGCCACCGTCGGCTTCAACAAGCAGGACGAGAAACCCTCGCGGCGCCGCCCTACCATCACGGCGCGCACCCGCATGCCCGAGTTCAAGCTCAATTCTCAGGACATGAAATTCCTCAGATCGCTGAAGATCAGCGCCGACGATGCCGCCTAACCCGGGCGTAAGTCGCTGAATGCCTTATCCGTACCGTTGATTGTGCTAGCATCTAAGGTTTGCGCCGCGGCGCTTGGCCCTCGCTGAGCGCAGGCTACCGGAGCCGCTATGAAGGATACCCTGGGAGTGCTGTTGGCGGGCGGGGCGGGAGAACGCCTCTATCCGCTGACCCGCGATCGCGCCAAGCCGGCAGTCACTTTCGGCGGCATGTATCGCATCATTGACATCACCCTTTCCAACTGCGTCAACTCCGACCTGCGCCGGGTTTACATTCTCACCCAATACAAGGCCCTGTCCCTGAACCGCCACATCCGCGAGGGCTGGAACATTCTGGCGAGGGAGATGGGGGAGTTCATCGAGATTCTGCCGCCCATGAAACGGGTGAGCGAAAACTGGTACATGGGAACAGCCGATGCGGTTTACCAGAACATTTATTCCATCGGCTCGGAACAGCCGCGGCACGTGCTCATCCTCTCCGGCGACCATATCTACAAAATGAACTACGGGCTGATGCTGCAGCAGCACCAGGATTCTGGCGCCGACGTCAGCTTGGCCACCATTCTGATTGACCCCAGTGAGACCTACCGCTTCGGCGTGGTGGACGTGGACCGCGAGGGCCGCATTGTGGGCTTCCAGGAGAAGCCGCAGCGCACGGACATCCGTTCCCCCTACAACCCGCGCATGGTTTCCGGCTCCATGGGCATTTATCTGTTTAACACCGACGTGCTCATCCCGGTGCTGCTCAAGGACGCCGAAGATCCCAATTCCTCGCACGATTTCGGGCACGACATCCTGCCCAAGATGGTAGACGACTACAAGGTATATTCCTTCAACTTCATTGACGAAAACAAAAAGGAAGCCCTGTACTGGCGCGACGTAGGCACGCTGGAAGCCTACTACGAGGCCAATATGGACGTGGTTTCGGTTTCGCCGGTATTCAACCTGTACGACGAGCATTGGCCCATCCGCACCCACCAGCGGCAGTATCCGCCCGCCAAGTTCGTGTTCGCTGAGCCGGGACGCATGGGCATCGCCATGGATTCCATCGTCTCCAACGGCTGCATCGTCTCCGGCGGCGTGGTCCGCAGCAGCGTGCTCTCCCCCGATGTGCGCATCAACTCCTACAGCGAGGTGGATTCCAGCATCCTGTTTTCGCACGTGAATGTGGGCCGGCATTGCCGCATCCGCCGCGCCATTATTGACCGCGATGTGCATATTCCCGAGGGCACCGTGGTCGGCTATGACACCGAGGCCGACCGCCAGCGTTATTTCGTGACCGACAGCGGCATCACCGTGGTCACCCGCGACTACTCCCTGTTCGAGAACCCCGTTACCGTGGATTACTTCACATCGGAGTAGGGCTCGCGCTTCGACGGCCGTATGCGGCGAGGGCGCATGCCGGGATGACAGTCGCTTAGCACGCACCCCGCTGGAAGCGTTCGCGCCCGCCGTGTTACGCTCAATTTCCTTCGAAACATGATCCGTTCCTACAAGGGAAAGACGCCGCAGGTGCCGCGCACGGCCTTTGTGGACGAGTCGGCGCAGCTGATCGGCGACGTGGCGCTGGGCGAGCACGCCAGCGTGTGGATGAACGCGGTGCTGCGCGGCGACGTGCATTGCATCCGCGTCGGCGCTAACTCCAACATCCAGGATTGCAGCGTGCTGCACGGCATGAAGGAGCAGTACCCGGTTATTCTGGGCGACTGGGTCACTGTGGGCCATTCGGTCACGCTGCACGGCTGCGTCATCGAGGACCGCTGCCTGATCGGCATGGGCTGCATTATCCTGAACGGCGCGCGCATCGGCACCGGTTCCATCATCGCCGCAGGCACGCTCATTCCCGAGCGCACCGTGGTTGAGCCGTATTCGCTGTGGATGGGCTCGCCGGGCAAGTTTCGCAAGAAAATCGAAGACAAGGATAGCCAGGAGCTGATCCTGCGCTATGGACGCAATTATTTGGGATACAAAGAAGAGTATTTGAAGGAAAGGAGTACTTAGCAATTAGCGGTTAGGATTTAGCCCCTGAAGCGAATCGCCGCTGGCTAAGTGCTACTTGCTAACTGCTGCGTGCTGAGCCAGTCAGCCAGTCAGCTTCTTATGATCAAATCCGTGCGTGGAACCCGCGACCTGCTGCCGCCGGAGACGGCGCTGTGGAACTTTGTAGAAAGCACGGCGCGCGAGGTGTTCCGCACCTACAACTTCCAGGAAATCCGCACGCCCATATTCGAGGAGACACAGCTATTTGCACGCTCGGTTGGCGAAGAGACCGACATCGTCTCCAAGGAGATGTACACCTGGGAGGACCGGGGGCGAGCGGCCAGCGAGAAAGGCCAATCGCTCACCCTGCGCCCGGAAAATACCGCCGGGGTGGTGCGCGCCTATATCGAGCACAAGCTGTGGGAGCGACCGGGGGTGCAGAAGCTCTACTACATCGGCCCGCAGTTCCGGCGGGAGCGCCCGCAGAAAGGCCGCTACCGGCAGTTCTATCAAATCGGCGCAGAGGCCATTGGGCCGCCCAGCGCGGGCAGCGAATCACCGCTGCGCGACGCGGAAGTTTTGGAGATGCTGGCCACGCTCCTCGACCATCTAGGCATTAAAAACTGGACGTTGGAGCTGAACTCGGTGGGTTGCGCCAACGATCGCGCGTCCTATGACGCGGCGCTGCGCCAGGCTCTGGAACCGGTGAAGGCGCGGATGTGCGCCGACTGCCAGCGCCGCGCGGTCACCAACCCGCTGCGCGTCTTCGACTGCAAAGTGCCCGAAGACCAGCCCATCATCGAAAAACTGCCGCGCATCAGCCAGTACCTGGACGAGCCCTGCCGTGAGCATTTCCGCGCCGTGCAGGAAATCCTGAAAGCAGTGGGCGTGCCCTTTGTCCTCAATGACCGCCTGGTGCGCGGGCTGGACTACTATACCCGCACCGCCTTCGAGTTCACCCACGGAGCTCTGGGAGCGCAGAACGCGATCCTCGGCGGCGGCCGCTACGATGGTCTGTCCGAAGCCCTGGGCGGGCCGCAGGCGCCCGGTATTGGCTTCGCCATCGGCGAAGACCGGGTGGTGCTGGCGCTGCAGGAAACAGCGGGTCAATTGGCCAAGCCGGCGGATGTTTACATTGCGCCGCTGGGAGCGGGCATGAACCGCGAGGCGGCACGCCTGGCCAGCGAACTGCGCCAGGCCGGAATCGTGGTTGATTTGGGCGACGAGTCGTTCCGCCTGAAGAAGTCGCTGGAAACAGCCAGCAAGCTGGGCGCGCGCTTCGCCCTCATCGTCGGTGAAAATGAGGTGCAGAGCGGCACCTTCGCGCTCAAGCACCTGGCCACCGGGCAGCAGCAGTCTGTGCCTCGTTCTGAGCTGGCGGGCAGGATACAATCAGGCGAACAGAAGTAAGCTGGCCCGGCACCGGGCCGGCCGGAGGTTGCCGTGATTAAGTCCTTTCTTTGCGTGCTCCTGCTTGTGTTGCCGGTTGCCAGTTTAGCCGCGAACCATCCGGCCAAGACTCCAGCCCACTCGCCCTCGTCCGCGACCGCGAACTCCGGAAGCTCAGCCGCCACTAACGCTTCCTTCACCGAGCTTCTGCTGGCCAAGGAGAAGTCGCTGCCCGAGGCGCAGAAACGCAAAGATGTGGATTTCTTCAAAAACATCACTACCGACGATTTCCTCGAAGTTGCGCCCGACGCGAAGGTTTACAGCAAAGACGAGATGATGGAGGGACTGAACGTCGTCAACCTGGAAAACTATTCCATATACGACGCCAAGGTCCTGCCGCTCAATGACAACGCTGCCGTGGTCACCTATGACGCCATCGTGCAGATGAGCATCGGCGACGAGCATGCACCCCGCTACCAGCACGTCAGCTCGGTGTGGGTAAACCAGGGTGGCAAGTGGCTGCTGAAATTCCAGCAGGCCACGGCGGCGCAATAAGACAGTTTCAAAATTTCACAGGTGTCAAGGTTTCGAGCTTTCGCAGGTTGCCGGTAATAAGTTGGCTATTCTGGATTACCTGCCATTAAGCCTATCTCCGCATCCCCGACAACGCAGAACACCCGAAATCTTGAAACTGCGAAACTTTGAAACCCGCCGCAATCACTGGTTGTCCCGACTCCTCCATTTATAATGACCCTTCCGCTTACGCGGGCATTCCCAACACAAGGCGAAACCAACTCTTGCTCGACTTTCTAGGCGACCTGCGACGCACCCATACCTGCGGGACGCTGCGCCCGGCCAATGCCGGCCAGCGCGCCGTGCTCATGGGCTGGGTGAACCGTCTGCGCGACCACGGCAATCTCATCTTTGTGGACCTGCGCGACCGCACCGGCGTTACCCAGGT
>Ga0075436_100000757_pt1 | contig 21369 bp, 21 predicted proteins | sample RhiMethybrSRZTD5_FD_75303 | JGI IMG/M metagenome (GOLD analysis project Ga0075436, IMG submission 75303) | Populus rhizosphere microbial communities from Tennessee, USA - Rhizosphere MetaG P. TD hybrid SRZTD5 | ecosystem: Host-associated > Plants > Roots > Rhizosphere > Soil | place: USA...
TCATCACCGGGTTGAGCGAGGTCATCGGCTCCTGGAAGATCATCGAGATGAGCTTGCCGCGCACCCGGCGCATCGCCGCTTCGTCGAGCGCGAGGAGCTCGGTGCCCTCGAGGCGCACCGAGCCGGCGACGATGCGCCCCGGCGGGTCGGCCACCAGGCGCATGAGCGAGAGCGCGGTGACGCTCTTGCCGCAGCCCGACTCGCCGACGATGGCGAGCGTCTCGCCGCGGCCGAGGGTGAACGACACGCCGTCCACCGCCTTCACCGTCCCCGCGCGCGTGTAGAAGCGGGTCTGCAGGCCCTCGACGGCGAGCATCGGCGCGGGCATCGGCGCGCTCATCGGCGCAGCCGCGGATCGAGCGCGTCGCGCACCGCGTCCCCGAGGAGGTTGGTGCCGAACACGACCAGGCTGATGGCGAGCCCGGGATAGATCACGAGCCACGGCGCGGTGCGCACGTATTCCGCCGCCGATTCGGAAAGCATGCGGCCCCACGAGGGATGCGGCTCCGGGATTCCCAGGCCGAGGAACGAGAGCGCGGACTCGACCAGGATCGCCGAGCCGACCTGCGCCGTGGCGAGCACGATGAGCGGGGCGAGCGTGTTCGGCAGTACATGGACGAGGGCGACGCGCACTTCCCCCATGCCGACGGCGCGCGCGGCCTCCACGAACGGCATCTCGCGCAGCGCGAGCGTGTTGGAGCGGATGATGCGCGCCACGTTCGGCACCAGCGGGATCGCGATGGCGACTATGGTGTTGGTGAGCGAGGGGCCGAGCGAAGCCGCCATCACGAGCGCCATGACGAGGAGCGGCAGCGACTGCAGGATGTCGATCAGGCGCTGCACCAGCAGGTCGAAGCTGCCGCCGAGGTAGCCCGAGGCGAGGCCGATCGCCACGCCGATCAGGCAGCCGAGCGCGGTCGCGCACAGGCCCACCGCGAGCGAGATGCGCGCGCCGTGGACGATGCGGCTGAAGACGTCGCGGCCCATGAAGTCGGCACCGAGGAGGTGCACGCCGCCGGGGCGCGCGAGCGATGCCGACGCGTCGGTCGCCGTCGGGTCGAAGGGCGCGATGGTGCCGGCGAAAAGCGCGGTGAGCACGAAAATCGCCATGATGGCCGCGCCGATCGCGCCGAGGGGATAGCGGCGCACGAAGTAGAGCGTCGTTTGCATCGACTCAGTTGCCGAACTTGATGCGCGGATCGAGCGCCACATACAGCATGTCGACGATGAAGTTGACGAGCACCACGACCAGCGCGATGAACATCACGAGGTTCTGCACGATCGGGTAGTCGCGCCAGCGGATCGCCTCCACCAGGAAGCGCGCCACGCCCGGAATGTTGAACACGGTCTCGGTGACGATCAGGCCGCCGATCAGGAACGCCGCCTCGATGCCGACGATGGTGACGACGGGGAGCAGCGCGTTCGCGAGCGCGTGCCGGTAGTTCACCGAGCGCTCGGAAGCGCCTTTCGCGCGCGCCGTGCGCACATAGTCCTGGCGCAGCACCTCGAGCATCGAGGAGCGGGTGAGGCGCATCACCAGCGCCGAGCTGCGAAACCCGACCGCCGCGGCCGGGATGGCGAGCAGGCCCAGCTCCTTCCAGAAGCTCTCTGGCGTGCTGCGGTAGATCGGGATCCAGCCGAACCACTGCACGCAGGCCATGAGGATGAGCAGCCCGAGCCAGAACGACGGCAGCGACAGCCCGCTCAGGCTCACGACCCGGAGCACGTAGTCCAAGGCCGTGTCCTGGCGCACCGCGCTCAGCACGCCGAGCGTGACGCCGAAGAGCGTCGAGAAGACCAGCGCGAGCCCCGCGAGCCTGGCCGTCACCGGGATGCGCGGAGCGATCTCCCGGATCGCCGGCTTCTCCGAGACGTAGGCGTAGCCGAGATCGCCGCGGGCAAGGCCGCCGATCCAGCGCGCGTACTGCGTGACGATCGGCTGGTCGAGACCGAGCTCGCGCTCGATCCGCTGCTTCTGCTTCGGGTTCACGAACCCGGCCGAGTCGAAGATGATGTCGGTGATGTTGCCCGGGACGAGCCGCAGCATCACGAAGATGACGACCGAAATGCCGAACAACGTCACCAGCATCAGGAAGAATCGGCGGATCAGGTAGCCCGACACTTCGATCGCTTACTTTTTATTTCAACTGCGACCTAGCGGTCGAGCCAAACGTTCTCGAAGCGCCAGTTGTTGTAGATGCTGTTGTGGTGCAGGACGAAGCCCTTCACCCGCGGCTGCCAGCAGGTGGCGGCGCGGTCGTAGTAGATGATCGGGCGCGCGAGGTCCTCCGCCAGGCGCCGCTCGATCTCCCAAACGAGCTTCTTGCGTTTGTCGTGGTCCGGTTCCTGCGACTGCTGGTCGATCAGCTTGTCGACCTCCTTGTTGCAGTACTGCGTGAGGTTGCGCTCGGAGTTGCACGAATAGTTTTCGTACAGGTTGACGTCGGGGTCGTCGACCGGCACGCCGGTCAGGTTCATGCCGACGCTGAACTCCTTGCGCGTCACCTTGGCGTGCCAGATGCTGGTGTCGATCACCTCCAGCTCGCCCTCGATGTAGATCTGCTTCAACTGGTCGATGAGCAGCACCGCCGGGTCGCGGTAGATCGGGATGTTGCGGGTCGATACCTTGACCTTGAGCGTCTTCCCCGGCCCGTAGCCCAGGCTCTCCATGATCTTGCGCGCCTCGGCGCGGTTCTTCGCCACGTCGCCGCCGTAGCCGGGCAGCTTCTTGAGGAGCTCCGGCGGCATGCCCCAGTTCCCCTCCGGGGCGGGCAGCATCACGCCGCTCATGTCGCTCTTGCCCTGGCTGAGGATGTCGATCATCGACTTGCGGTCGATCGCGAGCGCCATCGCGCGGCGGATCTTCGGGTCGTTGAACGGCGCGGCGCCCGGGTTGATGATCAGGTTGCTCGAGACGTACTGCGGCGCGATTTCGCACACCGCCTTGGGCGCCTGCGAAGTCACGTCCTTCAGGAGCGGGATCGACACGTCGGCGACGAAGGTGAGGTCGAACTCGTCGGCGATGAAGGCGAGGATGCGGGTCGAGCGGTTCTCGATCACGCGCCACTCGATCGCGTCGAGGTAGGGCAGGCCCTTCTTCCAGTAGTCGGGATTGCGCACGAACTTGAGCGATTCGCCGCGCCGGAACTCGACGAACTTGAACGGCCCGGTGCCGATCGGGTTGGTGCGCATCTCCTTGGTCGAGACGTGGCACGGATAAACCGGCGTGTAGCCCGAGGCGAACATCGACAGGAACGAGGGCTGAGGCCGGTTCAGGTGGAAGGTGGCCTCGTAGTCGCCGCTGACGGTGACTTCCTTCAGGTTCTGCCACCACACCTGCCGCGGGTTCTTGCGGAACTCGTCCGGATCCTTGCCGGTGAGCCGGTTCCAGGTGCACTGCACGTCCTTCGCGGTGAAGGGCTTGCCGTCATGCCATTTCACGCCCTGGCGCAGCTTGAAGGTGAGCTTGGTGCGCGTCGGATCCCACGACCAGCTCTCGGCGAGGTCCGGGACGATGGTCTGGTCGCTGTTCAGCTTCTTCGCCTGATCGTAGAGGACCAGGTTGTTGAACACGGCCATGAAGGGCATGACGGTGGAAATCGTCGCCTCTTCGTGGATCGAGGCGCTCGGCAGGTTGTCGCGGTGGTAGATGCGTAGCGTGCCGCCCGACTTTTGCGCCAACGCGAGGCACGGCGCGAACGCGAACACGGCGGCAAGCGCAACCGCGCCGAGCGCGGCCGGGCCGAATCTCTGATTCATGTACAGTCCTCCTCCTCGATTGACTATAGTCGCTCCTGCGACCTAAGGGAAGACGAGTGGAAGACCACAATAAGAATGACACTCGGGCGGGAATGAGCGGCATCGTACCGGTCACGCCACCAGAGACGCTGCGCGACCTGTTCATGGGCTTCTTCTGGATCGGCGTGCGCTCGTTCGGCGGCGTGATGCCCTGGGCCTATCGCACCATGGTGGAGGAACGGCGCTGGCTGACGCACGCCGATTTCACCGAGACCATCGGCCTGTGCCAGTTCCTGCCCGGACCGAACATCGGCAACGCATCGATCGTGCTCGGCAAGCGCTGGTTCGGCCTCTCCGGCTCGGTCGTCGCGTTCCTCGGCCTCATGGCGCTGCCGTTCATCTGGGTGCTCGCGCTCTTCATCGTGTACAGCGATCTCTCTTCGAACGCGACGCTGAAGGCCGTCGTCACCGGCGTCGGCGCGGCCGGAGCGGGCCTTTTCATCGGCACCGCGATCAAGCTTGGCCGGGCGCTCGCAAAGAAGCCGGCCGCGCTCGTGCTGATCGCGGCATGCTTCGCCCTCGTGGCGGTCGCGCGCGTTTCGCTGCTGATGGTGGTGCCGATCGCCCTCGGCGTCGCCGTGCTCGCGGCGCGGCGGGGGTGGCTGTGAATCTCGTCGAGCTGGGCCTTTACTTCGCGCTGCTTTCGCTCGTCTCGGTCGGCGGCCTTCCCTCGGTGATGCCTGAGCTGCAGCGCTATGTGGTCGACGTGAAGGGCTGGCTGACACCGTCGGACTTCATCCAGGCCTTTGCCGTCGGGCAGGCAGCCCCGGGTCCCAACGTGCTGATCGCGAGCCTCATCGGCTGGAAGGTCGCGGGACTTCCCGGCGCCTTCGTCGCCCTCGGCGCCATCTGCTTTCCGGCTGCGGTGATCGCGTGGTGGGTCGCCGAGCTGTGGGAGCGCTTCAAGGACTCACCCTGGCGCAAGGCCATCCAGCGTGCCATCGCGCCGATCGTCGTCGGCATGATCCTCTCGAGCGGCGTGGTGCTCGCCACGCCCGGGTCGCCGGACTGGCGGCTGTGGCTGATCGCCGGCCTCGCCGCCGCCGGCATGCTCGCCACGAAGCTCAACCCGCTCTGGTTCCTCGCGGCCGGCGGCGGTTTGGGCGCGCTGCTTCTTTAGTCCCCGAAATCAGGGACAGACCACGTTTATTTAGGCCCGCTTCCACACCTGCCGCTCGCGCGACGCGAGGAGCGGCACGGCCTCGGCGACGTACTTCTTGAAGTGCGCCGTCTGCTGGTGCGTCTCGAAGGCCTTCTCGTCGTTGTAGATCTCGTAGAGCATCACCCGGGTCGCGTCCTTGGGGTCCACCAGCACATCGAACTGCTTGCAGCCGGGCTCCTGGCGCGCCTCTTTGGCGTTCTCGAGCGCCTTCTTCATGAACGCTTCGACATTCTCGGGCTTGATCTTGATGTTGACCTGCAGCACGAACATTGATCGCTCCTTTGTAGGACCTCCGAAGGACACGAGGCGGATTTTGCTATAAATTGCCGCGCATAAGCCGTCAACCAGGGGAGGAGGAGATGGAGCAGGTCGAACAGAAGCTGCTGTTCCCGCAGTTGCAGTCGTTCTACCGCTGCGTCGAGCCTCTGTCGTGGGCGCTTATCCGCGTCACCGCAGGACTGATTCTCATCCCCCACGGCTGGCCCAAGCTCATGATGGGCGTCACCGCCACCGCGCAGATGGCGCTGGTGAAGCGCGGCATCGCCCCCGCCGAGCCGCTCGCGGTAGTGCTGATCACCCTGGAGACGCTCGGCGGGCTTTGCGTGGCGCTCGGCCTCTTCACGCGCTTCTGGGCCGCCGGAATCACGATCGAGATGATGGTGATCGTCTATCAGTATCTGCCGAAGTTCGGCTGGACCGGCCCGGGCTACGAGTACCCGCTCTTCTGGGGCCTCGTCATGCTCGCCATCGCCCTGCGCGGCGGCGGGCCTTACTCCGTCGACCGCCTCATCGGCCGCGAGCTGTAAACGGAACCCTAAACAGGGACAGACCACGTTTTCCCGCCGCGGGCGACCTCGGCGGCGAGGGGGCGTTTGCTATAATCGCGCCCTCGCGCCCGTAGCTCAGTTGGATAGAGTACCTGGCTACGAACCAGGGGGTCGTGGGTTCAAATCCTGCCGGGCGCGCCAGTTCATTCATGAGAACGGGCTGCAGCGATGCAGCCCGTTTTCATTTTCGTTAGATTGTTCGATCTATGACTGACGTGCAGTGCTGAGCAGTAGCGCACAATCGCGCGCGCCAATGCGTCAAGCCGTCCCTTGATCGAAACCAGAACCTCCTGGGTCGTCGCGTGTGTCGCGCTCGTGACGATGCTGATGGCTTTTGGAACGGGGTGGATCACCACTGTAGCCTTGACGGACATCGCGGCGGAGGTCGGCGGCACGCGCTCCATCCCGGCGCTGGCGAGCGCGCTTGCTTGGCTCGGAGGGGGTACCGGCGGCATCGTCATGGGCCAGATCGCCGAGCGCGTCGGCACGCGCTGGACAGTGATCGTCGGCGCCTTGATGGTCGCACTGGGCCTGGTGGTTTCGACGCTCGGCTCGCCTTGGCCGCTGTGGATCGGTCACGGGCTGTTCATCGGCCTGATCGGGCTGGGCGGCATCAACTCGCCGCTCTATGTCTACGTCAGCCGCTGGTTCGATCGCAGGCGCGGCTCAGCGCTGGCGCTGATATCGAGCGGCTCGTATCTCGCCGGCGCGATCTGGCCGCCGCTCTTCGAGCGCGCCATTGCCTCCATCGGTTGGCGCGAGACGATGCTCTGGTATGCCCTCATCGAAGCGCTGGTCATCGTCCCTCTTGCGGGCATTTTCTTCAAGCATCCGCCCGAGCCGATCCATACGGCGGTCGCGCGGGGCGGCGCGGCAGAGCCGGAGCGCGTTCTCGGCTGGGCCCCGAATCTGGTGTTCGCGCTCCTTTGCGTGGCAGGGGTCATGTGCTGCGTGCCGATGGCGATGCCGCAGAGCCACCTGGTAGCCTTTTGCGGCGATCTGGGAATCGGCCGCTCGGTGGGCGCGCTGATGCTCTCCGTGCTGCTCGGAACGGCGTTCGTGAGCCGCCAGGTGTGGGGAGCGATCTCCGACCGCATCGGCGGGCTGGCAACGATCTTCGTCGGATCGCTGTGGCAGGTGTGCGCGTTGGGCGCTTTTCTGCTGACGCAGGACGAGAGGGGCCTGTTCACCGTATCGGCCGCCTTCGGTCTCGGGTTTTCCGGCATCGTTCCCGCCTATGTGCTGGCGCTGCGCGAACTCTACCCGGCATCGCAAGCCGCATGGCGCATTCCCACGCTGCTGTTGTTCACCGGCTCAGGCATGGCTCTGGGCGGGTGGCTTGCGGGCGCGATCTACGACCATTTCGGCTCTTATGCGCCGGCGTTCGCCACCGGGGTCGGTGCCAACGCCATCAATCTGCTCCTGATCGGCACGTTGCTCGCGCGGCTGCGTTACCGCAAGGCTTTCGCGTAATCCTGAAACCAGTCGCCGTCAGAGCGCGACCGGGCCCGCTCCAAGCTGGGTTTCGACTTCTCGAGCAGCCCTCGCAGCATCTCGCTGTTCTTGGCGAGCGTCTGGATCGCCGCCGAACGGTAGCCGTCCATCGCGTCCATCGCCTTGAAGCTGTCGTCGAACGCCGCCTGGAGCTTGCCGATCTCGATGGCTGGATCGGAGGCGGACTTCCCGGCCGTGCGCGCGTGCTCGCCGCGCATTGTCGAGGTGCGGACGGTGAGGTTGCCGGCCACTTCGCGCGTTCGTGCCATCACCTGCTGGATCCGGACCTGGTTGCCGGTCGCGAGCGCGACCATTTGCGCAATCGCGAGCGCGGACATGCCCGTGGTTTTCAGGCGCTCGATGCCGTTCGAGAGCTCGCGGGCGATCTTCTTCAGCGGCTCGAGCGCGAGGTAGCCGTCCACCGAGACCGCGAGCTGGGCGAGGATGCCGTCGAGGTTCTGCGCGGCGTAGCAGAGCGCCTGCTGCTCGAGCGCCCGCGCGCGCAGCGGGTCGGTCCCCTTGAGGCCGTCGACCTGCGCGGCGAGCTTCTTTTCCAGCACCTGCGCGAAATGTGCCGCCGCCTTGAGGTTCTGCAGCGCCGCCCAGAGCTGCACCTTCGCGTCCTCGATCGCGATCGCGTCGCGCTCGAGGTCGTCCTGAGCGGCGCCGAGCTGGTGGACCAGCCGGTCGATCTGCCGCGAGGCCGACTCGAACTTGCGGAAATAGGACTTCAGCCGCGAACCGCCGGGGACCAGGCCCGGGATCTTGACCGGCCCGGTCAAGCTGCCCTGCCGGCCCGGGTCCAGCTGGTCCATGATCTCCCGCAGCTCGGCCATCGCCTGGTAGGCCGGGCTCGACTCGATGCCGCGATAGTTCTGCCGCAGAAACGCCGTGTTGAGCCGAGTCGCTTCGGAGATTTCGCGACGGCCGAGGCGGAACGCGGAGTCGATCCGCTTCTTGAAGTCTTCGCTGTGAACATCGGCCGCCAGCAACCCCTGGATGAATGTGTCTGCCTGCAGCTCGACGCGCTGCTTCATGCTCTCGTCGAGGTGCACGAGGGATCCCTCTGTGGGCTGTTGGGTTTCCAGGATCTCCGACATGTACGCCTCCCCCATGTGATTGCGCAGCGTGCATGCTGCTCGACCGGCCCGCCGGGCGGGGGCCCGGTCCACCCGGTAGCATGGAATGCGCCCGGCGGTGGCGCGCAGCGCGCCCCGGACAAGGCTGTCTTGCCGCGCAGACCGAATCGGGACGCGGGTGTAAGGTTCGGCAATCGTTCCCGACCGATGGGGCGGTCAACCACGGAGGAACCATGAAGAAAACGCTGCTTGCCACGGCACTTGCCTGTCTCGCTGGTCCCATCGCCGCTCCAGCCATCGCCGCCGACTCGATGATCATGAACAAGGGCGACATCAAGTGGGGCGACACACCGCCCTCGCTGCCGAAGGGCGCCAAGATCGCGGTCCTCAACGGGGATCCCGGGAAGCCCGGACCGTTCACGATTCGGCTGCAGATGCCCGCCGGCTACAAAATCGCTCCGCACTGGCATTCCCAGGATGAGAACCTGACGCTGATCTCCGGCGTCATGTATCTCGGGATGGGCGAGAAGGTGGACTCATCGAAGGCGACGGCGCTTAAGGCCGGCGCCTATCACTACCTCCCAAGAAAGACCAACCACTATGCGTTCACCCGTGGACAGGCGACGGTGATCCAGGTCAGCGGTGAAGGGCCGTTCGACATCAATTGGGTCAATCCCGCCGACGACCCGGAGAAGATGGCGATGAAGGCCGGCGGAAAGATGTGAGCATAGGGGCTACGCGCGCCGGCTCGCGTTGAATGGAAGAACGTTGGGATTGGGCGCGCTGGCCTCCCGGCGGATCTCGTCTTCGGACGCCGGTTTCGTGAGATGCGCGTCGAACCCGGCGGCGCGGGTCGCGTCCAGATCGGCCTTCTGTCCCATCCCGGTGAGCGCAACGAGGCGCAGGCCGGCCGCCCAAGGCTGTGCGCGCAATGCCGCGGCGACCTGGAACCCCGACATCCCCGGCATGTTGACGTCCACGAACGCCACCTGGGGTTGAAAGTCCTGCGCGATGGCGAGGGCTTCGGCGCCGTTGTAGCTCTTGCGCGCGTTGAACCCTTCGATGCGAAGCAGCTGCGCGAGCGTGTCCGCCGCATCGACGTTATCGTCCACCACGAGGACCCGGCGCAGGCTGGAGGTCGGGACCTTGGCGGCAGGCTCGGCCGCGGCCTCGGCGCCTGGCGCAGCGGCAAGCGGCAGACAGACGGTGAATTCGGCTCCCTTGCCGATACCGTCGCTCGCTGCATGCACGCTGCCGCCATGCATCCGCACGAGAGAGCGCACCAGCGTAAGTCCGAGCCCGAGCCCGCCGGCGGCCTGGCCGCGACTCTCGTCGAGTTGAACGAAGGGCTCGAAGATGCGCTCGCCTTCCTCGGACGAGAAGCCGACGCCGTTGTCCCGGACGCTGATCAGCGCATCGGTCCCCCGCGAGCGCGTTTCGATCTCGATGCGCCCGTTCGGCGGCGTGAACTTGGCCGCGTTGTTGAGCAGGTTCGCCACGACCTGGCCTAGCCGCACCGCGTCGGCGTCGACATAGAGCGGCTCCCGGGCGTAGCGAACCTCCAGGGCGTGCTGCTTCGCCTCGATCGAGGGCTTCGCGGTCTCGATGGCGTTGCGCACGAGCGCGTCCACCGCGATCCGTTGCGTATGCAGCTCGAGCTTGCCGCGATCGATCCGGCTCACGTCCAGCAGGTCGTCGATCAGGCGGCGAAGCTGGCCGATCTGCCGCTCCATCATCGCGTGGGTGCGCGCGGCCGTTTCGGGATCGTTGCGCAGCTTGAGGATCGCCAGGCCGTTCAGCAGCGGTGCGAGCGGGTTGCGAAGCTCGTGCGACAGCACGGCGAGGAACTGGCTCTTGTTGGCGTCCGCGGCCTGGAGCTCGGAAGCCCGCTCGCGAAGCTGCCGGTCGCGCGCGAGGAGGCCCGCGGAGGCGGTGTTCAGGGCATGCTCCAGCTCGGCCACTTCCCCGATGCCCGTGCCGGTACGCGCGACGGTGTCGCTTCGTCCCATGCGTTCGGCGCCTTTGGCAAGCTGTGCCATCGGGCGCGAGATCCGGCGGCTCAGCCACAGCGCAAACCAAAGTGCGAGCGCGAGTACCAGTGCGAGTCCGCCGCCCGCGATCAGCGCCGCGCGGCGCACCGGCCCGTGGACCAGGTCGGCCGGAATAGCGAATCCCAGCGCCCATCCCGTCTGCTGCGACACGGTGAATGCCGTGTACGTGTCGAGCCCGTCCACTGTCCTGCCCCGATACCATCCCTCGTCGCCCGATCGGATCGCCGCGAGAAATTGCTCGCCCGCCCTCGTGCCGCGAGGTCGCTCCGGCACCCGGGCGATGAAGTTGCCGTTCGCGTCCACGAGTCCGCTCGCCCAGCCGGCGGGAATCGCCTGCGCCGCGAAGAGCCGGTCGAACGACTCGGGATTGACGATCGCCGTGAGGACGTAGGCGACGCTGCCGTCGCGCACGACGGGCACGCGAATCGGGATTCCGGGACGCTCGATGAACGGTCCGCCGAAAATCACGCTTCCCACGCTGGGGCGTTTCTGCTGAACGACGGGCGCGATCGACTCCGGCTGTGTGGGCTTTTCAAGGAGCGGCGTGCCCCACGGCAGGTACGCGTTGACGATGTGGCGCCCGTCCCGCGAGTGCAGGATGACGTTCAGCCAGGCGGTCTGGGATTCGAGCGCTGCCTTTGCCTCCTGATGGAAGCGCTGCAGGTCGCCGCGCTCGAGCGACGGCGATGATGCGAGCGCCTGAAGCGTGGTGATGGAGCCGCTCACCTCGGCGTCCACCGCGGTCAGGAATGCGCGGTTCCGGTCCTTGACCGCCGATACGAAGTTCTCGTAATGCTGCTGAAGCAGCGCGCCGGAGACGAGCACGGAAAAGACCGCGATCGGGATCGCGGTTGCCAGAGGCACCAGGAAGAGGCTCGTCCGCAGGCGCATGGGAATGAAGGATCGTCAGCCGGTCGCGTTCTATGATACGGTCGAACCGCCGTAAGGAGGAATCGAACGTGGCCAGCCCTTCCGTAGTCCCGGTCTCGACGCTGCTCGACCAGCAGGGGGTGACGTCGTTTCACGTCCAGCTTCTCTTCTGGTCGGCGTTGATCGCGCTCTTCGATGGGTACGACATCGCGGCCATTTCGCTTGCGGCACCGCATCTCGTGCGCGACTGGCAAGTCGAGCGCTCGGCGCTCGGGCCGGTGCTTGCAGCGAGCCTCGTCGGCATCCTCTTCGGCTCCATGATCTTCGGCTGGATCGGCGACCGCTATGGGCGCAAGAAGGCGCTGCTCGGCTCGGTGCTTCTCTTCGGCGTGCTGACCTGGATCGCCGCGCATGCGACGAACCTCACGCAGATGACGTGGCTGCGCTTCTTCGCCGGCCTCGGCATCGGCGGCGTCATCCCGAACATGATCGCGATCAATATCGAATCGGCCCCGCGCCGGCTGCGCGGCACGCTCGGGCTCATCGCCACCGGCCTGGTGCCGGTCGGCGGCGCGCTGCCGGGATTCGTTTCCGCGATGTGGGTTCCGCAGCATGGCTGGCCCATCCTCTTCTACATCGGCGGCATCGCGCCGGTCGTGATCGCAGTCCTCGCCTTCTTCTGGATGCCGGAATCGATCAAGTACATGACCCTCCACGAGAGCCAGCGGCCGCAGCTCCTCAAGCTCGTCCGGCGGCTCTCGCCCGGCTACCCGGTGCCCGAGGGCGCGCGCTTCGTGGTCGAGGACGAAAAGCAGTTCCCGAGCTCGAACCCGAAGTACCTCTTCCGCGACGGGCTCGCGCTCATCACGCCGCTGCTGTGGCTTCTCTTCGCGCTCAACCTGATGGGGTACTTCTTCCTCCTGAGCTGGACGCCGACGCTTCTCACGGCGGCGAAATTGCCGCCCGCCACGGCGGCGCTCAGCATTGCGCTGCTGCAGATCGGAGGGACGGTCGGGTCGCTGGTCCTGATCCGCTGGCTCGACCGCTACCAGTTCGCCGCGATCTCGGTGCTCTTCCTCGTCGCGGTTCCGGTGGTTGGCGCGCTCGGATGGATCGGCGTCGGCTCCACCAAGGCCGTGCTGCTCGCGGCCTGCTTCGTCGCCGGGTTCTGCGTGCTCGGCATCCAGTCCGGCATCAACGTCGCCGGGTCGCTCGTCTATCCCACGTCGCTGCGCGCCAACGGATCCGGCTGGGAACTGGGCGTCGGCCGCGTCGGCTCCATCATCGGCCCATTGCTTGGCGCGCTCTTTGTCAGCCTTCCTGTGCAGCAACTCTACATGTGGTCGGCGTTGCCCTTCCTGCTCGGGGCGGTGGTTTGCTACGCGATCTACCGGCTGAACGAAGCGCGCCTGCGGGCGAGGGAAGTCGTCGGGCTGCGCCAGGCAGCCTAGAATGGCCGGCATGAACGAAGACTGGGGCGGGCTCGCGGCGGCGAAGGCGGTGTGGGATTTCACTACCGGGGACGCGCGGCGTTTCGTCGACCGGCTCGACCTCGTGATCGACGCTGCGGAGGATTTCGGCAAGCGCGGCATCGCCGTCGATTTCGTGGTGCTCTTGCACGCGCATGCCACCCAGTTCGCGGCGCGCACGCTCTCCGGCACCAAGTTCGAGTCGCGGGAGGCGCCCGACCTGGCGCCGATTCACGCGCGCCTGGAGAGGTTCACGCAGGTCGGCGGGCGCATCGAGGTCTGCAAGATCGCGCTCGACCGCAGCGCGATAGCTGTGGACAACGTCATCGACTGCGCGAGAGTGGAACGAAACCTGTTCGTGAACTCGGTCGCGCTGCAGAACCGCGGCTACGCGTACATGCCGATTACTTGACCGGGGGGCTGCCGCCGCGGCTGCGGCGGCCGTAGGCTTCCACCAGGTCGAACGGACCGGTTGCGCCGGCGTCGAACGCCCTCACCGCTTCTTCGTGCAGCAGGTTGAGCGCCTCCTGCTTGAGCTCCAGGAAACGCCGCGAACCCAAGAGGGAGATCTCGCGCGGGCGGGGCAGGTCCACCTCGATGATTTTCTTCACCCGGGTCGGACGGTTGGTGAGCACGATCAGCCGGTCGGCGAGCAACACCGCCTCGTCGAGTTCGGAGGTGACGAAGAGATTGGTGCGGCCGTCCTGTTCGAAGAGCCGCAGGTAGTGCTCCTGCATGAGCTTGCGCGTCATCGCGTCGAGGCCCCGGAAGGGCTCGTCCATCAGCATCACGCCGGGCTGGTTGATCATGGCGCGCGCGAGCTCGGCGCGGCGCTGCATCCCGCCGGAGAGCTGCATCGGATGCTTGTCGGCGAAGTCCTTCAGGCCGACCATCTCGAGCAGCTGTCGCGCTTCGCGCTTCGCTTCGTCCCGGCTCATCGTGCCGCGCACCGTGGGGCCGAACATCACGTTGCCGAGCACGGTGAGCCAGGGAAAGAGCGCCGTCTCCTGGAACACCACGAGCCGGCTCGATCCCGGTCCGGTGACCGGCTGCCCGTCCAGGAGGATCTCTCCGCTCGCCGGCCGTTCATATCCGGCCAGGAGATTCACCACGGTCGTCTTGCCGCATCCGGAGGGACCGACGAGGACGTTGAGCTTTCCCTTCGTCACCGCGAAGGAGCAGTCCTCCAGCACCACCTTGGAAAGATCGGCTCCGTAGGCCATGCGCACCGACCGCATGGCCATCTCGCTGAAGCTAGGCAAGCTCGCGCTCTCCAGTCTCGAAGGCCTTGAGCGCCTCCTCGTGGATCGCTTCCAGAGCTTCCTCCTCGAGCTCGCCGTAGCGCGCGCTGGTGAGGATGCGGTGGTCGCGCGGCCGGGGGAGATCGACCTGGATGATTTTCTTGACCCGCCCCGGGCGGGTCGTCATCACCACCACTCGGTCGGCGAGGAAGATCGCCTCCTCCAGGTCGTGGGTGATGAAAAACACGGTTTTCCTCGCCAGGTCGTAGAGCTCGAGAAGGTGCTCGTGCATGACGCTTCGAGTCAGCGCGTCCAGCGCACGGAACGGCTCGTCGAGAAGCAGGACCTTCGGATCGTTCATCAGCGCCCGCACCAGCTCCACGCGGCGGCGCATGCCCGAAGAGAGCTCGCCCGGATACTGGCTCTCGATTCCCGCGAGGCCCGTGCGGGCGAGCAGGTGCCGCGCCTGCGCTTCGGCGCCTCTCCGAGACAGGCGTCGCTGCAGCACCGGGCCGCAGGTCACGTTCTAGAGCACCGTCTTCCACGGAAAGAGGGCGCCGTGCTGGAAAACCACCATCCGGTCGGCGCCCGGCGAGAGGCGCTTGCCGGGCGCGGTCAGGGTGCTTCCGTCCATGACGATCTCGCCCGAGGTCAGGGTGTCGAAGCCCGCGATGATGTTGAGCAGCGTCGTTTTCCCGCAGCCCGACGGGCCGACGACGACGCAGAACTCGCCAGGGGAAATGTCGAACGAGATCTCCTGCAGGGCGACGACGTGGATGCCCTCCGGGTCGTACACCTTGCCGACCTCCTTGATGCGCAGGCCCCCGTGCGGACTCATCACATTACCCGGCGCCACCGCGTGGCGAAGGCGCCGATCTGCCAGATGAGCGCGCTGAAGAGCAGCCCCGCCAGGCCGATGCTCACCATGGCGGTGATGATGAGCGGAATCACGCCGCCCACATAGGCCTGCCACATCATGGCGCCGAGGCCGGTCTGGCCCGAGCCGATGCTGCTCACCATCTCGGCGGCGACCACGATTTCCCAGGTCAATCCCATGGCGATGGCCATTCCCGTGAAGATCGAGGGCGAGGTCGCGGGCAGCACGACTTTCCAGAACACCTGCCACCGCGTCGCGCCCATCGAGAGCGCGGCCCGCACGTAGCGGATGTCGATGGTCTCGACCCCGCCGAGGACGTTGATCACCACCGTGAAGTAGGAGCCGAGAAAGATGACCGAGATGACCGTCTGCTCCATGGTCGGCCACAGCAGAATGGAGAGCGGTACCCATGCCAGCGGCGGAATCGGCCGCAGCGTCTCGAAAACGGGGAAGAACAGGCCCTTGAACACGCGGCTCACGCCGAAGGCGAGGCCGATCGGCACGCCGAGGGCGACGCCGATCACGTATCCGATCACGACCCGCCTCGCGCTGATGAGCACCGCCGACCAGTAAGCCTGCGTCTGGATGGTCTCGACCACGCTCGCGAACAGAATGTGGGGCGCGGGCACGAAGCGCAGAAATGGGAGCTTCAGCAGGCTCGCGGCTTCCCAGAGCGCGACAAAGACGGCGATCCCGCCAGCGCCTCGCCACAACGCGGTGGAAAAAACGACGCGGAACATCAGTACGAGCGCCAGGCCATGAGCCTGCGCCCCAGGTAGCGCACCAGCGCGCTGCTGAAGAAACCGAGGAACCCGAGGGTCAGCATCCCCATGATGATGGTCGGGATCTGCACCATCGAGTAGGCATCGTAGATCATGTACCCCAAGCCGCGTTTGCCGGCGATCATCTCTCCCGCCACGAGCGCCACCCACGACAGCCCCATGGCGATCTGGAGGCCGATGAACACGTGCGGCATGGCGCCGGGGATGACGACGTGGAAAAGAGTGTCCTTGCGGCTGAAGCCCAGGCACTGCGCCGCGCGGAAATAGCCCCGGTCGATCGACTGGACCCCGAGCAGCGTATTGAGCACCGTCGCAAAGAACGCCGCGATGAAGGTGACGAAAATGACCGGCGGCTCGGTGCCCGGGAGCATGAGGATCGCGAGCGGCACCCAGGAAAGCGGCGGGATCGGCCGGAAGATCTCGACCAACGGAAAGGCGTACTCCTTGAACGTGCGGTTCCAGCCTATGAGGATGCCGAGCGGCACGCCGAGGAGCACCGCGAGGGCGAATGCCGTGTACGCCCGATAGACGCTGTACGCGATGTGCGAGTAGTAAAGCGACGTGTATACGGATACGCCGAAGAACGGCTCCGGGTTGAACCATTCCCTCAACACCACCGCCGGAGGCGGGATCTTCTGAAAGACCGGAACCTTGAGGACCGCCGTGGCCAAGTGCCAGGCGGCGAGGAAGATCGCGAAGCCCAGCAGCAGCTGATAAGGGCGCGGGCTCAGGACCCAGCGCGCCACGCCTCCGGATTTTTTTTCGGACTGAGCTACTTCGCCGTCCCCTTTTGCGCGCCGGTCCCCTTGATCACGCCCACCGGCAGCTTCATTCCGAGCTCCGCAGCCGCTTCTTCCAGGAGCTTCGTATAGATCGCGCCTTCCGGGATGTCCGGCGAGGGAACCGCCTTCACGCTGTGCCAGAACCGGTAGGCCTCGCTGAAGTAGGTCATCATCTGCTTGTCGAAGGGGGCGCCGAGCACCTCGTTCACGTCTTTCGCGCCGGCGTGGGCTGGAAAACGCCCGTCCAGGGCCGTGCGCACCATTGCCGGCGTCCAGCCCGGAAGCTCCTCGGCCACCATCTTCGCCACCTCGTCGGGATGATCAATGATGTACTTCAGGCCCTCGAGGTCGGCCTTCATCCAGCCCTTGGCCACGTCGTAATGCTTGTCGATGAAGTCCTTGCGCATGATCAGGGCCGAGCCTTCGGTCCAGTTCCATGCGTTCCCGGTAAAGGCGATTTTCGCGATGCCGCTCGCCACGATCTGCGAGACGTTGGGCTCGAACTGCTGGGCGGCGTCGATCGTGCCGGCCTGGAGCTGGGTCCGGATCACCTCCGGGCCGAGGTAGGCCTTGTCGCCGAACTTGACCCCGAGCCGGGTCTCGAGAAACGAGGTGAAGCGATCGCCGCACGAAGCGCGCCCGGCGACGCCGAAGCGCTTCCCGTTCAGCCACTTCAGCCACTCGTCGGGCGTCTTCAGGTCCGGCGCATCGGGGCGCACCAGGACGATCGCGCAGATGTTTCCGGGCGACTGGTGGTGCAGCGACACGATGCGGATATCGGCCACGTCGCGCTTCGTGGTCGCCACCATCGCCGGCGCATCGCCGATATAGCCGACCTGGAGCCGGTTCGCCAGCATCGCGTTGAAGACCGGGAAGCCGACGAGCGTCACCTCCCAGCGCACCGTGCTCCCCGCCGGAAGGTATTTCTTCCACAGCTCCTTCTTCTTGATCACGGTGCCCGACCACCCGCCGTTCCACGACGGGAAGTAGCCGACGGCGACCTCCACGGGCGCGCCCTGAGCCTGCTTCGCAGGCGCTCCTTTTTCTTGCTGCGCCCACGCGGACGGGGCTCCAACCAGAACGGCCGACACCATGCTCAGCAGGCCGAGAACGGACCGCTTCATCGCTCCTCCTCGTCGTTATCGGACGGGAGTCTGGCAGTCCGTGTGTCGGTCTGCAACTGCGAAGGTATGATGCGTTTCGGGAGGGTCGATGCGTCCGGCCGTGGCGGCGATCGTGGTCTTGGCGCTGGGCGCCTCGATCGGGTGCGCGACGAACCAGGCCGCGAACGGGCGCGGCTGGAATCTCGGGCAATGCGCCGATGCGCCCTCCGAGACGGTCGACCTGAATCGCTCGGACGGTACCAAGGCTGCATCCGTTCCGCGCGCGAGTTGCGTCGCTCTGCGCTCCGCGGCGGAGAAGATCCAGGCGCAGGCGGGGTTTCAGCTGACGCGTATCTACATCGCCGACGTCGAGACGCCGAACGCGTTCGCGACTCGCGACAAGTCGGGAAAGCCGGTCGCCGCGGTGACGCTCGGGATGCTGACGACGATCGGCCCGGATGAAGCCGCGTGGGCCGGCCTGCTGGGCCACGAGATCGCGCATCACGTGAAGCGCCACAGCGAAGCTCGCCAGGGCGCGGCGACCACCGCGGCCGTCACGGGCAATGTCCTGGCCAACGTCGTCTCGTACGCGATTCCCGGTGTGGGCGGCCTCATCGGGGGAACCCTTGCCGGAACGGCGGCGCAGAACGCCGTCTTCGGTTCCTACACCAGGCCGCAGGAAGCCGAAGCGGACGAGGTCGGCCTCAAATGGATGGTCGCGGCAGGCTACGATCCTCAAGGAATGCTGCGGTTATTCAAGGCGCTTTCCGCGGGCGGATCGTCTTCCGTGCCGGCGTTCCTATCCACGCATCCGGCGAACGAGGAGCGCGTGAAGATGGTCGAGGCGTTTATCGCCTCGTCCGGCGGAGCGCCGCCGAAGCCATCACAGGAGTAAATTGCGCGGGAGGAGGCTCCCCATGCCCACGTCGCTCGGCCGTCGCAGGTTCCTGACGAACGCCGGAATGGCGCTCGCCGCCGTCGAAACGATCGATCACTTCGGTCCGTGTTGCGCGCTGGCCGCGGACGCGGATACGTCGGGGAAGGATCTGTTCGAGCTGAAGAAGGTGGGCGACGGCGTGTACGCCGCGATCGCGGCGCCGCGCTACAAGGTGAACTGCAACGCCGCAGTGATACTCACCAATGACGGCGTGATCGTGGTCGACTCTCACTCCAAGCCCTCGGCGGCGGCGGCCCTGCAGCGCGAGATCCAGTCGATCACGAAGATGCCGGTGCGCAAGATCATCAACACGCACTTCCACTGGGATCACACGCAGGGCAACCAGGCCTACGCGCAGGCGAATCCCAGGGTCGAGATCATCGCTTCGGAGCGCACGCGCGCCAATCTCGCCAGCGCCGACGCGGGGGTCGGCGGCTACGGCTACATCGAGAAGCAGCTCGCGGCGGTGCCGAAGGAGATCGAGAAGCTGAAGGAGGACGTGGTGCGCGCCACGGACCCCGAGCAGAAGAAGCGGCTCGAAGGAAACCTGCGCCAGGCCGAGGCGTACTACGAGGAGCTGAAGAACATCAAGCCGCCGCTGCCCACGCGCACGCTCACGAAATCGGTGACGCTGAAGGAGGGCGGCCGCGAGATCCAGCTCCTGCTCCTCGGCCGCGCGCACACCGACGGCGACGTGTTCATCTACCTGCCGAAGGAGAAGGTGCTCGCCAGCGGCGATGCGCTCATCGACTGGATGCCGTTCCTGAACGACGGCTATCCCGAGGACTGGGTGAAGACGCTCGACGCACTCGAGCGCTTCCAGTTCGACCGGATCATTCCGGGCCACGGCGACGTCGTGCCGAGGGATCAGCTCGCGTTCTTCCGCGGCTACCTCAGCGAGCTCATCTCCGGGGTGAAGGCCGCCGCCAAGGAAGGCGCGAGCCTCGACGAGATGAAGAAGACGCTCGCCGAGCGCCTCGCGCCCAAGTACGAGAGCCGCATGTCGAAGCATCCGCTCGGCCAGTACCGCGATCGCATCGGCGGCAATATCGAGCTGGTCTACAAGAAGGCGGTGCAGAAGGCCTGAGCGTCATCCCCTGGCGGATCGCCGTCGGCGGCTGCTGCGCCGGGCGCGCGGGTCGACCTCGATCTCGCTGCGCTTGAGCAGGTAGTCGAGCCCGCCGACGCGGTACCAGCGGTAGCCGTAGGGCTCGAGCAACACGTCGTGGCGCCCGCGCTCGTCGGCGCGGCTATGGTCCTCCGTGAGGAGGTTCACCAACAGCTTGCCCTGGTCGTCCTTGAGGCCGACGGAAAACGAGATCTCGCGCGGCCGCGCGTCCAGGTTGTGCAGGAACAGCACCGAGTTGTTGCGCCAGTCGTAGCGCATGCCGAGGACCGAATGGGTGCCGGTGTCGAGCACCTCGAAGTCGCCCCAGCCGACCTCGGGCACTTCCTTGCGCATGCGGATGATGCGCTCGGTCCAGTTGAGCATGGAGTTGGCGTCGCGCCGCTGCTCGGCGGCGTTGACGTGCTCGTAGCCGTAAGGCCCCTTGTCGATGACAGGGAGAATCGGCTTGTCGCTCTTGGTGAAGCCGGCGTGCGGCTCGGTGGACCACTGCATCGGGGTGCGCGCGCAGTTGCGCTCGGGCAATTCGAGGTTGTCTCCCATGCCGAGCTCGTCGCCGTAGCGCAGCACCGGCGTGCCGGGCAGCGTGAACATCAGGCTGTAGGCGAGCTCGATGCGGCGGCGGTCGCCCTCGAGCATCGGCGCGAGGCGCCGCCGGATGCCGCGGTCGTAGAGCTGCATGTTCTTTTCGGGCCCGAACGCCTTGAACACGCTCTCGCGCTGCTCGTCGGTGAGGCGCCCGAGGTCGAGCTCGTCGTGGTTGCGCAGGAACGTGCCCCACTGCGCGGTCGATGGCCGGGGCTTGGTCTGCTTCATCGCCTTGACCAGCGGCCGGCAATCGGCCGCCGCCAGGGCGTAGAAGAGATGCTGGTTCACCTGGAAGTTGAACATCATCTGCATGCGCTCGCCTTCGTCGCCGAAATAGTCCAGGTCGGTCTTCGGCAACACGTTGGCCTCGGCGAGGATGATGGAGTCGCCCTGGCGCCATTGCAGGAACTCGCGCAGGTCGCGCAGCATGTCGAACTGCTCGACCGGCTTTCGCACCTGCGGGCCCTTCGTACCGATGACGAAGGGCACCGCGTCCATGCGGAAGCCGGACACGCCGAGCTGGATCCAGAACCCCATGATCTTCAGGATCTCGGCGAGCACCAGCGGATGGGAGGTGTTGAGGTCGGGCTGGAAATCGTAGAAGCGGTGGAAGTAATAGAGCCGCGCCTCCTTGTCGTAGGACCAAGTGGTCTTCTGCACGCCCGGAAACACCATGCCCTGGTTCGCGTGCGGCGGCTTCTTCTTCGACCAGAGGTACCAGTCGCGGTACTTCGATTGGGGGTCGCGGCGCGCGTCCTGGAACCACGCGTGCTCGTTCGAAGTGTGGTTGACCACGAGGTCGATCAGCACCCGCATGCCGCGCTGCCTGGCGCCGTGCGTGAACTCGACGAAGTCGCCGAGCGTCCCGTAGCGCGGATCGACGGCGTAATAGTCCGAGATGTCGTAGCCGTCGTCACGGCACGGCGATTTCTGGAACGGCATGAGCCACAAGGCGGTCACGCCGAGGCCATGCAGGTAATCCAGCCGGCGCATCAGACCCTGGAAGTCGCCGATGCCGTCGGCGTTCGAGTCCATGTAGGTGCCGACGTTCAGGCAGTAGACGACGGCGTTCTTGTACCAGAGGTCGTTGATCATGCGGAAACTCTTGCATAGCGGGCGTAGCGTTTGCTACCGCAGCCGCATGAGCCTCTGGTGGCAGCGCGGCATCATCTACCAGGTCTAC
>Ga0075436_100000758_pt1 | contig 21349 bp, 21 predicted proteins | sample RhiMethybrSRZTD5_FD_75303 | JGI IMG/M metagenome (GOLD analysis project Ga0075436, IMG submission 75303) | Populus rhizosphere microbial communities from Tennessee, USA - Rhizosphere MetaG P. TD hybrid SRZTD5 | ecosystem: Host-associated > Plants > Roots > Rhizosphere > Soil | place: USA...
GTTCCGAAGCTCGCCCTCGGCACCAGCGGATCGAAGAACGTATACACCGACGAGAGCCCGTCGGCGAGCTCGTCGACGATCGAGACCATGCGCAGCTCGCCGCCTTCGCGGAATTCGATGAGGCGCGTGGCGACGTTCGATTGCAGCAGGAAGTGCGCGTATTGCTCGCGGCTGTCGTGGTCCATGCCGCCGCCGCGATGGCGCTCGCTCTGGTAGAGGCGGTAGAGCGCGTAGTGCTCGGCGTTGAACTTGAGCTCGCCGTAGCGCGGCTCGAGCGCGGCGTGGCGCGCCTGCGCGCGGCGCTGCGCGCGCGAGGGCTCGAACTCCGCCACCACGACCCGCACCGGCACGCACGCGTGGCAGTGGTCGCAATAGGGACGATAGGTGAAGGCACCGGAGCGGCGGAAGCCGGCCGACACCAGCGCGCTATACGTATCGGTGTCGATGAGATAGCTCGGCGTGGCGACCTGCGAGCGCGCGAGCTTCCCCGGCAGGTAGCTGCAGGGATACGGCGCGGTCGCGTAGAACTGCAGGTTCGCGATCGGAAGGTCGTTCAGCTTCGCCATTCGGTTCTAGCGGCTCCAAGGCTCGGCGGCTAGCGGATATTGTATCGACTCTTGCAGCAATCGCGCGAATCGCGCCCGCGGGATCTCGCGCGCCCCCAGCGAGGCGAGGTGGGCGGTGGCCTGCTGGCAGTCGATCAGCCGGAAGCCCTTTTCGCGCAGCCGCCGCACGAGCTCGACCAGCGCGACCTTGGAGGCGTCGGGCGAACGCGAGAACATCGACTCGCCGAAGAAGACGCGTCCCAGCGCCACGCCATAGAGGCCGCCGACGAGCCGGCCTTCGCGCCATGCCTCCACGCTGTGGGCGAGCCCGCGCGCGTGCAGCGCCGTGTACGCCTCGATCATCTCCGGCACGATCCAGGTGCCCGACTGGCCGCGGCGCGGCCGCGCGCACTCTTCCATCACGCGGCGGAAGGCGGTGTCGGCGGTGAGCTCGTAGGTGCCGTGCTCGACGCGCTTGCGCAGCGACCGCGACACCTTGAGCTCGCCGGGGAAGAGCACCATGCGCGGGTCGGGCGACCACCAGAGGATCGGCTCGCCCTCGGAGAACCACGGGAAGATGCCGTGGCTGTAGGCGGCCACCAGGCGCGCGGGCGAGAGGTCGCCGCCCGCGCAGAGCAATCCGTTGGGCGACTCGAGCGCCTCCTCGATGGGAGGAAACGCGTCGTCGTCCTGGAGCCACGGGATCACGCCCTATTGTAGGCACGGCCGCACGTGTCTCCGTAGAATGGGCCATGGTCGAGATCCCCGAGTGGCGCGGCGTCGATCGCGAGATGTTCGCGCGCGAGATCGTCACGCGCTACAACCCGGCGGTGCTTCGCGGTGTCGTCGGCGACTGGCCCGCCGTGGCGCGCGGGCGCGAATCGGCAGCGTCGTTCTGCGCCTATCTCGAGGGCTTCGACTCGGGCGCCGCGGTCGACGTGCTGCGCGTGCCGGCGGGCGCGCACGGCCGCATCGACTACAACGACGCGATGACCGGCTTCAACTTCTCGCGCGACAAGGCGACGATCTCCTCGGTCACGCAGAAGCTCCTGAGCTACTCACGCTTCGAGAACCGCCCCGCCGTCGCGGTGCAGAGCGCGCCGATCGCGCAGTGCCTGCCGGGCTTCGCGCGCGAGAACGTTCTCGCGATCCTCGACCCATCGGTCGCGCCGCGCATCTGGCTCGGCACGGCGTTCACCACGCCCGCGCACTTCGACGAGTCGAGCAACGTCGCCTGCGTGGTGAGCGGACGGCGTCGCTTCACATTGTTTGCGCCGGAGCAGATCGCGAACCTCTACATCGGCCCGCTCGACTTCGCGCCCACCGGCACGCCCATGAGCATGGTGCGGCTCGCCGATCCCGACTTCGCGCGCTTTCCGCGCTTTCGCGGCGCGCTCGCCGCGGCGCAGGTGGCGGACCTCGAGCCGGGCGATGCGATCTACATCCCGGGCCTGTGGTGGCATCACGTGGAGTCGCTCGAGAAGGTGAACGCGCTGGTGAACTACTGGTGGAAGGGTCCGGCGGCGGCGAGCGCGAAGGCCGACTCGGCCCTCGACTGCCTTCTCCTCGCGATCCTGCGGCTTCGGCAATTGCCCGCGGAGCAACGGCGCGCGTGGGCCTCGATCTTCGAGCACTACGTGTTCGATTCCGAGGCCGATCCCGCGGCGCACATTCCGGAGTATCGGCGCGGCGTCCTCGGCGCGATGTCGCCCGAGTATGCGAAGCAGGTGAAAGACTTCGTCGCGAAGCAGCTCCAGCGCGGCGAATGAACGTGGCGCGCGCCGGGCGCGCTCAGCCCTTGCTCCACGGCAGGCCCGCGGCCCGCCATCCCCTGCCCGGGGCGTCTCCCTCGAAGCCCTCGAGGACGTTGTAGGCGCCGCCCCAGCCCGAGCGCGCGGCGAGCTCCGCGGCGGAATGCGAGCGCACGCCGCTGCGGCACAGGAAGAGCAGCGGCGCGTCGCGCGGGAAGCGCGCCTCGATCCGCGCGAGGAATTCGCGCAGCTCGGCCGCGTCGCCGCCGCGCGGCCAGATCACCAGGGGAACGTCGGGGACGTGGCCGACGAGCTGCCATTCGGGTTGGGTGCGAATGTCGACCAAGCTGGCGGCTCCCGCCTGGCTGAGCGCCCACGCCTCCGCGGGCGTCACGGCGCCGGCATAGTCCAGGCCCAGCGTGCGCGCGCGCTCGCGCGCCGCGGCGAAGATCGGCGCGGCGTTCTCCTCCTCGTCGTGCACGCTCACCAGTAGTTCTCCACCGCGAGGTGTCCAGGGTCGCCGCGCCGCGACATGCGGAAGCCGCGGCCGGTGAGGAGCTTACGCGAATCCTCGACCATCTCGGGATTGCCGCACAGCATGATGCGCGAGCGCTCGTGGTCGAGCTTCAACCCGACGTTCTCCTCGAGCACGCCGCTCGCGACGAGCTTCGTCACGCGGTCGCGCAGCGCCCCGGGCACGGGCTCCCGCGTCACGATGCGCACGTAGCGGAGCTTCCGCGCGTACTGCGCGTAATACTCGCTCTTGTCGAAGCCGCGGATCAGGTCCTCGTAAGCGAGCTCCAGCTGCGTGCGCACGCTCTGCACGAGGACGAGGTTGTCGTAGCTCTCCCAGGTCGCGAAGTCGTGCAGGATCGAGAGGAAGGGCGCGAGCCCGGTGCCGGTCGCGAGCATCCACAGGTCCCTGCCGGCCTGGAAGCGGTCGGTGGTGAGGAAGCCGTAGCTCTTGCGCTCGACGTAGATCGGATCGCCTTCCCTGAGCCGCGAGAGCCGGCTGGTGAAGGCGCCGCCGGGGACGACGACGGAAAAGAACTCGAGGTGCTCGTCGTGCGCGGCCGAGGCGATCGAGTATGCGCGCCACACGACGGTGTCGTGCTCGTGGTCCCTCACGCCCAGGCGGGCGAATTGACCCGGCGTGAAGCGATAGCCGCGGTCGCGCGTCGTGCGGAAGGAAAAGAGACTGTCGGTCCAGGGACGGACGTCAGTGATGGTTTCGGTCGTGTACTTGTCGTTGCTGGTCATGCGTCTCGATGCGGGTTTGCGATCGTTGCAGGATGTCACGGAAGACTTCGCCCACGGCCATCAGCACCGGGCCGGCGCGCAATTCGGCGCCGCGGCCGGCCGCGAGCTCGGCGAGGGTGAAGAAATGGCGGCGCTCTTCGGCGAGCGACGCGTTCTCGATGAGGGCGGCGGGCGTCGACGGCGCGCGTCCCGCGGCGATGAGGCTGGCCGCGATCTCGGCGGCCTGCCCGGCGGCCATGTAGAGCGCGACCGTGTCGGCGGCGCGCGCGGCCGCGAGCCACTCGGTTTCGGGCTCGCCCTTGCCGTGGCGCGCGGTGACGAACGCGACGTTGCGGGCGACTCCGCGCCTGGTGAGCGACACCTTGAGCGATGCGGCGGTGGCGAGCGCGGCGGTCACGCCCGGCACGACCTCGCATTCGATGCCGGCGGCGGCGAGCGCGTCGATTTCTTCCTGCGCGCGCCCGAAGAGCATCGGATCGCCGCCCTTCAGGCGCACCACGATCGCGTGCGTGCGCGCGGCCTCGATGAGCGCGCGGTTGATGAAGCGCTGCTCGGTCGAGATCCTGCCGTAGCGCTTGCCGACGTCGATGAGCCGCGCGCGCGTTGCGAGCGCGAGGATCGCGCGAGGCACGAGAGCGTCATGGAGAACGACCTCCGCCGATTCGAGCAGCCGCGCGGCGCGAAGCGTCAGGAGATCGGGGGCGCCCGGGCCGGCGCCGACGAGATAAACCTTAGCCACGGACGATCTCGCTGATCATGCCGCCGGCGACGGTGTGGTTGGTCGCTTCGTCCACGAGGATGAAGCTGCCGGTGGCGCGGTTGGCGGCGTACGTGTCGGCGATGAGCGGACGCGCGACCGCGATCCTCACCGTGCCGATGTCGTTGAACCCGAGGGTCGATGCCGACTTGTCGGCGCGCAGCGTGGCGAGATCGAGTTTCGACTCGAGCTTCTCGATCGTCGCGCGCACCGTCTGCGTGCCGTGCTTGAGCCAGTACCGATGCCCGGTCGAGAGCGGCTCGCGGTCGAGCCAGGTGAGGCGCGCGCCGAAGCGGCGCGCCGGCGAAGGCGCGTCGTGCGCGTGCGACAGCACGTCGCCGCGCGCGATGTCGACCTGGCGGTCGAGCACGACCGTGATGGAGCGGCCCGCGGGCGCGGCGTGCAGCGTGCCGTCGAGCGTGACGATGTCGTCGACGCGTGCCTGGAGCTTGTGGGGCCAGGCGACGACGGTGTCGCCCACCGTGATCGTTCCGGACTCGACACGCCCGTGGTAGCCGCGATGCTCGTGGCGCGTGCCGAAGCGCGAGCGCGAGACGAGCTGCACCGGGAAGCGCAGGTGCCCGGCGGGCTGGCCCGCCTCGGCCTTCTCCAGGACTTCGAGCAGCGTCGGCCCTTCGTACCAGGCAAGCCGCTCGCCGCGGCGCACCACCATGTCGCCCTCGAGCGCCGAGAGCGGAATGAGCGTGATGCCGGTGAGGCCGAGGGATTGAGCGATGGCGACGAAGTCGGCGGCGATCTCCTCGAAGACCGCGCGGTCGTATCCGACCCGGTCCATCTTGTTCACGGCGACGACGACGTGCGGGATCGCGAGCAAAGAGGCCACGGCGACGTGGCGGCGCGTCTGCTCCGAGATGCCGCGGGTCGCGTCGACGAGGATCACGGAAAGGTCCGCGGTGCTCGCGCCCGTCACCATGTTGCGCGTGTACTGCTCGTGGCCGGGCGTGTCGGCGATGATGAAACGGCGCCTGGGGGTGGCGAAATAGCGGTAGGCGACGTCGATGGTGATGCCCTGCTCGCGCTCGAGCGTGAGGCCGTCGGTGAAGAGCGAGAGGTCGAGGCCGGTGCCGCCGCTGCGCGCGGTGCTGCGCGCGACCGCGGCGAGCTGGTCCTCGAGCAGGCCCTTCGCGTCGAGCAGCAGCCGCCCGATGAGCGTCGACTTGCCGTCGTCGACGGACCCTGCCGTCGTAAACCGCAGTGTTCCGGTGGACATCAGAAATAGCCTTCGCGCTTGCGCAATTCCATCGACGCATCCGACGTCTGGTCGTCCATGCGCGTGGCGCCGCGCTCGGTGATGGTGGCCGAGGCGGTCTCGGCGATGATTGTCTCGACAGTGTCCGCGTCGGAAGCGACCGGGCACGTGCAGGTGATGTCGCCGACGGTGCGGAAGCGCACGCGCCGCACGACCGCGGTCTCGCCCGCGCGCGGCGGCGTGAGCTCGGTCACCGGCGCGAGGAGCCCGCGCCGCTCGACGACCTCGCGCTCGTGCGCGAAATAGATGCGCGGGACGGCGAGCCGCTCGCGCGCGATGTACTGCCAGATGTCGAGCTCGGTCCAGTTGGAGAGCGGGAAGACGCGCAGGTGCTCGTCCGGGAGGAGGCGCGCGTTGTACAGGCTCCAGAGCTCGGGCCGCTGGTTGCGCGGGTCCCACTGGCCGAACTCGTCGCGATGCGAGAGGATGCGCTCCTTGGCGCGCGCCTTCTCCTCGTCGCGCCGCGCGCCGCCGAGGAGCGCGTCGAAGTCGAACTCCTTCACGGCGTCGAGCAGCGTCACCGTCTGGTGCGCGTTGCGGCTCTCGTCTGCGCGGGCGAGCTTCACCCGTCCGGCGCGGATCGACTCGCCGACGGAGCGCACGATGAGCCGCTCGCCGAGCTCCGCGGCCCGCGCGTCCCGGAACGCGACCACCTCGGGGAAATTGTGCTCGGTATCGATGTGAAGCAGCGGAAACGGAAAACGGTCCGGCCGGAAAGCTTTCTCCGCGATCCGCAGCATCACAATCGAGTCCTTGCCGCCGGAGAAGAGGAGGGCGGGGTTGCGCGCCTCGGCGGCGACCTCGCGCATGATGTGCACCGCCTCGCTCTCGAGCCAGTCGAGGTGCGAGAGGTCCGGGGCGACGGCGTCCAGCAGGTCGGCGAGATGCCGCGGCTTGAGGACTGCGCTCATGCGACTTTCTCGAGGACGCGCACCGGGATCTCGTGCAGGCCGCATTCCTTGCGCGCGCCCGCCTGCTCCCACCACCAGCGCCCGGCACGCGGATGCTCGCCCGCTTTCACCGCGCGCGTGCACGGCTCGCAGCCGATCGACGGATAGCCGCGGTCGTGCAGCGCGTTATAGGGCACGCGATTCGCGCGCAGGTATTCCCACACCTCGTCCGCCGACCACTCGGCGAGCGGGTTGAACTTCCACAATCCGCGCGCCTGGTCATGCTCGACCTCGGCGACCTCGGCGCGGCTGCCGGCCTGCTCGCGCCTCAATCCCGTGATCCAGCCGCGCTTGCGCGCGAGAGCCCGCGTGAGCGGCTCGACCTTGCGAACCGCGCAGCAGGCCTTGCGCGCCTCGACGCTCGCGTAGAACCCGTCGATGCCGTGCTGCTCGACGTAGGCTTCGACCGAATCGGGCCACGGCGAGTACACGTCGACCGCGAGACCGTAGCGGCGGCGCACCTCGGCGATGAGGGCGTGCGTTTCGCGCGGCAGCCTTCCCGTGTCCAGCGTGAAGATGCCGATCGCGAGCCCGTCGCGCGCGATGAGGTCGAGCAGCACCATGTCCTCGGCGCCGAAGCTCGAGGCGAGCGCGGAGGGCGAATGGTTCTTCTCGATGCCGGCGAGGAGCCGGCGCGTGCGATCGACGCGCTGCTGCAGCGTCATTGGGGCGCTCCGACGGCGCCGCGCCTGCGGAAGAGCGGCGTGGGATCGTCGACCGAGCCCTGGTAGCGGAGGCTGAAGTCGTTGAACGCGGCGAGCGCGTCCCCGGGATCGCGATGATCGGCGAGCCGGAAGGTATCGAAGCCGCAGCGCGCGAGGAAGAAGAGGTGGTCGCGGCCGATGTCGCCGAAGGCGCGCAGCTCGCCGCGGTAGCCCAGGCGCCCGCGCAGGAGCGCGCCGATCGAGAAGCCGCGGCCGTCGCCGAATTTCGGGAAGTGCACGGCGACCTGCGCGAGCCATTCGAAGTCGGCGGCGAGATCCTGCGGTTCGTCGTCGGGCTTCAGCCACACGCCGACCGGCTCGCCGCGCGCGACCAGCTCGCCGCGGCGCGCTTTCCACACTGCGAGCGGGACGAGGATCGGTCCACCTGGGAGTTTTGACAAATCCTCGTCCGCCTGCAGGCCCAGCACCCTCCAGCAATCGTTCTCGACGCGCGCTTGCCACGTGCAAAGCCCATTGGGAATAGCTTGCTGCAGAGAGAATCTCTTAATGACCCGCTCAGGCATGGGCCACCTCGCGAGCGTCGGCGTACACGCGCTGCTTGAACGGCGCGATGCCGACGCGATGCACGGTGTCGACGAAGAGCTCGTCCTCGTGGCGGAGGTCCAGGTAGGTGTCGATCAGCGTCGAGACGACGTCGGGCATGTCGTGCGCGGCGAACGACGGACCGATCACTTCGCCGAGCGCAGCGTCGCTGCCCTGGCGGCCGCCGATCGACACCTGGTACCACTCCGAGCCCTGCTTGTCGACGCCGAGGATGCCGATATGCCCGATGTGGTGGTGGCCGCAGGAGTTCATGCAGCCGGAGATGTTCAGGTCGAGCTCGCCGATGTCGTGCAGGTAATCGAGGTCGTCGAAGCGCCGCTGGATCGCCTCCGCGATCGGGATCGACTTCGCGTTCGCGAGCGAGCAGAAGTCCCCGCCCGGGCAGCACACGATGTTGGTGAGCAGCCCCACGTTCGGCGTGGCGAGCCCGAGCGACTTGGCCGCCTGCCACAGCTCGAAGAGGTCGCGCTTCTTCACGTCGGCGAGGACCAGGTTCTGCTCGTGGGAGACGCGCAGCTCCCCGAAGCTGTAGCGCTCGGCGAGATCGGCGACGCGCTCCATCTGCTCGGCCGTGATGTCGCCGGGCGGCACGCCCGTCTTCTTGAGCGAGAGCGTCACCGCCGCGTAGCCGGGAACGCGGTGCGGATGGACGTTTCGCTCCGCCCACTTCGCGAACGGCCGATTGTCCGCGAGCGTATGCAGGTATTGCCCGTCGATGAAATCGAGCTTCTCGTAGGCGGGCGCGGCGAAGTGCGCCGAAACCCGCGCGAATTCCTCGTCGGTGATGATCGAGGGCGATTGCGCCGCGTGCGCATCCCAGTCCTCGTCGACCTCGCGGCGAAACGCCTCGGGGCCGAGCGATTTCACCAGGATCTTGATGCGCGCCTTCCAGATGTTGTCGCGGCGGCCGTAGCGGTTGTAGACGCGCAGGATCGACTCGACGTACGTGAGCATGTGCCGCCACGGCAGGAACTCGCGGATCACGTGGCCGATCATCGGCGTGCGTCCCATGCCGCCGCCGACGATCACGCGCATGCCGACCTCGCCCGCGGCATCGCGCCTCACCTGAAGGCCGATGTCGTGCAGGAGCACCGCGGTGCGGTCGGCGGCCGAGCCTGAGAGCGCGATCTTGAACTTGCGCGGCAGCCAGGAGAATTCGGGGTGGAACGTCGACCACTGGCGCAGGATCTCGGCGAGCGCGCGCGTGTCCACGATCTCGTCGGGGGCGACGCCGGCGAAATGGTCGGTGGTGATGTTGCGCACGCAGTTGCCGCTCGTCTGGATCGCGTGCATCTCGACGGTCGCGAGCTCGGCGAGGATCTCGGGCACGTCCTCGAGCTTCGGCCAGTTGAGCTGCAGGTTCTGGCGCGTGCTGAAGTGGCCGTAGCCGCGGTCGTAGCGCCGCGTGATGCCGGCGAGGCTGCGCAGCTGGCGCGAGGCGAGGATGCCGTACGGGATCGCGATGCGCAGCATCGGCGCGTGGCGCTGGATGTAGAGGCCGTTGCGAAGCCTGAGCGGCCGGAACTCGTCTTCGGTGAGGCTGCCGGCGAGGAAGCGGCGCGTCTGGTCGCGGAACTGCGCGACGCGTTCGGCGACGAGGGCGTGGTCGTAGGCGTCGTAGCGGTACATGTTCAGCCCGCGACGAGCCGGGTGCCGGCGAGAAGCAGCGCGGCGACGAGCGAGTGGCGCAGGAGCTTTTCGGGCAACCGCGCGGCGAAGTGGCTGCCCAGAACGATTCCCGGCAGCGAGCCGGCGAGAAGCGTGCCGAGCAGCACCCAGTTCACGTTGCCGAGCAGCGCGTGGCCGGCGCCGGCGGCGAGCGTGATCGGAATGGCGTGCGCGATGTCGGATCCGACGATGCGCACGGTGGCGAGCGCGGGATAGAGGAGCACCAATGCCGTGATGCCGACTGCTCCCGCCCCAACCGAGGAGAACGTGACCGCGGCGCCGATGAAGGCGCCGGTGATGATCGTTGCCGCGACCCGGTGGCGCGCGATCCAGCCGCGGCCCGAATTCGCGTGCGCCCACGCGAGCAGGCGCGAGCGCAACGCGAGCGCGAGCGCCGTGAGCACCAGCATCGCGCCCAGCGTGGTCGACACCACGACGAGCGCCGCGGGGCCCGCGGGCGGAAGCAGCGCGAGCGCCGCGATCGCGAGCGCCGTCGCGGGCACGCTCCCCGCGGCGAGCAACCCGGTGATCTTCCAGTCGACGTGACCTTTCAGGCTGTGCGCCGCCGCGCCGCCCGATTTGGTGAGCCCGGCAAAGAGGAGGTCGGTACCGACCGCGGTCACCGGCGACACGCCGAAGAGGAGCACCAGGATCGGCGTCATGAGCGAGCCGCCGCCGACGCCGGTGAGGCCGACGATGGCGCCGACGACGAAACCCGCTACCGAGTAAGGCCAGTCGAACATGGCCCGATGATACGAGGCGCCGTCATTCCTGAAAAATAGTTATTTCTGCTATTCTTATGCCCTACAGGTATAACGGGAACATTCCAAAACCGCGAGGCGAAACATGAACTTGCAGCAGCTGCGGTACGTGAGCGAGGTCGCGCACCGCAACCTCAACGTCTCCGAGGCGGCCGAAGCGCTGCATACGTCGCAACCGGGAGTCTCGAAGCAGATCCGCAGCCTCGAGGACGAGCTCGGCGTGGCGATCTTCGTGCGCCAGGGCCGGCGCTTCACCGCGCTCACCGACGCCGGCCGCGAGATCGTCGCGACCATCGACCGCGCGCTCGCCGAGGTCGCCAACCTCAAGTCCGTCGGCGACGAGTTCGCGCATCGCGACGTGGGCACGCTCGCGGTCGGCGTCACGCACACGCAGGCGCGCTACGCGCTGCCGCCGATCGTGACCGCGTTCAAGAAGCGCTTCCCGCGCGTGAAGCTGAAGCTCCTGCAGGGCAATCCGCACCAGCTCGCGCGCATGGTGCTGGCGGGCGAAGCCGACATCGCCATCGCCACCGAGGCGCTCGACGATTACCGCGAGTTCGTGACGGTGCCGTGCTACCAGTGGCACCACTGCGTGGTCGTGCAGCACGGCCATGCGCTCGCCAAGGTGCGGCCGCTCACGCTGGAGGCGATCGCCGCCTATCCGATCATCACGTACGATCCGACATTCGCGGGCCGCACCGCCATCGACCGAACCTTCGCCGCGCGCCACCTCGCGCCGGAGATCGTGCTCACCGCGCTCGATTCCGACGTCATCAAGTCGTACGTGGCGCTCGGGCTCGGGGTGGGCATCATCTCGTCACGCGCGTTCCGCAGGGGGAAGGACGAGGGGCTGCAGGCGCTCGAATGCGAGCACCTTTTCCCGGTGCAGACCACACGCCTTGCCTACAAGCGCGGCGCCTACCTTCGCGCCTACACCGTCGAATTCATCCGCCTCATCGCGCCGCACATGCGCGGGCAGGACCTGAAGCAGCTCGAGCTCGCGGCAGGAGACAACTTCAGCATTTAGCCCACTGGGTGCTGTAGCTCTCCAGCGGCCGCACGACGCTCACGCGATCGACCTCGGCGTGCGCGCGCGGTCCCATCTCGAGCTGCAGGCGGAAGTCGTACTTGCGGAAGAACTCGGCGAACATCTCGCCGCCGAACGTGCCCACGGCGAAGATCTCGTTGGCCCTCGGGTCGTGCTCGAGCAGGATGGTCGCGAGCGGCTGCGGCGCGGGCCCGCCGACGACGCGCGCGCCCGCGGCCGGATCGTAGACGCTGCGATCCGAGCAGCACGTGATCACTTTTCCCGGCCCCGCCACGGGGCTCGGCGCGTGGCGGTAGCCGATGAAGCTCACGACCTTCGTCGGATACGTCATCTTGTGCGCGCAGATCGCCGAATAGGCGACGACGCTCTTGTTCTCGCCGATGCCGCCTTCCCACGGATACAGCTCGCCGGACTCCGTCTTCAGGACGATGCCCGCGGCAACGGGCTTGTCCAGGCGCAGCAGGAAACAGGGCGTGGCTTCGTACGGATAATCGAAGACGTAGTTCGCGCCGGTCGCGAGCGATTCGATGCGCACGGGCCGGCGCTGCTCGTCGACGAGCTTCGCGCGGCGGTAGAGCCGCGCCTGCAGGGTCGCGGGAGCGGCTCCTTCACCCGGAATCGCGGCGCCCGCGGCGGAGGCGGCGCAGATCTGCACGAAATCCCGACGTTTCAATTCCGGCTCCTAGCCAAAACGCACGTAATCGAAATCGACCGGCTTGCCGTCGATGCCGGTCGCGGGCGGTGCGATCCAGCTCGCGAAGCGGCCCGGCTCGATCGACCTCGCCATGAGCGAGGCCACGAATGCGCGGTCGTCTTCACCCGGTAACCATTGCGGCGCGCCGTCATTCCACTGCGCTTGCGTCACCACCTCGCCGGATGGAGACACTTTCACCCCGGCGAGCGTTCCGATGCGGCGGTTGAAGGCCTTGTGCGGGAGCTGCAGGCGCAAATCGACGCCGGTCTTCGCGATGCGCTTGTTCCAGCGCTCGACGCCGCCCACCGAATCGTCGATGAACTCGTCGCGCAGCACTTCGTTGAGCGCGTTCAGCATCGGCACGCGCCGCGCCACGAGCCGCGAGCCCTCGACCTCCAGCACCTCGCAGGTCTCGCCGTGCAGGCGATGGTCGTCTGCGTGCTTCGGCTCGTCGAAGCGGCCCTTGAGCCCCGAGCCGTAGAAGGTCGCCGCATTGCTCGACTGGTCGGCGCCGAAGAGGTCGAGCGTCACGCTGTAGTGGAAGTTGAGATAGCGCTGCACCGTCGGAAGGTCGATGACGCCGGCCTCGCGCAGCCGCGATGGATCGTCGGTGCGAAGCTCGTTCATCGCCTCGCAGGTTCGCTGCAGCACGCGCGAGATTCCCGCCTCGCCCACGAACATGTGGTGCGCCTCTTCGGTGAGCATGAAGCGGGTCGTGCGCGAGAGAGGATCGAAGCCCGACTCGGCGAGCGCCTTCAGCTGGAACTTGCCGTCGCGGTCGGTGAAGTGCGTGAACATGAAGAACGCGAGCCAGTCGGGCGTCGGCTCGTTGAAGGCGCCGAGGATGCGCGGGTTGTCGCGATCGCCCGAGCGCCGCTCGAGCAGCGCCTCGGCTTCCTCGCGCCCGTCGCGGCCGAAATAGCGGTGCAGCAGGTACACCATCGCCCACAGGTGGCGGCCTTCCTCGACGTTGATCTGGAAGAGGTTGCGCAGGTCGTAGAGGCTCGGCGCCGTGCGGCCGAGGTGGCGCTGCTGCTCGACGGAGGCGGGCTCGGTGTCGCCCTGGGTCACGATGATGCGCCGCAGGTTCGCGCGGTGCTCGCCGGGCACCTCCTGCCACGCGGGCTCGCCGAGATGGTCGCCGAAATGGATCTTGCGCTCCTTCACGGCGGGCGCGAGGAAGATGCCCCAGCGGTAATCGGGCATCTTCACGTAGCCGAAGCGCGTCCAGTCCTCGGTGTCGATGCCGGTCGCGGTGCGCAGGTACACGTCGTAGCCCTGCGAGCTCTCGGGGCCCATCTCGCGCCACCATCCGGCGAAATTCGGCTGCCACTGCTCGAGCGCGCGCTGCAGCGTGCGATCAGCCGCGAGATCGACGTTGTTGGGGATTCTCGCGGCGTAGTCGATCGATGTCACACGCGCTTCCAGTCGAACGCGGGCTTCTCGCCCTTGCCGTAGAGCTTGAGCGCGCCCTTGTCGCCGACGGCGTTCGGCCGCGCGAAGATCCAGTTCTGCCACGCCGCGAGCCGCCCGAAGATGCGCGACTCCATCGTCTCGCGTCCGCCGAAGCGCAGGTTCGCCTCCAGCCCCGTGAGCGCGTCGGGCGACATCGCCGCGCGCTCCTCGATCGCGAGCCGGATCTCGTCGGCCCAGTCGATGTCGTCCGGCGCGGCGGTGACGAGCCCGAGCGCGAGCGCCTGCGCGGCGCGAAGCGGTGCGCCGGTCTGCGCGTGGAGCGCCGCAAGCGTCGGTTCGTCATCGTGGAAGCGGCGCGCGAGCCGCGATTGCGCGCTCACCATCGGATAGGCGCCGAAGTTGAGCCCGGAGAGCGTGATCGCGGGCGCATCGGCCGCGTCGCTCGCGAGCATATAGATGCGGTCGGCGGCGAACGCGAGCTCGGCGAGCGTGCCGGCGAAGCACGAGCCCGGCTGGACGAGCGCGAAGAGCGTGCGCGACGACACATCGAGCCGCGCGAGCGTGCGGCGAAGGAATCCGGTCACCTCGCGCACGAATCCGTGCGACGCATGCGCGGCGAGCGCGCGGTCGCAGGCGAGAACAGCCGCGCGATCGCCCTGCGTCTCGAGGATCCAGGTGCCGGTGTCGAGCTCGTTGGTGCGCATCGAGAGGATCGCGTCGTCGAGCTCGCGCGCCATGGCGAAGGGCCACCACGCGTTCCCCGCCGCCTGGATCGCGCCGATGTCCGTGGGTTGCGGCGAGGCCGGCGCGCGCACCGTGAACGTGGCGGTGCGCCGCGCGCGGTCGATGGCGACGCGCACGTGCTCGTACTCGAGCGCGTCGTCGCCGATCGTGCGCTTGAGCGGCGCGAGCGCGACCGGCTTCGCGCCCGCGGGGCGCGAGCCCGGCTCGGCGAGCTTGAGCGCGCGGCTGCGCACGGTCCCGGCGAATTGCGCCGGCTTCGCGATCGCATCGACGAGCTTCCACGCGAGCGCGCGCTCGCCGCGCACGCCTTCGGCCGTGGTGCAGAAGAGGTCCGCGTGGTCGTGGCGCACGCGCCGCTTGTCCGCGAGCCGCGTGAGCCCGCCGGTTCCGGGAAGGACGCCCAGCAGCGGCACTTCCGGCAGCGACACCGCGCTCGAGCGATCGTCCACGAGCACGATCTCGTCGCACGCGAGCGCGAGCTCGTAGCCGCCGCCCGCGCAGGTGCCGTTCACCGCGGCGACGAACTTGATCCCCGAATGGCGCGATGCATCCTCGATCGCGTTGCGCGTCTCGTTGGTGAACTTGCAGAAGTTCACCTTCCACGCGTGGCTCGAGCTCCCGAGCATGAAGATGTTCGCGCCCGAGGAGAAGATCCGGTCCTTCGCGCTCGTGAGGATCACCGCCTTCGCTTCGGGATGCTCGAAGCGGATGCGGTTCACCGCGTCGGCGAGCTCGATGTCGACGCCCAGGTCGTAGGAATTGAGCTTGAGCTTGTATCCGGGACGCAGGCCCCCGTCCTCCGCGACGTCCAGCGAAAGCGTGGCGATCGGGCCGTCGAAGGCGAGCTTCCAGTGGCGATAGCGTGACGGATCGACCTGGTAGTCGACGCGCGCGGCCGTGGCGACGACGTCGTTCATTCGGGGAAAGTCTGCCACAATCGACGCACGAGGAGGCGCTAACCATGACCGCGATTCTGCCGCCCGCACCCGGCGAACGCTTCAACTTCGCGCAGCACCTGCTCGATCGCAACCGCGATCGCGGCTCCTCGCCCGCGTACACGGACGACCACGAGACGATGACGTACGGCGAGCTCGATGTGCGCGTGCGGCGCATGTCCGCCGCGCTCGCCGCCCTCGGCGTGCGCCGCGAGGAGCGGGTGCTCCTCCTCATGCACGACTGCAACGACTGGCCGGTCGCCTTCCTCGGCGCGATGCACGCGGGCATCGTTCCGGTCGCCGTGAACACGTTGCTCTCGGCCGACGATTACGCCTACATCCTCGGCCATAGCCGCGCCCAGGCGGCGCTGGTGTCCCAGCCGCTGGTGCCCGCGCTCGAGAAGGCGATGCAGCAGTCGGCCCACGAGGTCCGCGTCGTGCTCGTCTCGCGGCCCGAGGGGGCGCTGCCCGCGCGCGCGACCGTGCGCGGTGCGCTCCGCGATGCGCTCGCGTCGCACGCACCCGCGACGGCGCCCGCGCCGACGGGACCGGACGACCCCGGGTTCTGGCTGTATTCGTCGGGCTCCACCGGCCGGCCAAAGGGGACCGTCCACACGCATGGGAATCCCTACTGGACGGCGGAGCTCTACGGGCGCGGCGTGCTCGGCATGACGGAGCGCGACCTCTGCTTTTCCGCGGCGAAGCTCTTCTTCGCCTATGGGCTCGGCAACGCGCTCACCTTTCCGCTTTCGGCCGGCGCGCGCGTGCTGCTCATGGCGGAGCGGCCCACGCCGGACGCGGTCTTCAAGCGCTGGACCGAAGCGAAGCCGACGCTGTTCTTCGGCGCGCCCACGGGATACGCGGGCATGCTCGCCTCGCCCAAGCTGCCGAAGCGCGAGGCCGTGGCGCTTCGCCTGTGCTCTTCCGCGGGCGAGGCGCTGCCGAAGGAGATCGGCGAGCGCTTCCAGGCGCGCTACGGCTGCGAGGTGATCGACGGCATCGGCTCGACCGAGATGCTGCACATCTTCGTTTCCAACCGCCCCGGACACGTGTGCTACGGCACGAGCGGCGAGCCGGTGCCGGGCTACGAGGTCGAGGTCCGCGGCGAAGACGGGCGCCTCGTCGAAGGCGCCGAGATCGGCGACCTGTATGTGCGCGGACCGAGCGCCGCGCTCATGTACTGGGGCAATCGCGCGAAATCCGCCGAGACTTTCCAGGGCGCGTGGACGCGCACCGGCGACAAGTACTTCCGCGACGCCGCCGGCAATTACGTCTACGCGGGCCGCAGCGACGACATGCTGAAAGTGAGCGGGCAGTTCGTCTCGCCGTTCGAGGTCGAGGCGACGCTGGTGAAGCATGCGGCGGTGCTGGAGGCCGCGGTGATCGGCACGCCCGACGAGAACGGCATCACGCGCTCGAAGGCGTTCGTGGTGCTCAAGCCCGGGCAGGCGCCGAGCGCCGCGCTCGAGGACGAGCTCAAGGCGTTCGTGAAGGGCCAGCTCGCGCCGCACAAGTACCCGCGGCTGCTCGAGTTCGTCGACGACCTGCCGAAGACGGCGACGGGAAAGGTGCAGCGCTTCAAGCTGCGCGAGAGGGAGGCGGCAGCGCGCCGCTCGAAGCCCGCCACCGCCCGCGCCTGATACCATCGTCGCCGTCCATACGGGGAGGAGGGCACCATGAAAGCCAGCATCGCCGCGCTCGCGGCCGCGCTCATCGCGACCGCCGCATCCGCACAGGCGCCGAAGCTCAAGGTCGGCCTGATGCTGCCGTACTCCGGAACCTACGCCGCGCTCGGCACCGCGATCGAGAACGGCTTCCGCCTGTACCTCACGGAGCAGGGCGGGCGGCTCGCCGGCCGCGAGATCGAGTTCTTCAAGGTCGACGACGAGAGCGAGCCCGCGAAGGCCGTCGACAACGTGAACAAGCTCATCAAGCGCGACAACGTCGACGTGCTCGTGGGCACGGTGCACTCGGGTGTCGCCATGGCGATGGCGAAGGCGGCCAAGGACAACGGGACGCTGCTCATCATTCCCAACGCCGGCGCCGTCGCGGTGACCGGCCCGATGTGCGCCGAGAATATCTTCAGGAGCTCCTTCTCCAACTGGCAGCCGGGCTACGCCATGGGCGAGGTCGCGGCGAAGCGCGGCGCGAAGAAGGTCGTCACCATCACGTGGAAGTACGCGGCGGGCGACGAATCCGTCGGCGGCTTCAAGGAAGCGTTCGAGAAGAGTGGCGGCCAGGTCGTGAAGGAGCTCTCGCTGCCGTTTCCGAACGTCGAGTTCCAGCCGCTGCTCACCGAGATCGCCGCGATCAAGCCGGACGCCGTATACACGTTCTTTGCTGGCGGCGGCGCGGTGAAATTCGTGAAGGACTACGCGGCGGCGGGGCTCAAGAATTCGATTCCGCTCTACGGCGCGGGCTTTCTCACCGACGGCACGCTGGAGGCGCAGGGCGCCGACGCCGAAGGCCTTCTCACGACGCTGCACTACGGCGACGGCCTCGACAATCCCCGCGACAAGGCGTTTCGCGCGGCCTACGGAAAGGCGTACGGCATGCCGCCCGACACCTACGCGGTGCAGGGTTACGACGCGGCGCAGATGCTCGCGATCGGGCTCAACGCCACGAAAGGCGACGTCTCGAAGAAGGCCGACTTCGCGAAGGCGATCGTCGCGGCGAAGATCGACAGCCCGCGCGGCGTCTTCACCATCGGCGCGAACCACAACCCGGTGCAGGACATGTACCTGCGGCAGGTCGTCGGCAAGGACAACAAGGTGATCGGGGTCGCGAGCAAGTCGCTCGCCGATCCGGGGCGCGGCTGCAAGATGTGACGTCGTTGCGCGCCGCGTCGCATGGATCCCGCGACGTTCCTCGTCCAATGCCTTAACGCGCTGCAATACGGGCTGCTGCTGTTCCTCGTCGCCGCGGGGTTGACGCTCATCTTCGGCGTGATGGGCGTCATCAACCTCGCCCACGGCAGCTTCTACATGATCGGCGCGTACATGGCGTACGCGCTCGCGCCGGCTTTCGCGGGTTTTGCCGGCTGGGGATTCGCGGCCACGCTCGTCGTGGGTCTCCTTGCGGCGGTGATCCTGGGACTTGCGCTCGAGTGGGCGTTCTTCAGCTTCCTCTACGAGCGCGACCACCTGCAGCAGGTGCTGATGACCTACGGGCTCATCCTCGTCTTCGAGGAGGCGCGCAGCATCGCGCTCGGCGACGACGTGCACGGCGTCGCGGTGCCGGCGGCGCTCTCGGGCAGCGTCACCGTCGGCGGCCTCATGGCGTATTCGGTCTACCGCCTCTTCATCTCCGGCGTGTGCATCCTTCTCGCGGCGGCGATGTACGCGGTGATCTCGCGCACGCGCATCGGCATGATGATCCGCGCCGGCGCCTCGAACCGCGAGATGGTGTCCTCGCTCGGCATCGACGTGAAGCGGCTGTTTCGCGTGATGTTCGCCGCCGGCGTTGCGCTCGCCGTGCTCGCGGGGATGCTCGCCGCGCCCGTGTCGTCGGTCTATCCCGGCATGGGCAACCAGATCCTCATCATCTGCTTCGTGGTCGTCGTGATCGGCGGCATCGGCTCGGTGCGCGGCGCGCTCGCCGCGGCCCTCCTCGTCGGCGCCGTCGATACGTTCGGCAAGGTCTTCTTTCCGCACGCGGCCGGCGTGCTGGTCTATGTCCTGATGGCGCTCGTGCTGCTGTGGAAGCCCGAGGGCCTGTTCAAGGCGACGTGACCAAGAAAATGGTGCCACGTACCATTTTCGTTTTCGCGTCGCCGAAATTGGTACGTGGCACCATTTTCTTGGCGGCGGCTCTGGCGCTCGCGTTCTTTCCGCTCGTGAGCGGGAAGTTCGGCGTCGACTACGTCACCAAGACGATGGTGTTCGCGATCTTCGCGCTGTCGCTGGAGCTGCTCGTCGGGCAGGTGGGGCTGGTGTGCTTCGGCCAGGCGGCTTTCTTCGGCATCGCCGCCTACGCCGTCGTCGTGCTCAGCCCCGCCGCCGGCCCGGCGTCGGTGTGGTGGCTGCTGCCGGCGGCGCTCGGCTGCGCCGCGCTCTACGCGCTCGTCGTGGGGGCGTTGTCGCTTCGCACGCGCGGCGTCTACTTCATCATGGTGACGCTCGCCTTCTCGCAGATGGCGTACTACGTCGCGCACGACACGCCGCTCGGCGGCGGCACCGACGGGATCTACCTCAATTTCGCGCCCACCGCCGGACCGATCGATCTGGGCAAGGCGCTGCCGGTGTATTACGTCACGCTCGCCGCGCTCGCCGCGGTCTTCGTGTTCCTCGCGGTGCTCGTGCGCTCGCGCTTCGGGCGCGCGCTCGCGGGCATCCGCGTGAACGAGCAGCGCATGCGCGCCGCCGGCTTCTCGACGTATCCCTACAAGCTCGCGGCGTTCACGCTCGCGGGCGCCATCGCCGGCATGGCGGGTTTCCTCTTCGCGGTGAAGGACGGCTTCGTGAACCCGGAGCTCCTCGCGTGGCACATGTCCGGAACGGTGCTGATGATGGTGATCCTGGGCGGGATCGGGCACCTGCACGGCGCCGTGATCGGGGCGTTCGCGTTCTCGCTCCTGCAGGAGCTCTTCATGTCGCAGGCGCTCTTCGGCGATTTCTCGAAGCACTGGCACCTGGGCGTGGGCCTCACCATCATCCTGTGCGTGGCGTTGCTGCCGCGCGGCATCGCCGGGTGGCGCCGTGCCCGGCGCTGAAGCGATCCTGCGCGGCACCGGCATCACGCGGCGTTGGGGCGGCGTGATCGCGGTGAACGACGTCTCCATCGAGCTCGCGCGCGGCGAGGTGCACGCGCTCATCGGAACCAACGGCGCCGGCAAGTCGACGCTGGTGAACGTGCTCTCCGGCGAGATCCGCGCGAGCGCGGGCACGGTCGAGCTCGCCGGCGAGGACGTGACGCGCTGGCCGCAGCCGCGGCGCGCGCGCGCCGGCCTCGGGCGGAGCTACCAGCGGAGCACGATCTTTCCGCAGTTCACCGTGCTCGAGAATTGCCGGCTCGCCGCGCAGGCGCGCTTCCAATGGCCGTGGCGCGTGTGGTCGCGAGCGTCGCGCTGCGCATCGAGCCTCGCCGCCGCGCAAGCCGCCGCCGATCGCGCGGGCCTTTCCGCGGTGCTCGAGCGCGAAGCGGGGCTGCTCTCGCACGGCGAGAAGCGCCAGCTCGAGATCGCGATGTGCCTCGCCACCGATCCGCGCGTGCTGCTGCTCGACGAGCCGCTCGCCGGGATGGGCGCGGAAGAATCCGAGCGGATGCTGGCGCTCCTCGCGGGGTTGCGCGAAGGCCACGCGATCCTCCTGGTCGAGCACGACATGGACGCGGTGTTCCGCATCGCCGATCGCATCACGGTCCTCGTCGACGGGTCCGTGATCGCTTCCGGCGCGCCGGCCGCGGTGCGCGACAACCGTGAGGTGCAGAACGCGTATCTCGGGGGCGTGCATTGAACGGCGCCGCGGCGTTCATCGAGGCGCGCGACGTGAACGCGTGGTACGGATCGAGCCACGTGCTGCACGGCGTCGACCTCGCGATCGCGCGCGGCGAGACCGTGGGCCTGCTCGGCAGGAACGGCATGGGCAAGACCACGCTGATACGTTCCCTGCTGGGGCTTGTGGCGGACCGCCGTGGCGAAGTGCGCATCCGCGGCGTCGACGTGTCGCGCGAGGCGCCGCACGAGATCGCGCGCCGCGGCGTGGCCTACGTGCCCGAGGGCCGCGCGGTATTTCCCAACCTCAGCGTGCGCGAGAACCTCGTCATGGCCGCGCGCGCGCCACGCGAAGGGCGCGCGGCGTGGACGCTCGAGCGCGTTCTCGCCTCGTTCCCGCGGCTCGCGCAGCGCCTCGGCCTCTTCGGCGCGCAGCTCTCCGGCGGCGAGCAGCAGATGCTCTCGATCGGCCGCGCGCTCATGACGCAGCCCGAGCTCGTGGTGCTCGACGAGGCGACCGAAGGCCTCGCGCCGCTCGTGGTCGCCGAAGTGTGGCGGGTCATCGGCGAGATCTCCGCCTCGGGAATCGCCACGCTCATCGTCGACCGCGACTATCGCCGCGTGGCGCAGCACGCCTCGCGCCTCGTCGTGCTGCAGAAAGGGCGCGTCGCGCTCGCCGGCGATGCCGCGGCGCTCGCGGCGAGCGGCGGCCTCGCGCCTTTGCTCGGCGTCTAGGGAACCTCTGCACAAGTCCCAGGGGATCTGCGTTGCCGCAACCCGCAAGCACGCCGCCCGGCCGGGCGGCGTTTGAAGGGACGAACGATTTCGGGCTGCTTCGTCGTTGCTCGTCC
>Ga0075436_100000759_pt1 | contig 21327 bp, 12 predicted proteins | sample RhiMethybrSRZTD5_FD_75303 | JGI IMG/M metagenome (GOLD analysis project Ga0075436, IMG submission 75303) | Populus rhizosphere microbial communities from Tennessee, USA - Rhizosphere MetaG P. TD hybrid SRZTD5 | ecosystem: Host-associated > Plants > Roots > Rhizosphere > Soil | place: USA...
AGATTCGCAAATTCGACCTCAAAACCGGTGACACCATCAGCGGACAGGTGCGGCCTCCGCATGAGGGCGAGAAATATTTTGCGCTCGTCAAAATTGAGGCGGTCAACTTTGAGTCGCCCGACGAAGCCCGCAACAAAATCTTGTTTGACAATCTGACGCCGCTTTATCCCCAGGAGCGCATCAAGCTCGAGACCGTGCGCGAGAACATCAGCGCGCGGGTCATGGATTTACTTACGCCCCTCGGCAAAGGCCAGCGCGGATTGATTGTTTCGCCTCCACGCGCCGGCAAAACCATGCTGCTGCAGAACGTGGCGAATTCAATTACCACGAATCACCCCGAAGTTGTGCTGATGGTGCTGCTGATTGACGAGCGTCCGGAAGAAGTCACCGACATGCAGCGGTCGGTTAAAGGCGAGGTCATTTCTTCAACCTTCGACGAGCCCGCAGCGCGTCACGTGCAGGTCGCAGAAATGGTGATCGAAAAGGCGAAGCGCCTGGTCGAGCACAAGCGCGACGTTGTGATTCTGCTTGACTCCATCACGCGTCTCGCTCGTGCGTATAACACGATTGTTCCGCCTAGCGGCAAAGTGCTTTCTGGCGGCGTCGATTCAAATGCCCTCCAGCGTCCGAAGCGGTTCTTCGGATCAGCGCGAAATATTGAAGAAGGCGGCTCGCTGACCATTATTGCCACTGCGTTGATCGACACCGGTTCCCGCATGGACGACGTGATCTTCGAAGAATTCAAAGGCACCGGCAACTCGGAAATCATTCTCGACCGCAAGCTGGTCGATAAGCGTACGTTCCCGGCAATCGATATTCAGCGCTCCGGCACGCGAAAGGAAGAGCTGCTTATTCCCAAGGACGATCTAGCCCGGATATGGGTTTTGCGCAAGGTGTTGAACCCGCTCTCCCCGGTCGAAGCCATGGAACTGCTGATCGAGCGTTTAGCGAAGACGCTGACGAACAGCGAGTTCCTCGCAAAGATGAGCCAGTTGTAGTCAGCTAAGATCTGGCGATCCAGCAAAGCCAAAGGGCCTCAGAGCGCTGAGAACTGCTGACTCTGGGGTCGGCTTACTCTGGTGGAAGGTGTTCTTAACGCCAAGCTGCCAGCAATCCAGCGACTCCCGACGACCCAGATTGTCCCAAACCAGCAGCTACATTGAGGGTCCCGGCAGTGTGTTACAGTCAAAATTCTTGTGGATTCGCCGGCCATCATCTCTGAAGGTCTCACCCGTCGTTTCGGCGACTTTACCGCGGTTCAGGATGTGAATCTTTCGGTAGCGCCGGGGCAGTTCTATGGTTTTCTCGGGCCGAACGGCGCGGGCAAATCCACCACTATCAAAATGCTGACCGGACTCATGGCCCCGACCTCGGGACGCATGCAGATTCTTGGCCTCGATCTCGCAACCCACCTGATAGAAGTGAAGCGCCAGATCGGTGTGGTGCCTGAAGGAATGGCATTGTTTGGTCGCTTGACCGGTTCTGAGTATTTGAACTTCGCCGGACGCATGTACGGACTTGGCCGTCGCACCACCGCGAAACGTGCGGCCGAGTTGCTCGATTTCATGGAACTGTCGCAACAGCCGAAGACACTTATTACCGATTACTCCCATGGCATGCAGAAAAAACTGGCGATGGCTGCAGCCGTCATTCATGGCCCTAAAGTTCTGTTTTTGGACGAGCCGTTTGAGGGGGTAGACGCGGTCGCCTCGGGGACACTTAAAACCATGTTGCAGCGGATGGCTTCGGGAGGAGTGACAATTTTCTTGACCTCTCATGTGCTCGAGATCGTGGAGCGGCTGTGCACTCACGTCGGCATCATCAATCAGGGCAAACTAGTCGCTCAGGGATCCCTCGATGAACTGCGCTCGGGAGTGGTCGCTGGGACAACCAATCAGGCCATCGAGAAAATGACCCTGGAGGAGTTCTTTCTCCACACCGTTGGAGGAAACCGCAGCGCTGCTCAGGAGCTCTCATGGCTGGGCTAGACGCCGGATTAGCAGCCCAGCTTCGCGCCATTGGAATTGTTCGCTGGCGCCTTTTTGTAAACTCCCTTCGATCCATACGCGGACGCCTTAATCTGGTTTCGCGGGGACTTGCCGCGTTGTTGATTGTGGGTGCCGCAATCGGGGGTGCTACTACATTAGGCGCCGTGGCTTGGGGAATGGTCAATGAGCACCAACTTCAGTGGCTCTCTGTGCCATTCTGGATGATCTTTTTTTTCTGGCAGCTCTTCCCGGTAATGGCGACGGCTTTTACCCAGAACATCGATGCCTCTTCGCTGCTGCGGTTTCCACTGAGCTATCCGGGTTATTTTCTCGTACGCCTCGTTTATGGCGCGCTGGATATCGCGACTGCGCTGGGTCTGACTTGGTCCGCCGGCGTACTGATCGGAATCAGTGCGGCGGATCTAAGGCTTGCGCCTTGGGCGCTGCTGGCCGTTGCCAGTTTCGTGGTTTTCAATCTTGCGCTGGCCAGAATGGTTTTTGTATGGATCGAGCACTGGCTCTCAACCCGGCGCAGCCGCGAGATCATGGGGGTGCTCTTCCTCCTTATGATGATCTGCTTCCAGGTTGCAGGTCCGGTACTCGGGCGTTACAGCAGGTGGCCCGCCCCACATAAGCTGACTGTGCTCGCGAAGCTTCTGCCGTTAGTGCGTTCGCTTCCGCCCGGACTTGCAGCCGGTCTGGTCACCAAAGCTACACAAGGTCAGCATTCCTCGGCAATTTTTTCCGCAGTGCTGCTCGCGGCCTACACCGCAGGCGCACTGTGGGTTTTGCATCTTCGCTTGCATGGTCAATATCGTGGGGAAGGCGCATCTGTCGGCGAGAGGCCGAAGACGGCTGGCCCTGTATATGGTGGCGCGTCGGTTCGCCGTGGCTGGAGATTACCTTTGCTCCCTGGGCCTGTCTCTGCCGTGTACGAAAAGGAACTGCGGTATTTCTCGCGCAGCGGTCCTATGCTGTTCACGTTAGTCATGCCGGTCATTATGGTCTTCGTGCTCTGGGGAGGCCGTCGCGCGTTGATGGGGCAGCAGACGAATTTCGTTTTCCCCGTGGGCGCAGCTTATTGCCTGCTGGTGATGACGAACATCGTTTACAACAGCTTTGGTGGGGATGGTGGTGGAATTCAGTTTTTCCTTTTTTCACCAATCTCGTTTCGCCAAATCGCGGCAGCTAAGAACCTGGCACAGTTGACCGTACTGGCGCTCGACGTGTCGATTCTCTGGCTAGGGGTGAGATTAGTATTTCAGCCTCCAAGACTTCGAGTACTGGCATTTACCTTTGCCTGGCTGCTTTTTGCCACGCCCATCAACTTCACAGCCGGTAACCTGCTCTCGATCTATTCTCCGAAGCGAATTGATTATGCCGTCTTTGGACGCCAGCGGGCTTCGGAATCCACCATCCTTATTAGTCTGGCCCTGCAATTGATTTTGCTGGGAATGGGCGCACTCTCACTGGGTATTGCGCGACATTACCATAGCCTGTGGGCGGCTACGGGATTCTTGTCCGCACTGGCGTTGCCCTCGATCACAGCCTATTTCATCTTCCTTAGCCGGATCAGCGGGATTGCGCTCTCCCGACGTGATGTGTTGACCGCTGAGCTTTGCAAAGCTTGAATTGTTTGGTTGTGAACATTCCTGCTGGTATGAGCGTATATCCTGATGATGAAGTGTTTCCCTCGGGGAGGAACCATGTTCAGCTTACAAAGAGCTATTTTCCTGGTGATGGTAACCGCCGTCGTCACCTGTTCGGCACAAGATTCGAGAGATCAAGCGAACTTTCTAGTGGTGGTGTTTAAAGATGGCCATCAGAAGAGCTTGGCGGTCTCCGAAGTTTCCCGCATTGAGTTCAATCCGCCAAGGATCGTGCTCAAGAATGGACATCAGGAGAACTTCGCTGCCGGAGAAATTCTCCGCATCGAGGTGAGCAACAGTTCAGCCGGGGTTCTGGGGCGCAATCATTTTGTCGGAAAGTGGGAGGTAGGCACCGGGGTAGGGTCGAATTTCTACATCACTCTGGAGCCGAATGGTCAGGCTAAGAAGACCATCGGCGGAAGTCATGGCACGTGGGAACTATTCAACGGCGAGGCACGCATCACCTGGGAGGACGGCTGGCATGACGCAATTCGTAAAGTTGGCAGCAAACACGAGAAGTTTGCCTACGCGCCCGGCAAGTCGTTCGACGACCAGCCCTCAAATGTCACCGACGCGCGAAATACTACCGCGCAGCCGATCTAAATTCGCGTACTCTCGAAGCGAGCGTTCGAGCTTGCAATCCTTCGAAAAACGGTCTCGCGCAAACAAGCAACAAATGCGTGCCGCCGAGGTACTGATGAACAGCAGCCGCGGATACCGCCTGTCTAAAACGGTTTGAAAACGCAGTGGGTGTGGTATTCGAATCGGCGAATTCAAAGCAAGTGCCTACTGCTACAATTCTGCGCGAATGAACTTCCCAAGCCGCGTGCGCGTATTCTTTATCGTGAGAACGGTTTGGGGCTGGTCTCAAAAAAAGCTCTCAGCTGACAGCTCTCAGCGCTCAGCCAAAAACGAAAATCTCTTACGGTATGGTTTTTTGGTGAGAGCTGATAGCTAACGGCTGATAGTTGGTTCTTCCCAATCCGCAACACATCCGGGGAGTGCGACTTGGAAGACGCCCATGTGGCTGCTTTGCTGGTCCGTCGCTGTATTGCAGGCGACGCCGTGGCATGGGAGGAGATTGTCCAACGCTACCACCGTCGCATCTACAACATTTGCTATCGCTTTACCGGATCGGGCACCGACGCCGACGATTTGACCCAGGAGGTCTTTATCAAGATGTACCGCACACTCAACAGTTATGACGTCGAGCGTGGTGCTTTCATGACCTGGGTAACAACCGTGACCCGCAACCTTCTGGTCGACCATTTCCGTAAGACCCGGCAGGAGCGAGTCACAGATTCTTTGGACACGCCCCAATCAGAGCAAGACGACGCAATGCCGCTGGGCGACCGTATTCCTGACAAAGGGCCAAGCCCGGATACTAGGGTCCAAAGCCGGGAAGCCAGGGAAGCGGTTCATCTGGCGCTACAGAAGCTTTCCCCTGAGCTCCGGGAAGCAGTGATTCTAAGGGACTTACAAGATATGGACTATCGCGAAATCGCTACGGTACTTCGAGTTCCCGAAGGTACCGTGAAATCCAGGATTAACCGGGGACGTGCGGAACTTGCACGCCTCCTCCAACGTACATATAGGCAGGTGATGTGATGGCAGGCCAAGGACATAACGCAATGCAGTGCTCAGAGTTCGACGCTCTGCTCAGCCAGGCCATTGACGGCACCCTCTCTGGCGAGAGACTTACGGTATTCGAAGCCCACAGCCGCGAATGCAAGATTTGTGGCCCCTTGCTTCATGAAGCCGAAGCCGGTCACAGCTGGCTCAAGTCACTTGAGGAAGTTGAGCCTCCGGATGAACTGGTCACCAACATTCTCGTTCGTACTACGGGAATCGACACGGTTCGTTTACGCCAGGGCGGAAGGCTTACAACTTCGTGGATGGACCGGGTGCGCGATTGGGGAATGATGCTGGTCTCTCCCATCGTTGGCGTCGCTCGCCAGCCTCGGTTCGCAATGTCGTTCGGCATGGCCTTCTTCACTTTGTCGGTTGGCCTGAGCCTGGCCGGAGTGAAGTTAACCGACCTGCGTCACGTCGACCTGCGTCCGAGCGCCATTCGCCGCACTTACTATGAGACTTCGGGCCGCGTGGTGAAGTATTACGAGAACATTCGCTTCGTCTACGAGATGGAATCGCGGGTGCGCCAGTTCAAGCAGGCGATAGCGCCTGCCGAGGAACGGCCGCAGAAACGCGACAACAACGATCGTAAGGAGAACAAAGATAACCGGAGTGGACAACCCGATCAAAAACAGGAACGTAACTACAGCAGGGGAGAAGGCGTGACCGTCTATGCTTCCCTTCGCCAAAACGGGGATCTCTCGAACAGCACACTTGGCTGTTCGAGAGTAGACGAGCCACCTGTAGTGCCTGGGGCCACTGACAGGAGGTTTGTATGAACTGCGCCAATCATCCACAAAATTCGGTAGCGGCATATTGCCGCACTTGCGGCAAGCCACTTTGCTCAAACTGCACTCGCCAAGTTATGGGCGTGGTGTACTGCGAGAACTGCCTCGCCGAGCGCGTGGCAGGAACCGCTCCGCCTGCATCGGCATTTCAGCCAGTGCCGGGATACCCACAGCGGGTTCAGCCTGTGGCCTCGGGGCCACATCCTGGGATCGCCGGAATCCTGGCGGGCTTCTTCCCCTTCGGTGTTGGAGCTGTTTACTGTGGCCAATATGCCAAGGGACTGGCACATTTGATCATTTTCGTTTTGTTGATCGTCGGCCAATCCAATACCAACAGCGATGCGATGCACATCATCCTGGGGTTTGGTATTGCTGGATTTTATTTTTATCAACTGATCGACGCCATCAAGTCCGCTAAGGCCCTGCAGGAAGGTAAGCCTGCTCCGGATCCGTTCGGCTTGGGCAGCATGTTTAGTGCCGGGCCCAGCGAACGAATGGACTTTTCAAGAGGGGTGCCGACGGGCGCTGTCGTTTTGATTGGCTTAGGTGTGCTCTTTCTGCTTCACAACCTGGGAGTCTGGTTCCTGGAAGTGGATCGGATCTGGCCGGTTTTCCTGATTGCGATCGGAGTGTGGTTGTTCGCAAAGCGGCGCATGTGTTCGACGTCCGCACCCCGTAGCATTATTGGTCCTGCAATTTTGGTGACGATTGGGGTGCTGTCGTTGCTCGAGAATTTGCACGGCCCGGGTTGGGACCGCACCTGGCCGGTGATTCTGCTGGTGATTGGTGTGATCAAGCTGATGGAACGCGGATATTTCGGTGGGCCGCCGACTGCTCCACCGCCAGGAACTCCTAGTGGGACGTACTCTCCTGAGCAGCCTCCTGCTCCGGTGAATAGCGAGGTGAAAAATGGCTAGCACAGTGCAAGCTCCGCCTCCAATGCCTCCTATGAGACCGCGCCAACCGCGCTCGTTTGCAGGACCCGTCGTTCTGATCCTAATCGGGGTGTTCTTCCTCTTGCACTACACCTTCGGCATCCTGCCATTCTACGACTGGGGTAAATGGTTCGCCCACTACTGGCCTCTGCTGTTGATCGTGTGGGGAGTCATCAAACTCATCGAGTACCAGCATGCAAATGCGTCAGGAGTTCGTCCTCGCGGAATCGGAGCAGGCGGAGTTTTCCTGATCGTTTTCCTGGTGGTGGCGGGCCTTTCGACGCACGAGTTTTACAATCACAACTGGAATATTCAGGGCTGGTGCGAAGGATCAGACGCCGAGGACCTTCCCTGGTGTGGGCATAGTTACGCCTTCACGGATGAACTGCAGCAGTCCTTCCCGGCAGACGCTAAATTACACGTGAGCAGCGAACATGGAGCCATCAACATTGTCTCGTCGGAAGACAATCAGATTCATGTGACTGTGCACAAACGCATTCGCGCCGACCGCCAGGAGCAAGCTGACAGCTGGAACAAATCGACGCAGCCCAAGATCAGCGTCACCGGCCAGGTCCTAAACCTTGACGCCAACACGCGTGGCGCCGGCGACCACTGGGTCAGCAGCGACCTCGATGTTTCTCTTCCGCGAAAAGCGTCGGTGGTGGTTTCGACTCATCATGGCGACATCAGCATCATGGGGCGCGATGGCACCGCCAACGTGACCAGCCAGGACGGAGATGTTTCTGTGACCGACGTGAACGGGCAAGTGAGCCTGAATCTGGACAAAAGTTCCGCCCGGATTTCGCAGGTCAGTTCCGATGTCAGCATTCAAGGTCGCGCCAACGATGTGTCTCTCGAAGACGTCAGAGGCACAGTTCGCCTCGACGGCGACTTCATGGAAAGTGTGAAACTCTCGCGGATTGCCAAGCCGGTTAATTTCAAGAGCAGCCGTACTGATATGGACTTCACCAAACTGGACGGCTACTTGAACCTCGACTCCGGTGATCTCGAAGCCAGCAGCGTTAGCGGGCCGTTGCGCTTGCGCACGCGCTCGAAAGACATCATGCTGAGCGGCGTCTCCAACGATGTTCATCTGGTAGACGAAAACGGCGCGGTGGAAATTCATATCAACAAGCTTGGCAGCCTGGAAGTGAGCAACAAAAAGGGCGATATTCGAATTTTCGTTCCGGAGAAGGCCGGCTTTCAGCTGGATGCGCAGGCCCGTGATGGAGAGATCCACACTGATTTCAATTCATTGAAAATCGAAAACGGCGACCAGCGCTCGACTGCAAATGGATCAGTCAACGGTGGCGGACCGCGCATGGTGCTCAACAACGAGCATGGCACAATCGAAATCCGCGCAGGCAGCATCGTTCCGGTTCCACCGGCTCCGCCCACGCCCAAAACCCCGAAGGGGCCGAAGCCAGAGGTTCCGGAGACAAGCGAGAACTGAATTCCAGACTTGGCAGTGAGCGCGATCGAACGTCGCGTTCACTGCTCCAAGGCTTGAAACTTTGTCTTCAGACTTCATCACTCCCTCCACCGAAATCAGCCGCAAGCCGAAGAAGAAATTCAATCCCACCTCGATCGCACTGCTTACGTAAAACTCAGCGCGCTGACAAATCCAAGATGTCTTGAAATTGTAAAAGTTTTTTTATTCGTGCTCGAATGGAAGGGATTAGCAGCAATTCGTGTTCTATTGATATGCAGGTGTCGGCCGGCATGTTGCTGCCGCAGGGCGACCTGTTGAATAGAATGGTTGCCATGGTTATGAAACACGCGGTCCACACAATTGCTTTCCTGTCGATCTTCGCTTTATTGGGTGCGGCACAATCGAACTCCGGTCCGGCAAGAGAGATAGACACGGCTCGTTCCGTGCTGACTGTGCGCGTATATAAGACTGGACTGTTCTCCGCATTCGCACACGACCATGAAATTCGCGCTCCGATACAGAAGGGTTTCATTGACGGGGCGAAGAAGTCAGTGGAATTCGCAGTTGATGCGCGCACATTGCGGGTGCTCGATCCTAAGATTTCAGACAGTGACCGTGCCGAAATCCAGGGCACAATGCTCGGTCCGAGCGTCCTCGATAGCGAAAAGTTTACCGAGATTCGCTTTCGCTCCACATCAGTGGAAATGCGCGGAGAAGGGAAGTGGACGGTCAGCGGCGATCTCACTCTGCACGGGCAGACTCACCCAGTGAAAGCGGAAGTCGAAGGCCGCGACGGCCATTACACTGGCGCCGCGCAGCTTCGACAAACGGATTTTGCGATTAAACCCGTCAGTATTGCCGGTGGCTCGATCAAAGTGAAGGACGAAGTGCGAGTGGAGTTCGAGCTCTTTAGCAGGTAGGAGTTGCGTGTCACGTGTGAAGCAGCACTTTCAGTGCAACTGGTAGACTCAAAATGCGGCCCCGTAGCTCAACAGGACAGAGCTCTGGTTTCCTAAACCAGCGGTTCCGGTTCGAGTCCGGACGGGGCCTCCAGCTCTAAACGACTTAAGGCAAAGCATTTGTTGTGAATGCGCCCCTCGCTGCTTTTAGCATCCAAGCTCTATGCTCGTTCGGGGACGCTGCACGCCGGTTGCGATCATAGCCGCTCTTGCCATCATGGTTGCAGCGTTAGTGTACTTCGGATTCGCTCGGGCCCATTCCGCACCTCCAAAAGAACCGCCGATGCATCAGGCACGGTGAAAGCTCTTAGCCAGAGCGGCATTTGTAAATTCTTGCTCTCCCTATTGACTCATCCCTAACCTAAGGAGCAATATTTCTGGCATCCAGAGTTGCTGGACCTTCCCCTCCGCCGACTCTGCGCTTAACCGATTCATAACAGTTGTGGAAAAAGTAGCCGGTGGCTTCAAGCCAGGGGTGTCACTGATGGCAATCCAGCCTAGGGGTTTCTTTGTCTTCACTCTTCTTGTTCTCCTCTTCGCAGTCTCAGCACACGCGCAGCGCGTTCCACAACGGCCGCTAATCACGGAAGCAGTTGATGACAATCAACTCGTCATGCTGAAAGGGAGCACGCATCCTTTAGCGCGACCTCAGTTCGACGTTGGAACCGCCCCCTCTGATCTGCCGTTGCGAAGAATGCTGCTGGTATTGAAGCGCGGTCCGGAGCAGGAAGGCGCATTGCGCAAACTGCTCGATGACCAGCAGGACAAAGCTTCACCCAATTACCACAAGTGGCTCACGCCTGACGAATTCGGCGCACAGTTTGGCGCCGCCGATCAGGACATTCAGGCCGTCACCGGATGGCTGCAAGGGCATGGATTGCAAGTCAACCGGGTTACCCACGGGAAAACGATCATTGAGTTCACGGGAGTCGAGTCGCAAGTAGAAGAGGCCCTGCACACGGAGATTCACAAGTATCTGGTGAATGGCGAAGAGCATTGGGCCAATGCCACTGACCCGCAAATTCCCGCAGCGCTCGCGCCAGCGGTGGCGGGAGTGAGAGCGCTGAATAACTTTCGCCCAACCCGGTTCAGTCATCTGCTGGGTGCGTTCGAGCGCGATAGATCGACTGGGCGCGTTACACCTGCGGCTGGGACAAAACCGCTTTTCACTTTTCCTGCGGGTGGTTGCGGAGTTCAACCACAGAATTGCTACGCGGTCGGCCCTTGGGATTTCGCGACAATTTACGATTCACTTCCGGCCTGGAACGCGAGTCCGGCCATAGACGGTACCGGCCAGACTATCGCAATCGTGGGCGAAACCGACATCAACCTCCAGGACGTGGCCGCCTTCCGCAATTTTTTCGGCTTGCCTCCCTATAACCAGCCTGGTGGGCCAACTCTGAAGGTGGTTCATGACGGGCCAGCGCCAGGGATTCTGCAAGACGGCGAAGAAGCCGAATCCGATCTCGATGTCCAATGGTCGGGCGGAGTCGCAAAGGGCGCGAACGTCGATTTCGTCGTCGCCGAGTCAACTGAAACAACCTTTGGAATTGATCTGGCCGCGCTGCATATTGTCGACAACAACCTGGCGCCTGTAATGAGCGAAAGCTACGGCAACTGCGAGCTTTTCATTGGTACGGCTGGCAACCAGTTCTTCAGCGCCATGTGGCAACAGGCGGCGGCGCAGGGTATCACGGTCATGCTTTCGTCGGGAGACGGCAGCTCGGCCGGTTGCGATGATTTCAATGCAGGAGGGCCTGCGACACATGGCCTGGCAGTTAGCGGGTACTCATCAACCCCTTACAATATTTCTGTCGGGGGCACCGACTTCGACGATCTGACGAATGCTCTGAGTTTTTGGAGCACCAGCAACGCTGTTACCACTCGGTCATCAGCGCTCAGCTATGTCCCAGAAACCACATGGGACGATAACTGTACCAATCCGGTGTTTGGCGATTTGCTCGGCTTCAGCAAGAATGCGGAGGCAAATTGCAATAACTCGCAACTGATCAATTTTGGGTTTGTGAATATTGTTGGCGGCTCCGGAGGCAAGAGCAGTTGCATTCAATCTGACGGACAAAACCCTTTGAGTTGCACTGGCGGGTATCCGAAACCTTCTTGGCAGAATGCGCCGGGCGTTCCCACTGATGGCGTGCGCGATGTTCCAGACGTTTCGCTGTTCGCTGCTGTAGGATCACCTTCCGGCAGTTTCTACATTATTTGCGAGGCGGATTTGGTCGGTGGTTCCTCCTGCGACCCAAACAATCCGGGAACAGGTTTTCTGGGCATTGGGGGGACCTCAGCTTCGTCGCCGGCGTTTGCCGGAATCATGGCCTTGGTCAACCAGCAACAGCAATCGCGCCAAGGAAATGCAAATTTTGTGCTGTACAACCTGGCGAGGAACGCACCTTCGGCATTTCACGATGTAAAAACGGGAACCATTAGAGTGCCTTGCAAGACTAACTCTCGAGACTGCAAGACCGCGAATGGCGCCGATAAGTTTGGAATTCTCAACGGTTATGACACAGCTACGGGATACGACCTAGCGACCGGAATCGGTTCCATCGACGTGAACAATCTGCTGCAAAATTGGAACCTCGCGAAGTTCACCGCCACCACCACAACTTTGCATCTGGATCCGACTACGAACATCACGCACGGACAGACGGTGAATGTAACCAGTGGGGTCGCCCCAACCAGCGGCAGTGGTACACCGACCGGTGTCGTTTCACTTCTGACCAGCACAGGTCTGGGCGTCGGAGCTTTTTCACTCACCGGCGGGGCCATTTCCAGCAGCACCAGCCTGCTGCCAGGTGGCACTTACACGTTGCAAGCGCAGTACTCGGGCGACGCTACATTCGCGAGTAGCGAGTCTGCAACAGTGCCGATCACAGTTGCACCAGAGAGTAGCAAGACATTTGCTAACTTGGTCACACTCAGCAATAACGGACTGATCACCAGCTTTGCGGCCAACAACGCGACTTACGGCGACGGATTCTTCCTCTTGCGCGTGGACGTGGGCGATGCTGGGGCGTCCGTTTCCACCTCGACAGGTATTTCAAGCAATTGTTCAAAGGGAATATCGAGTTGCCCAACGGGCCCAATTTCTGTTTCTGCAAACGGCTCACCCCTGGCCGGTGGCAGCTTGCCGCTTAACATCGCTGGTTTCGCCGAAGATCAGAGCCTCGCACCAGGAAGCTACTCCGTGACCGCACATTACCCTGGCGACACCAGTTATGAAGCAAGTTCAACAACTACGAACTTTACGATTAATAAGGCCCCGACAACCGCTACTGCGGGAGTGGCTAGTTTGTCTGTGCGGTACGGTAACTCACAGCAAATAGATGGTGGGGTCCTAACCAACAGCAACGGCGTTGCTCCGACAGGCACACTCTCATTTTTCACTGACGGGTCGCCGACAAAACTTGTTTTTGGTGGGCTTGTGTACGAGGGACTTCCTGCTGGACGGTCTGGTCCAGCCACACTCGGCGCCTCGGGATCAACCGTCTTCCTGAGTGTGGGGAATCACAATCTCAGCGTGCAGTACTCGGGCGACGCCAACTACGCCGCATCAACAAGTCCAGCTACGGTAGTGACAGTTACTCAGGCACAGTCATTCTTCTTGGGTTGGGGAGCCAGCCCCAACCCCGCAAATTGGCAACAGGCCGTCACTCTCACAGGTAATGTGGACGGATCCGAATTTGGCGCTGCTCCGACGGGAACCATGATCTTCTCGGATAATGGCACTGCTCTGGCGGGTAATGTGACGTACACTCCGAATCCACCCGGGTTTGCGAGCGGTGTGCTGCAAGCCACTATGACTTACGTGCCTGCCTCGCCCGGAACTCATAATATTACAGCTACTTATTCTGGTGACTCGAATTACATATCCTCGTCCACCCCAATTCCCAACATATTGACGGTTGGTGGTCCTTTTAGTGTGACACCCAACGGGAACGTGATAGTAGCCAGTCCGGGACAGTCTGCTTCTACAACGCTCACGCTTGCGCCAAACGGCGGATTCACGGGAACTGTGACTCTCACTTGTTCGCCAGCTCCTGCCGCGAAGGAATCGACGTGTAACTTCGGGAGTGGCACATCTCCCAGTTCATCCGTTCAGGTCACACTTAGTGGTTCGACCGCAAATGTGACATTTAACGTGTCCACGATGGGGCCGCACGCGAGGAGTGCGACGCTTTTCGGAGGCGGTGGTGTATTTGTATTCGCGGGACTATTAATGCTCCCGCTAACACGTCGGCGCTATCGAATAATGCTGGACGTGTGCGCCCTCGCCGTGATTTTGACGTTGGCGGGATGTGGTGGCGGAGGTGGGGGTAGTGGGGGCGGTGGCGGCGGTAATACAGACCCCGGCACCGGGATTGGCAATTACACCTTCATCGTAACCGGCACAACGGGCAGTGGGGCAAATGCCATTTCGGTCTCCAGCAACGTGAGCGTCTCGGTGCAGTAATCTTCCGAGGTTGAGGTCATTGATGCAGATCGCCTTGCAGGAACAAACCCCGCTCCCCCTCACGTATCATTGATTACACCCCCGTGTGGCTTCGCGGGACATATCTCTCATGATTACACCCCCGTGTGGCTTCGCGGGACATATCTCTCATGCGTCTTCTTCTCGAAATCTTTGGGCAAACCCTGCGCACGCTTTGGGCCCATAAGCTGCGTTCGTTTTTGACCATGTTCGGCATCGCCTGGGGCGTGGGATCGTTGCTGCTTCTGGTTGGCTTGGGCGAGGGTTTTCGCTCCGGCAACAGGAGGCAGTTTGACGAGCTTGGTGAAAATGTCATGTTCATTTGGGGCGGCCGTGCTCCGGCGATGAATGGCAGCTTCACCAGCCTCCGTCAGTATTACTTGACATACCGCGACTACAAAGACGTAGCCGCCGAGTGCCCGGACATAAAGGTGGTTGCTCCGGTGATTTCGCGCAACGACGTTCGTGCCCTAAGCGACTATTTCCAGAGCAGCGGACAACTGTTAGGCGTTCCGGCCTACTTCAATAAGATTCGGTACCTTCCGCTGGCAGAAGGCCGCTGGCTCAATGATTTCGATATTTCACAGAAACGCGCGGTCGTGGTTATTGGAGACGAGGCCCGCCGCGTGCTTTTCCCCGGCTGGCCGGCTATTGGATCAACCATCCTGCTGAACGGAATTCGCTTTCAGGTGATCGGCACCCTTCAGCGAGTAGGACACGGCGAGAATAACACCCGTAATCTGCAAATCTTCATTCCGTTCTCTGTGATGCGCGAGAACTTTCCTCCACGCAACGTCGGCGAGGTGGATGGTGCGATTTCATTTCTCAATTTCCAGCCAACCACGCGCGAGCTGCACGAAACCGCCAAACAAGAAGTGCATAAAATCATCGCCCGAAATCACGGCTTCGATTACAGAGATCCGGATGCTTACGACGAATGGGACACAATTCGCACCGTTGACTCTATTGGGAAGATTTTTGATGCCATGAACATGTTTCTGGGCAGCGTGGGCTTGGTCACGTTGGGATTGGGCGCCATCGGTATCATAAATATCATGCTGGTTGCGGTCGCCGATCGCACCCGCGAAATTGGCCTACGCAAGGCGCTCGGCGCTACCAGCCGCAGCATCATGCTTCAGTTTTTTGCCGAAGGTGCGTTTCTTACTGTGACGAGCGGTCTGGTTGGCATGGGCTGTGCAGCGGGATTCATGGCGTTGCTGGGAATGTTACCCCAGCTACCGGGCTTCGATACTCCGCGCCTGGTGCCTTCGACGGCGATGCTTGCAATTATTTCATTGGCCTTTGCCGGGGTTGTTGCCGGTCTCTATCCGGCGCGCAAAGCAGCTCTGCTCGAACCGGTTGAGGCGCTCCGCAGGGAGTAGAAAGAAATTCATGAGCCGCGACACTTTCATTGAAGCCTACGGCGCCATGCGCCATGACCTGCGCAAGACCGTGCTCACCATGCTCGGCATGGCGTGGGGCATCGCGACAGTAGTGCTTTTGCTCGCCTACGGCGAGGGCTTCGGCCGTGCCATTCACAACATTTGGGACTCATTTGGTGCAACCGCAGTCGGAATTTATCCGGGCAGAACTTCCCAGCAGGCGGGCGGCACCAAAGCCGGAACTGCCATCCGCTTCACCAATGACGATATTGATGTGCTTCGCAATGTTGTACCACTGGCCCGGCACGCCTCACGCGTTGCCCACATCGAGAGAGCGACAGTGCAGAACGGTTCTCGCACCTTTAACTTCGGGATTACAGGCGCTGATCCTGCAATTGGCGACATATGGGCGCTCAACGTCGATCAAGGCCGCTGGCTTGATGAGGCCGACAATTCGAGTCATGCCTACAACGTCGTTCTCGGTTCCGAAGCGAAGGAGAAATTGTTCTCTGGGATCGATGCCGTTGGGGAATCGATCCGCATCAATGGCGTGACTTTTCAAGTCGTAGGCGTGCTCAAAGCGCGCATGCAGGAAGCCGACAATGACGACAATCGGGTTGTCTATGGGCCTTACAACACCATGGACGTCTTGCGTGACAACCATTATCTGAGCGGAATGTGGCTGGATTCAATCGGCCTCGACCACGACAAGATGACGCGAAGCATTCGTGAAGCCCTCGCATTGCAGCATGGTTTTAAGCCCACCGACGAACGGGCGATTTTTGTCTTCGACGCTCAAAAGCAGTTTGAGCAGTTCAGCATCATCACCATCGCGCTGAAAGTGTTGCTGGCGTTCATCGGCACTATCACGCTGGGCATCGGCGGAGTCGGGCTGATGAACATGATGCTGGTCTCGGTCACTCAGCGTACGCGCGAAATAGGCGTAGAGAAGGCGTTGGGCGCCCGCAAGAAAGACATACTGTTTCAGTTCCTTGCCGAGGCGATGGTGATTACCGCCGTTGGGGGCCTGTGTGGGATTCTACTCTCTTACATTGTGTCGATCTCTGTAGGACGGTTGACTCTTTACAGCGCCCTCGCAAAACACGCCGAAGCCGGTGACATTCGCTTGATCGTCGCGCCGCAGGTGCTGCTGATCTCGACCACCATCCTCGGGGTTGTCGGGATCATAAGTGGCATGCTGCCGGCGCTTCGCGCCGCCAATCTCGATCCCATCGAAGCCTTGCGTTACGAGTGAAACTTACAGGTAAAGGAAGTCTCTCGCCTGTTCTTCCGTTTGTTCTCTGTGTCTCGACGCGGACCTAAATCTTGATCTCTTCCAAAAATTGCGGCGGTTTTCTGGCTTTGATCAATTGTTCGAAGCCGTATGCAATTTTCAGCAGCGTGGGTTCACTCCAGGCCCGGCCGAAGAAAGAGATTCCAACCGGGAGCTCGAACAACAATCCGGCCGGCACATTGATATTGGGGTATCCCGCCACTGCGGCCGCATTCGAGCTGCCTCCAACCGCATGATCACCATTCACCAGGTCGGTCAGCCATGCCGGGCCACCCGTAGGCGCGAACAGCGCGTCCAGATGAAATTTGTCCATCACGCCGTCGATTCCGTGTTCGCGGGAAAGGCTGTGATTCGCGGCCAGCGCAGCAATGTATTCTTTGTCGGTTAATGGACCTTTCTCCTGTGCTTTCAAAAACAGATCCTGGCCAAAATACGGCATTTCGCGGTCTTTGTTGTTCCCGTTAAAGGCGATCACATCGGCCAATGTGCGGACCTGTTTTCCCGGCCGCTCCGACAAATAGGCATTCAGATCAGCTTTTAACTCGTACATCAAAACCAGCAGCTCGGTTTCGTCGAACTTTCCAAACGACTCAATGTCAGCGGGATCGACGACGACCGCGCCCGCGGATTTCATCTCCGCGATCAAACTATTCATCAGCGCATCAACCGCATCGTTGAAGCCGAAGTATTTGCGGGCGACTCCAATGCGAGCACCGCGTAGGCCGTTCGGATCAAGAAACTGCGTGTAGTCCTTCTGCATTTTCGCGGATGAATCCGCTGTCGCAGCATCGCGTGGATCGGAACCAGCCAAAGCTCCCAGCAGGATCGCGGCATCACGGACTGTGCGTGCCATTGGCCCGGGCGTATCTTGGCTGTGCGAGATGGGAATGACACCGGCGCGGCTCACTAAGCCGACCGTCGGCTTAAGACCAACGAGCCCATTAGCCGAGGACGGGCACACGATGGATCCGTCGGTCTCGGTCCCTACCGCAACCGTACACAAATTTGCAGAAGTCGCCGCGCCTGAACCGGAACTCGATCCGCACGGATTACGGTGCAGGGCATACGGATTCCTGGTGAGCCCGCCGCGGCCGCTCCAACCACTGGTAGAGTGACTTGATCGGATGTTGGCCCACTCGCTGAGATTGGTTTTGCCCAGAATCACAGCGCCAGCGTCACGAAGTTTTTTTGCTACACCCGAATCTTGCGCGGGTTTTGAACCGACCAGCGCCAGTGAACCGGCTGTCGTCAGCATTCGGTCCGCGGTGTCGATGTTGTCCTTGATCAGCACGGGCATGCCGTGCATGGGCCCGCGTGCACCGTTTTCTTTGCGTTCGCGATCGAGAGCTTCAGCGATCGACAGTGCGTCAGGATTTATCTCGATCACGCTGTTGATGGCTGGGCCGCTTTTATCGACTTCGTTGATGCGATCCAGATATGCCTGCGTCAAGGAGCGAGCAGATATTTGGCCGGATTTCATCCGCGCCTGCAGGTCGGAGATTGTGGCCTCATCAAACTCGAATGCTTTGACCGATGCCGCGGCAGGTTTGGCATCGGCGAACGCTCGCGCGCTGGAGAGCGCTGGAATCACCGACGCGCCTGCTGCTCCAATCAAACCGCTTCGCAAAAGCTTACGGCGTGAAAAATTGTTTGTGGTGAAATCCGAAATTGTCCTGTCGGCCAAGTCATCCCCCTTCGACTCGCGATTAAGTGCAGCACGGAATTATAGGGCTTCGGCGGCTGGCGGTTGTCTGAATCCCCACCTCTTTCTCGAGCCGGCGATCTCGCGTGCCGGGCCCTCCTTGTAAAGTTTTGCAAACTTCTGGGAATAGTAATCGTTGAAACTGCTAGAATCGCACGTTTGTGTCAATCCACCGGGAGCACTCTGCTGTCATATAGGAATCTCGCACTGAGGAGCACTAAATGATCACCTGGAAGAGATGTCTTTTCCTTCTCGCAATCGCGTACTCGTGTGCCGCTTTCGCGCAGGAGGCCCAGGAAGGCCGCTTGATGCTGTTTCCCGACGTGCACAAAGACAAAATTGCCTTCGTCTACGGGGGTGATATCTGGCTGGCGTCGACTTCCGGTGGAGTGGCGCGTCGTGTCACCGAGCATCCCGGACGGGAGCTCTTTCCCAAATTTTCTCCCGATGGAAAGTGGATCGCCTTTACCGGCCAGTACGATGGCAACTTCAATGTGTATGTTATGCCTGCCGAGGGCGGCCAGCCCAAGCAACTGACGTTCTATCAGGGCAGCGCTCACCAGTTGAGCGACCGTATGGGAATCCACAATGAGGTCGTCACCTGGACTCGCGACAGCAAGCGGATTGTTTTTATCTCGCGGAGTACCGCGGAGAACGGCTGGGTGAAGCGTCCATTCAGCGTCAGCGTTGATGGTGGCCTGCCCGAGCCCTTCCCCATGGACCAGGGCGGGCTACTCTCGTACTCGCCCGACGGAACAAAAATCGCCTACAACATGATCTTTCGCAACTTTCGCCAGTGGAAGCGCTATACCGGAGGGCTCGCCCAATCCATCACCATCTACGATCTCAAAAACAACACCAGCTCTGATATTCCTCACACCGAGTGGACCGACACGTTTCCCATGTGGCACGAAGGCACCATTTATTTCAGTTCCGACCGCGGGCCTGAGCATCACCTGAATCTTTACGGCTACGATTTGAATTCAAAGCAGGTCGAGCAGCTTACGCATTTCAGCGACTGGGATGTAATGTGGCCGAGCTTGGGGCCGGACGCGATCATCTTCGAGAACGCAGGCTATCTCTACACCTTTGATTTCCAATCGAAACAGCCGAAAAAGCTGACCATCTCGCTACCCGCTGATCGTGCCCAGGTGATGAAGCGTTGGGACAACGTGGGCAAGCTGGTCACAGACTTCGACATCGCTCCTGATGGCAAACGCGCGGTCTTTTCCGCACGCGGCGACGTATTTACTGTGCCTGCTAAAGAAGGCAGCATTCGCGACCTGACCCGCACTCCCGGCATTCGTGAGCAAAAAGTTTCGTGGTCTCCCGATGGGCGCTGGATCGTATACATCTCGGACCGCACCGGCGACGACGAAATCTATATCGCTCCGCAGGACGGTCTCGGCAAAGAGCAGCAGATCACTTCCGGATACAAAGGATTCAAGTTCGCGCCTGTCTGGTCGCCTGACAGCAAGAAAATTGCCTGGGCCGATAAGGACATAAATCTCTGGTGGACTGATATCAAGGACAAGAAGCCAGTGAAGGTCGACCACGGAAATTATGCCGAAATCTCGAACTATTCCTGGTCTCCCGACAGCAAGTGGCTGGCCTATGACAAGCAAGGCGAGAACAACTACGCCGTGGTCTACCTCAATTCGCTTTCTGACAATAAATCTACTGCAGCCACATCAAGCATGAACAACAGTTACGACCCGGTGTTCGATCCGGAAGGGAAGTACCTCTACTATTTATCGGACCGTGACTTCAATGAGGTGCTTGGAAACATCGATTTCGAATTTGCGAATCCTAAAACCACGCGTGTGTACGTGGTGACGCTTAAGAAGGACGAGCCGTCACCGTTTGGCGTGCAGAGCGATGAGACCGAGGTGAAAAAGACCGAGCCTGCGCCCGTGGCATTAGCGCAAGATGCGGCGACCGATCCCAAAGCCAAGAGCGCGAAAAAGAATGAAGGGAAGAACAACGACTCCGACCAGGATAAGGACAAGGACAAAGATAAAGACAAGAAGGAAAAAGAAAAGCTGGTCGAGGTGAAGATCGATCTCGACGGCATTCAGGATCGGGTGGTTGCTCTGGGCACGGAACCCGCGGTTGTGCGGGCGCTCGCTGTATCCAAAGGCTACGTTTATTACTCTACCGCGCCCATTCAGGGATTGTCCGGCCCAATCGCCGGTGAAGGCTCCGCGGTCCATGCTTACGACATGAAAGAGCGAAAAGAGAAATCTCTGATCGAAAATGTTGAGCGCTTCGCGCTCTCTTTCGACGGTTCGAAGCTTCTTTATGAAGCCGCCGACGGTGCGCCGAATACAACCCACACCTACGGCATCATTGACGCGAAGCCGGCCGGCGATCCGAAGAAAGTTGGGGACGGTGCACTCAGCTTAAGCGGAATGCGCGCCCAAATCGATCCGCCGCAGGAGTGGAAAAACATATTCAACGAGGTCTGGCGGCAGGAACGCGATTACTTTCATGAAGCCGAAATGAATGGCGTCGACTGGGATAAGATGCGGGAACACTACGCGCAACTGGTGCCTCACGCCGCTGATCGTTATTCGCTGACTTACATTCTGGGCAATTTGATTGCTGAGCTTTCGAACTCCCACACTTACGTTGGCGGCGGCGACTATACCGATCTGCATCCCGTCAATGTGGGCCTGCTCGGAGTGGACTTTGGTATCGATCAATCCAGCGGTCTTTACCGGTTTAAAAAAATCTATGCTGGAGAAAATTGGGATTCGGCGCTGCGCTCACCACTTACTGAGCCAGGGATCAATGTAAAAGAGGGGGACTACCTGCTCGCCGTGAACGGCCGCCCGTTGAAGGCCCCGCAGAGCCCGTACGAACTGCTGGTGAATACCGCTAACGATGTTGTCACCCTCACAGTCAACTCGAAAGCTTCTGAAGACGGATCGCACAACGTTCAGGTCAAACCGATTAACGACGAGTTCAACTTGCGCGAACTGAACATGATTACCACCAATCGCAGGAAGGTCGACGAGGCCACGGGCGGGAAGGTCGGCTACATTTACCTGCCTGATATGGGTGACGCTGGCTTA
>Ga0075436_100000761_pt1 | contig 21313 bp, 13 predicted proteins | sample RhiMethybrSRZTD5_FD_75303 | JGI IMG/M metagenome (GOLD analysis project Ga0075436, IMG submission 75303) | Populus rhizosphere microbial communities from Tennessee, USA - Rhizosphere MetaG P. TD hybrid SRZTD5 | ecosystem: Host-associated > Plants > Roots > Rhizosphere > Soil | place: USA...
ATTCGACCTCGGGTTGAGAAAGAGATCCCAAGCCGTTGTGATGAGGAACAACGGGACTCCCCATCCTAAAACGCCCCTTGTCAGGACGAATTTGCTTGGGTCACTCATAGTCTCAGAAACCCTCTTACGAAACGCTCCTCATACTCCCGCTTTGCTGAACAAATCCTTCCGTGGATCTTCCGGCTCGATTTTTTCCAGTTCTTTCATCAGGTTGCGAACGCGTTCGTCGGTGCGCTTTGGCACGATCACTTGCACCTCGACGTATTGATCGCCGCGTGCGCCGTTTCGCGCGCTCGGAACACCCTTATCTCGCAAACGCAGCGTGCTTCCGCTATTGGTTCCCGGCGGAATCTTCACGAGCGAACGGCCGTCAATCGTCGGCACTTCAATCTTGGCGCCCAAGGTCGCCTCGCTTACGGTTACCGGGACCTTGGTGTAGAGATCGTCTCCCCGCCGCTCAAAAAACGGATGTGGCCGCACCATCACGCGCAAATACAAATCGCCTGCCGGAGCGCCCATCGTTCCGGCATTTCCTTTTCCCGGGACACGCACACGCCCGCCATTGGCCACGCCCGCCGGAATGCGCACTTCAATCGTTTCCGTCCGCCGCACGCGGCCTTCGCCACCGCAGGTCTTGCAGGCCGTGCGCAGTTTGCCCGTTCCGCCGCAGCGCGTGCAAGGCACGTTAAAGCGCATCTTGCCGGCCGCTTGCTGAATCGATCCCGTTCCATGGCATGTCGGGCAGGTTTGGGGCGAGCCGATCGCGCCTGTGCCATGGCACGTCTCGCAGGTGTCCATCCTCGTAATCGAAAGCTTTTTTACCGCGCCGCGCACCGCGTCCCAGAAATCAATCTCAAACTGGTATTCCAGGTCGCCGCCCGCTTCGTGTTCCGGCTCTGTGGCCACACCGCTGCGCCCGCCAAAGAACTGGCTGAATAGATCGCGGAAGCTCGCTCCGCCGCCTGCGCCGCCCGTTCCGCCCCCAAAATCAAATCCGCCAAAATCAAAATTCACGCCCGGGTCGCTTGTGCCCTCATGTCCGCCGGGGTAGCCGCCCGCCGGCAGATTCTCGCTGTAAAAGCCGTACTGGTCGTACATCTGACGTTTTTTCGAGTCGGAGAGCACGTCATAAGCTTCCTGGATTTGCTTGAATTTTTCTTCGGCGGCTTTGTCGCCGGGATTCAGATCGGGATGGTATTTGCGCGCCAGTTTGCGAAACGCCGAGCGAATATCCTTCACGCTCGCTTTGCGCGGCACTCCCAGTAATTCGTAATAATCAGTTTTCGTCGTCGTCGGCATGTTTGCGCCAATTCCGGCGCCAATTCTTTCAGCGGCCCGTCCATCGCGCCCTCGACTGGTGCCGCAGTGTTCCCTCAGGGAGACGCCCTGTCGTTCTCCGTAATACTATTCACCCGCTACTGCCTCGCGGTCTTCTTGCTCTGGCCCTGTGGCTGGTGACCTTGCCTCATGCAGCAAAGAAGCAAAAGCTTCCAGCGCATCTTTTCTTTTCTGTTCTTGGCCTGCTTGGAGCGGCTTGCTGGAATCCAGAATCTCCAGCCTGTTCTTCAGCAGCAGTTTCGCTCGTTCGATCTGCGGGTTTCGCGGATCGACGCGCGTCAGTTGTTCGGCCAGCGCCCACACGCAGTTTTCTAGTTCCGTAATACGCTTGACCACCTGGGGCATGGAAGACTGAGCTTTTGCAACCTGGTCGAAAGTAGTCTCGCCATCAATACGCTCGATGAACTGCTCGGCAACCGTGTTGTCGGCTTTCGGGTCCGGGTGAACATCCATCGGCATTTGCGAAAGCGGCCCAGCCATAGCTTCTCCTTCTCCGCAAACCGAAATTCCTTTGGCGAGGAACAGAACCGAACGCACGCGCCCGATTCTCTTCCTCACCAGAAACCAACAACTAACGGCTAAGAACCGTCTTTAGTTCGGTTTCTTGCTGTCGTCCACGTCCACGTACTCGGCGTCAATTACGTCGCCGGGCTTCTTCTGTTCCTGGCCCCCGCTGCTCGAACCAGAGCCGGTCGAAGACCCGCCGCCCGCGGCGCTCCCCGCGGCCGCACCTGCCGCCTGCTGTGTCTTGTACAGCTCCTCGGCGACCTTGTGCATCGCCCGCTCCACATTCTCCGTAGCCGAACGCAGCCGCGCCGTCCCGCCTTCGGACATCGCCTTCTTCGCGTCTTCCAGGGCCTCTTCGACTTTCTTGACGTCCGCTTCCGCTAGCTTGTCCCGGTTTTCGCGAATCGTCTTCTCCGCATGGAAGACCAGGCCATCCAAACGGTTCCTGGCCTCGACTTCTTCGAACCGCCGGCGGTCGTCTTCCGAGTGCGACTCCGCTTCCGTGCGCATCTTCTCGGCCTCTTCCTTGGTCAAGCCGCTCGACGCAGTGATGGTGATCTTCTGCTCCTTGTTTGTGGCCTTGTCCTTCGCGCTCACGTTGAGGATGCCGTTGGCGTCGATGTCGAACGTCACTTCAATCTGCGGAACGCCGCGCGGCGCGGGTGGAATTCCGTCCAGTTTGAACTTGCCGAGCGAACGATTATCCGCGGCGAATTTGCGCTCGCCTTGCATGACGTGAATCTCCACCCCCGGTTGGTTGTCCGCCGCCGTCGAATAGGTCTCCACCTTACGCGTCGGAATCGTGGTATTGCGCGGGATCTGCACGGTCATCACGCCGCCGAGTGTCTCTACGCCCAGCGAAAGCGGCGTCACGTCGAGCAGGAGAATGTCCTTCACTTCGCCCGCCAGTACCGCACCCTGAATGGCTGCGCCCACGGCTACGACTTCGTCCGGGTTCACGCCCTTGTGCGGCTCCTTCCCGTTGAAGAAGTTGCGCACCAACGTCTGCACTTTCGGAATACGGATCGAGCCGCCCACCAAAACCACTTCCTGGATGTCGTTCGGCGAAAGCTTCGCGTCTTCCAGCGCTTGCTTCACCGGTTTCATCGAGCGTTCGAGCAGATCGTTCATCAGCTGCTCGAGCCGTGTCCTCGTCAGCTTCAATTGCATGTGGATTGGCCCGCTGGCCCCTGCAGTAATGAATGGCAGATTGATTTCCGTCTCCATCATCTGCGAAAGCTCGATCTTGGCCTTTTCCGCGGCTTCCTTCAGCCGCTGCAGCGCCATGCGGTCCTTGCTGAGGTCAATGTTGTTCTCTTTCTTGAATTCATCAATCAGCCAGTCCACGATGCGCTGATCCACGTCATCGCCGCCCAGGTGGGTGTCGCCGTTCGTGGACTTCACTTCCACCACGCCGCTACCCACCTCCAGCACGGAAATATCGAATGTGCCGCCACCAAGGTCGTAAACCGCGATCGTCTCGTCGTTCTTTTTGTCCAAACCGTACGCGAGTGCGGCCGCCGTCGGCTCGTTGATGATACGCACCACTTCTAGGCCCGCGATTTCGCCTGCCTGCTTGGTGGCTTGCCGCTGCGCGTCGTTGAAGTACGCCGGCACGGTGATCACGGCCTTGCTGACCTTTTCACCGAGGAAATCTTCGGCCGCCGTCTTTAGTTTGGTCAGGATCATCGCCGAGATTTCAGGCGGGCTGTACAGCTTCCCGGAAATGTCCACGCGCGCGTCCTGGTGCGGCCCCGCGACCACTTTGTACGGCACACGGCGCATCTCTTCTCCAACCTCATCGTAGCGACGGCCCATGAACCGCTTGATCGAATACACGGTATTCTCGGGATTTGTCACCGCCTGGCGCTTCGCCACCTGCCCGACCAGCCGCTCGCCCGTCTTGGTGATGGCAACGACCGACGGCGTCGTCCGCGCCCCTTCTTGGTTGGGAATCACCACCGGCTCGCCGCCTTGCATGACCGCGACCACCGAGTTTGTCGTCCCCAGGTCAATTCCAATAATCTTGCTCATAACCCCTTAGCCTCCTCAAACTGTTTGCCGGCTGCCCATCGCCCCTTGGCTATCATTCCGGGGCAAAATTCAAGAGCTTGGATTATCGATCCAAGCCCAGCATCGCGCCAAGCATACAGGTTGAGTGTGTTCTTGTCAAGTTTTCTTATAGCAGTTGTAATGTATTTCCTTTCAGCCTATTACGGCCTGCCTCGCCTTCTCTCATTTTTCCTTTTCGCCTTTCCTCGACAAAAGATAACTCTTCAATTAGAATAATGTTTGACAATCAGGTTCACCAACTCCGAGGCTGCGCCCTCCCCGGATCTAAGCTCTGTGTCCAATAATGTTTTCGCGTAACCCCTTTAGAATGCGCAGTTCCGAGCGCCCCGTGGAACTGTTGATTCTGAAAGACTTACGGTAGGTGCTAACTCCTTTAGAATGCGCAGTTACAAAAAAACTGGGGGGTGGGGGTCGGTTATCGTTAACCAGAATCCCTGCTCGGCCAGGTCGGGCAAGGGTCGGGCAACAGGAACGGTATCCTCCGGCAACCAACTAAAGCAGAGGCCCGGCTTTCGCGCGAAGGTTCTCCTTTCGACCCCTGGCGAGGGGGCTGTCCGCTCTTTTCGGACCATTTCGCGGTAGAATCGTCTGGTTCTCGTTGCGAACATCATATTTTGCAAACTGTCGGGAGGATGGTGTGAATCGTAGGCGCGTTCTGGCTGCAATCGTCAGCATGACTTTACTTGTTTTGGGAGCTTTGTTCCTACCCTCGCTGCACAAGACGCCGACTCTCCCTTCTATCGCGCCTCCTCCTGGACCGATTCCGATATCCGCAGCTCCCACCGCGGCTCCTGATTCTGCGGAACAACCTCCCGTTCTTCCGTCTGCACCGCTTGCCACGGAAGCCGCGCCTCTGTCCATGCCGCAAACCGCGGCTGCTACGCTCCAGGACGTTGACCCCCACAAAGCTTTCGGTTCGAAGAACGCTCCGGTGGTCATGGAAGAGTTCAGCGACTACCAGTGTCCTGCGTGCAAGACGCTTTACACCACCACGAACCGGCTGCTCATGGACAACTACGTCAGCACCGGCAAGGTTTATCTGATTCATCGTGATTTTCCTCTTGCCATGCACGCCTACTCGCGCATCGCTGCGCGTTACGCGCGCGCCGCGGCCGAGATCGGCAAGATCGAGCCGGTGGAGCAGACTTTGTTTCAGAACCAGGAAAAGTGGGAGCAGACGGGCGACGTGGATGGCACCGTGGCCGCTGTGCTTTCTGCTTCGGAAATGAAGAAAGTCCGCGCCCTCGTCAAAGGTGGCACGCTCGAACCCCTGATTGACAAGGACTTCGCGCTCGGTCAGATGTACCGAGTCAACCAGACGCCGACGACGGTTTTCCATTACAAGGGCCAGACTTATCCGTATCCCGGCGTCATGACCTACGACACTGTCAAGCAGTTTCTGGAGCAACTCCTGTCGCAGAAATGATATCGCCTTTGAGAACTGAAGCGTGATGACCGGCACCTCACAAATGCTGCAATCCAGCCCATTCAACTTTCGCCGCGCGGTCATCTGGATCGGCCGCTTGATTCTCGGTGGAATCTTTGTGTACGCAGGCATCTCGAAGGTTTTTTTCCCCAACACCCACTTGTGGCCCATGTTCGTCCTGCGGTTCTCGATTTCCGTGAACCTTACGACTTTTGCGCAACAGGTGGAATCCTACAAATTGCTTTCGTCCGCGGGGGTAGATTTTGTCGCGCACACCCTGCCGTTCACGGAAATCGCGCTCGGCTTGCTGCTGCTGATTGGTTGGGGATTGCGCATCTGGGCCTCGCTGATAACGCTCATCATGCTGGGCTTCCTGACGGTGGTGACTCGCGCCTACTTTCTGCACATGAACATCAATTGCGGCTGCTTCGCCACGCCGGAACCCCTTACCGGCATGACGGTCATTCGCGACAGCCTTTTTGCCGCGCTCGCGCTGATCATGACCGTCTTCGCATTTATTGAGGCCCGCCAGCCTCATCCCTGGTCAGCTTCCGAGAAGCCATCGCTGTCAGCCCAGAACTTGTCATGAAATCGGTCAACGAATATCTGGAACTTGCAGAACAGGCGCACGGGCATCTCTGCGCCGGGCAAGTCCTTGGAGTGCGCCTCGCGATGCTCGGCTTGCGCGAACTCGGAATTGACGATCCAGTCGCCGAGCGCAAGCGCCTGATGACCTTCGTCGAGATCGACCGTTGCGTGACCGACGCCGTCGCGGTCGTCGCTAACTGCAGGCTCGGCAAACGTGCCCTGAAATTCCGTGATTGGGGCAAAGTCGCCGCCACCTTTGTCGATTTGAAAACCGGCCGCGCTGTTCGCATTGCGGCAAAGGAGTCCTCCAAGCAAGCCGCGCGCGAGATGTTTCCCGAACTTGAGAAAGAAGCGGGTCAGCAAAAAGCGTACGCGCAACTCTCGGACGAGGTCCTGTTCGACAAGCAATGGGTAAAAGTGGAAGTCGCGCCGGAAGATTTGCCAGGATTCAAAGGTCCGCGCGTGATTTGCGCACAGTGCGGCGAAGGCATCAATTTTAAGCGCGAAGTTGTGCTGAACGGCCGCGCGCTTTGCCGCTCCTGTGCGGGCGAGAGTTATTACGAGACCGAATGACTACTTGCTGCGCCGCGAGTGCTTAGTTTTGGGAGTCGCTTGGCTCGCTCACAGTCTTTGCTTCGCTGCGCATTTCGCCGATGCGAACCATGACGTAGGCGATTAGGGCGAACACAAAAAACACCAGCAGCATCCAGGCGATACCTTGCAGCGTTTCGATGCCAGCGCGATACAGTTCGAAAATCCAGCGGTCGAAACTGAGCGAAGCCGCGGATTGCACTTCGCGGCCTCCCAGCGTCGCGCTGACATATCTCTCGAGATCGTGGACCGGCACGCCGCTGGAAACGCCGACAACGAGAATCGCGAATTTCATGTACTTCGACCAGGCCGCGCTGATTTCATCCGCGATGATGCGCCGCAGCACGCTGTCGATCGGTTTCGTGAAAAGCCACATTGCGGCAAACGACACGCCGAGAGCCACGGCGAAAGTAGCAAACAGCAACAGGAGGAACATGGCGCATCACCTCTGGGATAGTCGGTCGATTCGGCTAGTGAACGAGAACGCCCGTGGCTGGAAGTTCTACTATAAGCGATTTCCGCTGTTTCCTTGTTCACCGCATCCCACTTAAGGTGAGCGCTGTCGGCAATTCCCTTGTGCGCTAAGATGAATCTTCCATGCTGAGCCTTCCCCCGATCACGCTGCGTCTCCGCAGTTTCAAGCTGATCGACCGTGTCGCGCTGGCATTTCTCCTGCTTTGCTCGATTTTGTTCGGTACCGCGTGCGGTTTGCTCTTCGTTTACGCCGGCGATTTGCCGGAAATTCGCGCGCTCGAAACCTATCGCCCCAACGTGGTCACGGAAATCTATGGCGATGACGGCCAGCTTGTGGGCAGCTTCGCACTACAGCGCCGCATCCTGATGACCTACGAGCAATGCCCCAAGGTTCTCTACAACGCCGTCACCGCCATCGAGGACCAGCACTTCGAGGAACACTGGGGCATCGATTTCCCGCGCATGTTCACCGCCGCTCTGCGCCACCTGACGCGAGGCCGTCGCGCTGGAGGCGCCAGCACCATCACCATGCAGCTGGCCGGCAATCTCTTTCTCGACCGCAGCGACATCAGCTTTCGGCGGAAGGCGGAAGAAACGCTGCTCGCGCTGCAAATCGAGCGACGCTACAGCAAGCCGCAAATCTTCGCCATGTACGCAAACCAGGTGTACCTGGCGCACGGCAATTACGGCTTTGCCGCCGCGGCGCAATTTTATTTTGGCAAATCAGTTGGCGACCTGACGCTTGCAGAAGCGGCGTTGCTCGCGGGAATGATCAATGGACCCAAGTATTCGCCTCTGCTCAATCCCGAGGGCGCGCTGTCGCGGCGCAATCTGGTGCTGCATCGCATGGAAGAAGAAGGAAAGATCAAGCCTACAGAGGAAGCGGCCGCGGCCAAGTCTCCGCTCGGCCTGCACTTGCAGTATCCGCGCAACGACCTCGCGCCGTATTTCTTTGAGGAGGTTCGAAAATATCTCGAAGCGACCTACGGAACCGAAGCGGTTCACGAACGCGGCCTGCGCGTTTACACCACGCTGAACACCAACTTGCAGCGCATCGCCAACCAAGCCGTGCGCGACGGCCTGCATGCTTATGAGCGGCGCCACGGCTGGAAGGGCAACCTGCCCAATGTGCTGCGAGACAACCTCGGCAAGCTGGACACGTACGAGGACGAAGATTGGCGCCACGCCATCGAGAAGGGCAGTTACGTCACGGGACTCGTCATGAGCGTGAGCGAACGGGACGCCGTCATCAAAATCGGTCCGTACCGCGCCATTCTTTCTCCAAGCGATTTTGCCTGGACCGGCCGCAGACGTCCTGGGGATTTGTTGATGGTAGGCGATCTGGCGCAATTCTCCGTGCAGGAATTGCGCAGTAACACTGCTCGCGTTCAACTCGAGCAGCAGCCCGGCCCTCAGGGTGCGTTACTGTGCATTGATAATGCTACCGGCGAGATCAAGGCCATGGTCGGTGGCTACAGCTTTGAAGATTCGAAATTCAATCGCGCGACACAAGCCGTTCGCCAAGTCGGCAGCTCTTTCAAAATTTACGTTTACGCCGATGCGCTCGAGAAAGGAGCGACGCCTTTCGACACGATTGTGGACCTGCCATTTACCACGATCAGTGGAGGGCAGCCCTACACGCCGCACAATTATGACGAGAAATTTGAAGGCACGATTACGTTGCGGCGCGCGCTGGCCGGTTCGCGCAACGTTCCTGCTGTGAAACTCGCGGAAAAAGAAGGCATCAACACCGTTGTGGATATGGCGCGGCGCTTTGGCATCACCACGCCGCTGCCGCCGTATTTGCCGCTGGCCCTTGGCGCGGCGGACATGAGATTGATTGAGCACGTTTCCGCCTTCACGGTGTTTCCGAACGACGGCATACGCATCGACCCCTACATGATCCGGCGCGTGACGAGCTATGACGGCGCGCTGCTCGAAGAAGCGCATCCGGAAGTGCACGACGTGGTTTCGCCGGACGTGGCGCGCACGATGGTGGCGATGCTCGAAGAAGTAATTCAGTTCGGCACCGGAGTAGCGGCCAAGGCGTTGGGACGTCCTGCAGCCGGGAAAACGGGCACCACTCAGGATTACACCGATGCCTGGTTTGTGGGATTCACGCCGCAACTCACTGCGGGAGTCTGGGTGGGCTTTGACGACAAACAGATCTCGCTCGGAAAGAAAGAAACGGGCGCACGAGCGGCGCTGCCGATCTGGCTGGAATTCATGCAAGGCGCAGCCGCTGGAACGCCGGTTACGGATTTTCCGAACGTCGTGCCGCTGGAGCAGTTGGCCGGTGAACATCAATTGAATTTGACGACGCCCGATACCGCTCCCACCGAGGATGAACCCGCCGAAAAGCCAAAAGAAAAACCTCCAACGGCAGCTCCCGCACCGAATGCTAATTCCGCCGCGACAAGTTCCAACCGGAATGCCTGAACAAAACGACAAATCGCAGTTCGATTTAGACCCCATTTATACAGATACCTATATAAACCGAGCGCTCACGCTACACGAATTTGGAAAATAAATCCCTCACTGGAAGTCAATTCAACGAAGAAGTTTCATAAAGGGTTTTCTTTGTGAGTGTTCGGGATGGTGCTGTTTCTTGATGTTTTGTGGTCTACAAGATGCATGTCTGCCTACACAGTGAAGTGTGGTGATCAGCGCGAGTGGTCGGCACGTTGGCTGACAGACGGCGGCTGGGGAACGAAGTATAGCGAAACGGCGATCGCTGCCGTTTTTTCCCAGGAGTTAAGGACGTAAGGCAAGCTTTCGAACGCGCCTGTTTCAAGGCCAGGGTCATGGTGTGCCTGCGTCTGAGTTGGTAGAGACCCGGGGTGTTTTGGGTTTACGGCGCGCACTTGGAAATTCTTAAGTCGCAAGTTTAGAAAACGAGGTGGATTCGTGAGAAAAGCGGCTGCGGCTACTCTCTTCGTTGTCATTTTGGTTTTCGCGTTCCTTGGATTTGCAGCTTCAGGAAGGGCCCAAACAGCAACTAGTGGAACGGTGATTGGAACCGTTACCGACCCCAGCGGCGCGGCCGTCGGCAACGCGGAAGTGACTTTGAAAAACAAAGCGACCAATAGTCAGGCGGCTCAAAACACGAACATCGCCGGGCAATACACCTTTGTCAACGTCACGCCGGGCCAATACACGATCAGCGTGAAGAAGGACGGGTTCCGCACTGCCACTGTCTCGGATTTAACCGTGGATGTGGCGAAGAGCTATAACGTGGATGTAAGGCTGGATCTTGGCTCGGCTTCAGAGTCCGTGACGGTAACGACGGAGGCTCGAGTTGAACTGCAGACAACCGACGCGCAGGTGGGAGATGTCGTTGGCGGAACACAATTGGTGCGCTTGCCCACGCTCCAGCGCGATGCTTCAGAGCTTTTGACGCTTCAACCCGGAACGACGCCATACGACAGCGGTAACGTCAACGGAACGTTTGGCAATAGTGGCGGCACAGTGGCCGGCGCACGCAGTGACCAGAACACCGTCCTGATGGATGGCATCGACATCACCGACAACACCGTCGGGGGCGGATCGAATGCACAGAACTTCATCCCTACGGGTGTCGAGAGTCTTGAAGAATTCAAGGTCGGAGTTACCAATTCCAATGCTACGTTCAGCCGAGCTTCGGGCGGACAGATCACGCTGCTCAGCAAGGGCGGGAGCAATACGTTTCACGGAGATGGATATTGGTTCCATCAGAGTGACGGGCTTAATGCGAATTCGTGGGATTTGAATCACACTGCTGACCCAAATACCGGAAAAACCTTTACCAGGAAGACGCCTTTCAAGGACAATCGCGAAGGCGTTAGCATTGGCGGTCCCATCTTCAAAGACAAGACTTTCTTCTTCAGCAACTATGAAAAACGCCGTTTCCCCGCAGGCCAAACCGTCACCCACCTGGTGCCCACGGACACTTTGCGAGCCGGCACCCTGGAATTCAAAGACGCCACCGGAACGCTGCGCAAATATGACCTTGCTACAGCAATGAATTGTGGACCGAATGGCAACCTGGCCTGCGATCCCCGGGGCATCGGCATTAGCCCCACCGTCCAGGCCCTTTATAATTTGAATCCAGAAGGAACGGATCCTACGGTACCAGGGGTCGATGGGAATAACACGCTCGGGTTGCGCACGACGGTTACAACTCCAATTAAACAGGATTCCGTCACTTTTCGCCTGGATCACACTTTCACACAGAAAATGCACTTTTTCGGACGTTATCTCTATTCACGGAACCTGCAGACCACTCCTATCCAAATTGCCGCGCTGGCCGGAAAGCCTGCTCTCGCGACGACGGGCAATGATACTCGAGGTGACGGGGTCATCGGCGCTCTTGATTATGCGTTCAACCCAACCACCACGAATGTGCTCCGTTACGGTTGGATTCGCAGCAGAATCTTCCTTCCCGGCTTGTCGCCCAGCGCATCGGCCGCTTCCCTAGGACTTCCCGGAACGAATTCCTCAGCAGGGTTTGTAGCGCTCGCGCCAGGCCTTGGCACAGTCGGCTTGCTCGATGTGCCCATTGACGTGGACACGCAACGCGCGCGGACGCAGGGTAATTTCCAGCGCAATAAGCAACTCGTGGACGACTTTTCGAAGATCGCGGGAAATCACACGATTGTTTCCGGCGGTTCTATCCGCTGGCTGCCGATCACCGCGCAGCGCAACGACAAGGTTGTCGGCTCGCTTGCTTCCCTCGTGGCATTGATGGACGCGGATGGAAACGGAGGAGCCACCACGATTCCGGCCGTCAATCGTCCCCCATCCTGCAGTGCCACCGTGACGACGTTTTGCCTGGTGGGACAAGCGGACCAGACGAAATGGGATCGTTTCTACGCGGCGACGCTGGGAATTGTGGACAATATCAACGTCCTGGCTGTCCGAGACGGCAACCTGAATCCTCTCCCCTTCGGCACTCCGCTGATTGCCAACGCCAACATGCGGGCGTATGACATGTATGTGCAAGATACTTGGAGGCTAAAGCGAACCCTAACCCTCACTTACGGTCTCTCTTATGGCTGGCAAACACCTCCCCACGAAGCCCGTAACGAGCAGACCTTCATTGTGGATGCGTCCAACAACCAGATTCTTACGGCGCATGGCTACATAAATTCCAAGTTACAATCCGCTCTAAACGGGGACGCGTTTAACCCGCAGATTGGCTATCTTCCGATCGCCAAGTCGGGGCGAAGCAATATTTACAATCCGGACTATGGGGACGTGGGGCCGCGCGTGTCATTGGCTTGGAGCCCCTCGTATTCCGATGGATTCCTGGGGCACTCGTTTGGTCCCTCGAAAACGGTTGTTCGAGGGGGCTTTGGAATCTACTACGATCGCATCAACAATGTGCAGAGCGTTGAGATTCCGCAGCTTGGCGTGGGCTTTGCCCAAACCTTGGTGTTGAAGTCTCCGCTCTGCTCCGTAAACGGAGTCTCCGCAGGTGCTAACTGCAACGCCACTGCTGGAGCAAGCGATATCGGGGGTTCTGGCTTTCGCGTCGGCGTGGACGGAACAATCCCCGTGCCTTCATTCCCTACCGTTTCTTCACCGGTCATTCCGGCAAATCCATTTGGTGAGTTTCTGTCCTTCTCGCTAGATCCCTCCTTCAAGGTGGGGAGGAGCTATAGTTTCGACTTCACGATCCAGCGCGAACTGCCAGGTAACATGGTGATGGAACTTGGCTACATTGGCAGGTTAGGGCGCGATCTGCCCAACAGTATTGACTTCGATTCCTCTCCTTACATGCTGAAAGACAAAGCGTCCGGGCAGACCTTTGCTCAAGCATTTGATGCCGTAAATGCGCAGATTGCGTCCGGCGTGGCCCCGGCAAATCTTGCAGCTCAGCCCTGGTTCGAGAACCAGTTACCGGGGTTCAACGCCAATGCGGCGGCTGGTTGCGCGGGGCAAGGGTTCGCAAATACCACACAATGCCTTTTCAACCAAAACTCAGGTGCGTTCAACGGCCGCTTCGTGAACACGCTGTTCGAGAGCATGGGTTTTGACCGGGAAGCGGTCGGACTGTTGCCTTACAATAATCTTCAGGTGTTTTTGGCTCTTTTCGTGCGCACGCACATCGATCTATCCAACTATCATGCGGCGACATTTACTCTGCGCAAGAGACCGTCCCATGGCCTGCAGTTTGATCTGAACTACACCTTCTCGAAGTCGCTCGATCAACTGGGGGGCGTTCAGAACAACGCGGGCACCTACGCAACAAGCTTCAATCCCAACCTGCAATACGGACCTTCACTCTTCGACCGCAAGCATGTCTTTAACGGCATCTTTAGCTACGACCTACCGGCGGGAAAGGGCCACAAGTTCAGTTTTGGCAACGGCGTGGCCGACAAAATCATCAGCGGGTGGTACGTCTCCGGCGTTTTCAGGGCAAACAGCGGATTGCCATTGCCCGTCATCGGCGGTGATTTCGGCGGGGGACCGTTTGCGAATAGCGTCAACATGATACGGACGGCGAGTACCGGCACCTTGGGTGGAGGAGCTCATTTCGGCGTTACCGGAACGAACTTTGGTTCCGGTGGTACGGTCAATCTGTTCACGAATCCAGACACTGCTGCTGGTGACTTCCGGTATCCCAACATCAGCACTGACGGGCGCGACGGCTCCGGTCATCCATTGCGTGGACTCGGACTTTGGAACCTCGACTCCCGGCTTGGCAAAACCACTTCCTTCCGTGAACGCTACAAAGTGGAGATTTCAGCGGATTTCTTCAATCTGTTCAATCATGTGAACTTTTTCGACCCGTCGTTGAACATCAATACCCCAGCTACTTTTGGCGTAATCAGCACCGAGTTGGTTCCTGCCAATCGCACGCAAGGGAGCCGGTGGATCGAGCTGGGACTCCGCGTTTCGTTCTAGCCGAACCATAATCCAAGCGATTCATCAAACCGGGAAGCGATGAAGATTCGCTTCCCGGTTTTTTGTCTTACCGCTGGATTCAATCAATTGATTGACCCGCCTGGGAACTTTTTGAGCAAAGTGGCGTCGAACATTATTACAGCGTGGTGCGTAACTCCATGTGGCGAGTGGAATAGATGGCCAGGTCCGTTTAAGGGGAAGAGGTCGCCATGGAAACGCTAGGGCAGGACATTCGTTATGCGCTGAGGAACCTCGCAAAATCTCCGGGATTCGCTGTTGTGGCAATCATTACACTCGCACTGGGGATTGGCGCATCCACAGCGATCTTCAGCGTCATCGACAACGTCATGATGGAACCGTTTCCGTACCCGGATGCCCAGCGGTTCATGTCCGTGCAAATCCACGACACGGAACGGAATGAGCCGGGCGGGCGCGCGGGGTTCAGCGGACCGGAATTCCTGGATTATGTCGAGCAGAATCACGTCTTTGACCGGGTGATCGCCAACGACAATCTGGATGTGCTGTACCGCTCGGGCGAAGGCACGCTTCGTTTCGACGGGAATTGCGTGACACCGGGAACGTTTGAGTTTCTGGGCATGGCCGCGTTGCTTGGGCGGGTGATGCAGCCCGCGGATTACGAACCAGGCGCTCCGCCGGTGTTTGTCCTGCGATACAAAACGTGGGTGAAGAGCTTCGGCGCCGATCCGTCCATCGTTAACAAAACTTTTATATTAAATGATGTTCCGAGGACACTGGTCGGCATCATGCCGCCGCGGTTTGGCTGGGGCGATGCGGACATGTGGATCCCGAAAAAGCCGGAGCGCGCGTCGGCCACGACCGCAGTGGCCGGTGCGTTTCCACAGTATTGGTTCTTGCTCGGGCACCTGAAGCGGGGTGTTTCGATGAAAGAAGCCGAAGCGGACTTTACAATTATCGCCAACCGCCTGTCGAAAGTTTACCCCAAGGATTACCCCAAACACTTTACCGTGCACCTGGAGTCGCTGACCAACCTGGTTGTGGGCCAATTCAAAACCACACTTTTTATTGTATTGGCCGCGGTGGGACTGTTGCTGCTGATCGGTTGCGGAAACGTAGCGAACTTATTGCTTGCGCGGGCAACCACGCGGGAGAAAGAGTTCGCGATACGCTCAGCGCTTGGAGCGAACCGCTGGCGATTGATTCGTCAACTGCTCGTGGAAAGCATGATCCTGGCGATGGGCGGCGCGGCTGTGGGTACGCTGTTAGCGTGGGGAGGATTGAAGTCCCTGGTTGCGCTGATGCCGCAGAATATTATCCCCGCCGAAGCAGTGATCCACCTGAACACGCCGGTGTTGCTGTTTACTTTGGGCGTGGCGGTGCTGACGGCGCTGGTGTTTGGACTCGTCCCTGCATTGAGAGCGGCGCGGAAAGATGTAAACGAACCGCTGCGCGACAGCGGCAAGGGCATCAGCGGCGGATTCCGGCATGGGCGCTTTCGCGACGCGGTAGTTGTGCTGGAAGTAGGGCTATCGCTAACTCTGTTGGTCGCAGCGGGGTTGCTGATGCGGAGCTTTGTGGCCCTGCGCGACGTGAAACTGGGACTCCGGCCGGACCATGTTTTGGTGGCCAGGCTTCCTCTGCCTGTGGACCGCTATAAAACGGCGGCGCAAGTCGCGGGATTCTACCGCCCGTTGCTGCAAAGGCTGAAGGCGCTGCCGGGTGTAGTGGAAGCCACAGAAACGAGCACGCTGCCGCCCTACGGCGGAATTCCGAGCGACATCGAAATTCCCGGCAAGTCCCACACCGAAAAATGGAACGCGATGTTTCAACTGTGCAGCGAAGGATATTTTCCCGTATTGAAAATTCAGTTCGTCGGCGGTAGGCCGTTCACGGAAGCGGAAGTCAATGGAGCGCGGAAACTAGCGGTCGTCAACCAAACTTTTGTGAAAAAGTATTTGGGCAACGACAATCCCATCGGGCAACAGGTGCGCATCGCGCAACTGGAACAATTTGAAGACCCGGTGAAAGAGCCGGTGTTTGAAATCATCGGGCTCGTTGCGGACGTAAAGAATCGCGGGTTGCAGGAGCCGATCCAGCCGGAGATTTGGGTGCCGTACACCGTGACGGGTTCGGCATTCAGGGGAATCCTGGTGCGCACCGAAAAAGAACCGATGACCATGATGAATGCGGTGGAGAAAGAGATTTGGGCCACCGACCGGAACGTGGCGCTGACGCTCACGGGAACGCTCGAAGGTTACATTAGCCAGTTTTCGTTCGCCGGGCCGCGGTTTGGATTTTTCCTGATGATGATTTTCGGAGCGATCGGACTCGTGCTTGTGACCATTGGCGTCTACAGCGTGCTGGCGTACACCACGACGAGGCGAACGCATGAGATTGGGATTCGCATGGCGCTGGGAGCGGAAGGCGCGGACGTGGTGGGAATGGTGATTCGAATGGGTCTGCGGCTCGTGGGAATTGGTGTCGCGCTCGGACTGATCGCAAGCCTCGCGCTGGGGCGTGTGATTGCCACACAATTGTGGGGCGTATCGGCTTACGACCCGTGGACGCTCACAAGCGTAGCAGTGGTACTCCTGCTTACTGGCTTAGTGGCGTGCTGGCTGCCCGCGCGCCGCGCATCGCGGGTCGATCCATTGACCGCGCTGCGTTATGAATGAATAGTTGCGGATAGCCCCTGGCTACTTGGCTCTTCGAAATGGGTCCCATCCGCTGGGATGGAGGATTTTCGGGTTCTTTGGATCGTACCAGACGAGATTCGGGCCGGAGGTAACATAGCCGATAGGAGAAATCGTAAGGCCGCGTAACTTCCCCGGTAGAGAAGGCAGCTTCCCACGTCTAACTGTAAAGAGAAGTTCATAATCGTCCCCGCCATGCAGCGCCAGATCCAGAGGATCGCCAATTCCCTGTTGGAGGCGGGCCGGCACTTCGACGGCAGGGAACCAATCAGGGTCGAGGACGGCGCCGAGGTGAGGGGCGGGGCAAAGGTGCCGCAAGTCTGTGGAGAGCCCGTCAGAAATGTCTATCATGGAAGTGGCCAGTCGCTTCTCTGCCAGCCATCGGCCAAGCGCCAATCGGGGTTCCGGGTAGAGATGCTTGCGCAGACGGGTATCGCGAGAGCTTATGGTGTGCTTGCTGCCTTTAAGAATACGTAGGCCCAGAGCCGCTTCGCCGAGTCGTCCGCTGACATAAATGATGTCGCCGTCCCGCGCGCCAGACCGAAGGATAGCGTGACCGATGCGGACCTCCCCGACGACAGTCACGTTGATGAGGATATTGTCGCGGCGCGTTGTGTCCCCGCCCGCCAAAACACATTGAAATTTCCGCGAGGCACGACGCAGGCCTGCTAGGAATTCATTCAGCCAGCGTCTCGTATGAGAGGCAGGAATCGCCAGGCTCAAAAGGAAGCAGCGAGGGGCACCACCCATTGCAGCTACGTCGCTCAAGGCCCGAGCCAGGCATTTCCATCCCACGGAGTCGGCAGGATGCTTGTCTCGAAGGAAATGTGTGCCTTCCAAAAACCAGTCGCAAGTCAGGATAAGCTCATGCCCAGCTCGAGGCCGAAGCAGCGCGGCATCGTCACCGATGCCAAGGCGCACTTCGCGCGAGGCATGCAAGCGCCGCCCGAGTGCCTTCTCGATTCTCTCAATCAGCTCGTTCTCGCGCGTTTTCATGACAGAATTGGCTGTAGGCAGGGGAACGGTGGTACTCTCGGCTCCTCTTTCTGCGGCGAGTTGTGACCGCATAGCGTTATAGCCTATTTTCTCTTCTTTGGCCCGCTAATCGACGTTTTGCAGTAATCCGAAAGAATTAGCCAAGAGTCGGGTACCTGTCCCTTCGTACAGGAAACCCATTAGAACCGCCTGTACCGGACTGGTACTAAAAACAGGGTTGACGTACACTTTCTCAAGAACTAGCATGGGCGAGGTCGCGAACCACCCCCCTCGGTTCAGGTCGGCCGGATTCCTGTTTGTGCGGGTCAAGGGTGAGTCACCCGCAAATTGGCGAGTACAAGGGCCAGACGGCCCACAGGCGAATATGCGAGGTAAGAGCTATACATTTTTTATTGCGTCCACTCCGGGGAAGCTCCGGAAAGTGGTAGTACCAGCCTACCTAATACATGGTGTCGCCGTTCTGGCCTTGATTGGGGCTATCAGCGTAACCGCAGCCGTCGCCTCCTACTCCCGAATGCTCTGGAAAGTTGGAAATTACAACGCCGTTCGCCACGAATTGGAGACTAGGACTCAGCAATACCGCCAGTTGCAAGCCACGGTCAACGATACCAACCAGCGCCTCGATTCCCTCCAGTCTCTCGCGACCGAAGTGGCCATGACCTACGGCGTGCTGCGCTACCACCCGGCGGCGTTCGACCAGAGCGACAACCCGGTGGATACCCAGGACGCATTTGACCGCTCCATTGAGCAGTACTCTTTCCTGAAGCGCAACGCCGCAGTGATCGCCGTCTCCAGCGGCGGATTGCATCTCCTCTCGCCGATGAACTTTGCCGACTCTTCCTACACGCCCTCGATTTGGCCGGTGATGGGCCACATCACGGATAGCTTTGGTGAACGCCTCGACCCGTTCAGCGGCGAAGGCGCGTTTCACACGGGAGTGGACGTGGCCTCCGATTACGGCGCGCCGGTTCACGCGACCGCGGATGGAGTGGTTACCATTGCGGAAAATCACGCGGGCTACGGCCGCTTGGTAGTGATCGACCATGGGTTTGGCATCACTACCTGGTACGCGCACCTTTCCGCGTTTTCTGCGGTCGTCGGCTCACGAATTAAACGCGGTGAGGTTGTCGGCTACACGGGCATTAGCGGACGATCCACCGGGCCTCACGTGCATTACGAAGTTCGAATGAATAACGCGCCGATTAATCCCTGGCGCTACATGAAGTCAAGTCCTGCGGGCGACTAGCGAACAAAGAAATTGTGGCAAGTGATTGCGGGCGCTGGCCCGCTTTTTTGTTTTTGCGTGCTTTTGGTTTCCATGTTCTTACGAACGGCCCTTCTTCGAGCGGGCAGCTGGATTTCCCGGAACAGGTTTGGCCGGTGGGGAAGTGGGACCCATGGAAGCGCGGCGAGCCGATTCCAGAAAGGCCGGCGTAATTTCAAACGCCAGCCGCACCGACTTCGTATCTCCTCGGTCGAGTTTCGAGATATCCGCACTCTTCAATAGCCCTAAATAAGCTTCTCGCAAAGAGGGCTCCAACTGCTGCCGCGTCTTGTGGTCATTGAGTCCGGCTTCCGCCAGCGCCAGAACGCCATTCAGCAGGTCCGCAAGCTGGCGCGCGGTATCGTCCGAAGCGCATTCTCCTTCAGCGACGACGCGCAGGTGATCATTCTCAGGTTTTCCAGCGAGAGTAATCCATTGCAATCGGTCCAGCGCCGTGGAGAGCTGCGGAGAGCTGAAACCTCCGGGGGCTCGCTCCGTCAGTGCCTCCCCTGGCACGGCATCCTGACGAATCACGGCGAAGACGGGTGCTCCTGCAAGCCGTTCGAAACGCGAGCGCCATTCCGCACCATCGTCACTTCGTTTTCTGCCGCCAAGAGTCTGGCCGAGATCCGCGCGATCCGTTAAGGCCATGCGGTCGTCGCTCAGAAAAGTAAGATAAATCTTTTTTGCCTCGCCGCTCTCAGGGATTGCAAGGATCTCATGGCCGCCGCGTTTTCCGACTATGCCCGACTTGCGCGCAAGTGCCAGGATTTTTTGGCGATCGAATCTTCCGTCCGCCACGGCGAAGAAAGCGGAGTCCTGCCCAGCCCTTTGAAACGCGATAGCGAGACGATCGAGATCGCGTTCGTAGTGGAAGCCCGTCTCGTTCAAAAACTGTGCGTAGTCCTCGTCCGGTTCCGGCTGCGGAGCCCACGCGAAGAGTTGCGCCACAAAAGGAGCGCTTCGCAATTCCGTAAGGTCCGCGAAAACCACGGCGCTCGCATCAGCAGGCATTCTATCCAGTAAATCGTTACGGCCGGAGGTACTGTTGGCGCCGCGGCGCTGATAGACATAGAAGCCGGCCGCACTCAACAAGAGCAATCCGGCCGCTACGGCAATCCATTTGCCCTTCTTCATTTCGCGTGCACCCGTCTCATTCCCAATCCTGCGATTCTCCCATGAGGCCACCAGCGGCTACACCAAATTCCGTTGCAATCGCACACGCTACCTGTGAAAATCTCACCTTGCCAGACGGGTCAACTGCAATTGTTGAGATTTGTTCTAACTTATAGAAAGGAAGCAAGATAGATCTTGTCAGCATGAGCATGACAAGTGGTGATTCCCACAGCCCTGGCCCCCGACGTGCTCGATTTTCGAAACCTTCCTTGCAATTCTAATTCCTCTTCTGGTATGCTTGCTCGGTTTGAGCGGCGCTGGCGTAGCTCAGCTGGTAGAGCATCTGATTTGTAATCAGAGGGTCGGGGGTTCAATTCCCTCCGCCAGCTCCACCGGAATTTTCGAGGGGAGCGAGGCGGAACCAAATCTGGCAGCAAAAGCCAACGGGCTGGTGTCTCTTGACACGAGTCCTATTTGTGTTTTTGTGCGAAACGCGCGGAAGTCGTTGAAGGAGTTGAAGAAAAAGCTCGGAACTCGTGGTTCGCATCCGAAAAGGTTTTTCGCGGGACGGGTGGGTGAGTGGCTAAAACCAGCAGACTGTAAATCTGCCGCTCCTTGTGGGCTACGAAGGTTCGAATCCTTCCCCGTCCACCAGGCTCGTCGTGGGGCAGTTGCCAGGAACCGCAGGGAAATCGCAGCAGCGAATGTTCGGAAGTAGTCTGATTCTCGGTGAATGCGCCGCTCAGGAAAAGTGCGCCGCAAAGATATTTTGTAACTGAGGATGAAGCAGCCGAGAGAAACGGATTCGGCCTGGGTAGCTCAGTTGGTAGAGCGCGTCCTTGGTAAGGACGAGGTCACCGGTTCAATCCCGGTCCCAGGCTCCAGAGGTTAGGTGGTTTTGAGGCTGGGAAGTCTGAGGGGCTAGAGCGGGGGTAACTCAACGGTAGAGTCTCACTCTTCCAAGGTGATGGTTGCGGGTTCAAATCCCGTCCCCCGCTCCAAAGTTTGAAGTGCAGCGCCGCCGCAGCTGAGGGGCTGGCGCAGAAGGCGAAAAAACATGGCGAAGGAGAAATTCGAGCGCAGCAAGCCGCACGTGAACATTGGGACGATCGGGCACATCGATCATGGCAAAACGACGCTGACGGCGGCGATCACCAAGGTGCTGTCGAAGCACAACCCGAAGGTACAGTTCCGGGCGTTTGACACCATTGATAACGCGCCGGAAGAGCGCGAGCGGGGGATCACCATCGCGGTGTCGCACGTGGAGTACGAGACGGCCAACCGGCACTACGCGCACATGGACTGCCCGGGGCACGCGGACTACATCAAGAACATGATCACCGGTGCGGCGCAGATGGACGGCGCGATCCTGGTGGTGGC
>Ga0075436_100000762_pt1 | contig 21308 bp, 16 predicted proteins | sample RhiMethybrSRZTD5_FD_75303 | JGI IMG/M metagenome (GOLD analysis project Ga0075436, IMG submission 75303) | Populus rhizosphere microbial communities from Tennessee, USA - Rhizosphere MetaG P. TD hybrid SRZTD5 | ecosystem: Host-associated > Plants > Roots > Rhizosphere > Soil | place: USA...
AACACAAACACCCAAAACACCGCCTCCGGCTCGCGCCAGAACTCGCGGAACCGCACCAGAGTAAGCTGCACGAGCGAGTTCTCGACAAATGGCCTTCGCTCCGCCGCGGGCCGCATTTCCTGTACTAAGACGGTGCCTTCACTCATCGCGCAAATGTCTCCCGGTGAGCGATACGAAAACATCTTCAAGCGTGGCCGAGTGCGTGCGCAGCTCGGTCACCGGAATGCGGCGGCGCGCCAGCTCATCGAAAAGGGCCGGTACGGCGCGGTGCAGCTCCGTTACCTGCAGTCCGTAGCCGCCGTTCTCGCATCGCGCCACGCGCACGCCTTCCAGTTTCTCGAGTCCCGCGAGATCGAGCGGAGCGACGCCGCCGTCCACCGCGAACTCCACCATATGCTCCGCGCCTATCGACGCGATCAATTCGCGCGGCGTGCCAAGAGCGATCACCTTGCCGTGATCCATCACAGCCACACGGCCGCAGAGGCGCTCGGCCTCATCCATATAGTGAGTGGTCAGAATGATCGTGCGCCCTTCGGTTTTGAAACGCTCGATCAAGTCCCAAAGCTGACGGCGCGCCTGCGGGTCGAGTCCCGTGGTCGGCTCGTCGAGGAATAGAATGTCGGGATCGCCCACCAGCGCGCACGCGAGAGCGAGCCGCTGCTTCTGGCCGCCCGAGAGTGCGCCCACGCGCGACCCGCGCTTTTCCTCGAGCTGCACCATGGCGATCACCTCGGCCACTGCCGGTCCTCGCCGGAAGAAACTGTGAAACATGCGAAGCGTTTCGTCAACCGTGAGCTTTTCGGAAAGCTGCGTTTCCTGAAGCTGCACGCCCAGGCGCTGGCGAAGCTCATCGGCATCGGTCTCCCAGCGCAGCCCCAGCAACTCCACCGTGCCGGCGTCCGCCGGCGTGAGCCCTTCGCAGATCTCGATCGTAGTGGTTTTACCCGCGCCATTCGGGCCGAGCAGGCCGAAGCACTCGCCGGGACGAACTTCGAGGTCTAGCCCATCGACCGCGACCACATCGCTGTAGGCTTTGCGCAGCCCGCGAACGCACACCGGCGTCGGGCTCGGCAAATGGGCCATGATTCAGTATGTCCCGCGAGATGGCGGCGGCGCAATCGCGGGCGACAGCTCGATTTTTCCGGAATTTCACGCCAATTTCACGACCGTGTTATAATGCTTTGGTAGTTTTACTTCAGGCTTCGTCGCCAATCACCTGTTTCCATTTCCGAATTAAAGAAATCTCCTTGTCGGAGATCTCCAATCCAGCGGCTTAAATCAGCTGGCATCTCAACAAATCGACCGAAGGAGAGGTTCATTTCTTATGCAAGAACAAACCAAGAGTACGCGGCACTATCTACTGGCCAGCGACTTCGATCAAACGCTGAGCTTCCACGATTCAGGGCTAGTCCTTAGTGAGTTGTTAGGCGCTTCCGGGTTCGAGCAGAAAGTAGCCGGACTCTCGCGCATGCATTTCGTGCAGCAGGGAGCGGAGCTGGCTTACCTGCTGCTGCACGATCCGGAGTACCGGCGCGTGCGGAAGGAGCACCTTCGCGAGGTGGGCAAACGTATCCGTCTGAAACAGAACATTCACCTGCTGTCGCGGCTGCTCGACGATATCGAGGGACGTCATTTTTCGTTTTACGTGATATCGGCCGCTCCGGAGGAAGTCATCCAGTCGGCGCTCGAAGGAATCTTTCCCGCGGACCATATCTTCGGAACGCGATTCCAATTCGATCCTTCCTCGGGCGAGATCCAGTCCATCATCCGGGTTCCCGCCGGCTACGGAAAGGTGGCGGTCCTCGAAGAATTGCGGACGAAGCTGCAGGTCGGGCACGATCGCGTAGTCTATGTCGGGGACGGCAGCTCGGATCTTCACGTGATGCTGCATCTGAACCGTCTGAACGGCCTGACGATCGCCGTGTCGGAGAACAAATACCTGACGCCGATTGCCAAGCGGACCATCCTGAGCGACAACGCGCTGAGCGTGCTCGTCCCGATTCTCGAAGAGACGGCCGCCTGGGATTCCACGAAGATTCGCGCTCTGTTCGAAATGCAGGGGCTGGTGCTGCAGGAGTGGGACAAGGTGCGCACCGATTGCGTGACCATTTGCGAACCTAGCGCCGCCGCGCCAGCGAGCCTCTGAGTGAACCCCGTGATGTTTGAGTGGATCGGCTGGGTGGCTACCGCCACGTTCGCGGTTTCCTATTTTTGCCGGAAGCCAGCCGCCTTGCGGCGTGTGCAAGCGCTGGCGGCACTGCTTTGGATCGGCTACGGAGTAATCATCCACGCGCTTCCGGTGATTGTGGCCAACGTCGTGGTGGCCGCGGTAGCAACGTATTCGTCGCTGCGGAGGGCAGATCCCGAAGCCGAGAGCTAACCGCTGAACGCCATCCCTCCAAAGCTCACCACGCTCTGCTCGTCGATGTTCCACTGCTCGTAGCGCAGTAAATGCCCGCGCACCTGCGGGACGGCTTTGAGAAACGTGTAGAGCGGCGACGAGCCGCACCATTTCAGGTCGTCGTGATTTTCTTGCACCAGGTTCCAGAAGCCCTCCGCGTCACCGGCGGCCACGCGGTCGATGCGGCTACGGTCGCGCGCGGTGACCTCCTCCATCGCGCCCTCATCGGCGCGCGCGGTGTACTGGTCGCCATAGCGCCTGCCCATGTGCGCCATATCGATACCCAGCACCCAGAACAGCCGGTTTCCTTTACGCGCCCCCATCTCGCTGAGCGCCCCGAGAAAGCGTTGCACGTTTTCGTTCTGTTCGGGCTTGCCGCCGCCATAAATGCTGTGTGCGTACGGCCCGCACAGAATCGGCAGGATGCGAATCTCCGGCCCATAGAGGTGCTGAAGAAACAGCACCTGAAACTCGATCGAATGCTCGACCGCGTGGCAGTAATCTTCCATCTGAATGGCCGCCGCGGCGGTCCTCTCCAGCTCATCCACCAGCGGAACGTCCACCGCGCTTTCGCCCAGCGGCGTCACGAATGGCTTGCGGGTCAGACCAAAGCGCTCCGGCTCGCCATAATGCGAAGTCCCGAGCACCACGAACGTGCGATCCTTGTACTCCTGTGACATCATGCCGTACGCCGCGCGGTACGATTGCCAGCCGCCCTCCGGGCTGACGTGCGGCGCCGCAATCCCCAATAGCCCGTCGGACTGGGCTGTGTTCCGCGCCGTGCCCATGTAGCGGTCAAGCGTCGCGCGCAGTGGATCGGCCTCGTCGGGGTACGCCGCGCCGGCGTGTACCGCTTCGCGCTTCGGCGTGGCGGCGAAAGCGCGCTCCCGTTCATCCTTCACACGCTCGAAGATTTCGTCCTCGAGAAACGCGCTTTCACTCAGGGTGTCGATCAGGTGCTGGGCCAGTTCGGTGGTCTCCAGATCGCCGGTGATCCTTACCAGCGCCGCTTTCACGTCCACGTCGGTCTGCCGGCCGTCGAAACACTGCAGGCACGGCACCAGCGCCGGCGGGATGATGAGCGTGACGTCCGAGTATCGGAAGGGGTCGCGAATCAAGAGGCCGGGCCGCTCAGGCACCGGTGAAGGCATGAAATCCAGGCTGGACCGCAGACGCGCGAGTGGCTGGGACAACTTTCATGGTAGCGCAGCGCGTCGGGGCTTTCGGAACAGCGCGAGCAATCGCTGGCGGTCATCGGCGGAGATGGCGGAATGCGAACGAATGTCCTCCCGCGCGCCAAGCCCGCGGCGGTAGCGCTCGAAGTACTCGACGACATCACCGCCGAAGCCGAAGCTGTACATGATGTCCTCGAATTTGGCCGTGTGCGGGAGGCCCAGCGCGTGCCCGCTTTCGTGCAGGCAAGTGAGATACACGATGGCATCGCGCAGCAGTTGGTCGTGCGACGCAGCGGCCGAAATATCTTCTCCCAGTTGCGCCACGTCGGGATTCACGTAAATCTCGGCGCCGCGTTTTCCATCCACAAGGATGGGGTGCGCTTCGCCGTAAAGCCGGAATCGGCCTGAAGCCCAATAGACGCGGATGCGCGCATGGTCTTCGGCCGCGCCCGAGAACGCGAGGTCCGGCCGCGCCGTCTTTTGCCAGGCTTCGAGCGCCCACTGCGCGAGTTCAGGATCGCCCGTCGCGCACGTCGACTCCCGCGAAACTTCGGCGGAACAAGGCTGGATCCAGTAAGTGAAATCTTCGGCGGGCATCACGATCGCCGCGCCGAGCACACACAGGAGGAACCTCATGGCTTGCGCGTGGTTTCGAGTTCGATCCGTTCGGCCAGTTGGCGAAGCTGCGTTTCCAGTTGGGAGATGTGTTGCTTCAGCTCTTCGATCGCCTGGCCTTCCGGATCGGGCAGGTTGCCGTGCTCGAGCAAACCCCCGGCTTCACGGCGCGTTCGCACCACGCGGCCGGGAATGCCGACCACCGTCGCGCCATCGGGCACGGGATGCACCACCACCGATCCCGCCCCGATCTTGACGTCGTCGCCGATGCGGATGCTCCCCAGCACCTTGGCGCCCGTCCCCACCACCACGCGGTTGCCGAGCGTGGGGTGCCGCTTGCCCTTCGCGCCGCCCGTGCCGCCCAGCGTCACGCCCTGGTAGAGCAGGCAATCATCGCCAATCTCCGTAGTTTCGCCAATCACCACGCCCGCCCCATGATCGATAAAGAAGCGTCTGCCGATGGTCGCGCCCGGGTGGATTTCGATGCCCGTCAGGAATCGCGAGAACTGCGACACCACGCGCGGGATCAGCGGCAGCCGCGCGCTGTAAAGCCTGTGCGCGAACCGGTGGAAGAGGATGGCATGAAACCCGGGGTAACACAGAACGATCTCGAGAACACTCTTGGCCGCCGGGTCTTCCCGGAAGATCGTATCGATTTGCTCTCGAATGGCCCGAAACATGCCCTGTTAGATGACTCCCGGCGGCAAATGGCTGCGATAGTTTATCGTTGGCCCGGCGGACGGGGTTTGTCAAGCAAGGGCCGCCGGCAGTAGTGGGCTAATTTGCCTTTTTTCTTCAGGCTGTTGCAGCATTCAACGTGCTCCGTATCCATTCCGAAACCTTCTGGTTGTTGGCTATGGCCGCTGTCGTGATGCGCTTAACTTCCTCAGCGCTAAAACGAACCGGCACGATCCGGCCCTTGGCTTCGCCCTTTGGTAGCTTCGGACGCCCAATCTTCTTAGATTTGGTTTGCTTTGCCATGTTCCCTGAACTCCTGCACGATTGCCGCCTGTACTGCCGACTGATTACCGTGACTTGCTTGTCTGTGCTGAGTTCGCCACAGAATAAGTGTATTACAATAACTAAGTTACGTCAAGTAGTTTTTGTGTTACAATAATCTCACTACCATGGATGAGACAGCACAGGCCGCCGATGGCCAGGGTGCCCCACAGGAACCCAGTCGTGCTCCATCTGCGATAGGCCTGGACAAACCCGTAAGCGAACAGCCCGAAGCTAGACAAAAGCCATCCCAATCCGCACAACAAGACCTTGACAGTAGACTTTCTACCTTTGAGGGATGGATGATTGCTCTCACTATTCTTGGCGTCGCGGTAGCTGCTATAACTGGGATGATTTTTTGGAAGCAGTTGAGCGTAATGAGTGAGCAATTGAGAGAGATGAAATCGGGGGGCGTCGATACCCATGAACTCGCCATCGCCGCCGGTAAACAGGCTGACGCTGCAAGCAAACAGGCGGATCGGACGAAAGATCTCGCGGATCGAATGAAGGATCAAGCAGACCGCACGAAGGTCATAGCCGACCAAGCTATTGTTCAGGCTCAAGCCGCCAGCAGCGCCGCCAAAACCGCCTCCGATCAGCTCGTATTGGGTGAGCGGCCTTGGGTCAAGATAAAACATCGCATCATTAGCCCACTGACTTTCGATGTGGGCGGCAGGGTAAGTGGCAATGTCGCGATGATCACAGTAGAGGATTCGATCGAAAATGTCGGCCAGAGTGTCGCTTTGAACGTCCTGTCGTGGGAAGACGTGATTCCATTGGACCCTGATTTCACGGACAAGACTGCCAGGGCTCGTCAACAGCAGTGGTGCGAAGATAGCAGACATAGAAGGCCGGGTATGGTTACCGGCTATACGCTGTTTCCGCACGATCCAATGGTCCAACAATCCAAAATGGGGCCTACTATGGACACCGTTACTCGATCTGCTGCTAGTAATCGTGCGGATCTTAAAGGAAAAGTGGCGTTCATTCTGGTCGGTTGCGTGGTCTACCGATCTTCCTTTGAGCCACAAAACAGTTCGGCCCACGAAACATCGTTCGTCTACTATTTGGGTGTTCCCCAAGACGTTGGATTCAATCCGTATATTGTGCCGAACGGGATCGCCGATACGCTGCGCCTGATACTAATGCCCATCGGATTTTACGCTGACTAGCAACAGCAGGAAAAGTAAGACACTACCGCACTCCCGCCTTATGGCAGCCCAAACACCAGCACATTCGACCCCGCGGCAACGGCTACGTACTGTTTGCCGCCCGCCAGGTACGTCATGGGTGAAGCCTTCCAGTTCTCGTTGGTCTGAAAGTGCCACAGCAGCTTTCCGGTCTTCGCATCCGCCGCGGCGAAAGCGCCGCTATCCTCGCAGAAGAACACCACGCCGCCTGCCGTGGACAGTACACCGCCCCACGATGTCGCGTGCCCGGTTTGGGGGATTTCCCATGCGATCTTGCCCGTCGCGACGTTGATTGCGCGCAGGAATTTTTGCCCCTCCTCGCCGGGGACGTTGCGTGTGTCGCCGCCGTAATAAGACTCTCCCGCGGTCCACACAGCCGCAGCCTTGGTGTAGCCGTTGCACTTCTCGAGCGCCATCAGATAAAACAAGCCCGTGGCCGGGTTGTAGGTGTTCGAAAACCAGTTGGTCGCGCCGTCCACCGCGGGACAGGCCTTGGCGCCCTCCGGAGTGGGCACCGCGTCCGGATTCGAGATGGGACGCCCATCGCTTCCGATGCCCTTAGCCCATGTGAGCTTCTCGACGAACGGCGTGGCGCGCAGAAATTTTCCGTTAGTGCGGTCCAGCACGTAGAAATATCCATTGCGGTTGGCGTGCAGCAGGAGTTTACGGGGTCGGCCCTCATATTCCGCATCCACCACCATAGCGGTCTGTGTGGAATCCCAGTCGTGCAAATCGTGCGGCGTGTACTGGAAATGCCAGCGCAGTTTGCCGGTTTGGGGTTCGAGCGCCAGCACGGAATCCGAATACAGGTTATCGCCGACGCGTTCGTCGCCGTTGTAGTCCGGGCAGGGATTGCCGGTTGTCCAGAACAATGTGTCGGTTTCCGAATCGTACGTGCCGGTGAGCCAGCCGGTGGCGCAAGGGTGCTCGATGGCCTTGCCCTTCCAGGTTTCGGAGAGCGGTTCTCCCGGCGCCGGAACGGTCCAGAACTGCCACACGCGCTCCCCGGTGGAAGCTTTGTAAGCCCCAATGAACCCGCGCACTCCTTCGTCACCGCCGGAAGGCCCGACGATGACCAGGTCATGCACCACGAGCGGCGCCGACGTTGCGCCGTAGTTCTGATGCGAATCCGCCATCTCGACGTCCCACAGCACGCTGCCTGTGAGGCGGTGCAGGGCGAGCAGATGCGCGTTATCCGTAACGATGAAAACGCGGTCGCCCAGGATCGCGACGCCGCGATTGATTCCGCCTGCCGCATCGCCCGCTAGCCCTTTCGAGCGCGGGCGCTCGAAGCGCCAGATCTCGCGGCCGCTGCGAGCGTCGAGTGCGTGCGCCTCATTGACGGAGGTGACATACATCATGCCATCCACCACCACCGGCGTCATCTCGAGCTTACGCGTACTGGCGATCGTGAACGTCCACCGCGCCCCCAGATTCGCGACGTTCGACGCATTGATCTGGTCGAGCGGGCTGTGGCGGTTGCCGGTCAGCACACCGTGGTAAGTGGGCCAGTCGCCGGGCTTGGGATCGGCGATCTGCGAAAACGAAACAGCGCCCGGAAGCGGGGCCGGAGCGGCTGCGGCGTGGTCCGGGGCGCCTCCCGAGAGCCGGCTCAGATACGCGAGCAGGTCGGGATACTCGGGCGCGCCCGCATCTACCGCCGGCATCAGCGCATTCTTATCGCGATCTACGCCGGAAATCTGATCGCGCGTCAGCAGGTGCAGGCGCCCATCCAGACCCTGGAGCTGCAGATCAAACGTGCTCTCGTTCTTGAGCAGCCCGCGGATCGACGCGCCATCGCGCAGCCGCACCGTTGCCACCTGGAAGCCCGGAGTGATGCGCCGGCCCGGCTCCCGGAGCGCGGTCTCGATCTCCGAAAGGCTGTGGCGGCGGCCGATTTCAGACAGGTCCGGCCCAATCCACCCGCCCCTCCCGCGAACCGAATGACAGCCCCCACAGTTGCCTTTGCCGAAAAAGAACTGCTCGCCCGCGCGGGCATCGCCGGGCGCCGGTTTATCGGCCGCCGGCGAGCGCAGCGCGTGCACGTACTCCACCAGCTCTTCGAGTCTTGCATCCGGAAGATGGAACGCCGGCATGCCCGCCGCCGGAATCCCGTTGCGGATGATGTTACGCAGGTCGTCAACCGAGTGTACGCGCGATTCCGAGCGTCCCACCAGCGCCGGGCCGCGCTCTCCGCCCGTGCCGTCCGCCCCGTGACACGCCGCGCACATCGCATCGAAGCGCCTCTTGCCGGGCGGCCCGTTCTGGGCGTTGAGCCAGGCTGCCACCGAAAACATCAGGATGAAAATTCGCATGAAGGTGAGCACGTGTTTAATTGCCGAAGATCAAAGTCCCGAAGTGTTCGGGAACGTGATTGGGGTCGCGGTTGATGACGCACGTGGGCTGCCAGCACATGAAGTGGCGTTGCGGATCGGCTCCCAGCCCGTCGATGCGGTATAGGTTCGCTCTCCATTTTGTTCCAGCCTTCACCGCTTGCCCGCTCACCGACTGCAACGGCACGCGCGTCGCCGCATACCAGACGTGGTTCTTTTCGTCGATCCGCCCCAGCTTCTGGTATCCCGAATTCCATTTCGCATCGTAGCTGTTCTTATTCAGGTCGATCGCCAGATCCACCCAATCGCCCGTGGGCGCGATCTCGAACTCGCGATAGTGCTTGATGTCCGTCCAATCATCGCCCAGAAAGAATTCGACCACATCGCGATCCCAGAGCTTTAGACGGTCTTTGCTGTTATCCGCCGGGAGCCAGAGATTCAGCTCCGTGTACGGGCAGATGAACAGAAGGTAGAGATCCGAGTCCGTCCAGAACCCGCGCACTTCGGTCTTCAGCTTTGGGTAGTCGACGCTGTGCGTGCAATCTTTCTCAATCCATGCCGACGCCGCGTGCGCCCAGGCGGCGGAGTGCGGATCGGTATTCAGCTCCGGCGCCCGCGCCACGTGCGGAACGGAGAAACTAGCGGTCGGAGACGCCACTTCGCAAACCGCCTCGGCGGCAAACGTCTTCATCGCACACAATGCCAGCAGTGGAATGCACATTCTTGCCTGTAATTTCATCGAATTCTATTGGCGGGCCGCGTTTCTCAGCTCAGGCGCAATCTCGTACGCCTTCTCTAATTCCGCGCGCGACTCCGCCTCCTTTCCTTCCCGGTGGAGAGTCAATGCGAGATTATAATGCGCTTCCGCATACTGCGGCTTGAGACGCACCGCCTGAAGAAATTCCGCCTGCGCGGCGCCGGCGTCACCGGCCTGCAACAGCACCAACCCCAGGTTATTGTGGGCTTCGGCGAAATTCGGATCGCGTCGCACGATTTCGCGGAAGACGTTGGCGGCGCCGGCGGTATCGTTCTTCTGGCTAAGGACCAATCCCAATTGTATCCGCGCGTCGGTGTATTTGGGATCCAGGCTGATGGCCTCACTCAGCTCACGAACCGCTTCGTCCAGCCGGCCCAATTGCTCGAGCGCCAGGCCCAGGTTGTAATGCGCCTCCGCGAGATCGGGATCAGACATCACCGCCCGGCGAAATTCTTCGAGCGCCCGCGCGCGATCGTTCTGGCGCCAGTAAAGCAGGCCGAGACTGGACTGCGCCTGCGCGTAGTCCGGCTTCAGTTCGAGTGCCTTCTGATAGGCCGCCATCGCACGCGCGGCGTCTCCTTTGCGGCTCCAGGTGACGCCCAGATAATAGTTGCCCGTCGGCAGCTCCGGACTTTGCTCCACCGCCTTCTCAAATAGCGTCTGCGCATCGTCGAGCTTGTCCTGCTTCAATGCTTCCACGCCATCGAGGATGATTTTCTTGGTCTGCGCTAGGCGCGTGCGGAATTCGTGCAGTGCCTTCAGCTCGCCCAGTTCCTTCTGTGCAGCCCCTGTCTGGCCCTGTGTGCGCAGCGCGATGCCCAAATTGTAGCGTGCCTTCTCGAAATCAGGCTTCAGGTCGATAGCACGCCGGAACGCCGCGATCGCGCCCGCCGCGTCCCCGTCTGTCTTCAACTCCATGCCGAGATCGTATTGCAGCTCCGCATCTTTGGGATCGAGCTCAGCAGCCTTGCGGAACTCAGCCAGCGCGTGCGCATGATCGCCCTGCCTCCGCAGCGTTACGGCCAGCCGCGAATGCGCCGCCGCAAGCCCTGGATTGCGTTCGATCGCGCGGCGAAACTGGGCCGCCGCGGCATCGAGATTGCCTAGCTGTCCCTCCGCCAGCCCCAGCTCGAAGTGCATCTCAGCCGAGGGCTTCGACTGTAGCGCGCGCCGCAGCTCGCCCGCCGCCGCCGAGGGATTGTTCTGCTCCAGATAAATTCGCGCCAGCAACCGCCGCGCCCCCGCGTTGGCCGGATCGAGTTCCACCGCCGCCCGCAACTCCTTCAACGCGGCATCCAGCTCGTGCAGATCGTAGAAAGCTGCTCCCCGGCCGTAATGCGCCTCCGCCCACTTCGGCTTGAGCCGTAGCGCCGCCTCGAACTCTGCAACCGCCGCTCTCGCGTCGCCCTCGTACTTTAGAGTAAGCGCCAGGTTGTAGTGCGTATCAGCGTCGTTCGGCTCGAGCGCCAGCGCCTTCCGATAGCTTTCGATGGCTTGGTCCCACGCCTTCTGGCGCGCCAGTTCGATCGCCTGCTGGCGATAGCTCTCCGCCGTTTGGGCCAGAGAAGCTGTGGACAGAGCGAGGCCGAGGATCGGCAGGAACAGCATGCAGCAAAGGCGGAATTCTCGACCCAAGCCTACAGCCTATCAGAGGCGCAGTTCAGGACATGGGCGGGCAGGACCGGCATTTCGCCCGCCCTACCCGGCCCGCGCAGACTACCAATAAAACTTCGCGCTAACCTGTCCGATGCGTGGATCGCGCGCGTTGGTGACCACTCCGAACAAGTCGCTGCTGAAGTTGCCGTCCGGAGAAGCGAACTGCGTGTGGTTGAAGACGTTGAAGAACTCACCGCGGAACTCAATAGCCATGGACTCGGTAATCGGGATCCTCTTCGACATGCCGAAATCGGTATTCAGGATGCCAGGACCGTGAAAGAACCGGCGGTTCGCCGTGCCAAAGCTTCCGAGGGCTGCCGACGCGAACGCGCCGGGCAGAAAGTAGGTATTAGCGCCATTTGGACCAGGCTTCCGCGGGTCTTGAGTGACCACCGGTCCGACGATATCCGGTTGGTAGGACCAATAGCCATCGCCGACAAGGGATACATCCCCGCGCCCTTGGGTAATGCCGATGGGAAACCCGCTAGAGAAGCGGCTGATTCCTGTTATATTCCACCCTTGCGTAAGGCGCTTCGGCAGGCCCCGGAAGGCACGATCGAACGGGATGGCCCAGTTGTAACTGGCTACGAAGTTGTGTGTGAGGTCGGCCGATGAGAGTCCGCGGCTGAGCCGGAAATTCGAGAAATTCACCCAGTCGCCGAAGGCCGAAGCGTTGTCGATCGCCTTGGAGAACGTATACGCCGCCAGGAACGTAACATCGGCGGCCTTGCGTTCCACGGTGACCTGCAGAGAGTTGTAGTTCGAATTGGAGATGTTGGCAATGAAACTGTCACTGTTGCCGAAGCAGAGCGGGAATAGGGTCCCGTTGGGGCAGTAGTTCGGCCCTAACGCGGTTCTTGTTCCGTAGACCTTCGTGCCGTTAGGGAGTTGGAATGTGTGCTGCTCCGTGCCGGGGCCGCACGCCGGATTGGAAAGACCGGTAATTAAGTCTGTAGCTCCTTCGGCGTTGAGCTGCATGCAGAAGGCTGCGTTACCTGGGTTAGCGGCGTATTGTGCAATCAGCTTGTGGCCTTGCGTCCCCACGTACGCCAGCGTCAACACGGTGGATTTGGACAGCTCGCGCTGAATCGAGAAGTTGTAATGCTCGGCGTAAGGCATCCGATTGTGAATGTCGTAACCGGGCGAGCCGTTGATGGGTGTGTACCTGGCGTTGTAATCGAGAGTTTTATTCGCTGGGCTGCCAGGTACTGGAAACACGAACGGGAAGCGCTGCCCTTGCGATTCTCCGTTGCTGCGTGTGCGGTACGGCTCCTCAAATAGTACACCGGCGGGACTAGTCCAATACTGGCCAAATGGAGCGTCTCCGACTTCGTAAAAGAGACTCAAGTCTTCGATGGATGTGTAATAAATGCCGAACGAGGCGCGGATGCTCGTTTTGCCAGGTCCGCCGAAGATTTTCTTGAGTACGCCGTCGTTGAAATCAGGTGAATAGGCTAAGCCGACTCGCGGAGCGAAGTTGTTGTAGTGCGTGGGCGCCAGGGTGCTCGGAATACCCGGATCGCCCGGCACCACCCAGCCCTTCGGCGCCGTCGGAAACTGTGTGGACTGCAGCCCGGGAACTATGGTCTCGATCTTCCCCTGCGTGTCGTACCACGGCATGCTAACTTCCCAGCGCAACCCGAGGTTTAGAGTGAAGTTGGGCTTCACCTTCCAGGAATCCTGGCCGTAGGCGCCCCCGTAACGGGTGCGGGAATCCAGCAACTGCATGCTGCATTGGTTGAAACCGTTATCGCCAGTGACAGCACCAAGCAAGTAATCGGCGAAGTCGACGCCCGTCACCGTTCCATCGAAAGTGAACACCCCGTTGGGCCCGCAGACGTTCCGCTCGTTGACTTGCAGATAGCGGAATTCGCCTCCGAGCTTGAGCGTGTGCGAGCCTTTGACCACGGAAAACCCATCGGTCAACATCCAAGTGTTATTTGGTTGGTTGGTAGTCAACGAGGGCACGCCGATGCCGAAGTTGTTAAAGTAGACATCCGGCACAGCCTCCGGAAAACCGGGTGGCCCCGAGGGGATGATACCCAGGGTCCCGGCGCCGGTGATGAAGCCGAGGTCGGCCAGTTTCGCGAAGCTCCCTTTCGGCTTATCCGTAGTGGTGGCTGTTCGGAAAAAGCTCACGCGGGCTTCGTTCACTGCAGTTGGCCCGAGAGTCTTGGTGTTGCTCATCACGATCTGCTGGGCCCGGGTCGGAGTGAAGGAGGGGAAGCCCGGCACGCTGGCCGCCGGAAGAGAATTGAAGACGTTGGAGTCGTCGAAGTGGTAATACCACGACCAGTTGCCGGTTTTCTGGTTGATAAAGTCGACGCGCTGTGCCGCTTTGTCGTCCTGAACCCTGTTCTTTTGACTGTTGTCGGAGAAGAGACCCGCAGCCGGATCGACATTTCCAACCGGAATATAAGGTAGGATTCCGATAGACGGCTTCGACCACGCTTTCTGCGGGATCACGCCGCCCGGAAAAACGCAGTCGGTTGTGAGCGTGCAGCCGGCGAAGCTATATGGTTCGCCGTTGTTCACGGTATAACCCAAGCGTTGTGAGAGTACCTGGGCCCAATAACTGCCGTCGATCACCCCTGACAAATCGGCCGGACCGAAGTTGCCCTGGCGCTGAGCGGAGGGAATTACCTGCACGATGCCGGTTTCAGCGCCGACAACCTGGCGCGAGCCTTGATAATCGGTAAACCAGAAGAGCTTGTTCTTCCAGAATGGTCCGCCAATCGCATAGCCGAACTGGTTGCGCCGCAATTCCGACTTGTTGGCAACAAAGAAATTGCGCGCATCGAGCGTATCGTTGCGCAGGAACTCGAACGCGGTCCCGTGAATGGCGTTGGTTCCGGACTTGGTGACCGCATTCATCACGGCGCCGCTGAATTTGCCGTACTCGGCATCGAAGCTGTTGGTGATGAGCCGGAATTCTGCGATGGAGTCAAGATTCGGGATTAGCCCAGCACCCAAATTGCGGCCCTCGCTGACGTCACCGCCGTTCACCAGAAACGCATTGGAGGTCTCCCGCTGGCCGTTGACCGAGACGTTGCCCGTGCTCAGCATCCCGGATACCGGCCGATCCCCGCCGATAGTGCCGGCAGATTCAGGCGCCACACCCGCCTGCAACCCGAGCAGATCGATATAGCTGCGGCCGTTAAGCGGTAGCGCGAGCATCTTCTTTGACTCAATCACATCGCCAAGCTGCGTGCTGGCGGTTTCCACCTGGACAGCATTTGCGGTGACATTGACTTCCTGTTGCACGCTGCCAACCTCGAGCAAGATGTCAATCTTCAACTGATCGTTCACCTTTACGTCGATGTTGGTCGTGGTGTACTGCTGAAATCCTGCAGCGGTTGCCGTGACCTTATACGTTCCAGCAGGAAGCGCGAGGATGCGGTACGAACCGTCTGACGCAGACGTTGTATCCCTGGTGAGATTAGTCTCTGCGTTGGTAGCGACAATCCGGGCGCCGGCGATCACCGCCTGGGTAGGGTCCTTCACCACACCCAGAATCGAACCGGTGACATCGGCGCGAAGTATATTTGAAGTAACAAGTGTTACCAGAATCAATAAGATGCTGGAGCGTAGTTGACGACAGCGGCTTTCCATTGCTAGACCTCCCCTGACAATGTGTCTAGAATGTCATGAAATGCTAGTAGCAATCAAGTAGTTTAGCGTCTCAGCCCGCCACGTAGCCGGCCGCTTTCAGGGCCGTATAGATCTCGCGGGTCGCCGTACTGCGGTTGAGGGTATAAAAATGGATGCCGGGAGCGCCGCGCTCCAGCAGCTCGATCGACTGCGCCGTGGCGTGGGCGACACCTAGCTCCATCACCGCGCGGGGGTCGTCGCGGCGCCGGTCGAGCTCTTCAGCCAGGTCGAAGGGAATGGTCGCACCGCAACTCACCATAAAGCGCTCCACCTGCGAGGCATTCGTGATGGGCATGATGCCGGCGATAATCGGTACATCGATGCCCGCGCGCCGTGCTCGCTCGACGAACTCGAAATAGTGCTGATTATTGAAGAAAAGCTGAGTGATGACGAAATCCAGGCCTGCGTCCACTTTGCGCTTGAGATTCATGAGGTCTACAGCCGGATTGCCGCATTCGGGGTGCTTTTCGGGATAGCACGCCCCACCCAGGCACAGCGCCGAATCATGCTGGTGCCGGATAAATTGCACCAGCTCGCTGGCATACCGGAACCCGCCCTCCATGGCTTTGAACTCCGTCTGCCCCTTTGGAGGGTCGCCGCGCAGGGCCAGAACATTTTCGATCCCGGAAGCGACGATTCGCTCCAGCACACCTCCCAGGTCATCGCGCGTCGAGCCGACGCAAGTAAGGTGGGCCATGGCTTCGATGCCCGTCTCGCGCTTCACGCGGGTAACGATTTCGATGGTTCTCTCGCGCGTGGAACCTCCGGCGCCGTATGTGACTGAAACGAAACTAGGATGGAGCTCCCGCAGTTCAGCAATGGTCTGTTCGAGCTGTTTCGCCGCCTCTTCGCTTTTCGGCGGAAAGAACTCGAACGAGAAAGTGGGCCGGCCTCGCGCCAGTAGTTCCCGGATCTGCATCTCTGTCTATTGGTAACACGTTCACTCGCTCAGCTCACGAATCCAGATATTCCGGAAACGCACCGGCTGGTCGTGATCCTGCAACAACAGCGGCATTTTGGGGGGATGCGGAGCGTAAGGTGGGCGCTTCATATAATCCGTAGGCCCCGTCAGCTCGGTATTGTCCTGCACCAGAACGCCGTTTTGGAAGACGGTGATGCGGGCCGGGCGCAGGACCTTTCCATCCCCAGCGAAACGCGGGCCATGCCAAACGATGTTGTAAGTTTGCCACTCGCCCGGCGGGCGGCAGGCATTCACAAGCGGCGGAGTTTGGGCGTAGATGGCGCCTGCCTGTCCATCGGCGTAGGTCTCGTTCTGATAGGAATCGAGCACCTGCAGCTCGTACTTGCTCATCAGGTAGACGCCGCTGTTGCCGCGGCCCTGATCCTTGCCGTGAGGCGGATTGGGCTCGGCCCATTCCACGTGCAACTGGCAATCGCCGAAGGCTTGCTTGGTACGAATATCACCGCTGCCGGGCACAAGTTCAATGGCGCCATTCACGAGCTTCCACCCCGGTGGGCCGCCCTTGTTACTTTCCCACTGCGAGAGATCTTTACCGTCGAAGAGGACGATGGCGTCGGAGGGCGGCGTGCCTGCCGCACCCGGCGTCACAACAGGCGGTAGAGGGCGGCTACGATCGGAGATCTTCCAGCGGGTGAGACCATCAGCCCGCGGCGCACTCTGAGGAACCAGAAGCGCCGGGCTTATGACGATCGAGGAAACGAGCAGAAGAATTTTTCGCATTGGAATTTCCGGTCAGTTATAGGCAAACGCGCCGTCGGGGCCAGTGGTCACATGGATGGCGTCCAGGCGCTGGCGCTCCACCATGCCGCCCAGAATCCGCCGCGAAATCTCCGGCAGCAACGTGTTAGTGAGAATATTGTCCACGTTGCGGGCACCGCTCTCCACCTCCGTGCAGCGGCGCGCCACTTCTTCCACCAGCGGGTCGTCATAAGTCAGCCGTATCCTGTGATTCTCAAATAGCCGACGCTGGATTTTGGCCAGCTTGAGCAGAATGATCTTCTTCATCGTCTCGTCACGAATGGGGAAGTAAGGGATGATCACCATCCGCCCTAAAAACGCCGGCTTAAAAATCTTGTTCAACTCGGGCTTAAGCGCCTTGACGAGGCCGTCGGCGCTGGGCATGGTTTCGGGATCGGCGGTCAGTTTCATGAGCGTGTCGGTGCCGGCGTTGGAAGTGAGAATGATGATGGTGTTCTTGAAATCGATCTCGCGGCCCTCGCCATCCTCCATCATGCCCTTGTCGAAGACCTGGAAGAACAGCTCCAATACGTCGGGATGCGCCTTCTCGACTTCGTCCAGCAGCACGACCGAATACGGCCGCCTGCGCACGGCCTCGGTCAGCACGCCGCCTTCTCCATAGCCCACGTATCCGGGAGGCGAACCCTTGAGCGTCGAAACCGTGTGGGCCTCCTGAAACTCGGACATATTGATGGTGATGAGGTTGCGCTCGCCGCCATAGAGCAAGTCGGAGAGCGCGAGCGCGGTTTCCGTTTTTCCCACGCCGCTTGGTCCCACCAGCATGAAAACGCCCACGGGCTTGTTGGGATCCTCCAGGCTGGCGCGCGCGGTGCGAATGCGCTCGCTGATACCGGCGAGAGCGTGCGATTGGCCGATGACGCGCTGGCCCAATTGGTTATCGAGCGCCATCACGGTGGCGATCTCATCTTTGAGCATTTTGCCGACGGGAATGCCGGTCCAGGCGGAGATGACGTCGCCTACGATCTGGGCATCCACGCAAACGCGGATCAGCGGCGTCTCGCCCTGCACGGCTTCGAGCTCGCCGTTGAGTTTTGCGAGTTCCTGGCGCAACGGGGCCAGGTCCACGGCCGGCTGGACAGCGGCGGCCTGGCCGTCGCTCGCCGCCTGGGCCGGCGCACCCGCGGACTCGAGCTGCGAACGCACCTCGCGGATGCGCGTCACCAGGTCCCTCTCTTTTTCCCAGCGCCCGCGCAGGACCGTGAGCCGGCCCTCGGTTTCAGCGCGCTCCTGCGCAATCTGTCCGAGGCGCTCGCTGTGATCGGCGCCCAGTGCGCTTTCGCGCTCGAGCACGCGCGTCTGCACGGCCAGATCGTCGATAGTCCGCGTGGCATCTTCGATGGCCGGAGGAATGGCGTTCTGGCCCAACGCCAGCCGGGCGCACGCGGTATCCAGAACGCTCACGGCTTTATCCGGCAGCTGGCGATCGGGCAGATAGCGGTGCGACAGCTTCACGGCGGCGGCGAGGCCCTCATCGAGAATCCGGACGTTGTGATGCTGCTCGAGCATGGGCACCAGGCCGCGCAGCATGATCCGGCATTTCTCCTCGGTCGGCTCCTCGACCTTCACGACCTGGAAGCGCCGTGCGAGGGCGGCATCCTTCTCGAAATATTTCTTGTACTCAGACCACGTTGTCGCGGCGATGGTGCGCAGCTCGCCGCGCGCGAGCGCCGGCTTGAGCAGGTTGGCGGCGTCGTTCTGGCCCGCCTGGCCGCCGGCCCCGATCATGGTGTGCGCTTCGTCGATGAACAGAATGATCGGGGTGGGCGAAGCCTTCACTTCCTCGATCAGCCCCTTCAGCCGGTTCTCGAATTCACCCTTTACGCCTGCGCCGGCCTGCAGGAGCGCCAGATCGAGCGTGCGCAGCGTGACGTTTTGCAGCACCGGCGGCACATCGCCATGCGCGATGCGGAGCGCGAAGCCCTCCACTACCGCGGTCTTGCCCACGCCCGCTTCTCCGGTGAGGATGGGATTATTCTGCCGGCGGCGCGTGAGAATATCGACCACCTGGCGGATTTCAAAATCACGCCCCAGTACCGGATCGATCTTGCCGCCTTTGGCGCGTTCGCTCAGATTGACGGTGTACTGATCGAGGTTGGGAGTCTTGCCGCCGGCGGCGCGGGGCTGGCCGGAGCCTGCTGAGGCCGCGCCCGGTTCTTCGGCGGCGGCGGTGATGGAATCCTCATGCGAGCCGGCGACGATCTGGAGCAGGTCCTTCCGTAACGCGTCCGCCTGGATCTTCTGCAACTCCTTACTGACGTCACGGATGACGCGCGAGAGATCTTCGTTGGAGTACAGCGCCATCAACGTGAACGCCGACCGGATCTGTCCGGCGCCGTAGTCGACCGACCCGAGCAGCCACGCTTCGGTGAGCATGTGGATCAGCATCTGGCTCATCGCCGGGCCGCGGCCGTTGCCCCGCTTCAAGCGGTCCAGGCTGCGCGTAAGATCCGCCGCCAGGCGCGATTTGTCCACGTCGAAATGCCGCAGGATGTGCTGAAGGTCGCTATCGGTTTCATCCAGCAGCTTCATCAGGTAGTGCTCGACCTCCACCTCGTAATTGGTGCGCGACACGCACAATCCGACGGCGGCTTCGAGCGCGTCCCGGGTGGTCTGATTGACTTTTCCGAAGAAGAATTTCCAGTTCTGCAACATAATTTGTGTCCTAAGAGATCTGTAGAATGGTGTCGCCGGGATCGCGGGCGAACGGCGCGGCTTTCATCCAGGTCACCCATCCGAGTTGCGGAGCGGCGGCCCCTTCGACTCCCAACTCGCAAGAGGGAACTTCGTCCCGCCGCAAAACCAACTGCACCTCGAAATCGAATTCCGATCCGGCGAAAAAGCCCAGCAATCCGCACAGAGGTTGATAGGCCGTGCCGTTCGGCAGGAAGTCCTGATACTGGTCGAGCGTAAGGGGCCCTAGCTTTACCCGCACCCTGGACTGCTGATCCCAGATTTCATCGCCAACCACGGCGCCCACACCGAGCTGCGCCGAAATGCTGATGCCATCCTCAAAGCAGCACTGTGTTTCCCGATCCAGCTTGAACCAGCCGCCGGCAAACTGCTCGATCTCGACCAGCACCTCGAAATAGTCGGCCAGTATCTGGCGCAGAGCGGATGCCGAGCGCGGCCACTGCGCCAGCAACCCTGCGTAGTATATCAGCGAATCGTCGGCCACCGACTGGCGGTTCTGCAAGCCTTCCGTTCCCAGCCCGATCAGGTCCAGCACATGGTGCGAGAAGCGGTCGCGCTCGCCGCGCTCATAGGCCACGGTAAAGCGGTACTTCTGCCAAGCCTGGAAAAACAGCGAGATGATCCGGTGATTGAAGATATCGAGGAAATCACGCAGCGCCGTGTCTTTGGCGCGGACACGGCTAATTACCAACTCGGTGTAGTAGTGCGGCAGAACCCCAAGCGGCCCGGTAAGCCCCATGAAATTGACAGTCATGCGCGCGGGTCCGCGATCTGGAAAGGTGATGGAATGGATCTGGCTGGGAGGAAACGTAACCGATGGGTGCGCGCCGAAACGCGCCACTTCACGCGAGGGGTTGACGAATTTTCCGACCGGCTCGCGCTGGGGCATGAGGCGTTCCAGCAGACGCACGGCCTGGAAGAAGCTAAAGCAGTAGGGCTGGCGCTCGAGCTCATCCCAGATCTTGGGGCGCGCGGGTACGGCCGGCTCGGTAGGGGCGAGCGCCGTGTCGGCGGACTGCGCGGTTACGTCAGAATCTTGTGCCCCGCCCGTGGTGGCCACTGCTGCAATCCCTCCCTTCTCTGCGTAGTGGTGACAGCCAGCTGGCTAAAGCTGTTCATGGAGACGTATAAGGCTAGGAAGCGCTCGATCACACTGGCAAACAGGTAGACTCCGCCGCCTACGAATTGTTCTTCATCCAGCTCCAGTTTCACGCGCGTGCCTCGCGCGAAGCTTACACCATGTTCGGATATCACACGAGCGAAGTGCCGGCCGCTTTCCAGCCGTGTGATGCCCTCAATCTGCTTCTGAATGTGGGCGGAATCGGTGAAGTTGTAGAGCTGCAGGATGTGCTGCAACGATTCCCTGCCGTCCTCGACCAGTGACAGATAATTCAGCGACAGGTGCGAGATCAGCCGCCAGAGCGCGTTGCGCCCGGTGGGAGGGCGAATGGTGCCGCTGGGCTTCTTGAGCATGATGATGCGCTTGATGGGCGCGGCGCCCTCGAGGTCCAGATCGCCGCGCTCGTTGCCGAATGGAAGGCGCGACGGCAGGTCGCCGTTGGTGCAAGTGAGGCGCACGGTGACGGTGTCTACGTTCGGACGGACGGGCTTGCCAGACATATCGACCAGCGAAAGGGACACGTCGAGCGCCTCGGAGTTGCGCCGCGTGGAGGGACGCCGTGACGCGTGCCAGAACGTCTGCTTCTTGTCCCGCATGGTCGCGTGGCGGTGGGAATAGAAAGGCTCGAACGTGATGGTGTCGTGCGAAGCCGGCTCCACGCTCACCACCTGATCCACGGAGAAGATCTCCATGGCGTCCTGCCGCGAAACATCCGGCACAATGGGATATTCGTAAACCGTGTGGCTGAGCAGAATCGGCTCGGCGGTCTGGGCGAACAAGTTGATGATGGGGGTACAGTTGAGCCGGATGGTTTTTTCCGAAACTCCCGTCTCGAGCACCTGCTGGCGCTCTGCGCGCTCGAAACGTGAAATGAGGAAGATGATTTCGGCGCGGTCTTTGAATCCCGCGCGAGCCAGTTGCTCCAGACCCGAAAGCTCGAAGAAGAAGAACTTGTCGGGGAAAGAGAAATACTCCTGGA
>Ga0075436_100000764_pt1 | contig 21299 bp, 16 predicted proteins | sample RhiMethybrSRZTD5_FD_75303 | JGI IMG/M metagenome (GOLD analysis project Ga0075436, IMG submission 75303) | Populus rhizosphere microbial communities from Tennessee, USA - Rhizosphere MetaG P. TD hybrid SRZTD5 | ecosystem: Host-associated > Plants > Roots > Rhizosphere > Soil | place: USA...
GCCCTCCGGGTGGCCAATTCCCGCCACACCGTCGAGCGGGCGCGGCGAGCCCACCCCGACCTCGGCCCGGTCGAGGTCCTCCCGCTCTCCCTGGAAGAGCGCGCGCCGGAGGGAGCGGTGGACGCGGCGCTGCTGCAACGGCTGGGCAGAGGGTTCCTGTTGATCGTGGGGCGCATGGCTTCCGGCGAGCGCTACAAGGGGCACGACCAGGTCCTGGAGGCGCTCGCCCATCTGCCGGACGCCCGGCTGGTCGTGACGGGCGACGGCGACGACCGGCCGCGCCTGGCTGCCCGGGCGGCCGATCTCGGTCTCGCCCACCGGGTCGTCTTCACCGGCTTCGTGAGCGAGGCGACGCTCGCCGAGCTGTACCGGCGCTGTGCCGTCTTCGTGATGCCCAGCCTGGGCGAGGGCTTCGGCCTCGTCTATCTGGAAGCCATGCGGGCGGGCAAGCCCTGCGTAGCCGCCCGGGGCAGCGCCGCCGAGGAGATCCTCGCCGACGGCGAGACCGGCCTCCTGGTACGCCGGGACGAAGCGCAAGAGCTGGCCGGCGCCTTGCGCACCCTCCTCGCCAGTCCGGAGACAGCGCAGCGCATGGGCGAGGCGGGACACCGGCGCTGGCGCGCCACATTCGGCGCCGACCGCTTCCAGGCGCGCCTCATGCCGCTCCTCGACCTCTTGACTGGCACCCGTACGGGGGGATGATGGGGGCGTGTGCGGCATCAACGGCATCGTCCGGCTGGGCCCCGGCTCCCCCCTCATCGATCGCGACGAGGTGATGCGGACCCGCGAGGCCATGCGCTCTCGCGGACCGGACGACGCGGGGGCGTGGATCTCGCTGCACGCGGGCCTGGCCAGCCGCCGCCTCGCCATCCAGGACCTCACGCAGGCCGGCCGGCAGCCGTTCGCCACCCCCGACGGCCGCTTTCTCATCGTGATGAACGGTGAGATCTACAACTTCCATGCGCTGCGCCAGGAGCTCGCCGCCGAGGGGATCAGCTTCCAGTCGAAGACCGACACCGAGGTGGTGCTCCATTTCTACCTGCGGGACGGGCCTGCCATGCTGCACCGCCTGCGCGGCATGTTCGGCCTGGCGATCTGGGACGACGCGGAGCGGCGGCTGTTTCTCGCCCGCGACGCCCTGGGCGTGAAGCCGCTCTATTACTCGGTCGAGCAGGGCCTGCTCCGTTTCGCTTCGCAGGTGAAGGCGCTCGATGCCGGCGGCGCCCTGTCGCGGACGGTAGACCCGGCCGGGCTCGCCGGCTTCCTGCTCTGGGGCTCGGTCCCCGAGCCGTTCACCATCCGTCGCGCCGTCCGCGCTCTGCCGGCAGGCTCGTTCATCGTCGTCGAAGACGGCCGGGTCGGCGAGCCCATCGCCTGGTACTGCTTCGACAACGCGCCGCTGGCCGAGCCGCTCGCGCCGGTCGCGGCCGTCGAGGACTCGGTGCGCGCCCATCTCGTTTCCGACGTCCCGGCGGCGGTCTTCCTGTCGGCGGGCCTCGATTCGAGCCTGATCGCGGCGCTGGCCCGGCGCCATCTCGAGGAGCCGCCGGCGACGTTCACCCTGCGTTTCGACGTGCTCGAGGGGACGCCGCTGGACGAGGGGCCGCTGGCGGCCGAAGTGGCGCGTGTCCTCGGTGGCCGCCACCTCGAGCGCCGTATGGGGCGGGCCGACTTCACCGGCCTGTGGCCCGCGGTGGTCGCGGCCATGGACCAGCCGAGCATCGACGGATTCAATACCTGGGTGGTCAGCCAGGCCGCGCACGAGGCGGGGCTCAAGGTGGTGCTCTCGGGACTGGGAGGCGACGAGCTGTTCGGCAGCTATCCGTCGTTCCGCGACGTGCCGGCAGCGGCGCGGACGGCGTGCGCCCTCGGCCGGGTCCCCGGACTTGGCGCGGCCTGGCCGGGCCTCGCCCGCCGCTTCGCCCCGTCGCGGCCCAAGCTGCCCGGCCTGCTGCGCCTGGGGCGCACCCTTCCCGGCGCCTACTTCCTGCGCCGCGGCCTCTTCCTGCCCGAGGAGCTGCCGGGAGTGATGGGCCGGGCAGCGGCAGAGGAGGGGCTCGCGGCCCATGACCCGGTGGCGTACGCCGCGGCGGCACTGGACGGCCGCCGGAACGGCGACGCGTGGACGGCCGTTCACGTCCTGGAGACGGCGCGCTACATGCGCGACCAGCTCCTGCGCGACGCGGACTGGGCTTCGATGGCCCACTCGGTCGAGCTGCGGGTGCCGCTGGCCGACGCCGTGCTGCGCGCGCATCTCGCGGCGCACGGTTTCGAGCCGGCGCGCAGCCAGGGCAAGGCGGCGCTCGTCCGCCAAGCCGCCCCCGAGCTGCCGGAGGCCCTCTGGCGGCGGCCGAAGGCGGGCTTCTATATCCCGGTGATGGAATGGCTGCAGCCTGGCGCGGGAGCGGACCGCCTGGGCCGGCAGTCGCGGCGGCTGGCGGTGCGCATTCTCGAGGAGATGGGGATTTGAGCCCGCCCGCCCTGGAGGCCACGGCAGAGCCGCGCTCTCCCCACCTCGTCCGCCTCCGCCGCTGGGCCGGAATCTTCGCCTCCTACTTCTCGACGCAGACGGTCACCCAGCTCCTGGGCATCGCCACCGGGCTGCTGTTCATCCGCTTCATGCCGGTGCGTGAGTTCGCGCTCTATACCCTCGCCTTCTCGGTCGTCAGCTTCTTCACTTTCGTGTCCGACCTCGGCAGCTCCTCCTCCCTCCTCTACTTCTTCCGCCAGGCGGCGCGCACCGGGGAGGACTTCGCGCCTTTCGTCCCCGCCGTGCTGTCGCTCCGCCGCGGCGCCTTCCTGCTCGGCGCCTGCGGGGTCGTGCTGGCGTTCCCGCGGGCCGCCGCCGCCAAGGGCTACTCGGCCGGCGCCATCACCCTGGCCACCGCGGGCATCCTGGTCTGCGTCTGGTTCCAGATCAGCGCGTCGCTGCGCGTCCTGATGCTCCGCCTCCGCAACCGCTACGGCGACTCGTACCGCGCGGAGATGAGCGGCGCGGCGCTGCGCCTCGCGCTCGCCGGGACGATGGCGGCCTGGTCGCTTCTCTGGGCCTGGCTCGGCGTTCTCGCGACGGGTCTGGGGACGGCGCTCACGGCCCTCCTCGCCGGGAGGGGAACGGCTCCCCTGCCCGCCACGGCGGGCTCCCCGCTCGCCCCCTACCGCCGGCGGGTGCTGCGCTACATGCTGCCGACGCTGCCCAGCGCACTCTACTTCTCGGTGCAGGGACCGCTGGTGGTCTGGCTGGCGGCGACCTTCGGCAACACGCGCAACATCGCCGAGGTCGGGGCGCTCTCCCGCCTCGGCATGGTGGTGGGGGTCTTCTCCAGCCTGACGGGCGTCGTCTTCGTGCCGCGCCTCGCCCGCATCGCGGACGACCGCCACTACCTGCGGCGCTATCTTCAGTTCGGCGCCCTCCTCGCCGCCGTGGCCGGCGCGCTGTTCGTCGCCGCCTCGCTGTTCCCCCACGTGCTCCTGATGCTCCTGGGAGACAAGTACGCCGGCCTCGATCGCGAGTTGCGGCTGGTCGTGGCCGGCGCCGGCCTGACCCTGCTCGGCGGCTACGCGGTCAGCGTCAACCTCGCCCGCTCCTGGACCCGCTGGGAGACCGCCGCCGCGCTCAGCCTGATGGCGGCGCAAGCGGGCCTCGTCGCCGTCCTGCCCCTGGGGACCACCTCCGGCGTGCTGTGGTTCAACCTGCTTACGGCGGCGGTCGGCCTGGCCCTGCAACTGGCAGTGGGCCTGACCGGGTTCATCCGTCCTTCCTGGGTGGCCTGGCAATGACCGCGACGGCCTCCGATCTCCCCCGCCGGCTCAACCTCGGCTGCGGTCTGCGCAAGCGCGCCGACTGCCTGAACGTCGACCTGCGCGGCGAGCCGGACCTGGTCTGGGACCTCGACCGGCGCCCCTGGCCCCTGCCGCGCGGACACTTCGAGCACGTCTACGCTTTCGACGTGGTGGAGCATGTCGAAAGCGTGCAGGCGTTCGTCGAGGAGGCCCACGCGCTGCTCGCACCGGGGGGCATCCTGGAGATCACGACGCCGCACTTCTCGAACGCCAACTCGTACACCGACCCCACCCACCGCCACCATCTCGGCTACTTCTCGTTCGACTACTTCACCGACGCCTCGCAGTGGAGCTTCTACTCGCCGGTGCGTTTCGAGATCGCCGAGCGTGCCATCGTCTTTCCGCAGACCCTGTCCAACCGGCTGGTGGCGCGCTGGGCCAACCGCCACCCGCAGCTCTGGGAACAGCGGTTTGCCTGGATCTGGCCGGCCTGGTTCCTGATCTTCAAGCTGCGCGCCGTGGAGCGTCCTGCTCCCTGAGCCATGCTGCGCGTGTGTCACGTGAGCCCCACCTACTTCGCGCCCGAGTCGGTGCTCGGGGGCGGCGAGCGTTTCGCGGAAGAGCTCGCCCGCGCCATGGCCGCCCGCCACCGGGAGATCGCCGAGGTCAAGCTGGTGAGCTTCGGGGCCCGCGCCCGGCGCGAGCGCCCCGCTCCGCGCTACGAGCGGGTGATCCTGCGCAACTGGACGCGCCACCGCATGACGCCGTTCTCGCCGGCCCTCTTCCGCGAGATCGCCGGCGCCGACGTGGTGCACTGCCACCAGTACTTCGTCCTTCCTACGTTCCTCGCCGCCGCGGCCGGACGCCTCGCCGGCCGGCGCGTCTTCGTCACCGACCTGGGCGGCGGCGGCTGGACGCCCGGCTACCAGATCGACGCCTCGCGCTGGATCACCGCCCACCTGCCGGTCTCCCGCTACGCGGCGCGCGCGCTGCCGGGGCGCAACCGGCGATGCCACGTCATCTACGGCGGGGTCGACCCGGCGCGGTATCCCCTGCGGACGGAGCTCGCCCACGACGGCAGTGTCATCTTCCTCGGCCGCCTCCTGCCCCACAAGGGGATCCATTTCCTCATCGAGGGGCTGCCGCCGGGGGTGCCGCTCCACGTCGTCGGCCGCGAGGGGGACCCCGTGTATGTCGAACGGCTCGCGGCGCTCGCGGCCGGCAAGGAGGTGCGCTTCCACCGCGACCTCGACGACGCGGCGGTCGGCGAGCTCCTCGGCCGCGCCATGGCGCTCGTCCACCCGACGCCGGTCGACGCCGGCGGATCGGCGGGAGCGCACGAGCTGTTCGGCCTGGCCCTCGTCGAGGCGATGGCGCGCGGCTGTCCGGTGATCGCCGCGGACGCCGCCTCGCTGCCCGAGATCGTGATCCCGGAGGAAAACGGGCTGCTGGTGCCGCCCAACCAACCACAAGCGATCGGCAAGGCGATCGAGCGCCTGCGCGGCGACTCCGCGCTGTGGCAGCGGCTGGCGGCCGGAGCGCGGCGGCGCGTCGAGTCCGATTTCACCTGGGAGCGGGTGGTCGACCGCTGCCTGGAGGCCTACGGAGCATGATCGCGCCAGCCGCCGTTCGACTGGTGCAGGTCGTCCCTCGCCTGGCGCCTCCGGCCGAGGGGGTGGGGAGCTACGCCGAGGCGCTCGCCAGCGCCCTCGCCCGGCTCGCCGTCGAGACCTGTTTCGTGGTCGGCGATCCGGCATGGCCGGGCGGCGAAGGGGGCGGGGGCTCCGCGGCGGTCCGGGTCGAAGCGCGGACCGCCGCGGCCCTCGCCGCGGCCCTGGACCAGGCCGGGGAGGGCGCGCCGGTGCTCCTCCACTACGCCGGCTATGGGTATCAGTCCCGCGGCTGCCCTCACTGGCTGGTCGCGGGGCTGGCGCGCCGCAGGCTGATCACCCTCTTCCACGAGGTCTATGCCAGTGGACCGCCGTGGCGCAGCTCGTTCTGGACGCTGCCGATCCAGCGCCGCCTGGCCGCCACGCTGGTGCGCCGAAGCGACACCCTGATCACCACCCTCACGCTCTACGCCCATCTGCTCCGTCCCTGGGCGGCCGGCCGGGAGATCGCGATCCAACCGGTCTTCTCGACGGTCGGCGAGCCGGCATCATCTGCGGTCCGGCCGCTCGCCGCGCGGCGGCGGCGGCTGGTGGTCTTCGGCGGCGGCGGAGTCCGTTCGCGCGCCTGGACAGAGGCGCGGCCAGCCCTCGCCCGCGCCTGCGCCGACCTGGGGATCGAAGAGATCGCCGACGTCGGCGCGGCGGTCGCAGGTCCGGCCGGCGTTCCGGCGGAGGTCGGCGGGGTGCCGGTGCGCCGCCTCGGCGTCCTCGCCGCGGCGGCGGTGAGCGATCTCCTCCTCGATTCGCTCGCCGGCTTCGCCGTCTATCCGCCGGCGTTCCTCCCCAAGTCGACGATCTTCGCCGCCTACTGTGCCCACGGCGTGCTGCCGGTCTGCGTCCATTGGCGGGCGGCCGTCGACCTGCGGACGGCGGCGGACGGCCTCACGGCGGGGCGGCAATATTGGCAAGCCAGCTCGGCCGGCGCGCCCGCGCACCCGCAGGAGATCGCCGATGCGGCGCGGCTCTGGTATGCGGGCCACTCGCTGGCGCGGCAGGCCGCCGCCTGGCGGGAGCGGTTGGGATGAAGATCCTCCTCTACACTCCTGCCTTCCTGCCGCAGATCGGCGGCCTGGAGATCAACATCGCCAATCAGGCGGAGCACCTGACGCGGGCCGGCTGCGAGGTGGTGGTGGCGACCACGACCGCCGGCCCCGACGATCCCGCGCTGCCGTTCCGCGTCGTGCGGCGGCCGGGGCCGGCCCAACTCCTGCGCTGGGTCCGCTGGTGCGATATCTTCTTCCAGGCCAACGTCAGCCTGCGCGGGCTCTGGCCCCTTCTTTTGGTGCGGCGGCCCTGGGTCGTGTCCCACCATAGCTGGTACTGCCGCAGCGACGGGCGCGTCGCCTGGCAGGACCGCCTGAAGCGCCGGCTGCTGCGCCACGCGGCGGCATCGATCGCGGTGAGCCACGCGCTGGCCGCGCATCTCGAGACGCCCACCCTCGTGATCGCCAACCCGTATCGCGACGGCCTCTTCCGCATCCTCCCTCCGCCCGCAGGGAGCGCTCGGGACGGCGGCCTCGTCTTCGTCGGCCGACTGGTCTCGGACAAGGGGATGGACGTGCTGCTCGACGCCCTCGCCCGGCTCGCCGGCGAAGGGCTGACGCCGCGGCTCACCGTCATCGGCGATGGCCCTGAGGCGGCGCCGCTGCGCGAGCAGGCGCGCCGGCTGGGCCTCGCCGACCGGGTGGATTTCCTCGGCACGCGGACCGGCGAGGAGCTGGTCGCGTGCTTGAACCGCCATCGCATCCTGACCGTTCCGTCGCGCTACGCCGAGCCGTTCGGCATCGTGGCGCTCGAGGGGATCGCTTGCGGCTGCGTCGTCGTGGGCTCGGAGCGGGGCGGCCTCAAGGACGCGATCGGCCGCTGTGGGCGCACTTTCCGCAACGGCGACGCCGCCGACCTCGCGCGTGTGCTCGGCGACCTCTTGCGGCATCCGGAGGCCGACGCCGAGATCCTGCGGCACGCCGAAGAGCACCTCGCGAGGCACCGGAGCGAGCGGATCACCGCCGCCTACCTGGAAGTGCTCGCGGGCGTGCTGGAGGCGGGCGGACCTGCTGGCCGAGGAGGCGGGTGATGCATCCGGCGCTCGATGCCGCTCTCACCCGCCTCCCCGGAGTCTACGCGCGGCTCGCCGCGCTGCGCGGGCAGCCCAACCGCGAGAAGATCGCCTTCCTCGCCCTGGTCCTCCCCGGCGACGTCATGCTCGACGTCGGCGCCAACGAAGGCGGCTACACGGTCCTCTTCTCCCACCTCGCGGGGGCGCGGGGGCGGGTGCACGCCTTCGAGCCGGTGCCGCCGACGTTCGCCCGTCTCGAATCGCGGGTGGCGCGCCTCCGGCGCCACGACAACGTGGTGCTCAACCGCTGCGCGGTGGCGGAGACGGCGGGCGAGGTCTCCCTGCTGGTGCCCGGCGCGGACCTCGGGCAAGCGTCGCTCAAGCCTCATGCCGCCGGCTCGTGGCGGGACGCGGCGGCGATCGCCTCCTGGGCCAGCCGTGCGATCACTCTCGACGACTACACGGCGGAGCTGCCGGCCCTCGACTTCATCAAGTGCGATGTGGAGGGTGCGGAGCTCCCGGTCCTGAGGGGTGCCGGAGCCACCCTGCGCCGTTTCGCCCCCCTCCTCTTCCTGGAGGTCTGCGCCGACTGGACCGCCGGGTTCGGCTACGCGCCGCGCGAGATCGTTCCTTTCCTCGCGCCGTTCGGCTACCGCAGCTTTTTCCTGATCGCGGCGGCGCCGCGGCCGCTCGCCGATCCCGAACGCGAGCTCGCGGCGCTGCGGGGCTCGGCGAACCTGCTGTGCGCCGTCCCGGAGCGCCACGCCGGGCGCCTGAACCGGCTGCGCCGTTGGCTTCCGGGGGAGCAGAAGGGACGCTCAGGAGCATGAGCCCGCCGGCCGATCCGCGCTCGATCTTCGTGCTGCGCAACAACGACATCGGCGACCTGCTCGCCGTGACGCCGCTGTTCGACGCGCTGCGCCGGCGCTTCCCCGCGTCCCACATCGCCGCTGGCGTCGGCAGGTGGAATCTCCCCTGCCTGGAAAGGAATCCGCACCTTTCCGAGGTCCTGCTTGCCGAGGCCCCCTGGTTCAACAAGCAAGTGCCGCGGCAGACCCCGCTCCACGCCCTCGCCTGGATCACCCGCTCGGAGCAGGCACGGGAGATCGCCCGCCGCGGTTTCGACGTCGGGATCGACGTGCTGGGGAGCCGCTGGGGGACTCTCCTGCTGCTCCGGGCGCGCATTCCCTACCGGTTGGGGGTGCGCGGCTACGCCGGCGGCCACACGGGGGTCCAGGGGCGAGTCGACTTCGATCCCTGGGAGCACGTCGGCCGGAGCGCCCTGCGCTTCGCCGAGCTGCTCGGCGCGATCGACCTCCCCCCCTGCCGGCCGCAGATCTTCCTCGCTGCCGCCGAGCGGCGCCTGGGTGAGACCTGCTGGCGTGAGCTCGATGCCGCGGATGCCGGGCAAGCTGGGCCGCGAGTGATCGTCGGACCCAGCGGCGGCGTGGCCGCTCGCTGCTGGCCGCTCGAAAGCTTCGCCGCTCTGGCCGGCCTCCTCGCCGAGCGGTCGGCGGTGATCGCCGTCGCCGGCGGGCCTCGCGACCGCACCGCCGGCGACCGCGTCGCCGCCGCCGCGCCGCGGGCGCGCAATCTCGCCGGCCATCTGAGCCTGCGCGAGACCTTCGCCCTGGTGGCGGCGGCCGACCTGGTCATCTGCAACTCGAGCATGCTGATGCACGCCGCCGCCGCCTTCGGCCGGCCGACGCTGGTGCTCCTGGGCCCGTCGTTCCCCTCGGCGCGCCAGCACGACGCGCAATGGGGCTATCCCGGCACCTGCCGCAGCCTGGGAAGAGAGCCCGGGGAGAGGGATGCCGTCGCCACGCCGAAGGAGGCGCTCGCCGCTCTGCGCGAGGACGCCATTCTGGCGGCGGCGCTCGCCGGCCGGCACGGAGCAGGGGGCTGAGAGATGAACGTTCGATACATCGTGGTCCTCATTGGCGGCTTGGCCACCATGTGGGCGTTCCGCCGGTGGCGTGCCGCCGTGCAGCTTGCCCTCGTCCTCCTCATTTTCGAAGGAGCGATCCGCAAATGGGTCGCCCTGGGGGCGCAAGAGCTCGTCTATTTCGCCAAGGATTTCCTCCTGCTCGCCGCCTACGCCGGTTTCCTCGCCGACCGGCGGCACCTCCGCGGGCTGGCGATTCCGCGCATGCCGGTGCTCTATTTCACCCTCGCCATCGCCGCCGTGTATGGGCTGCTCGAGATCCTCAATCCGCAACTGCCCAACCTCGCCGTCGGCCTGCTGGGGTTCAAGGCCTATTTCTGGTACGTGCCGCTGCTCTTCGTGCTGCCCGGCGTGTTCACCTCCGACCGCACGCTCTCCCGCTTCATCGTGATCTACGTCCTCCTCTCGATCCCGGTGGGCCTGCTCGCCATAACACAGTTCTTCAGCTCGCCGACGAGCGCCCTCAATACCTACGCCCGCGCCACGGACGACCTCAGCTACGCGGTGACCTTCGGCAGCTCCGAGTTCGTGCGCGTCACCGGCACCTTTTCGTTCATCAACGGCTATGCCGGCTACCTCGTGGCCACGGTCATGCTCGCCCTCGCCGTGCTGGCGACCACCCACTGGCGCCTCAAAGGGAACCTGTTGATCTATCTCGCCCTCGGCATGTCCTTGCTGGGGATGTTGATGACCGGCTCGCGCGGCCCCGTCCTCATCGTGGCGTTCATGTTCCCGCTCTACTGGTGGCTCGCGGTCGTGCGGGAGAAGCAGGGCGGAAAGACCTCCGTGCGCCTGATCGTGGGGCTCCTCCTGCTCGCCACCTTCGTCGGCCTGATCGGGCAGGACGCCTTTGAAGCCTTCCGCGGCCGGGCCTCCGCCTCCGCTGAGGACGTCGGCCTGCGGATCGCATTGCCGTTCACCGATCCCTTCCGGGTGCTGCCGGAAGCCGGGCCGCTCGGCTACGGCATCGGCGCGACCCATCAGGCGGCAACGGCGGTGACCAAGGGGATCCCCCCCTTCAGTTGGCTGAACGGTCATTTCATCGAGGTCGAGACAGGGCGGGTGATGCTGGAGCTCGGCCCTCTGGGCTTCTTCCTCGTCTATTTCAGCCGGGTGTTGATGGCCCTGATCGCGCTCCGGCAAGCGTTCCGGTTGCGGACTCTCTTCCATCGCTCCATCGCCGTGGCCGGCTTCCTGCTCTTTCTCTCCACCCTCCCCACCGGCATCGTCTTCGACGTGACCACGAGCCTCCTGTACTGGTTTTTCGGCGGTCTCGTGTTCACCGCGATCCAGCTCGACCGGCCGCAAGCACGGGTTGCGCAACCCGTGACGGCGGCCCACCCGGGACTGCGAACGGGGCGACTGGCCCAGGCGAGGCCATGACCGGAAGCCGGCAGCCCGCAATCCTGGTGACGCACCCCGGGCGGCAGCACTCGCACCAGGCCGCCCTGGCCTTGGAAAAGGCGGGGATGCTCGCCGGCTACTGGGCGGGCGTCCCAGCCGTGACAGCGCAGGTGGAACGCGTCCCCGCGCTCCTCCGCCGGCGCATCGCACGCTACGATCCGGTGGCGATCGACCCCGGACGGGTGCGCTGGTGGCCGGCGACGCCCGCGCTGCGCAGGCTGGGCGAGGCGCTGCTCCCTTCCCGTTGGGCGGCGTGGGTCGACTTCGCGGCCTGCCGTCTGTTCGACCGCCGGGCTGCCGCAGCGCTCCGGGAGGCAGAGGCCGCCGCCGTGATCGCCTGCGAGATCTCGGCTCTCGACACCTTTCGCGAGGCCCGGAAGCTTGGAATGCTGACGATCCTCGACGCGCCGTCGATCCACCACGCGGCGCAGGACCGCCTCCACGGCACCACCGATCCGCCGGCCCTCCACCGCCGGATCACCGGAATCAAGGACGCGGAGATTGCCCTCGCCGATCACATCCTCACCGTCTCCGAGCTGGCGAGGCAGACCTACGTGGACGCCGGAGTCCCGGCGGGAGACGTGCACGCCGTGGCGCTGGGGGCGGACATCGGGCTCTTCACGCCACGCTCCCGGGAACCGGCGTCCGCCGCTTTCACCTTCTTGTTCGCCGGCGCCTCGATCCACCGCAAGGGCTTCGACCTGCTCCTCGACGCCTTCGCCCGGGTGGCACAGGAAGCACCCGATGCACGGCTGCGCATCGTGGGCCCGCGCGGGGATGAGGCACACCTTCTGGACAGGCATCCGGGGGCGCCGATCACGGCGCTGCCGCCGATGGACCAGGCCGGACTGGCCGCCGAGCTGCGGCGCTCCGACTGCCTGGTCCTGCCGTCGCGCAACGACTCCTATGCCATGGTGGTGCCCGAAGCGCTGGCCGCGGGCGTCCCCGTGCTGGTGTCCGAGATGGTGGGAGCCAAGGACCTGGTTGCGCCGGGAGAGACCGGCTGGATCGTACCGGTGGGCGACGCCGGCGCCCTGGCCGAGCGGATGCTCTGGTGCGCCCGCCACCCCGCCGAAGTGCGGGCGATGGGGCCGGCCTGCCGCCGCGCCGCCGAGACGGCGACATGGCCGGAATACCACGACAGACTGGCGGAGCTGATGCGGAGTCTGCTGGAGAGAAGGGGAGCTGGACGTTGAGGATTCTCCACGTCGTGCCGACCTACGCTCCGGCATGGAAGCACGGCGGACCGATCCGTGCGGTGCATGGGCTGTGCAAGGCGCTGGCAGCCCGGGGGCACACGGTGAGCGTGTTCACAACGGACGTGGATACCGGCGGCGCGGTGCCGGCCACCGGAGAGGCCGTGATGATGGACGGCGTCGCGGTCCACTACTTTCCGGTGCGGATACGGAGGCTCTACGACTCGCCGGCTATGGCTCGGGCGCTGGCCGCTCGGGTAGGCGGATTCGACATCGCCCACCTCCATTCGGTCTTCCTCCGCCCCACGGCCATGGCGGCTCGCGCGGCCGAGCGGGCGGGCGTGCCGTACCTCGTCGCGCCGCGGGGGATGCTCGTCCCCGACCTGCTGCGACGCCGGGGGCGCTGGCGCAAGGAGCTGTGGCTCCGGCTCGTGGAGCGGCGCACCCTGGAGCGTGCTGCCGGGCTCCACGCCACCAGCGTTCTGGAGGCTGAAGAGGCGGCACGCCTCGGACTGCCGCTGCCGCCGGTCTTCGTCGTGCCCAACGGGATCGAGCCGGAGCCGTATCTGCCCGCGGCCCCGGTCTCCGCGGCCGTTCGCCGCCTCCTGGAAAGCGCCCCCTTTTTCCTCTTCCTCGGCCGGTTGAGCTGGAAGAAAGGGCTCGACCGGCTGATCCCGGCCCTGGCCCACACACCGGGCGCAACTCTGGCCGTCGCCGGGAACGACGAGGAAGGATACCGGCCGAAGCTAGAGCGGCTGGCCGCCGAGTCTGAGCTGACGGAACGGGTGGTCTTCCTGGGTCCGGTGGACGGCGACGACAAGGCGGCGCTCCTGCACGGGGCAACCGCCCTCGTCCTCCCCTCCTACTCGGAGAACTTCGGCAACGCAGTCCTGGAGTCGATGGCGGCCGGACGCCCGGTGGTGGTCACCCCCGAGGTCGGCTTGGCCGAGGTGGTCCGCGACTGCTGCACCGGTCTCGTGGTGGACGGCGATCCGCAGACCCTCGGAGCGGCGTTGCGGAATCTGCTCGCCGATTCAGCCGCCGCGGGCGCCATGGGAGCGCGGGGCGCGGCGGTCGTAGCGCAACGCTTCGGGTGGGCGGCGGTGGCGACGGAGATGGAGACGGTGTACCGGAAGGCCCTCACCCCCGGCCTCCGCATCGCCTTCGTGGTCGAACGCCCCACCCAGTTCGAGGTGCCCTTCTATCGTCACGCGGCCGCCGATCCGCAGAACCGGTTGCGGGTGATCTACACTGATCCGCACTGCGCGGACGGGGTCCTCGACTCCGAGCTGGGACGGACGGTCTCCTGGGGATTCCCGCTGTTCGGCGGCTACGAGCATGCGATCTGCCCGGTCCGCGGCCGGACCCGCTGGCTCTCCCGCGAGCTGCGGCGGGAGCCCCTGGATCTCGTGATCATCAACGGCTACACACAGCGCGCCTATCTGTTGGCGGTCCTGGCGGCGCGGCGGGCGGGAATCGCGACCGGCCTGCGCCTCGACTCGGTTCTCTGGGACGGGGCGCCGCCCCGCGCCCTCGCCAAGCGATTGCTGTTCATCGCTTTTCTGACGAGGATGTTCGATCTCTTTTTTGGCGTCGGCACGTTGACGCGCGAATATCTGGCGTGCTTCGGCGTGCCGGCGGAGCGCACGGCCCTCTTCCCCTATGCCGTGGACGTGGAGGCCTTTCGCGCGGGCTCGGCCTTCCCCCCCGAGGAGCGCGGCGCGCTGCGGGACCGGCTCGGCCTGCCAAGGGACGCCCGCGTCGTCCTCGCGGTCACCAAGCTGAGCTCCCGCGAAGCTCCCTGGGACCTCCTGCGCGCCTGGTCCCGCTGTGAGGACCAGGACCGCTGGCTCCTCATCGCCGGCGACGGCGCTTTGCGGAACGACCTGGAGGCCTTTGCCCGGGAAAAGGGTCTCCTCCGGGTGCGCTTCCTCGGCTACGTTCCCTACCCGGACCTCCCGGCCCTCTACGCGGCGTCCGATCTCTTCGTCCATCCGGTCCAGGAGGAGCGCTGGGGAGTTTCGGTGGCGGAAGCCCTGGCATGCGGCCTACCCGTGATCACCTCGTCCCGTGTGGGTGCTGCCCGCGATCTGCTCGCCGCCGGGCGCAACGGTTTTACCTATCCCGTTGGGGACGACGGCGCGTTGGCGCAGCGGATCGAGGAGGCTCTGCGCCTCGACCCCGAGGTGGTCCAGAAGGAGAACCGCACAATTCTCTCCCATTGGGACTACGCTGCGGCCTGGCGCGGCCTCCTCCTGGCCGCTTCCCGCCTCCAGGGAGCGAGATCTTGAACGAATCGCGCATCCCGCTCACCGTGCTCGTCACCACCCGCAACGAGGAGGCGAACATCGAGCGCTCGCTGGCCAGCGTGCACGGCTTCGCGGACCAGGTCCTGGTGATCGATTCCGAGAGCGAGGACCGCACGGTGGAGATCGCCCGCCGCTGCGCCGACCAGGTCGTCAACCTGCCCTACGAGCACGGCCGCATCATCCCGTGGATCTTCCAGTGGGGACTGGACAACCTGCCGATCCGCAACGAATGGGTGCTCATCCTGGAAGCCGACCAGGCCCTCACGCCCGCGCTGCGGACCGAGCTCGCCGCCCTCTTCGCGCGGCCCGAGATCCGGGAGGACGGCTTTTACATCCGGCGCCGCCAGATCTTTCGCGGCAAGCCGCTGCGCTTCGGCGGCTACGGCGGCAAGGTCCTCCTCAAGCTGTTCCGCCGCGGACGCGGCACTCTCGATCCGGTCGAGCAGGACACCCGGGTCTACGTGCGCGGCGCGGTCGGCCGCCTGCGCGCTCCCCTGGAGGAGAACAACCGCAAGGAGGACGCCATCCTCTTCTATCTCCAGAAACACCTGCGGTATGCTGAGGCATTCGCCCGGGAAGAGCTGGAGCGCCGGCGCCGCCACCTGCCGTGGAAGCTGAAACCGCGTCTCTTCGGCACCCCCGACGAGAGGGTGCTGTGGCTGAAGACACGCTATTACCGCATGCCGCTGTATGCGCGTCCTGTCCTCTACTTCCTGTATCGGTACTTCTTGCTGCTCGGGTTCCTGGACGGCAAGGCCGGCTTTCTCTTCCACTTCCTCCAGGCGTTCTGGTTCCGCCTGGTGGTGGACGTGCGCCTGGAAGAGCTGCTGAAGGAGCCTGAGGATTGAAGGTGCTGGGCCTCTCCGCGTTCCACGCCGACGCCTCGGCCGCGGCGGTGGTGGACGGCCGCTTCGTGGCCGGCGTCGAGGAGGAGCGCTTCCGCCGGATCAAACACTGGGCGGGTTTTCCGGAGCAGGCCCTCCGCTTCTGCCTCGCCGAGGCCGGCGGAGACCTTGGGGAGGTCCAGGCCCTCGCGGTGTCCCGCCAGCCGCGGGCCTACCTGCTGCGCAAGGCGCTCCTCGCGCTCAGTCACCCGCGCAGCCTGCGCCGCGCCGCCGGCCGCGCCCGCAACCTGGCGCAGATCGCGTCTCTGGAGGAGCGCATCGCCGCGTCGCTCGGATCGGCGCCGCCGCGGGTCTATCCGGTCGAGCATCACGTCGCCCACCTGGCCTCTGCCTTCTTCGTTTCGCCGTTCGAAGAGGCCATGTGCCTGTCGGTGGACGGATTCGGCGACTTCGTCTCGACGATGCAGGCGGTGGGACGCGAAAGCTCGATCGAAGTGCTCGACCGCGTCTGCTTCCCTCATTCGCTGGGCCAGCTCTACACGGCGGTGACCCAGTACCTGGGGTTCCCCGGCTTCGGCGACGAGTACAAGGTGATGGGCCTCGCCGCGTACGGCGAGCCGGCATACGCCGCGCAGCTCCGCAGCGTCGTGCCGGCGCTCCCCGACGGCACGTTCCGGCTCGACCTGCGCTACTTCCGCCATCTCTCGGAAGGGGTGGACATGACCTGGGACGACGGCGCGCCGTCGCTTGGCCCTCTGTTCACTCCGGCCCTGGAAGGACTGCTGGGGCCGGCCCGACATTCCGACCAGGAACTGGAACAGCGCCACAAGGACGTCGCCGCATCGCTCCAACAGGTCTACGAGGAACGGTTCTTCGCCCTGGTCCGCGCGCTCCAAAAGCGCACCGGCCTCAGGAAGCTCGCCCTGGCCGGCGGCTGTGCCATGAACTCGCTCGCCAACGGCAAGCTGTTCGACCGCACCGACGTCCAGGACGTGTTCATCCAGGCCGCGGCCGGCGACGCCGGCACCTCGCTGGGGGCCGCCCTCTGGGTGCATCACGCGGTGCTCGGCGCGCCGCGGAACGGGTTCGTCATGGAGCACTGCTCCTGGGGGCCGGCCTACGGCGAGGACGAGGTCCGGCGCGCCCTGGCCGCGGGCATCCCCGGTTCGGGCGGGCGGGACGGCGTCTGGAGCACGGATCATGAAATGAGGATTGAAACGATTCACGACGAAAATCGCCTGGCCGACGTGACCGCGGCCGCGATCGCCGCCGGCGAGGTCGTGGGCTGGTACCAGGGACGCTCGGAGTGGGGACCGCGGGCGCTCGGCAACCGTTCGATCGTCGCCGACCCGCGCCGCCGTGACATGAAAGAGCTGCTCAACCGCAAGATCAAGCGCCGGGAATCGTTCCGCCCTTTTGCACCGTCCGTTCTCGCGGAGCGCACCGGCGATTGGTTCACGATCGACGTCCCCGATCCGTTCATGATCAAGGTCTATCCGATCCGGCCCGAGAAGCGTCCCGAAGTTCCTGCGGTGACCCACGCTGACGGCACCGGCCGCCTGCAGACCGTCTCCGCGAGCGCCAACCCGCGGTACTGGAAGCTGATCCGGGCTTTCGAAGAGAGGACGGGCGTGCCGGTAGTCCTCAACACCTCGTTCAACGAGAACGAGCCGATCGTCAACACTCCGGCCGAGGCCCTGGACTGCTTCCTGCGCACGCGCATGGACCGGCTGGTGCTCGGCGACGTGATGCTCACGCGAGGCGGGAGCTGAGGGCGGATGCGGGTCCTCCTCGTCAGCCATCCTCCTCTTGCGGCGGAGATCGGCGCCGGGCAGACCGCTCTGCAACTCGCGGCGGCGCTGCGCGAGCGCGGACACGACGCGCTTGCCTGGTCGCCGGAGCCCCTGCCCGCGGACACGAAGGCGTGGAACCTGTGGCGCCGGCAGACCGCGGCGATCGAGCGCTTCGCGGCCCACAATGGCCCCTTCGACGTGATCGAGACGCCCGCCATCTCCGCCAGCCGGAACGTGGCGCGCTGCGGCCGGCTGGTGGTGCGTAGCGTGCAACCGGAGCTGCGTTATCTTTTCGTGGAAATCCGCGGCGACCTGGCGCGCCGCCCCTCCCCCCGAGCGGTGGCCAACGCGCTCCTCGGCGTGCCGCGCGCCGCCGCGATCCTGGGAGGCTGGCGGCGGGCGCGCTTCATCCTCTGCCTGGGCCAGCACGAGCTCGCCTGGATGCGCCGCCGGTTTCCCCGCTGGTCGCACAAGCTGGGGGTCTACACGAGCGCACCGACCCCTGGAGAGCGCACCGTCCTCCTCACTGTCCGGAGGAACCGGAGCGGCCGGCAGCTCCCGCCGGCCGGCGCGGGTCTCCGCTTCCTCTGGATGGGCCGCTGGACAGCTCAGAAGGGGGTCCGCCGCCTCGTCCGCTTTCTGCGCAAGCGCCTTGGCGCTTCCCCCCAGGACTCCTTCACCCTGGCGGGCACCGGGCCGTTCGCCGAACGCTTCCTGCCCGCGGAGTGGCTGCGCAGTGGGCGGGTCCGCCTCGTGCCCTCTTTCTCGCGCGCCGAGCTGCCGGCGCTCCTCGCTGCGCACGACGCCGGCCTGTTCACCAGCGACGCGGAAGGCTGGGGGCTGGGCCTTCACGAGATGCTCGAGTCGGGGATGACGGTCTTCGCCACCGAGGCTGGAGCGGTCGCCGATCTGCGCCCTTTCTTCCCCACCTCGCTCCGCCCGTTCCCGCCTCCCCGCGATCCGGTGCTCTCCCCTCCGGAGGACCTGGAAGCGAACGGCTATTTCGCGGCGATCTCCTGGCCCGCGATCGCCAGCGCGTATGAACGCCAGGTGCTCACGCCATGATCCGCTGGGCTGACAGGCCGGCGCCGTGGATCGCCGTGGCGTTCGTGCTCCTGCGGCCAGCCGGGAAGGCCGGTTGATGCAACGCCGGTCGCTTCCTCTGCTGGTCCTCGCGATCGCCGCCTGCGCCGCCTACCTCGCGGCGAGCTTCGTGTCCTACCGCGTCGATACGGACATTGGATTCCAGCTCCGCTCCGTGCAGCAGTGGGCGCGCGGCGAGTCGCCGTCGCCCGCCACGCTCCGCGTCCCGGACCCGGCCGACCTGAGCCGGGATAGGCTGGTGTGGAGCAACTGGTGGCCTCCCGGCCTTCCCTTCCTCCACGCGCCGTTCGCCGCCCTCGGCATCCCGCTGGGAGCTGCGGTGCGCCTGACCAGCCTCCTCCTCTTCCTCGCCGGCTCGGCGGGGTGGTTGCGGCTCTCCGCGCGGGTGGAGCTGCCGCGGTGGGTCGCCGTGCTCTACGCCTTTTCGCTGGTCGCCTACGGCCTCAGCCTGGGAGGTGCGGCCACGCTGCGCACCGGCGATCAGATCGCTTACGCGGCGGGGCCCTGGGTCGCCCTGCTCGCCTTGCGCCGCGGCGAGGCGGCGGCTTCGGCCGGCGGTCTGTTCCTCTGCGGGCTCGCGCTCGGCGCCACGTACTGGCTGCGCTACTCGCTGTTCGTCGCCGCGCTTCCCCTGCTCCTCTTCGTGGCGGTGCGCACGTTCAGCCGCACCGCTGATCGCCCGCGGCCCGTCCGTCTGGGCCGGGTCGCCCTGCTGGGGCTCGGCTTCGCGCTGCCGGTGGCAGCTCTCCTCCTCCTCAACGTCCTGCTCTCGGACAATCTCACCGAAAGCCTCACCGGAACGCGTTTGGAATTGAGCTTCCGGAACGACCCCACGTCCCGTCCGCTCGCCCTCGGCGTCTCGTTCCTCGGCGCTCCCGGGCTCAGTCTGTTCCAGAGCGACCTGTGGATCACCCACTTGACCTATTTCAGCGACCGGTTCCTGCCCTTCCTGCGCGGCCTCGGCAGCGGCGACCGGATCGTGCTCAAGGCCCTCCTCGGCATCCCGGGCACCATCGTGCTCGTCTGGGGGCTCCTCCGGTACAGGAAGCGTCGGCCGGGAGCGCTCGCCGCGATGACTCTCCTGGTCACCGCGGGTTTCTTCCTGGCGCTCACCGCCATTTCGCTGGGAGTGGGATACAACTACCTCGGCCACGAGGCGGCGCGGCTCGCCGCTTCTTTCATGCCGATGGCGCTCCCCCTCGTCCTCGCCGCCTGGCTCACCCCTGGGGAACAGGCTCCGCTCCGGCGTGATCGGGCGTTGGCCGCGGTCGTCCTGATGCTCGCGGCGGCACAGATCCTCTTTACAGTCGCGTTTTTTTTCAAGAACGATCTCCACGACCGGCACGGCGCGGGTTACACCGCGGCGTCGACCGGGCTGTTCACGCCGGAGATCGGCCAGGACGTCCCCGCGGTCCAGTCCACCGTGGCTTCCCTGCTGCGCTCGCCGCGCGACGCCGTCGTGGTAGCGGGCCCGACCGGCTGGGGCTCCGCGTTCATCATGTGGCTCGAATTCCCGCAGCGGGTGCTGCCGGTGGCGACGTTCTTCGAGCCCCTGGGCGCCCGCTATCTCGACGCCGCGAGCCTGCGGGGCGTGGGCAGCTACCGCACCCGGAGACCGATGCGGGTGGTGCTTGTGCTCTCCCGGACCTTGCTTCCGGAGGGCTGGCCGAGCAGACTTCAGGCCCGCTTCCCGCAGGCCCGGCAGTGGCAGGACGCTCCGGCGCCGCCGGGCTCCGACGTGGTGATCTCCTACAGCGATCTGGAGACCGATGAGCGCTGAGCCCTCCGCCGCCGGCACCGTGGCGCGCCTCAAGTCGCGGCTCCGGGCCGCGGCTCCGGGGCCGGCCGCGGCTTGGATACGCCTCAAGGAGCTGGCGCGCAGCGCACACGGCGGCGGACGCTACCTGGAGAGCGTTTTCGCCGCGATCTACCGGGGCGATCTCTGGGGGGAGCCCGAGTCGGTCTCCGGCCCCGGCTCGAGCCTCGCCGAGACCGCGGTCATCCGTCGCGAGCTGCCGGCTCTGTTCGCCGAGCTCGGCGTGCGCTCCTTGCTCGATGCGCCCTGCGGTGACTGTTACTGGATCCTGCGCGCCGGCCTGGACCTCGAGACCTACATCGGAGCCGACATCGTGCCGGAGCTGATCGCCGACAATGCTCGGCGGCTCGCCGCTCCCGGCCGCGAGTTCCGGGTGCTCGACGTCACGCGCGATCCCCTGCCGCGCGTCGACGTCATCCTCTGCCGCGACTGCCTGATCCATCTCTCCTTCCGCTACATCCGGCGGGCCCTCGCCAACTTCAAGCGCAGCGGCTCGCGCTACCTGCTGACCACCACGTACCAGGGGCTCCGCGAGAACCATGACATCCTGACCGGCCAGTGGCGCCCGCTCGATCTCGAGCTCCCGCCGTTCGGCCTTCCCGCGCCGCTGCGGAGGATCGTCGAAAAAGAGTACACGGCGGATGGATCGGTCCTGCAGCGCGGGCTGGGACTCTGGAGCCTGGCGGAGATCTGAGATGAGCAAGATGCTGCGCATCGCCGTCATCGGCGCGGGCCACTGGGGGCCCAACCTGATCCGCAACTTCCACAACCACCAGACCAGCGAGGTGGCCTGGGTGGTGGACCGCGACGAGGGCCGCCTCGCCCTCACCCGCAGCCGCTATCCCGAGATCCGCCTGGGCCACGACGCTACGGCGGCCTTCGCCGATTCCACGATCGATGCGGTGGTGATCGCCACGCCGACCGTCACCCACTACGATCTCGCCGCCGCCGCCCTGCGCGCCGGCAAGCACGCCCTGGTCGAGAAGCCCATCGCCACGCGAGCCGAGGAGGCCGCCGAGCTGTGCGCCCTCGCCGAACAGGCCGGGCGGATCCTCATGGTCGGCCACGTCTTCCTTTTCAACGCCGCCATCCGGCGGGTGAAGGACTATCTCGACCAGGGGAAGCTCGGCCGGATCTTCTACGTCTCCATGGTGCGCACCAACCTGGGGCCGATCCGCATGGACGTCAACGCGGCCTGGGACCTCGCCGCCCACGACGTCTCGATCGCCAACTACTGGCTCGGGGGCCTGCCGCTCGCCGTCGCCGCCCACGGCGGGTCGTGGATCAACGACGGCATCGAGGACGCGGTCTTCGCGCATCTGTGGTACCCGCGCGGGATCATGGTCAACCTCAACGTCTCGTGGCTCAGCCCGCGCAA
>Ga0075436_100000765_pt1 | contig 21289 bp, 16 predicted proteins | sample RhiMethybrSRZTD5_FD_75303 | JGI IMG/M metagenome (GOLD analysis project Ga0075436, IMG submission 75303) | Populus rhizosphere microbial communities from Tennessee, USA - Rhizosphere MetaG P. TD hybrid SRZTD5 | ecosystem: Host-associated > Plants > Roots > Rhizosphere > Soil | place: USA...
TAAAGGCGATTGAGCCGGCAAGTCCGTCAAATCGAGAACCGTCCAGTCGTCTTGTAGGCCGCACACGGTCGCAATTATTTGTGACATGATCTCTGCCTGGAACTTCGGATCGATAAGAACGTCCAGATAGTCGGAAACACCTCCGCCCATGAAAGCCAGAACCCGCTCGGCCTCTCTCCGGTAGATCAGAAAAGGAGCTAGCCCGACTAGCCGCTCTCCGCAACGAACCTCGACCGCGGTTATCTTTTCTGGAGCGAACACTTCGATCCAGGGCAGCAGCCAGTCAGGACTTTGAAACGCAGCGGCGTGGCTGTGCTCAAACAGTTCACGCCACTCAGAAGAAATTTCCCGCAGTTCGGCCAGGCTGTGCAGCACCCGCACCTTCAGTGTGACCGATGGCTTCATGCGGCCTGCAACTCCGGGGTGAACGATCGACGAGCAACAGCTTCGTACAGGCAGAGATAGCTCGACACCATCTTCCGGCCATCGAATCTCCGTGTGGCTTCTCTTCTACACGCTCGCCGGTCAATGTCACTTATGCGGCAGATTGCCGACGCCATGTCCTCGACCGACGCAACTACAAATCCGGTATTCCTGTCGCTCACAATATCGGGTAAAGCGCCGCTGCGCCATGCGATCACTGGAGTTCCAGCAGCCATCGCCTCCATCGCCAGCAACGAACTGGTCTCGCTCACTTGACTGGGGATCAGCAAGCATTTTGCCCCGGACAACAGGTGCCGCTTTCGTATTCCGCCAACCGGTCCGATAAATCGTGCCGACCTCCCCAAGCGGGCGGCAATCATCGAATCAAAATAACTGCGGTGCTCGGGATAGTCGAACACCATCCCGGCCAAGATCAACTTTTCGCCGGCTGTTTCAGCTGCCTCTAGCGCCAGGTGAAAACCTTTCTCAGGACAGAGTCTTCCCATCGCAAGCACATAGTCACCCGCTTGCCGACGATGGCTCATCTCCTCGACGTCTACTCCATTCGGAATGACGCAATCAATCTGAACCTCCGGAGGAGCTGTGCGTGCCTGAAAATCCGAAACGCCCACCAGGAGCACATTCACTGGTTTGTGCGAAAGTCGGCTCCCTGGATACCAGCTCAATGGCAAATGTGTCGTCACCACAATCGGCACATCGCTGTCCGGCAGGTACTCATAAAAATCGACTCCGTGCATATGGACAACGTCGACCGAATAGCGCGTGAGCGTGCGGTCAAGTAGTTCTTTAAAGGTCCGTCGGGCCTCCCGTTTAGCGCTCTCATCCAAAACTCCTGAAGGAACCTGCGCTGCAATGAGCAGGCCACTACATCGGGAGCCCTCAGGCGCCAGTACCAGCGATCTGTGGCCGGCTCTTAGCAGTCCGCGATCGATTGTCGCGAGCACCTGTTCAGCTCCGCCCGCCGTCGCAGGCGAGACCTTTGCAAGGGGATAGCTTACGCTCAGCACTGTCAATCGCATGAGCACTCCCGGCTGTCTGCAAAAGCCGCCAATGCGAGTTCACGCCAGCGACGTCCGGTCATCGGCCAGCCCATGCATTCATACCAAAGCTTGCCTTCGTGCGGCGACTGCGAGAAGTCGTACTCCTGCGCCATGCGCAGCCGCTCGTTCGTAATCGGAAAGTTTTGCAGTACCAACCGTTGCGACCTGTACTCTTCCATCATCTTGCGCTTGCGCTCGCGATCTTCATCCAACAACTCCAGGACAATCTCCGACGACGGCTCCGAGTTGAGGAATGCACCGGTAACGCACTGCCCGTTGCGCACATGATAGGAAGTCATCTCGAAGAGTTCAGGGACCGCTCTGTCAAGCATTGAAATCGCACGCCGTGCGATCAGAGCTGCGGAATCGTGATCTGGATGTCCGCCTTCGTAAGGATGGGTGATCAATAGATCGACCGTATGCTCCCGCAGGAACTCCGCAACCCTCAGCGCCAGTGTTCGCACTTCGAGGATTGCTTCTTGATCGGCAGCGCCAAGCCACGAGATCTGCTCTTCCCCGATTCCTGCGTGCGCCAACGCCTTTGCTGTTTCCTGGCGTCGCAGTTCCGCGTACTTTTCTCGTGCGCAAGCCATGCCGGGTGGCCAGAGGCTTCGGTCTCGCGGTGCTCCATCGGTTACGTAGACGATCTCTGATTGAGGAAAGCGGGCCAGCAAAGCAGACACGCCAATTGTTTCGTCATCGGGATGGGCCGCCAGAACGGCGATCCGCAAAGTTGAATCGTCGTGACCTTCGATTCGACGCCGGATAAGTTCCGCCCGGGATTGCCTCTGATTAGCCTGCCAGTTCATGCAACGATGCCTGGCGTGAGATTACGCGGACCGCCTCTCGATATCCATGTAGCGTGCCGACGTCCACGTACACTTCACCGCGTTTTACCCCATATGCAATGCCGCCGTTCGCGAGATACGCATTTACCAAAGTGCCAAAGTATTCGTCTGATCGCGAGCGATCGTTCCACAGCTGATGCAGGTCGGCAAAATGCCTTCCGCTCAACTTGAATGCTCCCCAAACCCAATCTGACGCTGCATTCTGCTGCTTCACCTGGATCTCCTCCACACGGCCTGAGTGACCAGTGACAACAGAATCAAACAGCTCCGGCTGCGAGACAGGAAAGAGCAAAAAAGAAAACTGGTGGTCGGGTAAGAATTCGAATCCATCCATCGGAAACCACACCGTGTCCGGAAGTCCTATATACACTTCGTCTTCAGGTGCGATGAACGGCAAAGCGCTAAACAGCGCGTCGCACAGCCCATTTGGATTTTGCTGGACGGTATAGCAGATCGGCGCCTCTCCAATCTTTCCGCCAAAGTAGCTGACGATATCGGTTTTTCCCGGCGAGATCACAAAGCACACGCGGTTCACCCCGGCTGTGAGCATTCGTTCAAGCAGGTATTCCGAAACTGCGCGAGGACGTTCGACGCTGCCATCAAGCCGTGTGCCTACCGGCAGCAGTTCTTTGGAAAAGGCCAGCGGTTGAATCCGTGTTCCCAACCCCGCGGCTGGAATAACTCCCCAGCGAAAGCTCATGCGGCAGCCTCCAGGTAGTGCAATATTTCCCGGCTGCGATGGAGGGCGGTGTGCGCCCCAAGCACTCGATCACGGGCAGCTCTTCCGACCTGCCGCAACTCCTCCGGACTACGCGATAGAGCCTCCACGACGTCGCCGGAAGTTCTGGCGACCAGCAGTTCCCTTCCCGGCTCGAAGAATTCATCGAGTCCCTCCCACGAATCGCTGACGATCGGCGTTTCACAAGCTGCTGCCTCGAACAAGCGCCCTGACGGGCAATAACCATAATCGGCCATCGCGGGTCGAGTCACATTCAACGTCGCGCTGCACGACGAATAAAACGCAGGATGCTCGGCAGGAGGAACGTGGCGCACAAACCAGACGTTGTCACTCCAGGGAAAGTCTTCTGGATACTGCGCTCCGCCAAGCAGGAACTTTTTCCTGGGCAGCTGATGTGCGGGCTCGATAAAAAGTCGTTCCAGCGTCTGCTGGCGGTCGGAAGCGTAAGTCCCCAGGTACGAAAGGTCGGAATCATACTGGATCGAGCGCGGTACCGGTTTGTGAAGCCCGGGATCGACGCTGCCGTAAAGTGGCGCCACTCGCTTCGCTCCCAGCAAACGTTGCAGGTCATCAAGGGCGCGGCCACCCACGTAGCTCAGGACAAGATCAAATCCGCTCAGCCCATAACTTGGAATGTAGCTGACATCTTCTTTGCGTTGCAATTTCTCGAGCGTGACAGCCGTGTCGAGGTCGTAGAAGACTTTGATGGCGGCTGACCCCAGCACCAGATCTGAAGCTGCGAGGGCATCCGCACAATACGAGGTCACAATCGCGGCGTCAGCTTCGTATACAGCGCGGTTCGCTTCCGCAAGGATCTCCATCCAGTTCTGGTAGAGCTTAAGCGAGAAAGCTTCGGGCGCGGTCAGGTCGCGATGGTTCGCGTAGTAGGGCACATCCCGCTCGAAGAAAATAATGCTGTGCCCCTGGGCTGACAAGGCATTGCACAGGCCGCGCCACAACGTGGCGTGCCCGTTTCCCCACGATGAGCTCACCGTCAAGCCGAAGATTACCAACTTCATTTGCAATGTCCTTGACAGCAGCGGGAGGTACGGCGAGCGTTCCGCCTGAGCACAGGTTTTCTGGCCCGAGACTTCGATGCGGAGACTGAAGCCAAAGCTGTATTTCAGAGCTGAATGTGTACCAGCAGTAGATCGCGCCCTTCCGGGGATTTAAGACATCTTAGGTTTTCAGCCCGGCATCAGAGCTTGGTTGCAGGTTCTGTCGTTGCAAGTTCTATCAAAGCCGGCGGGTGCCCAGCCGTCCACCTTCTCCCGAGAGCGCTGGAACCCCGGGCCGCACATAGTGGATCATGCGCTGGATCGTCTTCCCCATTGCCGTTCTTGTTCTGGCTGGCGCCATATTTCCACAGACTAAAGAGAGCGCTGGAAAACAGCCTTCCTACGATGGCCAAAAAGTTGGGTCGGTCGATCTGATCGCTAACCCTCGGATCGACACGAGTCAGTACCGCAATCTGGTCGTACAAAACCCCGGCGAGCCCTATTCCACTGAAAAAATTCAGGCCACGATAAAAGCGCTGGAACAGACTCAAGCTTTCAGCAAAGTCGATCTCAATGTCAGGCCTGATCCTGATGGGCTCAAGCTCATGTTTGTTCTGGAACCCGCCTATTACATAGGCATGGTCACCTTCCCTGGAGCCATAAAGAGATTTCGATACAGCCGCCTTCTACAAGTCGTGAATATTCAGGACCAGAATATCTATCAACAGAGCCAGGTGCAGACAGCGGAGTCGGCACTGCTCAAGTTTTTCGCAGATAACGGCTACTTCCAGGCAAAAATGCAGACCGAAGTACAAACGGACGATCAGAACCAGCTCACGAACATTGCTTTCAACACTCAACTGGGGAAGCACGCCCGCATTGGCAGAGTAGATATTGTTGGCCCACCTGCCGCAGAGGACCACAAGCTCGAGCGGACACTCCGCTCCTTGCGGGCACGATTCACCGGGGCTCTGCTCAAGCCGGGCAAGTCTTATAGTTCTACCCGAATCAAGTCGGCAGTCGCACTGATCAAAAAAGAATTGGGAAAAGAGAAACATCCAGCCAGCACAGTCAAAGTTAACCCTCCGGCATATCATCCGGAAACAAATCGCGCAGATGTTTCTATTCAGGTTGATACCGGGCCGGACGTGGACATTCGTGTCGTCGGCGCGAAACTCTCCTGGATTCCCTTTCTTTCATCGCGACGGCGAAAGACTCTGGTCCCGATTTACGAAGAAGCCTCCATCGATCCCGACCTCATCACCGAGGGTGAACGAAATCTAACAAGCTACTTCCAGCAAAAGGGCTATTTCGACGTAAAGGTGACCACGACGACTCAGCAACAGAACGGAAAAATACTGCTCGTATATCAGATCAACAAAGGTCGGAAGCATACCGTCGAAGACATTTCCTTCCGCGGAAACCATCATCTATCGAGTAGCGACCTGATAGCGCAGGTGGCGGTGAAAAAACGTCGCTTCATTTTGTCTCGAGGATCATTCAGCAACAAATTGCTGCGCACGAGTATTCAGGGAATTGAAAGCATCTACAAAGACAATGGCTTTGAGCAGGTGAAGGTCACGCCCGATGTGGTAGACCGCGAACCGAAGGTTTATGTGACCTTCAATATCGCCGAGGGGGACCGTACCATTGTCAGTTCGCTTAAGGTAGCCGGAAATAACAAAATCCCGCTTTCACAGCTTCGACCGAAAAAAGGATTCGAGCAGGAAGAGGGCAAGCCATTTTCTCCGGGTCGGCTTTCGAATGATCGCAACCGATTGGCGGCGAAATACCTGGATCGCGGGTTTCTCAACTCTGAGGTGAAAACCATCGTCTCCCGCCATCCCGATGACCCGCACGAAGTGGACGTCACTTATCAGATTACCGAAGAACAGCAGGTCCGGATCAGCAAAGTGCTGCATTTGGGGCAAGAGCACACAAAACTTGATCTGATCCGCATCAGTACCAATCTCACTCCGGAGGAGCCGCTAAGTGCAGGCAAGTTGCTGGCCGGCGAGAGCAAGCTTTACGACTTGGGAATCTTCGACTGGGCAAGCGTCGGGCCTAGACGGCAGATCACAAATCAATCGCAAGAGGAGGCGCTGGTCAAAGTACACGAATCGAAGCGCAATTCCGTTACCTATGGCTTCGGCTTTGAGATTTCGCGCCGCGGCGGGAACATTCCCACCGGCACCGTCGCGGTTCCGGGACTGCCAACCATCAATACCAAAGGCGCCAACCTTTTTCCCAGTGAAAAAACCTTTGTCAGTCCCCGTGGATCAGTCGAATACACTCGCAGAAATATGCGCGGCGAAGGTGAGACAGGAGCGATCTCCGTGCTTGCTTCGCGACTGGATCAGCGACTTCTGCTTACCTATACTGATCCCCATTTCCGCCGCTCCAGCTGGCAGACGCTCACCAGCCTCTCGGCGGAGCGCACGACTGAGAATCCGCTCTTTGAAGCGCGCCTGGGCGATCTCTCTTTTCAGTTTCAGCGCTACATCGACGGCAAGAATACAACTCAGCTTCAGCTCCGGTACGATTTCAACCGTACTAAACTGACGAAAATCCTAGTGCCGGAGCTTGTGCTTCCTTCCGACCGCAGCGTAGATCTGTCTTTTGTCTCGGGAACAATTATCCGCGACACCCGCGACAAGCCCCTCGATGCTCATCACGGAATCTATGAAACCATCGATGTGCGAATCGTACCCAGCGCATTTGGGTCGAGCACGAACTTCACGCGCCTCCTCGGGCAAGCCGCTTACTACAAGCCGCTACACGCGATTATCTTCGCCAATAGCATTCGGCTCGGACTCGCGGCGCCTTTCGCGAATGCGAATGTTCCCACCAGTCAGCGTTTTTTTGCCGGCGGCGGGACAACCTTGCGCGGATTTCCTATCAATGAAGCCGGGCCGGTGCGCTACGTGCCGTTCTGTACTCCCGGGCAGACTACAAATTGTCCACAGGTGCCGGTGCCGATAGGTGGCAATCAGCTCTTCATCTTCAACTCAGAAATCCGCTATCCCATTCCGATTATCAATAACCTCGGCGGGGTCGTTTTTTACGATGGCGGCAATGTCTACCGTCGCGTTAACTTTCCCGATTTTATCCACAACTACACCAACACAATTGGCATCGGGATTCGCTATTCCACGCCTATTGGTCCAATCCGAGCTGATTTCGGGCACAATCTCGACGCCGCTCGTGGCATCAGCGCGAACCAATTCTTCATCACACTAGGGCAAGCTTTTTAGTCGGGAAGCAGAGTTATGGCGGACTGGAAAAAAGGCGTGGGGTTGGCGGCCGTTGCCATTGGTGCGTCGCTACTGGTCCTGGTCGTAACAGCGTTTTTCCTGCTCAGGAGCCCGGCATTTCATACCTGGGTGCTGGCGAAAATCGTTCAGCAGGCCAGCGTGTCAACCGGAGCTCGGGTCGAGATGCAAAATTTTGACCTTCACGTAAAGACTTTGACGGCCGATATTTATGGGCTCACCGTCCATGGCACCGAAGCAGCTGGCGAGAGGCCCTTGCTGCAGGTGCAGAAAGCTACAGTCGGGATCAAAATAATTTCCATTCTGCATCGCAGGGTTAATCTCAGCGAATTGGTCGTCGATGCTCCAGTGGTCAACTTGACCGTGAATAAAGAAGGACGCAGCAATCTGCCAACCCCGCCGCCCTCAAATAAGAAAAGTTCTACAAACGTTTTCGACTTGGCAGTTGGGCATGTGCTGCTGACCAATGGCGCAATCTACCTGCGGAACCAAAAGCTTCCCGTCTATGCCAACCTCTATAACTTGCGCACGGAAGTCAGCTTCAGCCAGCTGCGAAAGAAATACAGCGGCTCAATGGGATACGACAAGGGCACGATCTACTACGGTGCTCTCAAGCCGTTGCCGCACGCTCTGGACGCGAAATTCGACGCCACGCCATCTGAGCTGAACCTGAATCCGTTCGTGCTGACGGTCGGCGGATCGCACGTGAAGCTCGAGGTCAAAGTGCGTGACTACAGCAGCACCCCGGTCGCCAGCGGCCGCTATGATGTCCTTCTTCATACGCAAGATTTTGCGGGACTCTCAACCGCAAACACGTCGGGCGATATCGCTTTGGCGGGGACAATGGATTATCGCGATCTCCCTGACCAGCCCATGTTGAAAAACGCGAAGCTGAATGGAAGCGTGAATAGTAACGGACTCGCGCTGGAAACGGATCAGGCCTCCGTAAAGCTTCAAAAGCTTTCCGGCCGATACCAACTATCAAATGGAAATTTCAGGGCCGAAGGTTTCGCTTTCAATCTGTTAAACGGAACTCTGAAAGCGGATGGCACAATTCGGAACCTTGGGTCTACGCCGCGGTCGCGTTTTCATCTCACGCTCTCGGGAGTTTCTCTGCAGGCGCTGAAGTCCTCCCTGCGAGCGTACTCAAAACAATCAGTGCCGGTAACCGGAACCATCGACGCGAAGGCCGACGCGGCGTGGACCGGGAGCATAAAAACGCTGACCGCAGCATCAGCAATCCAGATGCGCGGCTCAGTGATTGCGGCCAATCAGGCCCGCAAGGACAACTTCCCACTTAATGCAAATGTCCGCGTCAATTACGACGGCCCGCGTAACCTGATCAGCGTCCCGACCGCGCTGATTCAGCTTCCGGCAACTTCCATTACCGCGCAAGGCGAGATAGGCAACCGCTCCAATCTCGTGATCAAAGCCGTCAGCACCAATCTGCACCAACTCATGCTCCTGGCCTCCGGCCTGACGCCCCCCAACGGGCAGCAATCGAACTCATCTTCACTGCCGAACCTGCAGGGCGCTCTTAGCTTGAGTGCGCTCGTTCAAGGCAGCGTGCAGAATCCGCGAATCACCGCGCAGTTAGCCGCGACCAAGCTGCAGGTGAACCAAGGCCAGTTCAGCTCACTACAGTTGTCCCTTGTTGCCAGTCCGTCTGAGGTCTCAATTCAAAACGGATCATTGAATGCTCTGCCCCGTGGCGAGCTGCAGTTCAACGCTCGGGCGGGGCTTCGCGGCTGGACCTACGTGCCCTCGGGACCGCTCAGTGCAGCCCTGCATGTGCGCCAAATGCCGCTTGCCATGCTGGATCAGATCGCGACCACGTCTTATCCAATAAGCGGCGATCTGAATGGCGACGTTCAACTCCAGGGATCTGAGCTCAACCCAAAGGGCAATGGCAGGCTCGAAATAAGTAAAGCGCGCGTGCAGGACGAGCCTTTGCGAAACGTAGTCCTGCAGTTCACCGCTTCAGGAGGAACCATTCGTTCTGAATTGACTGAAGGTTCGAACAAAGCACAGCTCAACTACACGCCCAAGTCAAGAGCTTACGAAGTAAAGTTGAATCTTCCGCCGCAGGAAATCAGCCGGCTTCACGCTGTGCAAGCGAGGAACATGGGGGTCAAGGGGAAAGTCTCAGCCACCGCAAACGGCGCTGGAACCGTGGATAACCCAAAGCTCAACGCCTCGGTGGAAATGCAGCAACTGCAAGTGCGGGGAACAACAGTGTCTGAAGTTAAGCTTGACCTGAACGTCTCAGATCACAACGCCAGCTTTGCTTTGAACTCCACCGGTGGCCCAGCCAATCTTCACGGCAAGGGCACTGTGCGACTCTCGCCGGGATACTACACGGAGGCAACTCTGGACACCAGCCGCTTCCCTCTTGATCCGCTGCTTGCGATGTATGTTCCATCACGGCCCGCCGACCTTACCGCACAAACCGAACTCCACGCTTCCATTCGCGGTCCGCTCGCAGAAAAGAACAAAGTTGAGGCACATCTCACAATCCCAACCTTCGAGGCGAAATATCAGACGCTGCAACTGGCCAGCACCGGTCCAATCCGTGTCGATTATGCGAACTCAGTGGTCACTCTGCAGCCCAGCGGATTGCAAGGCACCGGCACCTCATTCCAGTTCCAGGGCCGAGTGCCATTGGATGGCCAGAGCAGAATGAACCTTACTGCCAAGGGCTCAATAGATTTGCGACTGGCCCAGATGATCAGTCCCGACTTGCAAACCGCAGGCAAGCTCATGCTGGACGTAAGCGCGGGCGGCACCGTGCAGAGTCCTGGCATGCATGGGCAAGTTCGCGTCCAAAACGCCACCTTCGCGACCGAGGCCGCACCCGTTGGCATTCAAAATCTGAACGCCGTCATGCAGGTGAGCGATACGGGGGTCCAGGTCACGGACGCCGCCGGAACTCTTGGCGGCGGTCAAATCAAATTCGGCGGCTCGCTTATTTACCGTCCGCAGCTGCAGGCCAATCTAACCCTGAGTGGTAAGTCGGTGCGGTTGCGCTATCCCGATGGAATGCGCACCGTCTTCGACAGCGACTTGACCCTGACTGGCAATTCCCAGTCATCCACATTAGAAGGCCGGGTGCTGATCGATTCGCTTTCCTTCACCTCGGACTTCGATTTGTCCAGCTTCATGGGTCAGTTCACCGGAGTCACTTCTCCTCCCACTGGCCAGAGTCTTGCCGATAACCTGAAGCTGCAAATTGCCGTGCAGTCCAGCAGCCAGTTGAGCGCGGGAAACGCCCAGCTCGGCATTGAGGGCCAGGCGAACCTTAGAGTCATCGGCACCGCATCCGATCCTGTTATCGTTGGACGCACGGACATTGCCTCCGGCAATCTCTTCTTGGAAAAGCGGCAATATCATCTCGAACAAGGCGTGATCAATTTTGTCAATCCGAACAAGACTGAGCCGGTGCTGAACTTAGTGATTACGACCACCATCAATCAGTACAACATCAACGTTAAGCTGACCGGCCCCATTGAGAAGATGCAGACCAGCTACGTGTCCGATCCACCGTTGCCGCCGGTCGACATCATTAAACTGCTGGCGTTTGGGACGGCGCCTGGTGCTCCCCAGAGTTTCGGCGCGAGCACCGTCCTGGCCCAGGGGTTGGGTCAAGTCGAAAGCACGATTGGCAACAACTTGAGCAAGCTGACCGGAGTCGCCGGACTGCAAATCGATCCTTTGATCGGGGGTAACAACTCAAATCCCTCCGCCCGAGTCGGCATGCAGAAGCGGGTCACTAAGAACTTCCTGTTTACTTTTTCAACCGACGTCACGCAACCGCAAAACGAGATAATACAAGGCGAGTACCAGCTCAACCGGCGCTGGTCAGTCAGCGTCGTGAGAAATGAAAGTGGAGGCTTTGCAGTAGATGGCAGGTTCCACACTAATTTCTGACCGTCAGCAATTGGATTCACGATCCAATTCTTCACCTGCGCCAAGTGCCGAGCCCCAGGACCCCTCCGCCAAGCAAAACGATCTTTGGATTTTTCGCGACGGGCGCAAGCCGGTCTCCGGGCCAGACATGGTTTGCGATTTGGAGCGAAGGATTTCAGCTAGCAACGGTTCGGCCTTGCTCGATGCTCTAATCGAGGCAGGTGAACTTGAGGCCGCGCTCGCCGACGCGGATTGTCCTGACGCTGCCATAGCAGCGCAGGTCACCGATATTTTGGCTTCGGATCTGTGCTCGGGGGAAGAAAGCCGCGGCACCGCACTACAGTTGGCCTCGCGAATTCACCCTCCCGAGCAGATCGCATTTTCGCCTCCAGAAGGGTTTAGCTATTACGCGTTACATCCTCTGGATTTCGCACAAATCGTTTCTCGAATTTCCGCGGAGCCTCCGCTCTGCGCATTGATCGGAATTCGCAGCATTGGAACCACCTTGAGCGCAGTGTGTGCTGCAGCGCTGAAGAGTACCGGACGTCCAGTGTCGCGAATTACCGTCCGTCCAACCGGACATCCGTATTCACGCCGAACTGACTTCACTACCCAGCAGTTGCAGTGGATCCATGAGTGTCTGCTTGGCCATGCACTGTTCCTTATTGTGGACGAGGGCCCGGGCCGCAGCGGTTCCACTTTCCTCTCGGTTGCAGAAGCGCTGCAGGCAGTCGGAGTTCCCAATGACCGAATAACCATTCTCGGTAGCCGTCAGCCCGATCCTGCGGCGCTTTGTGCAGAAAATGCAGTTGCGCGTTGGAACGCATTTCGTTTCATTTCTACTACCCCTTCCGTAAACCAGCGCTTCGCGGGTTGCGCATACATCGGAGGTGGTTCCTGGCGAAATTTCGTATTTCCATCTGTTCAGGACTGGCCGGAAAGTTGGACCGAGATGGAACGACTCAAGTTCCTCGCGCCCGACCGAAAGCATTTGTTCAAATTTGAAGGCATGGGGCCGGTGCGCGCCGACCTTCGCCAGCGGGCCTTCGTGCTTGCAGATGCCGGGTTCTCTCCGCGCGCTAACGACGCAGGCGACGGCTTTCTTGAATACGAGAAATTAGACGGCCGGGTGATGCGTATCGACGACCTCAGCTCTTCTGCGCTGGATCGCATGGCTCGATATTGCGCCTTTCGCGTATCGCACTTTCCAGCCCGACAGGACTCAGCGGGCGACTTTCGCCATATGCTCGAGTTCAATACGCGACAGGAATTCGGAGTCGATCTCACTTTGCCTGAGACCTCGCTGGCGTCGCAGCATCCCGTCCTGGTCGACGGCCGCATGCAGCCACACGAATGGATCGCAACTAGCCCCGCCACATTCGTCAAGACCGATGGCATAAGCCACGGCGACGATCATTTCTTTCCTGGGCCTTGCGACATTGCTTGGGACCTGGCCGGAATCGCGGTCGAATGGCATTTGAACGCCGATGCGCGCCACCACCTTCTGAATGGGTTCCTCAAGCTGACCGGCAGAGATGTCAGCCGCGAAATATTGCTGTACATGCTGGCCTATTCGGTCTTTCGTCTCGGTTTCTGCAAAATGGCAATTTCCACCGTCCGCGGCTCAGACGAGGAGCAGCGGATGAGAAACGCATACATTCGATACCGAGCACTGGCCGCCTCCCTGCTGAAGGAATTCACTCGCGGAACTTCAATGCTCACTTCAGCGGCCTGATTCTCCCCAGAGATTTCCGAAATGGGACGATCTAATGGTCTCTACAGGCTTTCATGGATTGTGTCTTCCATAACCACTCACTAGACTCGGACATTCGTTCTCCATTTTGATCCAACAAGAAACTCTTTTACTGAGTGAGCTTTACGCGTCAGGACACGTTTACCAAAGCGATAGGTGTATCCTATGGTTTCTTTGTCTATGCCCGTGGTTGATCCAGCCGGCAGCACTAACGTTGGTACTCATCCGGTTCGCATCCTTGTAGCCGATGATCACGAAGTCATGAGGATGGGGCTGCGTAATCTGCTCGAGGCCGTTCCCGGCTGGTCAGTTTACGCCGAGGCCCGCACCGGCCACGAAGCCGTTGAGCTTGCCCTGCTGTCTTCTCCCGACATCATCATCATGGATATCACCATGCCGGAGATGAACGGCCTTGAGGCGTCAGCGAAGATCGCGATGGAACGTCCCGAAATTCCAGTAATCCTCTTCTCTCTCCATCTATCTGAGGAGGTCGTCGCGCGGTTCAAAACCGGCAGCATTCGCGGCGCAGTTGCCAAGAGTGAAGCAGCCCGTGATTTATTGGACGCCGTCAGAGCGGTTTTGAAGGGCGGAACGTTTTTTTCCGAGAGATCGTCAGCCGAAAACTGATTCTGCGCGACTTCGGCTGCGCTTCGCTTCTACATTCTTCACCCCATTCACATACCTGCATCGTGCGTGAGATACCAGAATCCTGCGGTCACGCCTTGCAACTGTGACGTCTCACTGTGCAAATCCGGCTTGCTCGATTCCGCTCCATCATCTCCGTGATGGACGCTTGTTCCAGTTCGAGGTTCGGTTGCGCATTCCGTTTTCCACAGGCCACCATAAGACTCTTCCAATTTCTGTTCGAAAACTGCCCAGCCTTTCGCATTTCTGGCTTTGTGGACGGTGCGCCTCGACCCTGACCCTGGTTTTCGACGCTCTGAAGGGCGTAATCATCAAGCCGCTCCCCGCCGCGTAGAGGCTCGATAATTCTGATTACATGCAGAGGAATCTTGTGCGTTCTTGAAGACAACTGAATCACGTAGGCCGAAGGGACGTTAGGGAGGTGGCAGGCGCCGGATAAAGGGGAGGTACGACCAACGCCTGCCTTCCGTCTCCTTCGCGTTGGGGCTGAACTATATGTAAACGACCGAAAGAATGTAGCGCTATCGGGAAGATACTGTATTTTTTGGTAGGATGCGGCCACGCGGACTTCTCAAGGGGAATACAAGTGTTTTCCCTATTATTATCATCTGCTTACGCTCCTCGTCCTCAACAACAAAGTGGCGTCGGCCACCGTTTATCCACTTGCTCCCGGTTCGCTTATCATCTGCGCTCATAACTGGCGGCGATCATCCCTTCTGAACTAAAATTCGATTTCGATCTAGGGTTAACCATCCAGAAATCAACGAGGACAGCGCGCAATGAATTCCCTTCGCCAACTCACTGCCACCGGCCAATCGATCTGGCTTGATTACATCCGCCGAGACCTGATCACTAGCGGAAGGCTTCAGCGGCTGGTCGAGGAAGACGGCGTCACCGGCATCACCAGTAATCCGACGATTTTCGCCAAGGCCCTGGCTGGCGATAGCGAATACGATTCTGCAATTCGCTCTATTTTGCGTAGCTCGCCCGATGTGGATTCGAAGACTCTATTCGAGAGGATCGAGATCCAGGATTTGCAAATGGCCGCCGACGTTCTTCGCCCGGTGTATGACCTCACGGGCGGAGATGACGGTTACGTCAGCATTGAAGTCTCGCCCGCTCTCGCTTATGACACCAAGGGGAGTATCGCTGAAGCCCGACGCTTGTGGACTGAAGTGGGGCGCAAGAACTTGATGATTAAGATTCCGGCAACCTCGCAAGGACTGCCGGCAATCGAGCATCTCATCGCTGAAGGCATCAATGTGAACATCACGCTGTTGTTTTCTGTGAGCCAGTACGAAGATGTTGCTGAAGCATATCTGCGCGGCATCGGACGCAATCCCAGACCGCGGGAAGTTGCCTCTGTTGCCTCTTTTTTCGTCAGCCGCTTCGATACTGCCGTCGACCATGCTCTGGAAGAGGTGGGTACGCCGGAGGCGCTGGCGTTGCGCGGCAAAACAGGAATTACCGCTGCACGGCTGGCCTATCGCAGGTTTCGCCAGATTTTCCTGTCACCCGAGTTCGAAGTCCTCAAAAAAGAGCGCGGTGTCAGGTTGCAGAAGCCTCTCTGGGCCAGCACCAGCACCAAGAACAAAGCCTATTCGGACGTTATGTATATCGAGGGCCTGATCGGACCATACACCATCAACTCCATGCCTCCTGAAACCCTCGATGCATTCCGTGATCACGGCAAAGTCGAAGTCTCTTTGGAGAAGAATCAAATTGAAGCCCAAGACGTGATAGGCCATCTGCGCACAATGGAAATCAACCCTCACTCTATTGGCCAGGAACTGACCGACGAGGGCGTCGAGAAATTCATCGGGTCGTACGATGAGGTTATTGAAGCATTGAGCCAAAAGCGGAAAGCCCTGGCCCGGACTGAAGCTGCATGATTGCTTCAGTGGTGCCGTAATACGCGGCGGAGCGCTTCAATGAGCGCCTTCGGGCCATCGTCGGCTAGTGCAACAGCGTCTGGAGCAATCTTGCGGTCCGTCCGTGGTGTCTGTGCGATCACTACCAGAGGACAAGTCGGACAGTGCTCGCGAATTTCCTCAGCTAATTCTTCGACTGTATCGCTGGAGAGCGTATAACTCAAAACCACCGCATCGAAATCACTGCGCCGAATCAGTTTCAACCCTTCCTCGCGGTCGGTTGACGTGCGCACATCGAATCCCCGGTCGCGCAAAACCTCGGCCCGGTATAACGCCAGCTCTTGCAATCGTCCCAGCAGCAGAATGCGTTTGCCTGGCATGCTCTGGTTGAGTTGTTTTCGGCTGCTTGAGCTGCGTTCTCTTCTCGAAGGCAAGGCTTTCTTGGCGCCGGCCAGAGTTGGGAAACAGTGGGGGAGGAACCTAACCGCAGAGATGCCATCTGACTGACTGCATGTCATTGACATTGAGAGAATTGCTCGCTTTCGTATCTGGCCTGAAGGCGTCGAAGAGTTTCGGGAAAGGAGCATACCTTACCAAATGATTTCTTTGCAAGCTGAAGCTGAAGATAATACGTTCACCAGGAGCATTCGACCCGCAAATAGCCACGCAAGCCAGACCAGAAACCCTGCGCTCCGCATCCGATATTCCATTTCAGGCGGCGAAGCCAGGCATTACCGTGGTAATACGCCGGTCCCGGTTACTCGTTGACCGCGGCCTTGGGACTCCTTAGATTCGAACACAGGGGGACGCATGAAGGACATTCACGAGGTCCTGCGCCGCAAGCAAGCCAAGTACGCGCAATTGGGGAAGCAGATTGAAATGCTGCAACAGGCAGCCGAGAAGCTGCGCGAAGTAGCTCCCTTGCTCGCGGAAAATGACGACGACGACACCGCCATTTTGGCTGACGACGAACCAACCCCAACTGCCGCCAGAGCTGCGACCGCCGCAGCCGGCCAGACAGCTACCGCTAAGCCGGTTGCTCGTCCGGTACCTCCGCGCTGGCCATAGACTAAGCGCCACGGCATCAAAACTCCTTTCAGCCTTTCAGTCTTTCAGTTTGAAGATCCTTTCCATGCGCAACCACTTCTCGCCTGGCTTTGCCTGCGGAAGCGCCTGCTGAAAATTCCACATCAGTTTCTCCCACTCCTGTACTTTGGGATTCTGTTGGTCGGCTTTAGCCTTCCTCTCGAACGAAAAGCTGTCGTTCACTTCCATGATCATGAACATGCGCGTACCGAGCAGATAGATTTCCATGTCTTCAATGCCGGCACTCCTGATGCTGTCCGAGATCTCCGGCCAGATCTTCTCGTGATATTTCTTGTACTCAGCTATGAGCACGGGGTCGTCTTTCAGATCGAGAGTAAAACAGAAGCGTCGGTTCATTGGGAAATCCTTCGGGACTCACGGAACTCTCTACTGGGGTCTCTCTACTCTGCAACCTGGCCGACAGCCACCGGTGCTCCTGTCCGAACTGGCTTGTAACCGCTCAGCCCGAAATACAGCACGTAGGCCTGGCAGATCAGCGGAACCATAAACGCCCACCGAATCGAGCTATGGTCTGAGATGAAGCCCATCACTGCAGGTACAACCGCGCCTCCAATGATTGATGCTACCAACAGCGAGGACCCCAACTTGGTAAAGCGCCCGAGGTTCTTGATGCTTAGCGCAAAGATGGTCGGGAACATGATGGAGTGAAAGAAACCAAGCAACGCAACTGCCCAAATCGCCAGCGCTCCCGGGCCCGCGATCACGAATCCGAGGCATACCAGCGCGCAAAACGCGAACAACGACAGTAGTTGCGGCGCCACGATCCGCTTCATCGCGTATGATCCGGAAAACCGTCCGATCATGAATCCGATCAAGTGCGCTTTCAAGTACAGCGATGCATTTTTCTGTGCTAATCCAGGACTAACGTGTTGTGCGAAGCGAATGATGAAACTTGCGACTCCAACCTGCGCGCCAACGTAGAAAAACTGCGCAATGACGCCTTTTACCAGGTGACCATATCGCAAGATCGAATTGAGCTCGCTTGCGGTTGACTCCTCTTCGCGAGAATTGCGTTGTTCACCAATTTCTGGAAGGTGCGAAAAGAAAATCATTGCCGCGACCGCCAGAAAAACTCCGGCTATCGCTAAGTAAGGGAGCTTGACCGTGTTCACCACCGCCGTGCGGTACGCCTCAATTTGAGCCGGGCTCATGGCCGACAACTGTTCCGGTGAATACTCCAGCGCGGAAAGAATGAACGCCGCGCCGATGAATGGCGTGACCACCGCGCCAACCGAATTGAACGACTGCGCCAGATTCAGGCGCCGCTCTGAACTCTCTGCCGGCCCCAGCAACGTAACGTAGGGATTCGCTGCGACCTCCAGAATTCCCTGCCCGCATGCCATTACGAACAAGGCAAGTAGAAAAAAGCCGTACACTCTGATTGAGGCTGCAGGCAAAAACAGCAGCGCTCCTGTGGCGCATGTTAGTAATCCCGCAACGATGCCCTTCTGGTATCCGATTTTCTCTAAAAGCCTGCCTGCCGGAACTGCCGAAACGAAGTATCCTCCGAAAAATGCTGTCTGGATCATGGCCGACCGAAAATCGGTGAGGTTGAATACTTTCTTAAGATGTGGAACCAGGATGTCGTTGAGATTCACTCCCAGCGCCCACAGAAAAAATAACGTCGTGACCAGAATCAGCGGGGTGACGTATCGCCGCTCGGTGATGGGCGCAGAGGTTGTCATGATTTACGTCACTGCATTTACGTCAACGCCCGGTCCAGATGCACGTACCCGCCATCCACGAAAATATGCTGGCCGGTGATGTGACTGGCGCGGGCGGAAACGAGGAATACTACCATCGCCGCAATCTCATCGGGCCTAGTCATTCGTTTTGCCAGCGGAATTTTTTCCAGAATCGTTTCCAGCTTCCGCTCGGGATCAGGAAATGAATCAAGCCACTGCCGATACAACGGTGTCATCACTTCTGCAGGCACGATCGCGTTCACACGAATCCCATGCTCGAGCAATTCCGCCGCCCATTCGCGGGTTAGTGCCAGAATCGCACCTTTTGCCGAAGCATATCCCGATGTCCCGCCCTGGCCCGTGAACGCAACCTTTGACGCGACATTGACGATGCTGCCGCGCGATTTCTTCAGGTGCGGCAAGGCGTAGTGCGCCATATTGTAGTAATGCAGCAGATTGCGCTCGAGGGATTCAACATATCGTTCCGGACTTCCGTGTTCGAGCCCGACTTTGTCATTGACTCCGGCATTATTTACCAGAGCATCCAGCCGTCCATGCTTCTCGATTGTCTTCTGCACGGCCGCGTAGCAGCCCTCCGCCTGTGAAAGCTCCACAATGATCAATTCGCTTCCTGCCACCTGCTGATGCAGCCGGTTCCCGATCTCAACGTCGCGATCTGCGATCACAGGAATTGCGCCCTCAGCCGCAAGTGTCCGCACGATCGCTTCACCAATTCCTTTGGCGCCGCCGGTCACCAGCACAACTTTGTTTTTGAGTTGGAGGTCCACTGTTCAGATCAGCCGTGCAGGTTCATGAATCCACCATCAATTGGATAATCGACACCCGTGATAAAGGCCGCCGCGTCCGAGCACAGAAACAATGCCAGCGATGCCACCTCATACGGCTCTCCCATTCGCCCGATCGGCTGCGTCTTCGCCAGCTTGTCATACATCTCCTGCTCCCGCCCGGGATAGTTCTTCCGCAGATAGCCGTCCACGAACGGCGTGTGCACCCGCGCGGGAGAGATGCAGTTGCAGCGAATCTTATGCGCAATATAATCGCGCGCCACCGAATAGGTCATCGCAATCACTGCGCCTTTGCTGGTCGAATACGCAAAGCGGTCGGCCAGACCGGCTGAACCCGCAATAGAAGCCATGTTGAGGATTACCCCGCCTCCACTTGCTTTCAAATGTCCAACCGCTGCGAAAATACAGTTGTAGTAACCCTTCACATTTACTTTGAGGACTCGGTCGAATTCCGCTTCGGTCGTGCTCTCTACATTCCCAATATGCGACACCCCGGCGTTGTTCACGAGAATGTCGAGCTGCCCTTGCTGTGTGATTTTCTCAAAGGCGGAAAACACCTCCGGTTGCAGTGTCACATCGCACCCGTATCCGGTTGCCGAGCCGCCGCCGCGCGCGATCTCGTCAGCCACAGCCTGGGCCTCGGTCTCATTCACATCGAGAATGCAAACTGCCGCGCCATTCTGCGCAAACTTCAGCGCAATAGCACGTCCAATGCCGCTGGCCGCGCCGGTGATAGCCGCAACTTTACCGTCGAGTCGAAACTCGCCTCCTACTTTTTCAGTCAGAGCGAGACTCCTCGTTTCCAGGGAATGAAGTCCTGTTGGTTCTTTTGCTCGGCCTTGGTCTGCACCTCGCCGCTTGCGACCTGCACCACCAGATCAAGTATTTTCTCGCCCATCTCATCAATGGTGGCTTCGCCGGAAACGATCGGTCCGGTATCAATGTCGATGATGTCGGGCATTCGAGCGGCAAGCGCTGTATTAGTCGACAGCTTGATGACTGGAGCAATCGGATTCCCGGTCGGCGTTCCGAGCCCAGTGGTAAACAAAACCACGCTGGCGCCCGCGCCCACCTGGGCGGTCACGCACTCTACGTCATTGCCCGGGGTGCACTGCAGGTTGAGGCCCGGTGACTTCGAATACTCCGGATAATCGAGAACCGCGGTGACCGGAGAAGTTCCGCCCTTCTTCGCCGCGCCCGCTGACTTCATCGCATCCGTGAGCAGTCCGTCGCGCATATTACCCGGCGAAGGATTCATATCGAAGCTGGCGCGCACTGCCTTGGCCCGATTCGAATAATCCCGCATCAGCTCAATAAAACGATCTGCGACCTCCTTCGACACAGCGCGGTTAATAAGCTCCTGTTCGACGCCGCACAGCTCGGGGAATTCCGAGAGGACGGTTCTCGCCCCCATCGCAACCAGCAAATCTGACGTGTGGCCAATCGCCGGATTCGCTGAAACTCCCGAGAATCCATCCGACCCGCCGCATTTTAATCCGACGCACAATTGTGAAAGCTCTGCCTCAGTCCGCCGCGCCTTATTAGCTTCAACCAATCCTTCAAAGGTTCGCCGGATCGCATCTGAAATCATGCTGCTTTCCGTCCCGCTTTTCTGCTGCTCCAGAATGACCAGCGGCTTGTCGAGCTTCGGATCGCGGCGCTTGATCTGCTCGCGAAGGATGCTGATCTGCGCGTTTTGGCAGCCCAGGCTCAGCACCGTTGCGCCGGCAACATTGGGATGGTGAATATATCCTGCGATCAAACCGCAGAGATTGTCAGAATCTTCTCTGGTGCCGCCGCAACCGCCTTCGTGCAGCAGAAAGCGAATTCCGTCGATCTGCGGAAAGAGTTTCCTTGACTCACTGCGTGGTCCGTTCTTCTGAGTGGTATGCGTTCTGATCAGCTCCATCTTCCCTTCCCGATATAGCTGGGCCAACTCGGCAACCTGCCGCCGATAATTTTGCTCGGGCGCAAAACCCAGCTCCTCCTCGAAAGCCTGCTTCAAGTTAAGTATGTTGCGGTTTTCACAGAACACCAGCGGAACCACGATCCAGAAGTTTCGCGTCCCAACCTGTCCATCAGAGCGTCTGTACCCGAGAAATCGCTTTTGCTCCCAGCCCGCAACTTCGGGAGCTTTCCACCGAAACTCTGCTGCCTTGTCGTGAAACGGCAGCG
>Ga0075436_100000766_pt1 | contig 21283 bp, 13 predicted proteins | sample RhiMethybrSRZTD5_FD_75303 | JGI IMG/M metagenome (GOLD analysis project Ga0075436, IMG submission 75303) | Populus rhizosphere microbial communities from Tennessee, USA - Rhizosphere MetaG P. TD hybrid SRZTD5 | ecosystem: Host-associated > Plants > Roots > Rhizosphere > Soil | place: USA...
CCGAAAATTCCTCACCCGCAGCCGTAATGATGGCGCCTTCCGCATTTTCCGCCAGCGGGCTCTTGGGGCTATTGGTGATTGCCACCAGCGTGGCGCGACGACGGTTCACTTCCAGCAGCCGAATGACTTCCGCGCTTTGCCCGGATTGCGAGACCACCACCACAAGGGTCTCCTTATCAAACAAGCGGGGTTTGTAGTGCACCAACTCGGAACTCTCGACCATCAGTGCGGTGAACCCATGCTCCACTAGCTGAAGAGTGCAGGGATGAAGGGCATGGAACGACGATCCCATGCCGGTAAGCACAATACGGTGGAACTCACCGCGCCTCAGGCGCGCCGCCACATGCTCCAGCGCAGGAGACTCCCGCAAGCATTCGAGGGTGTCCAGGAGCCGTTGCGGCTGCTCCAGGACATCCTGCAGGTACTTGCCTCGGATTACCGACAAGTCTGGCAGCAAGCTACGCTCCGGATGCAATGCACTCCCTCATTGCCACTCCACCACTGCCCCGCCATAGGGCGGCAGGTCCATTGTCCAACTCGACCCGTGCAGTGGGATGGGGGAAGCTCCTGCAGGCGTGAGTTGATGCAGCGCTTTCACCGGCAGGGTGGTAACAACGGTCACTTTCTGCGGCTGAGCCGTGTGATTGGCCAGAACGGCATAGCCACGGCCCTGGCCATTGAGAGCCCGTACTTCCACCGAGGGCTGATTACTGCTGAAGGCCGGCCGCACTCCCGCCCAGTCGGCAAACGCCTTATAGATGCGATAGGTGGATTCCGGCTTGTCGAACACTCCAGGCACCGCGGCCAGATAACTTTCCAGCGGATACGCACAGAGCAGAGTTTTGCCTTTTCCCACACTGTTGGCGACCAGGGCGGGACGACCATCCTGGTCCACGGCAATAATCGTGCCGCCGTTCACCTGCAGGATGGCGTTCCAATGGCGCGGATCGTTCGGAACCGAGGAGTAATGGAAGGTTTCGCCCGGTTTCAGGTCGCCAAACGGCGCCACCACCTTCAGGGTCACGTCGGAAACAGGAACATGATCCACCAGGCGGGCTCCGAATAGTTGTTCCATATCAGGGATGGCAGCATCCGCACTGACGGAAGCATAGAGCGCCCCGCCTTTCGCAACGTACTGTTGCGCCTTCGCCCAGAAATCGGTGTGCACGTGCACCAGCAGCGCTTCGGTACTGGTCAAAGGTGAAGGCAATAGCAGCATGGCATGCCTTTGCCAATCGCTGTACTCCCGGGGGAAGTCGGTCTTCAACCCCGCACGGTGCGCCAGCACGAAGCTGGAAAGCCACCCGCCGGTGAGCCAGGCATTGTCGTCGCTCAAGTTAGGAGGCTGTTGCCCGGCCACCGCCATGCCCTCATTCGTGGAAACGTAAGGGATTGCCTCAGGCCCGGTTAGGCCGAAGCGGGAAAAATCGCCGTGTGGCTTTGACCACTCATTGGGAACGATGATTCCAGCTTCCGCCGGCGCTGGTTCAATCCCGGTCAGATCCAATCGCGCCACGAGCTGTGAAAATTTGCGGAATTCGACTCCTTGCGGGCGGTCCTTACGATCCCAGGTGGTAAGCCCGAACTGGGTTTCATGCGGTGAGCGCAGGTAGGGCACCTTGTTGTATTGTTCCGGGGCAGCATCGGTAAAACACCAGAGCAGAAACCCGTTTGCTCCCGCGCCCAGCGAGGAGTACATGCTCACGCGATCAAAGGCGGCCACGGCTTCCGGGGTGTACTGCGCGGATGAAGCGCCCATCTCCTGGATCATGGTGGGGCGTCCGGCACTGCCCGACAGCGCGGTCTCAAATGCCGCCCCGTAGGTGCCGCGCTCGGAGAGCATGGCGTCTGGGAAAAGCTGGGGAGCGTAAATCGTATAGGGGTGAACGCTGAAGAAGTCCACCTCGTCGCGGAGATTATCCGGCCGAAACGGCCCGTGCCCCACGTCCTCCATACTGACGCCGACTACGATAGGGTGCAGGTGGTCGTTACGCCGAATGGCGCCGGCGATCAGCCGAGTCCAGTTGATGGCTATGGCGTCGGAGGTTTGGCCTTGCACAATCCAGAAGGGAGGCTCATCGGTCAGGTCCCAGCCAAGGATGGCGCTTTCATTGGCGTAACGGCGCGCCAGTTTGGCCGCGTGATTGGTTTCCAGCCACAGCATTTCCGGATCGCTTTGCGGGTTGCGCCCGTGGCGCCAGGAGACATCCCAATAAGCCTCCCCAACTTCACCTCCGATAAACAAGCTGGGGTGAAGATAGATGTGGTAGCGGCGGGCTAAAGTAACCAGGTAATCCAGTTGCTTGAATGCTTCTGGGTTGTAATCGCCCGGACGCGGCTCAAACCAGGCCCACATCAGGTCGAGGCGGACGGTATTGAAACCCAGATCGCGCATCTTGGCGAAATCGGCTTCAATGTCCTTGGGATCCCATTGCAGCGGCCACTCCATCGCGGCCTTGGCAGGCACCCAGTGCGCGCCCACTGGAAGAAATCTTTTTCCGTCGCGCGAAAAGTAGTTGCCGTCCAGGCGCACCAGCGAAAGCGGCGGTACGTTGCCGGGTACCGATCTTTCCGGAGCCGATGTGGAGTTCGAGGAGGAAGCCGCGCCCGTCCCAGCCCGTACCTCAGACGGGTTCAGCATTGCGCTCGCGAACGCCACCAACAAGCATCCCGCAAGCCATGCGGAAGCATTCTTCTTCAACTGGCCCCCTTCGATCGGCTGCTCAGAACGTGTACTTCATCGCGATCTGCAACTGCCGCGAACTGTGCACGGTATTGGAGATCGAGCCAGCCGCACCCGTCACGTCCACAGCGTTGTATGGAAGGCCAAATTCCGGCGTGTTGAGAAGGTTGAACGCCTCCCCGCGCAGCTGCAGAGTTTGGTCCTCCTTCAGAGCGAAGTTCTTGAACACGGAGAAATCCACGTTGTACTGCGCCGGCCCGCGCAACAGGCCGCGCGAAGCATTGCCGAAGAGCGTGGCGAAAGTCTGTCCCGGTGCCACCGGCGGGATTGCAAATGCCGCCGGGTTATACCAGCACGCGATGGTTTGCTGGTTGGAAGGACACCCGGCGCTCATGGCGTTGGAGAAGTTGTAGGGATTGCCAACAATATCCGGTCTCGCGCCGCCACTCCCGGTGTTGGTAGGGTCGAACGAAAGAACAGGGTTAAAGGCCTGCCCCGAGTACATGGCGATGATTCCGTTCAACTGCCAGCCACCTACCAGCCAGTGGGCCGGCCCCTGCCCGGCCAGATACCTTTTCCCCGGCCCGAACGGCAGCTCATAGGACCAGGCGGAAGTGAACTGATGCCGAAAATCAGGAGGGTTGTTGCCGCGTTCCGCTTTCCGGTTGTAAGTGTTCTGCGGCTCCTCCCACTCGTTCTCGGTGACTTGCCCAATGGTGTGCTGCCAAGTGTAAGCGCTAAGCATGCTCCAATCGCGTGCAAAGCGCTTTTCAAACCTGACCTGAAGGCTGTGGGAAATCGAACCGGCCTGGTTCTGCATCGTTCGGATGGGGCCGATATTCGGCACTGTACTGAAGTAAGGCCGTCCGAAGTTGCCGGTGGGATCAGAAAAATTCGAATCTAAGGGCTGGTGTGGCTGGTTCAGATTGCTGAGAGTTGAAAGCTTCACTCCGTGGGTCCCGACGTAGGCCACCTGCAGCACCGCGGTATTCGACAGCGAGCGCTGGACGTTCAGGTTCCACTCCTCAATGTAAGCTGTCCTGTTGTTGAACAGCGCCGCGCTCGCCCGTCCCGAAGGATCTTGCAAGGTCGGGTACACGGGAGTAGGCAGGCCGGTGGACAGCCTTGTTGTGGGAATATTTGCCGGATTGGCCGTTATGTTCTGGCTGAAGAATAAACCGGTAGGATTGTAGGCCAGTTCGGCGTCATTCTGGTCCGCCTGAACATCATAAAAGATGCCGTACCCGCCACGCACCACGGTTTTTTCGTTCCACGGGGTCCAGGCGAACCCGAACCTGGGGCCGAAATTATTTTTGTCGGTGACCACATTTCCGGAAGCGCTCACGCCGGGCATGCCAGGGGCTACGAATTGTCCGGTAGCAAAATCAAAATTAGCCAGACGGTTGTGCTGCTCCACCATGGGCGTGAACAGGTCATAGCGCAACCCAAGATTCAGGGTCAACCGCGAACTGGCGCGGAAGTCATCCATGAAGTAGGAACTGAACTCCCACCACCGCATTCCGAACGTGCCCTTTTGCCCGTCACGAAATGCGGAACTGGGATAACCCAGCAGGAAACTGGCCACATCGCTGCCCCCGGAACCGTCACCAAGATTTTCGGTCATCAAGGGGTCGAAATAGAAATCTCCGCGCGAGTTTTGCGTCTGGAAGAACCCGTGCTGCCGCCGTTTGAGGTCCCCTCCAATCTTGAAGGAATGCCGGCCGTGGACGAGAGTGAAGGAATCAATCACCTGATAGTTGTTCTCACGCAGAAACTCTGGAAACCAGTCCGTAGTTCCGAGCGGCGCTACCGTAGTAAAGCCGATAAAGGGCAAACCCCCGGTGGCCAGCGGATTGTTGGGGTCAAATATTCCGGGAATACCCACTTGCCCGGCAACATTTTGGCCGGCGAAGTTGGGAGTGGCCTCGACTACATAGCGGGTGTAGCCGAGCTTAATTTCGTTGATCTTGTTGGAGGAGAACGTGTGCACGTCGCTGAGACCAGCCGAACGGGCAAGGTTGTTCACGTGGCCGGAGAAGGTGCCGCCTCCCGCCAGTCCAGGCAATGGATCAGGCCGCGTGTTGGACACGTTGCCGAAACTGAAGGTGGCGAAAAAGCTGTCCTTGGGCGTTAGTTGGTGGTCAAGCCGGAGGTCGAACGAATCCTGGTTGTTGCTCAGCACGGGATTGTAGAGGAAATTGAAGGCCTGACCCGGCCGGTTGGGAGCCGGATAAAGCTTGATGACCTTCAGCGCGGCGGGATCAAGCCTCCCCGCTGGAATGATGTTTTTAGTGAATGGCTGGCGCTGAAGGTTGGTGGTCGTTGTCGTCGGATCATAAATCTGGCCGTAGTCGTTGCCGGTAGTCGGATCGATTTTTCCCGTCAGCAAATCGGAAAAGTTCCCTGTACGCTCGGCCAGGCTCGGGACGATCGAGAGGTTCGTCTGCGCCTGACGGATGCGCGTGCCCTGGTAATCCCCAAAGAAGAACGTCCGGTTCTTGATGATGGGGCCGCCGAAAGTCCCCCCAAACTGGTTCTGCTTGAAACCGGGAATGGGCAAGGTGGGATCGTCGAAGTAGTTCTTGGCATCCATGGCAGAGTTGCGCAGAAATTCGAAAGCACTGCCGTGGAACTGGTTGGTCCCGGACTTCAGGACCACGTTCACTACCGCCCCACCCCGGCCGATATCAGCGCCGAAGTTATTGGTCTGGACCTTGAACTCCTGGATGGCGTCAATGGAAGGCTGGATGACTTCAAAACCGATTTGCTGCTCGTTGTTGTCGAAGCCATTGAGCAGAAAGTTGTTGTTCGTCGCCGTGAGCCCGTTAGCCTGGATGGCGCCACTGCCACGCTCATTTTCCGGAATGCCGCCTTGCTGAACGATGCCCGACGGACCGGAATTGACTCCGGGTGTGAGATAAGACAGTTCTACGAAGTTGCGCCCGTTCAAAGGGAGGGCGTGCACGCGGCTCCCCTCCAGCACCTGTCCCACGGATGAGGTCTGTGATTCCACCAGCGGCTCAGCCGCGCTGACCTCTACAGATTCGGTTACGGAGCCAACCGCCAGCGTGATGTCCACGCGCGTGGTCTGGTTTACGTCCAGCTTAAAGGCGGGCTGCACAGCCTTCTTGAACCCTTCGCGCTCCACGGTCACCGTATAGGTGCCGGGCTGCAGCAGCGTGACCACATAGCCGCCTTCGCGATTGGTCTTAACTTCCCGGGCGATTCCTGTTTCTGTGTTGCGGACTGTGACCGCTGCGTCCGTAACCACCGCGCCGGAGGCGTCGCGCACCGCGCCCACAATGCTGCCGGAGGCGACCTGCGCTGCATTCGGAGTGGCGCAGGCGAGGATCAGCCCTACGATTCCGGCCAGAACACGTGTGTACTTCCATGCCTTGCTAATGTTGCTTCTGCCCGCCATGACCATTCTCCTTCACGCCCGATGGAGGATACCCGTGCCGCTCGCGCCGTTGACACTGTTCTGCCGCCTACGCGACCCGAGGCTCCCACCGGTGTTTTGTCAGCTTGAGAGCAATCAAGACAACATATGCATATATGGTGTCAACCGGAAAATGGTCCATTGATGTGCTTAACTCGCGAATGGAGGAGGAAGCTAGCGCATAAATGTCTAATTACAATGATGGTTATGCAACATTTTCCCGTGTAGAGGAAAACTATCTGCTTGGGCGGGGAACTGATGCTTGCTAAGTAGGTATATACATAGTATGTAATGTTGATAGGAGGCCGGATGGCAACGCCGCAAATGGTCCAGCAAGTCAAGGCGGAGCAATTGCATCTCGTCCTGGATAGCAACAGCTTTGTCCCATTTTATGAACAAATTGTTGACCAGGTGCGCTCCCTGGTCAAAGACGCGAAGCTGCTCGAAGGGCAGATCTTTTGCTCGGAAGGAGAAGTCGCGCGCCTGCTCGGCATCAGCAAAATGCCCGTACGGCAAGCCTTCCAGAAGCTGCGCTCCGAAGGACTGCTGGTCATAGCGCGGGGCAAACGTCCGGTGATTGGCTCCGGGCGCGTGCCCTGGAATTTCCAGCAACTCCGTGGCTTCGGCGAAGAAATGCGGCGCCGCGGATTAGCGCCCTCGGCCAAACTCCTTTCCGCTGATCTGCAGGAAGCGGAATTGGAGGTCGCCCAGGCATTGAAGCTCGGCCCCGGAGAACGAATCTACCGCCTTCGCCGGCTCCGTTTCGTCAATTCCCAGCCGGTGGCCATTGTCACCAGCCACATGCCCGCTCGCCTCTTTTCCGGCATGGAACGGCAGGACCTGGAACAGCAGTCGCTGTATCACATTGTGGAACACATCTATAAACGCAAGCTGCACTGGGCGGAAGAGATTATCGGAGCCGTCACCGCCAGGGAAGAGGATGCCGCTATCCTGCAGACGGTGGCCGGCAGCGCACTGCTGATGATTAAAGAAACCACCTATGACACCCAGCAGATTCCCATCGAATACAGCGTTTCGTTGTTGCGCGGCGACCGTTACACCGCCTCCGTTATCTCGGTCAGAAAATAGTGATCGGGGAATTTCTGTCCGTCACCATTCACGTCGCAACCGGGAATGGGCGCAGGGGGAGGGGCTGTAAGTGATTGAAGGTTTGGTAGCGCTACCGGGAATCGAACCCGGGTTTGAAGATTGAGAATCTTCCGTCCTAACCCCTAGACGATAGCGCCACTAGGCGAGACTTTCTTGATTATAACAAGCGTACGGTTTCAAAGGGCTCACGGTTGCAGGGTTCACCCAGCTCAAGGCTTCCCAGGTTTCAAGGTTTCGCAGCTACCGAGGTTCAGAGTCCCGAAAACCTAAAGTCCGGTGTTCAGCGCCGGAACAAACCTCTCACTCCACAAACCTGCCGTAATACACCCGGGTCTTATACTCCCAGTCCACCAGCCCGTCCTGCTGGTAACGGCCAAAGATGACCTGCAGTTCCCGGCGCATCTCTTCGTGGCCGGGCTGTCCCGGAGCGGGCACATAAGAGGACGATAGCCAGCGGCCGTGCACGCCTTGCCAGTCGAACTGCTGCCGCATGAAGAATATCTCCTGGCAGAAATGGCCGGGATGAAAAAACTCTCCCAGCGCAGCTTCGTTCACATTGCGATGGTCCACCTTGGCGTAATCAGGCGAGTAGCGGTGCAGCAACTGCTCGTAATCGGCCAGAAAGGGAGTGGAGGTCAGGCGCTCGTTCCACACCAGCGCGATCCAGCCTCCGGGCTTGAGAATGCGTTGAAATTCCACGCGGGCGCGCCGGCGGTCGAACCAATGGAACGCCTGCCCGGCGGCCACAATGTCCACACTGCCCGCCTCCAGGCCGGTAGCTTCGGCGCGGCCCTCCCGGCTGATGAGCTGGTCAAAACCGCTCAGAAATTTTTCGCCTGCGGTACGCATGCCAGCGTTGGGCTCGACGGCAAGCACCCGGTTACCGTTCTCCAGAAAAAGTTTGCTCAGCAGGCCGGTGCCGGAGCCGATATCGGCCACGATCCACTGCGGGATCAGGCCGCAGTTGCGCCGCAAGCATTCCAGCAGTTCCGGCGGATAGCCCGGGCGGTAGCGGACATAGTCAGCAACCCGATCAGAAAAGCGCTCGGTCGGAGGTAGTGATTCGGGCATCGAGAAATGATCCTGGGGCATGGGTTGGTCGTTCGTTGTTGCTCCTTGGCCGTTGATCGGGTGTTCTCGGGCCGAGATCCAATGACCAACGACTACCAGCTAACGACGGCCTTGACAACCCCCGGCTCGCGGGGCACAATCTTACTAGGCGAATAAAAAGCGAAAATAGCTGGATCGCCCACCCAGCCGTCATTTCCGAGGTCCCCAATGTCTTCCGCCGTTATTCACGCCCCCTTTCCGTCACCCTTTTTACCGGAGGAAAAGCCATACCTGGAGCCTGGCCGCAGCCGCCTGCTGGAACTCCCCCGCGGGGTGGTGCCGGGCTCGCGATTGGAGGTACGGCCCGCGCCCGCTACCGTGCCCAGCGGCATTCCCCAGATAGATTCCCTGACCGGGGGCTTGCCCCGGGGCACGCTTACGGAAATTTTTGGCCCCGCATCTTCTGGGCGCACCAGCTTTTTGCTGACTGCGCTGGCCGAAGCAACCCGCCGCCAGGAAGTCTGCGCCCTGGTGGACGCCGGCGACAGCCTGCATCCCGAATCCGCCGCCGCGGCCGGCATGGACTTGCAGCGGTTGCTGTGGATTCGCTGTGGTGAAAATCCGTCCCAGATCCACAGAGGCGCGATGGACAACTGTAGATTGAAAAATCAACGACCAACTTCCTCGCCGCCGATGAACGCGGATAAACACGGATCAGGATCAATTCGTCAATCTTCAATGATCAATCGTCAATTTTCTGCCTGGGACCACCGCCTGGAGCAGGTGCTCAAGACCACCGACCTGCTGTTGCAGAGCGGCGGCTTCGGCATGGTAGTGGTGGATCTGGCGGACGTGCCGCCGAGCTTTGCCCGCCGCATCCCGCTGGCTTCCTGGTTCCGCTTCCGCCGCGCGGTGGAGAACACGCCCACCGTGCTGCTGGTGGTGGAGCAGGAACCGTACGCCAAAACCTGCGCCGCAGTGGTGCTGAAGATGCAGCCGGGCGTGAGCGGGCAATCAGCTCTCGGCAATCAGTATTCGGTATTCCGAAATCATCACTCAGCATTCAGTACTCAGCATTCAGCCAGCGGAGCTTTCGGCCAGAAGCGCCCAACGGAATTTGGTGGGACGCCAGTGAAAGAACCAATTTTCAAGCGCGAGTTGCCGGCGCATGCGCAGATCCTGCGGGAATTGCCCATTGAAGTGGAAATCGTGCATGCGCGTTTGCAGCGCAAGCCGGCCCGTTCCGCCGCGCAATTCCACACCCGCACGGCCTGGGCGAATTCCGTTGCGGGCTGAATTCTGCCTGCGTACGGCGCGGCTAAAAGAGCACCCTTTCAAAGCGGTTATGAGGCACGTTGTGATTGTTCAGCGCTGCTTTTCCCCGACTAGCGACTACTAACCACGAACTACCGCTATGCCTTTTGCCTGCATTTTCGTCCCCGATTTTTCCGTGGAAGCGGGGGTGCGCGCCGAACCCAAGCTGCGCGACCAAGCAGTGGGTGTGCTCGCCGGCAATCCGCCGCTGGTGAAAGTATTCGCCGCCAATGAAAGGGCGCGTGACTGCGGGGTTGAACCGGGCATGACGAAACTGCAGGCGGAAGCCTGCCCGGGAGTGGTGTTGCGTGCGCGCTCGCTGCTGGAAGAAGCCGCCGCGCATGCCGCTCTGCTGGATGGCGCGCAGTCGTTCTCGCCTGGTGTGGAAGACACGGCAGCAGATACCATCATTCTCGATCTCGCCGGGCTGGAGCGGTTGTTCGGGGCAGCGGCCCGGATTGCGCGGGACCTGGCCCGCCGTGTTTCCGACCTGGGGCTGGAAGCCAATGTCGCCGTCGCCGGCAATCCTGACACTGCCATGCACGCGGCCCGCGGCTTTCCCGGCGTGACCGTGATTCCGCAAGGCAAAGAAGCGGAACGCCTGGGCGATTTGCCCATAGACGTGCTGCTGGCGGGGCTCAAGATTCAGGAGTCAGCAGCCAGGAGTCAGCGAAAACCCGAGGGAGGACAGGACAAAGAACAGCGTGCCCGGGAGATTCTTGAAACTCTCGACCGCTGGGGCGTGCGCAATTGCCGCACCCTGGCGGCACTGCCCGAGGCCGCGCTCAGCGAGCGCCTGGGGCAGGACGGCTTGCGCCTGCAACAAATGGCTCGTGGCGCGACAGAACGGTCGCTCGTCACCAGCGCACCGGCCCTCAGCTTCGAAGAGGCGGTCGAGCTGGAATATCCCATAACGCTGCTGGAGCCGCTCGCCTTTCTTCTGCACCGGCTTGTGGAGCAGCTTTGCGCCCGGCTCTCGGCGCGCGCCCTGGCCACCAATGAGCTGCGCCTGCGCCTGGAACTGGATAATCCGCCACCGAGGCACAGAGACATCGAGGGAATTGACGATTTAGAAATTGACGATTGTCGATTGAAAAACCAACGATCAACTTCTTCGCCGCGGATGAACGCGGATGAACGCGGATCGGAGCCAACTCGTCAATTTTTCTACGCGCGCGCGCTGCACCTGCCGTTGCCCATGCTGAACGCTAAAACGTTTCTCAAGCTGCTGCAATTGGAGTTGCAGGCGCATCCGCCGGGCGCGCCCGTCACCAAGGTCTGGCTGGCGGCGGAACCGGTGCGGCCGCGGGCCGCCCAAGGTGGATTGTTCCTGCCGCTTTCACCGGAACCGGAAAGACTCGAGCTCACGCTGGCGCGACTGGCCGGAGTGGTGGGCGAAGGCCGCGCCGGCTCGCCGGAAGTTCTGGATACCCGTCGGCCGCAGAATTTTCGGGTGCGGCATTTCGCGCCGGCAGCTCCGCGCCAAAAAGCGGAAACGCTGGAACGGCCTGGACCGCTGACCGCGCTGCGCCTTTTCCGGCCACCACTGCGCGCTTCGGTGCTGATGCACGCCGGCACTCCCGTGCGCATCACCGCGGCCATGCAAGCGGAGGTGCGCGGCGAAATTGTCTGGTCAGCGGGCCCCTGGCGCGCTTCCGGCGAGTGGTGGAAGGAGGATGCCTGGGGACGCGAAGAGTGGGACATCATCTTGCAAAACGACACCGGCGCGGCGCTTTACCGATTATCTCGTGAACCGGCCAGCGGACAATGGTTTGTGGAAGGGACCTACGATTGAATATTGGATGATTGAGAAATTGCGTAATTGGCACCCGCAAGATTTGTAATTGCGCAAATTGTAATTGGCAATTTCGAGTAGTCAGCATTCAGCATTCAGCATTCACTCAACCCCGCGCTGTGTGATTGAGCACCGATTGCTGCATGCTGGTACAGCAAATTACACATTACTCAATTACAAATTTATCAATTACCCGATCACTGAATTACACAATGTACATCGAGCTCCACTCCCGCTCTGCCTTCAGCTTCCTCGAGGGCTCGTCCCTGCCCGAGGAACTGGCGGGAGTATGCGCCGAACTGGGGATGCCGGCGATGGCGCTGCTGGACCGCGACGGCGTTTATGGCGCGCCGCGCTTTCATCTGGCGGCAAAAAAGCTTGGGGTGCGAGCGCACATTGGAGCGGAAATTACTTTTGCGCCACAGAGACACCGGGATACGGAGCAAATTGACAATTTAAAAGTTGATGGTTGTGGATTGAAAAACCATCAACTCACTTCATCGCCGCCGATCAACGCAGATGCACACGGATCAAATCGTCAATCGTCACCATTCACTCGTAAATGCTCTGTGTTTCCGTGTGTTGGTCGTGAAGTTCGCCTGCCCGTTCTCGCCGCAACCCGCGCCGGCTACCAAAACCTGTGCCGCCTGATTACACGCATGAAAATGCGCGGGCCCAAGGACGCGCCGCCGGAGCAGATCGCGGCCGCGGTGAATGACCTGGCCGAATTCAGCAACGGGCTGGTTTGCCTTACCGGAGATGAACATGGTCCGCTGGCCGCAGCCCTGGCTCGCGGTGGCATCGAGCAGGCCCGACTGGCGGTCGAGCAACTGATCCGCATTTTTGGCCGGGAGAACGTTTATGTGGAACTGCAGCGCCATTTCCATCGCGAGGAGGAAGCACGCAACCAGGCAGCGGTGGAAATCGCGCGCTCACTGGACTTGGCTCTGCTGGCCACCAATGGCGTGTTCTATGCGGCACCCACCCGGGGCGTAGGCGATGGCAGCCACGCCAGCAGCGAGCGCGAGGTGCTTGACGTTTTTACCTGCCTGCGCAACCACCGCACCCTGGACACCGCCGGGAGGCTGCTGGCCCGCAATGGCGAGCGTTATCTCAAGCCGCCGCAGGAAATGGCGCGGCTTTTCGCCGACTTACCCCAGGCCATCGCCGCCACGGAAGAGTTGTCGTCACGTCTGGAGTTCACGCTGAATGACTTGGGCTACGAATTCCCCAGGTACCCGGTGCCGGAAGGCGAAACCATGATGTCGTTTCTGCGGCAGCGCACGCAAGAAGGTTTTCGCGAGCACTATGGGCGTTGCACACGCGACCTGCGCCAGCGCGCCAGGCGCCAAATCGAGCGCGAACTCGGACTAATTGAAAAGCTCGAACTGGCCGGCTACTTCCTGATCGTATGGGACATCGTGCGCTTCTGCCGCGAGCAGCGCATCCTGGTTCAGGGCCGCGGCTCGGCCGCTAACAGCGCCGTCTGCTACTCGCTGGGCATTACCGCGGTGGATCCGGTGGGCATGGACCTGCTGTTCGAGCGCTTTCTGTCGGAAGAGCGCGGCGAGTGGCCCGACATTGACCTCGACCTGCCCTCGGGCGACCAGCGCGAGCGCGCCATTCAGTACGTCTATGAGCGTTACGGCCAGCGTGGCGCCGCCATGACCGCCAATGTCATCACCTATCGCGGGCGGCTGGCAGCGCGGGAAATGGGCAAGGTGCTGGGTTTTGATACTGAAACGCTCGACCGCCTCTCCGGCCTGGTCGGCTCCTGGGAATACAAGGACCCAAATGACACGCTGGAGCGGCAGTTTGGACAGGCAGGGTTCGACCTGCGCCATCCCCGCATGCGCAAATATTTCGAGCTTTGCCTGGCGGTGCAGGATTTGCCGCGCCACCTGGGCCAGCACTCCGGCGGCATGGTCATTTGCCAGGGCCAGCTCGATTCAGTGGTGCCGCTGGAACCCGCCTCCATGCCGGGACGCGTGGTAGTGCAGTGGGACAAGGAAGATTGCGCCGACATGGGCATCATCAAGGTGGACTTGCTCGGCCTGGGCATGATGGCGGTGCTCGAAGACTGCCTGCACCTCATCCCCGAGCATTACGGCGAAGAGGTGGAACTGGCTCACCTGCCGCCCGATGATTCCGAGGTTTACGCTGCGTTACAGAAAGCGGACACGATTGGCATGTTCCAGATCGAAAGCCGGGCGCAGATGTCGTGCCTGCCGCGGCTGCGACCGGCGACTTTTTATGACATTGTGGTGCAGGTGGCCATCATCCGCCCCGGCCCTATCGTAGGCGAGATGGTGAATCCTTACATCAAACGCCGCCAGGGGCGCGAGCCGGTGCATTACCCCCACGCCTCGCTGGAGCCGGTGCTGGCGCGCACTTTGGGCGTGCCGCTGTTCCAGGAACAACTATTGCGCATGGCCATGATCGCGGCCGGCTTCACTGGCGGCGAAGCAGAAGAGTTGCGGCGCGCCTTCGGCTTCAAGCGCTCAGAAGCCCGTATGGCCGATATTGAAGTCAAGCTGCGCGCCGGCATGCAGCGCAATGGCATTACTCCGGAAGCGCAGGAAGAAATTATTCACTCCATTACTTCCTTCGCGCTGTACGGTTTCCCCGAATCGCACGCTGCCAGTTTCGCGCTGCTGGCTTACGCGAGCGCCTACTTGAAGACTCACTATCTCGCCGCATTTACCGCCGCGCTGCTCAACAACCAACCTATGGGCTTTTATTCCCCCGCCACCATCGTGAAGGACGCACAGCGCCAGGGACTAAAAATGAAACCCATTGATGTCATGAAGTCCGAGTGGCTGTGCACGTTGGAGCAGGGGCCAGCGGCCAGTAGTCAACTGTTAGAGCAGATGACGGCAACACAAGACTATCGCCAACGATCAATGGTCGCCGGTTGCTCGGTTCGTCTCGGTTTGCGCTACGTCAAGGGCCTGCGGGAACAAGCGGCTCACGCGATTGTCCGGGAACGCGCGCAGCGACCGTTCGCCTCTATTGACGATCTGGCGCGGCGCGTCCCTGAACTGCGCAAGAATGAACTGGTCACGCTGGCGCAAATTGGAGCGTTAAATTCAGTTGCCGGTTGTCAGTTGCCGACTGTGAGTGCGGAAACGCACGGCTTCAGCGGTGCGAATCAGGAGCCGCAAAATCTCCGGGCTTCCGCCGCCAAGGATGCCGTCCCTGCGGGACTCGAATTTCACCGGTCGCTTTCCCAGGACTTCCGTCCTGGGCTTTCCCATACCGTCGCTGAAGCGACTGGCGCCGGCAAGGAGAACAATCCCGTAGAGGCACTATCTCCGGGGAAACTCGAAACGGGAAACTGTCAGGGTACGGGCCAATGGCCGATGCCCACCGGCCACTTCCATCGCCGCGATGCTCTCTGGCAGGTGGAGCGCGCCGCTCGGACTGCTGGGCCGCTGCTGGAAGCCATCGTCGAGCGTGACTCCGCATCCCCCCTGGCGCGCATGAGCAATGAAGAACGACTGGTAGCCGATTTCCGCGGCACCGGCCTCACCGTGGGTCGTCACCCCATGGCTTACCGGCGCGCCCACTTGCGGGGAGTGCAGCGCGCCTGCGACCTGCAGAACATCAACAATGGCCGGCGCGTGCGTATCGCTGGCAGCGTGATTGCCCGCCAGCGTCCCGGCACCGCTCACGGATTTGTCTTCCTCAGCCTGGAAGACGAGACTGGCATTGCCAATGCCATCATCACTCCCGATCTGTTCGAGCACAATCGCCTGCTGTTGGTTCGCGAGCAATTCCTGCTGATTGAAGGAACCTTGCAGAATCTCGACAACGTGATCTCTGTTAAGGCCGACCGGGTGCAGCCGCTACAGATCAGCGCCGCCGAAATTTCTTCCCACGATTTCCACTGACATGGGGCCGAAAGACCCACTCAAAAAAGTAATCATGTTCATCAATATTTTTGTCGCACTCCTGTGTTCCTCGCCGGAATTCCGGTTATAGTATTGAGTAACCATTCGGCCTCACAGTTTTTGGTTGCACGAGCAACTTTGGAAGCTGTGGCCATAACTTTGAATTAGGAGTCAGTACCCATGGCCAAAGCAAGAACGCCTCGCAACGATTCATCTGTCACCCCGATCAACCGTAAGCCTTCGGAAGTAAAGGAATTGCGTAAATCTTCCAATGGCAACGGCAATGTGGAAGAGGAAATCCGCCGTCGCGCTTATGAACTTTTCCAGCAGCGCGGTGGCGAACACGGCCGTCATCATGAGGATTGGCTGCGGGCCGAAGCTGAAGTGCGGGCGCGCTACGCCAACCGTACCGCCTAAGCCGGCATCGCAAGCAACATAGCGTGACAATAAGGCATCGGGAACGCACGCTGAGCCGGGAGCATGGAACGCGAAGTACTGCTGATTGACGACAATCCTTCGCAACTCACCATTCGCGAGTTGGTGTTGCGCGAAGCTGGCTTCCCTGTCTCCATCGCCACCAATGTGGATGGCGCTTTCGCTCTGCTGCGCTCGCCGGGACTGGCCAGCCGCCTCGGGGTCATTGTTACCGATCACGTCATGCCCGGCGCCAGCGGCGCTGATTTTGTCCGCGAATTGCGCCGCATCAACCCGCATGTACCGGTAATCGTGGTCACCGGCATGGCCGAGGCGGAGCAGGAATATGACACCCTCAACGTCACTTTCCTGCAAAAGCCCTGCCCGCCTCCGGAGCTGATCCAGGCGGTGGGCGACGCCCTGCGCCGTTGCCCGCCCCAGGCTGGCTGACCTGCCGGGCATGGCTTATCCGGTCAGCACCGGCATTTCCGGGACTGAGTCGCGAATACCCACGGCTGGCCCGTTTGTACACAGTTGCCTGACCTCCACGTTTTTGAAAGAATAAACATCCGGGTCACTCCTTCATGCCGCAACTGGGAAGTTTCGCTGTCCTGTTCGCCCTAGCGCTTAGTGTCTACGCGCTCTTTGCCGGAGCCCTGGCTTTGCTACGGCCCGACGCGGCTGGCGAGCGCCTGGGCGAAACCGCGCGCCGCGCCGGTGTCGCCATTTTCTTCGCAGTTGCGTTAGGGGCGTTGTGCCTGGTCACGGCTGCTTTCCAGAACGATTTCAGCCTGGCCTACATTTACCACCACAGCAATCGCGACTTGCCCGCTCCTTACAAGTTTGCTGCTCTGTGGTCGGGCCAGGAAGGCTCGCTGTTGTTCTGGTCGCTCCTGCTGGCGGCCTACGGGCTGGTCCTGCGGCTGCGCCACAATGTTGACCGGCGGCTCTTTGCCTACGCCTCGGTTATCATCGCCGCAGTCCAGGTCTTTTTCTTGTTGCTGGTGAATTTCGCCGCCAATCCTTTCGCCATGATGCAGGGCACGCTGCCCGCCGACGGCGCCGGACTGAATCCCCTACTGCAGTACCCGGAGATGGTCATCCACCCGCCCATGCTGTACCTGGGCTACGTTGGCTTCACCGTGCCCTTCGCCTTCGCTCTGGGTGCGCTGATGATGCGCTATCCCGGCGAGAAGTGGATCCACATCACCCGCCGCTGGACCATGGTGACCTGGGGATTTCTGACCTGCGGCATTTTCCTGGGCGCGCACTGGGCCTACTCCGTGCTGGGCTGGGGCGGTTACTGGGCTTGGGACCCGGTGGAGAACGCTTCGCTAATGCCGTGGCTGACCGGCACCGCGTTTCTTCATTCGGTGATGATGCAGGAAAAACGGGGCATGCTGAAGATATGGAACATGTGGCTGATCTTCGCCACTTTCCTGCTTTGCGTCTTCGGCACTTTTCTCACCCGCAGCGGCCTGGTGAGCTCGGTGCACGCCTTCGCGCAATCCTCCATCGGCAACTGGTTCGTCGCAATGCTGGCGCTGACCTTCGCGGTCTGCGTGGCTGCGTTCGTGAAGAACCGCTCGCACCTGCAGAGCGAGAACCGGCTGGAGTCGCTGATCTCGCGCGAATCCAGTTTCCTGTTCAATAATCTGCTGTTTGTTGTTGCCTGCTTCACCGTGCTCTGGGGCACGCTTTTCCCGGTGCTCTCGGAATGGGTGCAGGGGCACAAGGTGACGGTGGGTCCGCCTTTCTTTAATCGCGTCAATATCCCGGTCGCCTTGCTCCTGCTGTTGCTGACCGCGGTGGGCCCGCTGCTGGCCTGGCGCAAGACTTCGTTTGAGAGCCTGAAGCGCAACTTTTCCATTCCCGCGCTGGCGGCAATCGCGGTGGCAATACTTGTGATCGGCTTCGGAATGCGGCCCTGGGCGGAGCAATCCGCTTTTTACTCTCTCATGACGATCTGCCTCTCGGTGATGGTCACGGTCACGGTTTTCTCCGAGTTCGTGCGCGGCGGCCGCGTCATCGCCGGCAAAACGGGAAAGAGCCTGCTGGCCGCCATGGGCCGCCTGGCCCACAACAACACCCGCCGCTACGGCGGATACGTCGTTCACTTTGGCGTCGCCCTGGTGATGATCGGCCTGGCTGGCTCCGCCTTCAATCAGGACAAAGAAAAGGAAATGGGTTACGGCGGGAAGATGGATATTGGGGCCTACACCCTGACCTGCCGCTCCTATACCCAGGACGACAAGCCCAATTACCGCAGCGAGTGGGCCATCCTTGATGTCACCAAAAACGGCAAGCCGCTGACTACTCTTTATCCTGAGCGGCGGTTTTATAAGGCCAGCCAGCAGATGTCCACCATGCCCGCGCTGCGCTCCACGATCCAAGAGGATTTGTACGTCGTATATGAAGGTGTGAACGAAGATAACGGCCGGCCCATTATCAGGGTCCACCTTAATCCGCTGGTGATGTGGATTTGGATTGGCTGGCTCACAATGGTCGGAGGAACCGCGCTGTGCATGGTTCCGAACGCGGCACGTGTGCCTCTGGGCGCTCCTGCGCCGGCGCGCGCTACCGTGGCGGCGGAGGCGGGAGACTGATGGGCAACTCTCGCAAACTGGTGTTCCGCCGCGCCGCTCAGATCGGCCTGTTGTGCGTCGCCATTTTTGCCTTCCTCGGCGCCGGCGACGAAAACGCCCGCTTCAACGGCCTGGGCCATCGCATGATGTGCGTTTGCGGCTGCAACCAGATTCTGCTGGAATGCAACCACGTGGGCTGCAACTACTCCGACCACATGCGCGAGGAACTGATCGCTGCCATCAATCACGGCGACAATGATGACCTGGTGCTCCAGGCCTTCATTCAAAAGTACGGAACCACCGTGCTGGCCGCGCCTACGTCAAAAGGCTTCAATCGAGTCGCCTGGACTATGCCGTACGCAGTTCTGGTGCTCGGCCTAGGGGTGGTCACGATGATCGTGCGCGCCTGGGGACGTAAGGCAGTGGCCCTGCGCGAGGCCGCTGGTCCAACTGATCCGGCGATGGAGCCCTTCCGAGATCAGGCGCAACGGGAGACCGAACTATGATTATCTTCGCCGCCTGCGCCATGTTTACCCTGGCCGCGCTGGTCTACATCTTCTGGGTTCCGGTGCAACTTGAGGCCTCTGAGGAGAAGACCCGGCTGGCCTACCTGCGAGAACGCAAGGACGTGGTCTACGAGAACTTGCGTGACCTGAATTTCGAATACAAAGCGGGAAAATTTCCTGAAGCCGATTACCAGGAAATGAAGACGGCGCTTGAGACGGAAGCCGCCGGCATCCTGGCGGAGATTGCCAGCCTGGAGGAGCAGGAAGACACCTTCTACTCTGCGCCCGCACCACGCCATCGCGGCAGCGCAAACTCCTGATGAACTGGCGCCGCTCAGCAACAAAAATTATGCGGGCTTAGTGCCCCGAGAAACGGTTTCGACCATACACACATGCCATCTTCCTCCAACCTGTTCACGAGCTGCCCGGCACCAGGGTCGCGGTCCTTTCGCCTCCCTACTCCCTACTGGGCCCTCGGTACTATCCTCCTCCTGCTTGCGTGCAGCTCCTTTGCCGAGACCCTTGCCGGCAAGGTCACAAACGGCACCAATGACAAGCCTTCCGCGGGCGATGACGTCGTCCTAATAAAACTGGCCCAGGGCATGCAGGAGGCCGGCCGCACCAAGACCGACGCCAAAGGCAATTTCTCGCTCAACGTGGACAATCTTTCAGAGCCGCACCTGGTTCGCGTCAACCACCAGGGCGTGAACTACTTCCAGCCCGCGCCTCCGGGCACCAGTTCCGTAAATCTGCAGGTGTACGACGTCGCCAAGAAGCTCGACGGCATCTCCACCACCGTGGACGTCATGCGCTTTCAGGCGCAGAAGGGGCAGTTGCAGGTGCTGGAATTGTTCGCCGTGCAGAATAATTCCAAACCCCCGCGCTCGCAAATGAGCGACAACAACTACGAAATCGCGCTGCCAGCTGGCGCGCAGATTGACACCTCCCTGGCCAAAGCGCCCGGCGGCCAGCCGGTGAACTCCGCACCCGTGCCCCTGGACAAAAAAGGCCGCTACACCTTCGTCTTCCCTCTGCGCCCCGGTGAGACGCAGTTCGAAATCGGCTATCACCTGCCCTATTCCGGCCAGGCCAAAATTGATCCCAAGCCGCTGGTGGCACAGCAGCACTTTGTGGTGATGCTGCCCAAGGAAATGCAATTCAAAGCGGACAACAGCGCCCGCTTCCAGAACATGCCTGACGACAGCGGCGCCAATGTGCAGGTAGCCACGGCGGTTCAGCCCGGGGAAGCTCTGGGTTTCGCCGTCTCCGGCACCGGCGTGCTCGCCAGTGAAAACGACCAAGGTGCTCCGGGCGGCGGCATGGGAGGCGCGCAAACCAGTGCCGATAGCCGTCCCGGCGGCGGTTTGGGGCCGCCCACGGAGGCGCCAGGTCCGCTCGAGCAATGGAAGTGGTACATCCTGGGCGGCTTCGTCGCCATGCTGGGCTTCGGCGCCATCTACATGGTCACACGCCAGAGCAGCCTTCCTGCACCGGCGCGCGTTGCTGCCGCCCGTGCCGGTAATGGCAGCGGCAAGGTCACAGCTACCCGCTCCGCTGCAAGCACACCCACCGCGGCCACTCCGTCCCGAGATCGCTCCGGGCTGCTGCTGGAAGCGCTGAAGGAAGAACTTTTTCAGCTCGAAGTCGAGCGTCAGGAGGGCAAGCTTTCGCCGGCTGAATACGACCGAGCCAAGGCCGCTCTCGACCAGACCCTGCACCGGGCGGTGACGCGCAAGAAGTAAAAGGTCGCTGCATTGCTCTTTTCTCGGCGACTCCAGCTTGAGCCGTTTATCCGCCGCCCAGCAGAAAGGTCACAGTAATCTGTGTTTCCACCTCCACCGGCTGGCGATTCAAGGTGTACGGCCGGTAGCGCCATTGCTTCACCGCTTCAATCGCGGCCGGCGCCAGCATAGGATGCCCGCTTATCACGCGCAGATTTTCGATGCGACCATCTTTGCCAATAATTGCCTGCAGCATCACCGAGCCCTGAATGCGCGCCTGCCGAGCCAATGGCGGGTAGGCGGGCTTAACCTCGTGCACCAGAAAGCCCTGCGCTACACCTTCCGAGACCCGCAGCGGACCCAAGACCGATGGCGCAGCAACCACCGGCGGCGGCGTCAGGTTCACGATTGTGTTGAGCGGGTTGCTGCCGCTGCCCGGGCCCGGGCTTCCGTACACGCCCGGACCTTGGGATGACAAGTTCGGTGGCGGCGCTTCGTCCTCTTCAATGCTGGCAATGCGCTTAGGAATCGCTTGCGGCTCGCGTAACTTGTGGCCAACCATGTCGCTGTCGCGCGGTGAAGCGGCGTGCCTCTTTGAATCCGGCCTTGCCGGCGCAGGACCGGACGGTGGGCCAGGAAGGACCAGCGACACCACCGAGTCCAGGGGCAGCGCTTCGGTATAGAGCAGGGGCAGGGCCGCCAATACGGCTACCAGCATGCACTGCAACAGCAGCGAGGCGGCGGTCGCAGCAGGCCGTTTTGTTTTCAGGACA
>Ga0075436_100000767_pt1 | contig 21280 bp, 22 predicted proteins | sample RhiMethybrSRZTD5_FD_75303 | JGI IMG/M metagenome (GOLD analysis project Ga0075436, IMG submission 75303) | Populus rhizosphere microbial communities from Tennessee, USA - Rhizosphere MetaG P. TD hybrid SRZTD5 | ecosystem: Host-associated > Plants > Roots > Rhizosphere > Soil | place: USA...
AGCCATCAGGCGCCGAGCTTCACCGCGAGATCCTCGAACGACGCCGCGGCGACATCGACCTTCACGCTCGGCGCGCGCTCGCCCGTGCCCGGCCCGCTTTCGTCGGGACGCGCCACATGCGCGGTCTTCAAGCCGCACGCGGCGGCGGCGGCGAGGTCGCTCGAGTGCGCCGCGACCATCATGCAGTCGCCGGGCGCGAGCGCGAACGCGTCTGCCGCTGCGAGATACACGCGCGGCTTGGGCTTGTAGTCGCGCGCGATCTCCGCGCCGAGGATCGCGTCCCAGTGGAAATCGTTGTGGCGCGCGAGATCGGCCATCAACGCGATGTTGCCGTTGGAGACGGGCGCGACGAGGAACTTGCGCCGCAGCCGCGCGAGCCCAGCAGTCACGTCGGGCCACGCGTCGAGCCGGTGCCACGCGAGGTTGAGCTCGGCGGCGGTCGCCTCGTCGAGCGTCTCCAGTCCGAAGCGCGGCTGGATGCGCGCGAGCATGCGGCGATGGATCACGTCGAGCTTCGCGAAGGCAATCTTTCCCGAGCGCACTTCCTCCATGCCCGGCTGATATTCGGCGCGCCACGCGCGCGAAAACGCGGGCCAGTCGAGCTTGATTCCGCGCGCACCAAGCACGCGCTCGGCCTCGCGCGCGACACCACCGCACCAATCCACCATCGTGCCGAACACGTCGAAGAAGAGCGCCTTTGCCATGGGCACGAATGGTACAGTGGTTGCATGACGACCTACGAGCAGGCCGCAGCTCAAGCGCCGCGCTGGTCGTGGCTTCCCGCGCCGGGCACGTGGAAATACCACGCGCTCCTCCTCTCGCTCGGCATCCTCGTGCTCGGGCCGCTCGGCGGCGTCACCGCGTCATACATGAATTTCTCGCTCGGCTTCTTCATCGGCGGCCAGGTGCTCGCCGGGATCCTCGGCTCGACGGTGACGTATGGCTACGGCGCGCAGGGCAAGCACGGCGCCAACTACATCCAGACGGCCGCGGCCTCGGTCGCGGGCCTTTCCGCGATGGGCGTTCTCGTCCAGGCGATGGTGTGGATGGGATTGCCGCAGCCGCCGATGTGGCAGCTGGTGCTGTACTTCCTCTGCATCGGCATGTTCGCGGTCGGCGTCGGCATGCTCTATACGCCGCTCCTCGTCGACCGCATGCAGCTCACGTTCCCTTCCGGCCTCGCGGTCGCGAACATCCTGCGCGCGCTCACGGATCCGGAGCTTCTGCGCCGTTCGGTGAAGCAGCTGGGCAGCGGCATCGGCATCGGGCTGATCGGCGGCCTCGTGACGCCGCATGTCGCATGGCTTTCGAAGATCGACTTTTCCGCTTCGAACTTCGGCGCGGGGATGATCGTCGGAGCGCGCATCGGCGTGCCCGCGATCGTCATGGGGTTGATCGGCCAGGCGCTCGTCCCATGGTTCGTCTCGATCGGCTGGCTCAGCGAAGGCGATCCGTTCCGCAAGATCACGTTCCTCATCGCGCTCGGCATGATCATGGGCGCGGCGATCATCGACCTCACGCTGGTCGGCTGGCAGGCGGCGGCGCGCTGGCGCGCCAAGTCCGCGCCGCGCGAGGAGGCGCCCGACTGGAAACGCGTGAACCTCGGACGCCTCGTGCTCTGGGTCGTCGCGTGGGGCGCGGGAGTCGTCCTCGCTGGCCACCTGGTTCTCGGCGCGCCGGTCGGATTCCTCACGTTCGCGGTGCTGCTCGCCTTCGTCTTCGTGATGGTGAACGGCATCTCGCTCGGCATCACCGACCAGAATCCCATCTCGTCCGCGTTCGTCGTGTCGGTCGTGCTGATGGCCGCCCTCGGCCTCAAGGACCCGATCGTGGGGCTGATGGCCGGCAGCATCCTGCTGATCTCCTGCAGCACCGCGGCCGACATGCAGCAGGACCGGTCGACGGGTTGGCGCCTCGGCACGAACCGCGTGATCCAGTTCCGTTACCAGGTGGCGGGCGTCATCATGGGCGCGCTGATGGGCGTGCTCTTCGCGAAGCTCTTCATGACCGCCTATCCCGTGCTCGGCCTCGACCAGACGGCGATGAAGGCCGCGGACCAGCCCGCGAACTGGAGCTCGGCGATGACATACAAGTTCGTGGGGATCCTGCGCAGCCTCACGGACGATAAGTCCTACCAGCGCACCGCGATCTGGCTCGGCGTGGGTCTCGGCTTCGCGACCGAGCTCGCGCGCAAGCTCATCAAGGCGAATCGCGCGTACCAGCGTTTCGTGAAGAGCGGCCGCGCGGGCTTCGCGACCGACTTCACTCTCGATGCGATCGTGCTGCCCTCGCCCTACGCGTCGTCGTTCGGCGGCTTCCTCAATCTCGAGGCTTCCGCGTGGTACGGGGCGGGCAGCGTGGTGACGAGCTTCTTCAAGACGCTCGACGCGAGGAAGAAACGTGCCGCCGACGAGAAGGCGCTGCCCACGGACATGAGCACCACCTCGCTCTTCGGCGGCGGATTGATCGCCGGCGACGCCCTCGCGGCCCTCGCGATCGGGCTCGCCGGCCTCGCGAAGCTCTTCAGCGGCCCCTGAGCTGCGCGCGGACCTCGCCGCCGGGCTTGGCGGCGCTGTGCACGTTCACGTACGTGTTGCCGGCCTTGTAGGCGGCGCACTGCTCGGCGTTCATCTTCGCGCCGCTCGCGGCCGCGAACGCATTGTCGCCCGTCTTGTTGAAGGGAACCGCCACCGGGCCGTTCGCGCCGGCTGCGCCCGTGTGGATGTGTGCCGCGGTCGCCGTCATGCCGCTCACGGAGACGTCCGCGTTCACCGTGCAATCCTCGTGCACGGTGACGTGCGCGGTGCCGGCGGCGGAGCTGCCCGACGGCGGAACTTCGTTGTTGCCCGAGAGCGTCACGGTCTCGCCGCGCATCGACTTCGCCTCGGCGCCGCCCATCATGTTGTGCATCGTCTGGCACCCGGCGAGGAGGCCGAAAGCGCCGGCGACTGCCACGGCGCGGACGACGGTGTAACGGATGTTGTTGCGCATTTATTCCTCCGTAAAGCAAGTAAAGTTGTTGTTCTCCCTGGATCCTCTCGCGAGGCGCGCTCAATCTAGCGCGCGCTCGAGCACTGTGTCTACAGCGCGGCGGTAATCGGCGAAGCGCCAGCCGACGGCGACGTGCGGCTCATGCCGTTTCCGGTGAAGTGTTTCGCGAGCGCCGCGGTGATGATCGCCGCGCATCGAAGGGCGCCTTCACCTTCATGTCGTTGTCGAAATAGCAATAGACGTCGCGGCTCCTGCGCGAGGGAGGCGCTAGGGATGCGATCTTCTTTGCGCCGGGGAGTTCCTTGCCGCCAGTGCCGATGCGGATGTCGGGCACTACTTCTGTTTTTGCGGGATCGGCGGCGGCGGAGCCGGAAGCTTTGGAACGGTTGGGGCCTTGCCCTGGCAGACGAAGGCCCAGAGGTCCTCGTCGCTGGAGCCTTTCTCGAGCGGCCTGAAGGCGGAATCCGCGGGCGAGAACTTCGTCTTGGCGACGATCAGGCCCTCGCCGCCGTAGCGGAAGTACGCGTCGGTATGGGTGAGCGCGAGCGTGCGCGCCTTGCAGTCGACCTTCGCGTACGAGATCTGCGATCGATATTGCGTGTGTCCCTCGCCCTGCAACAGGCGGAAATCAACGAGGTAACGGAACGTCGCGACGCTGCCGTCGCGCTGGATCGACTCCGGGTCGACGGAGAGCTGCACCATCGTGTCGCGGTGCAGGATCTTCCACGCGGCGGACACGCCGCCCGCGAACATCGCGATGAGGACGGCGGCAAGAATGCGGGCGAACGTCATGGTCGGCTCCTATAATAAGGCATGACCCATCGCCGCATCGGCGCCGAGATCCGCAGCCCCCGCGGGACCGCGCTCACCTGCCGCAGCTGGCTCACCGAAGCGCCTTTCCGGATGATCCAGAACAACCTCGACCCGGAGGTCGCCGAGAATCCCGCCGAGCTCGTCGTCTATGGCGGCATCGGGCGCGCCGCGCGCAACTGGGAATCGTTCTACGCGATCCTCGAGACGCTGAAGCGGCTCGGCGACGACGAGTCGCTGCTGATCCAGTCCGGCAAGCCCGTCGCGGTCTTCAAGACGCATGCGGATGCGCCGCGCGTGCTCATCGCGAATTCCAATCTCGTGCCGCGCTGGGCGACGTGGGATCACTTCAACGAGCTCGACCGCAAGGGCCTCATGATGTTCGGCCAGATGACCGCGGGCTCGTGGATCTACATCGGCTCGCAGGGAATCGTCCAGGGAACCTACGAGACGTTCGCCGAAGCGCTGCGGCAAGTGAAAAGGCGAAAACCGGGGTCCGTCCCGTGGGTTTTGACCGCAGGCCTCGGCGGCATGGGCGGCGCGCAACCGCTCGCGGCGACGATGGCGGGCGCGTCGCTCCTCGCGATCGAATGCCGCGCCTCGCGCATCGCGATGCGGCTTCGCACCGGCTACCTCGATCGCGAAGCGGCCACCCTCGACGAGGCGCTCGCGATCGTGCGCGATGCGAAAACGCCCGTGTCCGTCGGTCTTCTCGGCAATGCCGCGGACATCGCGCCGGAGATCGTGCGCCGCGGCGCGCTTCCCGATCTCGCCACCGACCAGACCTCCGCCCACGATGTCGCGCACGGCTACCTGCCGGCCGGCTGGTCGGTCGAGCAATGGGAATCCGAGCAGAAGGCGAATCCCAAGGCGGTGGAGAAAGCCGCGCGCGCATCGATCAAGCGGCACGTCGAAGCGCTCCTCGAGATGCATCGCCGCGGCGTCGCCACGTTCGACTACGGCAACAACATCCGCCAGGTCGCGCAGGACGAAGGCCTCGCCGATGCGTTCGCGTATCCCGGATTCGTTCCGGCGTATATCCGCCCGCTCTTCTGCGAAGGCAAGGGACCGTTCCGCTGGGTCGCGCTCTCCGGCGATCCCGAGGACATCTTCAAGACCGACGCGAAGGTGAAGGCGCTTTTCCCCGAGGACAAGCATCTCGCGCAATGGCTCGACATGGCGCGCAGCCGCATCAAGTTCCAGGGCTTGCCCGCACGCATCTGCTGGCTGGGCCTCGGCCAGCGCCACAAGGCGGGACTCGCGTTCAACGAGATGGTGGCGACTGGCGAGCTCAAGGCGCCGATCGTGATCGGCCGCGACCACCTCGACACGGGATCGGTGGCAAGCCCGAATCGCGAGACGGAAGCGATGAAGGACGGCAGCGACGCGGTTTCCGATTGGGCGTTCCTGAATGCGCTGCTGTCGACCTCGGGCGGCGCGACGTGGGTCTCGATCCATCATGGCGGCGGCGTCGGCATGGGCTATTCGCAGCACGCAGGCGTCGTGATCGTGTGCGACGGAACCGCCGCGGCCGCCAGGCGCATCGAGCGCGTCCTCTGGAACGATCCGGCGATCGGCGTCGTGCGCCACGCCGACGCTGGCTACGACACCGCGATCGCGACGGCGCACGCGATGGGTCTCGACACACCGATGCTCTGAGGATGTGGCTCGCGGAACATTGTGTCTGGCCGTACCGCTATCGCCATGGCGAGAGCGCGCTCATCGTGTCGATGCCGCACGCGGGCACGTTCATTCCGCGCACGATCGGGCGCGATCTCGCCGATTGCGCGGTGCCGCGGCCGGACACGGACTGGCACCTGCCGAAGCTCTACGATTTCCTCGCCGCGCTCGATGCCACCGTGATCGTCGCGACGCATTCGCGCTACGTGATCGACGTGAACCGGCCGCCCGACGGCGCGAACCTCTATCCCGGCCGCGACACGCCGCGGCTGTGTCCGGTCGACACGTTCGCCGCCGAGCCGCTCTATCGCGGCGAGCCGCCCGGCGATGCGGAAATCGCGCGGAGGCTGGACGCGGTGTGGCGGCCGTATCACCGCCGCATCGAGCGCGAGATCGCGCGCGTGCGCTCCGCGCACGGCGCCGCGCTCCTGTGGGACGCGCATTCGATCACGTCGGTCGCGCCGCGCCTCTTCGAGGGACGCATCGCCGACTTCAACCTCGGCAGCGCCGACGGCAAGTCGTGCGATCGCGCGCTTTGCGCCTCGCTCATGCGCATCCTCGCGCGCCATGGCGCCTACAGCTCGGTGCTCGACGGCCGCTTCAAGGGCGGCTACATCACGCGCCGCTACGGCGACCCGGCGCGCAGCGTGCACGCGATCCAGCTCGAGATGGCGCAGGCCCTCTACATGGACGAAAGCCCTCCCTTCGCCTTTCGCGAGGATCGCGCGCGCGACGTGCGCCCGATCCTGCGCGAGCTCCTCATGGCCGCGGTCGCGTGCGTGCGACCGGGCGTCAACCGGCCGGCGGCCTCGCCCGTTTAGGGCGCAGCCCCTCAATTCGAATCAACCCAGGAAGGAGACTTGGATGAAGAAGACCGTGATCGCCGCAGCGCTCGCCGCGGCCCTCGCGCCGTTCGGCGCCGCGTTCGCCGACGGTTTCAACGATTCCGCCCCGGTGCTCGGGGTGCGCCCGATCGTCGACAGGGTGCCGGTGAATCGCGAGGAATGCTGGAGCGAGCAGCGCCGCGGATACGAAGAGCGGCGCGTGACGCGCCAGGACAATGGGCTGCCGATCGGCGCTGGCACCGTGCTCGGCGCCATCGCGGGCGGCGTCATCGGCCACCAGTTCGGCAACTCGAGCGGCGGACGCGACCGCGGCACCGCGGCGGGCGCCGTGATCGGCGGCATCGTCGGCAACCAGATCGACCGCGAGAACGCGGGCCCGTCCTCCGGCGAGGTGACCGAAGTCGAGCGCCGTCCGGTGACGCGCGAAGTCGAACGCTGCCGCACGGTGCAGGAAGTGCGCGAAGTGGCCTCGGGCTACGACGTGCGCTATCGCTATGCCGGCCGCGAATTCGTGACGCGCCTGCCGTACGATCCGGGCCGCCGCATCCGCCTTGCGGTCGACGTGCGTCCGGTGGTCGACAATCCCCCGCCGCCTGCGCCCCCGCCGGGACCTGCCGCTCCGACGTACCGGTACTAGCGCGTAGCTCGCCCTCTACAACTTTCCTCGCGTCGTCCCACACGGCGGCGCGGTGCCGTGGCAGAACACCACGCGCCGCGCCGCTGTCCATTTTCGATGGGACACCCGCATCGGAGGTTGTCATGAAAACTCTCGTCATTGCCGTTGCGTCCGTGGTCGGCGCGATCGCCTCGCCCGCCTTCGCCGCTTACGACCGTTACGGCAACTACTACGACGATTCGCGCACCTATTTCGATTCGCGCGATGAATACCGCAATGGCGACGCGGCACGCGTGATCGATACCACGCCCGTCTATGTGGCTTCCGGCACCAGGGAACAATGCTGGAATCCGCGCGAAGGCCGCTTCGAGGATCGCAGCGAGCCGCGCGACTCGAACCGCATCGCCGGCACGGCGCTCGGCGCCCTGATCGGCGGCGTGATCGGCCACGGCATCAGCGACAGCGGCGGCGGCACGGCCGCGGGCGCGATCCTGGGCGGCATCGCCGGCAACCAGATCGAGCGCCAGCAGCAGCGAAGCGACCTCGACCTCTCGCGATGCCGCACGGTCGCGAGCGGCGACAGCACGCTGCAGGGCTATGACGTGCGCTACGACTACCGCGGACAGCAGTATGTCGCGCGCATGGACCGCGATCCTGGCCAGTGGCTGCGTCCGGGCACGGACATCAATGACGACGGCACGCCGTTCAACTCGAACGTCGCGTACAACAACACGTACTATTCGTCGCCGACGCCCCCGTCGTATACGTACTAGCGTTCGCGCACGCGCCCTTCGGCGATCACCGTGCGCGGACCGTATCCCGCGATGTGCCACGCGAGCTCGGCGGGATCGTCCGCATCCCAGATCGCAAGGTCGGCGCGCTTGCCCGCCTCCAGCGTGCCGCGATCGGAAAGCCCGAGCGCGCGTGCCGCATGGCAGGTCGCTCCCGCGAGCGCCTCCTCCGGAGTCAGGCCGAAGAGCGTGCATGCCATGTTGAGCATCGTGAGGATCGACGTGCACGGCGAGGTTCCCGGATTGCAATCGGTCGCCACCGCGATCGGCACGCCATGGCGCCGCAACGCCTCGACGGGCGGCACGCGCGTCTCGCGCAGGAAATAGAAGGCGCCCGGCAGCAGGACCGCGACGGTACCCGCGCGTGCCATCGCTTCGACCGCGCCCTCGCCCGCGTATTCGAGATGGTCGGCGGAGAGCGCGGCGAACTCGGCGGCGAGCCGCGCGCCGCCGCCATCGCAGAGCTGGTCCGCGTGGAGCTTCACCGCGAGCCCGTGGGCACGCGCGGCCTCGAAGACGCGGCGCATGTCGGCAACGCTGAACGCGATGCGCTCGCAGAATCCATCGACCGCGGCTGCGAGGCGCTCGGCCGCCGCGCGCGGGATCATCTCGTCGCACACCACCCGCACGTACTCGTCGCGACGCCCGGCGTATTCGGGCGGAATGGCATGCGCGCCGAGGAGCGTGGTGACGATGGAGATCGCGCCCTCGGCCCCGAGGCTTTGCGCCACGCGTAGCAGCCTGAGCTCCGTCTCGACGTCGAGCCCGTAGCCGGACTTGATCTCGATGGTGGTGACGCCGTCCGCCATGCACGCCTGCAGCCGCCGCGCCGCGTCCGCGCGAAGCTGCGCGTTCGTGGCCGCGCGCGTCGCGCGCACCGTCGCAGCGATGCCGCCGCCTTCGCGCGCGATCTCCTCGTACGTCGCTCCGGCGAGGCGGCGCTCGAATTCATGCGCGCGATCGCCCGCATACACGAGGTGCGTATGGCAATCGACGAGGCCGGGCGTGACGAGCGCGCCGCCCGCGTCGATCTCCCCGTCCGCGCCGATGTGCGCCGCGCGGTCGAGATCGCGCGTCGCGCCGATCCACGCGATCGCGCCGTCGCGGACCAGCACGGCGCCATCGTCGAGGATCGAATAGCGAGCGCCCCGCATCGTCGCGATGCGCGCATGGGTGACGAGGAGCGACGCCATGGCCGGTATCATAGGCGAAGGGAGATCCGATGCCTGCGCTCTTCGCGGCCGACGCGCTGCTCGCTTCCGGCTGGGCCCGCGATGTCGTGCTCGAATGGGACGACGCGGGCGTCTTCACGCGCGTCGAGGCCGCGGCCGTCGCGCACGGCGCAATCGCGCACGCGAGCGGCCCCGTCATTCCCGGCATGTGCAACGTGCACTCGCACGCCTTCCAGCGCGCCATGGCGGGTCTCGCCGAAGTGCGCGGCCATCCCACCGACGACTTCTGGACCTGGCGCGAGGAGATGTACCGGCTTGTCGCACGCATCGAGCCCGGCGAGCACGAGGCGATCGCGCGGCATCTCTACATCGAGATGCTGAAGCAGGGCTACACCACGGTCGTGGAGTTCCACTACCTGCACAACGACCGCGACGGCCGCCGCTATTCCGACGCGGCGGAGATGGCGCACCGCGTCGTCCACGCCGCCCACGCGGCCGGCATCGCGCTCACCTGCCTTCCAGTGCTCTATGCGCATGGCGGATTCGGCCATCGCGTCCTCTCGCCGGCGCAGAAACGTTTCGCATCGGATGCGGCGTTCATCGTCGAGCTCGTGCGCAGCCTCGCCGGATTCCATCTTCCCGACCGGCTGCTTCGCCTGGGCGTGGCGCCGCACTCGGCGCGCGCGGTCGATGCGCTCGCGCTCACCGAGCTCGTCGATGCCACCACCCGCCTCGATCCGACGATGCCGATCCACATGCATGTCTCCGAGCAGACGCGCGAGGTCGAGGAATGCGTCGCCGCGCACGGCGTGACGCCGCTCGCCTGGGTGCTCGACCTGGTTCCGGTCGACCCGCGCTGGTGCATGATCCACGCGACCCATCTCACACAGCTCGAGGCGCGCCACCTCGCGGGCACGGGCGCCTGCATCGGCGTGTGCCCGTCGACGGAAGCGAATCTCGGCGACGGCATCTTCGAGCTCGCGCCCTGGCGCGAGGCGAAAGCGCCGTGGGCGATCGGCGGCGACAGCCACGTGTGCGTGAGCCCGTTCGAGGAGCTGCGCGCGCTCGAGACGAGCCAGCGGCTGCGCTATCGCGTGCGCAACGTCGCCGCGGACGAGACCGAGCCGGACGTCGCCTCGAACCTGTGGCGTGAGGCGGCGCGCGGCGGCGCGCGCGCTTCCGGCCATCCCGCGGACGAGCTCGCGCCCGGCCGCCGCGCCGATTTCGTCGTGCTCGACCGCGCGGCGCCCGCGCTCGAGGCGCTCGCGGCGCCCGCAATTCTCTCCACTGCGATCTTCGGCGGGAACCCGGGGCCGGTTCGCGACGTCTTCGTAGCAGGCGACCCGGTCGTCGAGGGCGGCCGCCACGCGGGCGAGGAAGAGGCGGCGGCGGACTACCGCGCGGCGCTGCGGAGCCTGCGCGCGCGATAGGCCGCGCCAATCGAGCGCATCGGAACAATCAATTAGACGCGTTGCCGGCAAGGCGTTAACTTACTTGTAGCCGGCGTTGTACACCGTCATCAGGAGACCGCATGAAACCCCTCAAAGGCACGAAGACCCACGACAACCTCAAGGCCGCGTTTGCCGGCGAATCACAGGCGAATCGCCGCTATCTCTACTTCGCCAACAAGGCCGACGTCGAAGGCCAGAACGACGTCTCGGCGATCTTCCGCTCGACCGCCGAGGGCGAGACCGGCCACGCGCACGGCCACCTCGACTACCTCGCGCAGGTGGGCGATCCCGCGACCGACCTTCCCATCGGCAATTCGCGCCAGAACCTCAAGGCCGCGATCGCCGGCGAGACGCACGAGTACACCGACATGTACCCGGGCATGGCGAAGGCGGCGCGCGGCGAAGGCTTCGAAGAAATTGCCGATTGGTTCGAGACGCTCGCGAAGGCCGAGCGCTCGCACGCGAACCGGTTCCAGAAGGCGCTCGACGCGCTGGCGGATTGAGTAGCAAACACCGGGGACGGACCCTGAACCAGGCAACGGCATGAACCAGGGTCCGTCCCCAAGAGAGGGCAGCCTCGAGGCTCCCACTCGGCATCCGATCGACTGGCAGAGCGCCGACTACGGCGACGAGGGAAAGATCGTCGCCGAGATGGCGCGCATCTTCGACATCTGCCACGGGTGCCGGCGGTGCGTGAGCCTGTGCAACACCTTCCCGTCGCTCTTCGACCTGATCGACGAGGGTCCGACGGGCGAGCTCGACGGCGTCCCGAAGGAGAAGTTCTGGGGCGTCGCCGACCAGTGCTACCTGTGCGACCTGTGCTACATGGTGAAGTGCCCGTACGTTCCGCCGCATCCGTGGAACGTGGACTTCCCGCACCTGATGCTGCGCGCGAAGGCGTACCAGTTCACGCACGGAACGATGAAGCATCCGGTGCGCGACCGCATGCTCTCCTCGACCGATCGCAACGGCAAGCTCGCGACCATCCCCGTCGTCGTGCAAACCGTGAACGCCGCGTCGAGATCGAAGGGGCTGCGCGCTCTCGGCGAAAAGGTGGCCGGCGTGCACCGGGATGCGTGGGTGCCGGAATTCGCGCCGCGCAAGTTCCGGCCCAACGCGGCGAAGAGCGACGCGTTCGCGGTGAAGGACGGCGAGCGCTCGCCGGGGCGCGTCGTGATCTTCTCGACCTGCTACGTGAACTACAACGAACCGGGCATCGGCCATGATCTCGTGAAGGTGCTGCGGCACAACGAGATCCCGTGGGTGATCGTGCAGGGCGAGGCGTGCTGCGGCATGCCCAAGCTCGAGCAGGGCGACCTCGAGGCGGTCCGCGCGTTGAAGGAGCGCAACATCCCGCAGCTCGTGCGTTATGCGCGCGAAGGCTACGCGATCGTGACGCCCGTGCCGTCGTGCACGCTCATGTTCAAGCAGGAGCTGCCGCTCATGTTCCCGCACGACGAGGACGTGAAGGCCGTGCGCGACGCGATGTTCGATCCGTTCGAGTATTTCGTCGTGCGCCGCCGCGATGGGCTCCTCAAGACGGAATTTCCGCGCTCCCTCGGCAAGGTGGCCTACCACGTGCCGTGCCATTCGCGCGTGCAGAAGATCGGGTTGAAGACCAAGGAAGCGCTCGAAGCGGTGCCGGATACCGAGGTCACGGTGGTCGAGCGCTGCTCGGGGCACGCGGGGACGTGGGGCGTGAAGAAGGAGTTCCACGCGACGGCGCTCAAGATCGGCCGCCCCGTCTTCCGCCAGATCGCCGAGGCCGCGCCCGATTTCTTCACCAGCGACTGCCAGCTCGCCGCGCACCACATCGAGGAAGGCCTCGCCACGCAGGAAGGCGCGAAGCCGGAGCTCAAGCATCCGCTCACGCTGTTGCGAATGGCCTATGGACTGCCTGACTGATGCCTAAACTTTCCCGCGATTCGTTGATGACGCTCGAGGCCTACGCGAAGGCCCGAAAGGATTTCCGCGCGCTCGTCATCGCGCACAAGAAGAACCGCACGCTGCACCTCGGCGACCACGTGACGCTCGTCTTCGAAGACGAGCTCACGATCCGCTACCAGGTGCAGGAGATGCTGCGCGTGGAGAAGATTTTCGAGGAAGCGGGCATCCAGGACGAGCTCGACGCCTACAACCCCCTCATCCCCGACGGCCGCAACTTCAAGGCGACGATGCTGATCGAGTACGAGGACGTGGACGAGCGGCGCGCGGCGCTGGGTCGTCTCAAGGGCATCGAGAAGCGCACGTGGGTCGAGATCAAGGGCTTTCCGAAGATGAACGCGATCGCCGACGAGGACCTCGACCGCGAGACAGACGATAAGACGTCATCGGTGCACTTCCTTCGCTTCGAGCTCACCGACGCGATGGCGCGCGCGCTCAAGTCCGGCGCGAAACTCGCCGTCGGCGTCGACCACACCGAGTATCGCGCCGAGCTGAATCCGGTGCCGAGCGCAGTGCGCGACGCGCTCGCCGCGGACCTCGCCTGATCGCTACTTGATTCTCTTCCAGACCACCGGCGACGGTGGCGTGCCCGCCGACGCCACGGTCGGCACATAGGTGAGCTCGTCGCCCTTGAGCGTGAGCGCACGTTTCTGCACCGTGCCGTCGAAATTCGGGAACGTGCTCGCCTGGATGTTGAACGTGATGTACTTGCCGCCGTCGTCGATGGTGTAGGTGCCGTAGTGGAAGAGGCTGCCGTGGACCACCGCCTCGTTTTCCGCGGCCGTGCCTTTCAGGCGGCTGTTGGCGGCGAACTTCGGGAGACCTGCGGCGGCGAGATTGATCGAATAGTGGCCGTCAGGCGTGAGGATCATCAGGCCGCGTGGATTGGGGCCGTAGGCGGTGGCGTCGATCTTCATGATCGTGTAGTTCCCGGCGACCGACTTCATCGTTTGCGCGTCGGCGCTGGCGGCTGCGACGAGCAGGAACGCGGCTGCCATGACGGCCAATGCGGTTCTCTTGTTCATTGTTGCCTCCCCTTCTAGGATGGCCCGGGCGACACGCCTCGAACTGGGGCGCATGATACGCCTAGCTCACCGCCATCTTGAGCGACGGCACCTTCACGGCGCGGATCGCGCCGGCGAGCGTCTCGACGGCGAGCGGCCGATCGAAGCTCGCGCGCCATGCGAGCGCCACCTTGCGCGACGGCACGGGCGCGGTGAACGGGACTTCCTTCAGCAGCTTCGAGCGGTAGCGCGGCGCGAGCGCGCTCGTCGGCAGCACGCTCACGCCGAGCCCCGAGGCGACCATGTTGCGGATGGTTTCGAGCGAGCTTCCCGCGCGGCCCTCGGGGAGCGCCGTATTCGATTGCCCCGGGCATGCCTCGAGCACCTGGTCGCGGAAGCAGTGGCCGTTGTTGAGCACGAGGAGGTTCTCCTCGGAGAGCTCGCCGGGCTTCACCGAGCGGCGCGACTGCCAGCGGTGGCCCTCGGGGACGACCACGCTGAAAGGCTCCTCGTAGACGACGCGGGTCTTCACGCCGGGAATCGCGAAGGGCAGCGCGATGATCAGCACGTCGAGCTCGCCTTCGCGCAGCATCGGCGCCAAGTTGCCGGTGAGGTTCTCCTCGATCATGAGCGGCATCGCGCTCGCTCGCCGGCGCAGGATCGGCACCAGGTCGGGCAGGAGATACGGCCCGATCGTGGGAATGACGCCCAGGCGCAGCGCTCCCGCGAGCTGGTCCTTGCCGCCGCGCGCGATGTGCTGGATCTTGCCGACCTCGTCGAGCACGCGCCGGGCCTGCTCGACGATCTCCTGGCCGCGCGCCGTCAACAGCACCTCGTTCTTGTTGCGCTCGAAGAGCTTCACGCCGAGCTCGTCCTCGAGCTTGGCGAGCGCGAGCGAGAGCGTTGGCTGCGTGACGAAGCTCTTCTGCGCCGCGCGCCCGAAATGGCGCTCCTGGGCGAGCGCCACGATGTATTTCAGCTCGGTGAGGGTCATTGATCCTTGCAATCCAAAGCATAGCAACGATTGATTGAGCCGACCAATCGACCCCGAATTTGCGGCAGGGTGTCTGCGTAGTATTCCGGACCTTCGCACTCTGTAATGGCGTATCCTGCCGCAAAACGTCGCGCACAAAGCGGCGAACCACAGGGAGCGCACATGGGTCGTGATTCGTGCCGGTTCGGTCTGGCAATCCTCTTGCTTGCGATCTCGACGATATCCGTTGCCGTCCAGGCGCAAGTCGACACCGGCGTGCATCAACCTGCCGACAAGACGCTCGCGGACGGGCTGTACATGAGCGGCGGCTGGACCGCGACGTACACGGCGAACTACGCGACCGTCACTCTATCGGTCGGGGCGGTCAACAACGACTCGTCCACGCGCACGACCGGAACGCTCCGCTTCGAATACTGGGCGGTCGCCTCGCAGCCGGCGCGTGCCGCGGGCTTCAACGGCTACCGCCTCGCGGTCTTTCCCAACCTGGGCCAGCTCCAGCCGCGCACGCACTTTTCGAATCCTTCGCAAACGACCGCGATGCAGGTGCCGCCGGACGGCACCTACTGGCTCGTCGTGCTGTTGTCCGAATACGATCCGCAGAACTGCTCCAGCGCCGACGGATTCTGCCTCGTCGACAGCCTCATCTCCGACCAGACGCGCACGTTCGGCGTGCCGGTGCCGGCCGCGAACTACACCGACATCTGGTGGAATCCGAACGAGTCCGGATGGGGCCTCACGATCGCGGACCACCAGACCCAGATCTTCGGCGTCTGGTACACGTATCGCCAGGACGGCCAATCCACGTGGTTCACGATTCCCGGCGGCACCTTCAGCCAGGGCCGGCGCATCTTCACCGGCGACATCTACCAGACCACCGGCCCGCCGTACAACACGACGTTCGATCCGAACCAGGTGCACGCGACGCGCGTCGGATCCGCGACGATCGACTTCGCGCCGCCGGGGCTCGCGGCGGGAACGGCGCGCTTCACCTACACGGTCGGCTCCGCGTCGGGAAGCAAGCAGATCCAGCGCATGTCGTTCGGAGACGCGCCGGCCGCATGGGGCAGCGATTTCTCCGACATCTTCAACGATCCGACGAAACCGGGCTGGGGCCTCACGGTCGCGCAGCACGGCGGAACGCTCTTCGCCGTGTGGTACACGTACGACGTCTCGGGGCAACCGATCTTCCTCGTCCTTCCCGGCGCGACGGTCAACACGCCATCGACGTTCAGCGGCGACATCTACGTGACGAGCGGACCCTACTTCGGCAACGCGACGTTCGATCCATCGCTGGTGCAATCGAACAGCGTCGGCTCCGTGGTCCTCGATTTCGATACGGGATCGACTGCCGCCATGATGGAAAAGAGCACATGCCCGCGTCCGCGTGGTTGCACCGGCCGCCTGCATACGCGGGTCGGCAGCTGGCTGGGAACGTGGATGACCTTGCCCACGCGCTACGGCAACGCGGCGCCGGATACGCCGGCGCCGACGTGCGACATCATCTACTCCGACTGGAGCCAGTGCTCCGGCGGCTCGCAATTGCGCTCCGAAACGGGACGCGTCCCCCCGGGATGTTCCGCGACGCCCGAGCCGACGGCGCGCGCGTGCACTCCGGCGGCGAACGCTTGCCGGGCCTACCTCGGCACGTGGGGCGATTGCCAACCCAGCAACACGCAAACGTTCACGGAGCAGGAGCGCGTCCCGCCGGGCTGCGTCGGAACGCCGCAGACGACGCGTTCGTGCACGTACACACTGTGCTCGTACAGCTTCGGGCCGCCTTATGGTGCATGCGTCAACGGTTTCCGCACGCACACGGTGACTCCGTATCCGGTGGGCTGCCACCCGGGCAATTTCTTCTCGCCCACCGAGCCGTGCTCGGACAACGTGCCGCAGGGATTCCCGACGAACCTCACGCCGGGGACTTACCGCCTCGATGGACGCGTGTGCACGTCGGTCACCGGCTGCACGAGCGTGCCGCCGCAGTTCGTGCAATACACCGACGCCCAGAGCTTCGCGGCTGCCGTGACGGGCGCGCTCTCGGGCCTCGCGCCGGTGGCCGGGTGCAGCCAGTCGACCTCGTTCACGCCATTCAACGGATCGACGTTCTCGGCGACGCTCAGCATCACGTGCAGCAGCCCCGACCCGGGCATTCCGCCGGTCACCGCGCAAGTCATCATGACGGTGACGAAGGTCTGAGACGGCGCGCTCAGCGCGGCGCGCGGATCGCTTCGGGAAAACGCGCCGCGAATTCGCGCAGGTTGTCGGTGAAGACGCCGTCGACACCCTGCGCGAAGAGGCGCCCCGCGAGGTCCGGATCGTTCACCGTGTAGAGCAGCACGCGATAGCCCGCGGCGTGCAGCCGCTCGACGTCGATGCGGTCGCGCTTGCGATGGTCGGTGTTGAGCGACACCGCTCCGAGGGCTTCGAGCCGCTTCCAGTCCTCAGCGGAGAATTCCTCAGTGAGCCACGCGCGCGGCAGCTGCGGCGCGGCTTCCCTCGCCGCCATCAGCGCCTCGAACGAAAAGGACGAGAGGAGCGGCGGCACCGGCGCGCCGCGCCACAGTTGCTGCGCCTCGGCGGCCACGCGCTCGCCGGTGATGCGGTCGAAGCCGTCGGCGGGCTTGATCTCCACGTTGGCGAGCGTGCCGCCCGCGATCAGCAGCCGTGCCGCGGCATCGAAGCGCGGAATGGGCTCGCCGCGAAACGCCTGCGAATGCCAGCCGCCGGCATCGAGCTTGCAGAGCTCGGACCAGCCGAGCTCGCACGCGCGCCCCTTCCCGTCGGTCGTACGCTCGAGCGTGTCGTCGTGCAGCAGCATCGCCACCTCGTCCTTCGAGAGCTTCACGTCGAACTCGTGCGCGGCGAAGCCGAGCTCCTGGCCGAGGCGAATCGCCGCGAGCGTGTTCTCGGGAGCGAGCGTGCCGCCGCCGCGATGCGCGAAGATGCGCGGATACGGCCAGGGCTTCATTCGATGCCGAGGCCCTTGTAGACGAAGATCACGAAGAGCACGAAGACGCAATACGCGTACATGGCGGCGGCCACGTCGTCGATCATCACGCCGAGCCCGCCGCGCACGCGCTTCTCCAGCTCGCGGATGGGAAACGGCTTCCAGATGTCGAAGAGGCGGAAGAGGACGAATGCGATCGCCTGCAGCACGAGGCTCGCGGAGCTCACCGCGGCGAGCGGCAGGAAGGCGACGATCTCGTCGAACACCATCGCGTTGTGGTCCTCGACGCCGAGGTCGCGCCCGGTGCGATCGCACGCCCAGACGCCGACGAAGAAGAGCGGGATCGCGAGAAATGCGATGACGAGCGGGGGCGCGACGAGCGCGAGCGCCCAGTAGATCGGGATCGCGGCGAGCGTGCCGAAGGTCCCCGGCACGACGCGGATGAGCCCCACGCCGAAGCCCATCGCGATGAAATGCGCGGGATGCGAGACGAGGAAGCGCGCGTCAGGCGTCGCGGAAATGGTCGAACCCGCCCGCGTCGATCTTGATCGGCTTGCCGTCGGCGCCGAGCAGGCTCATGCCCTTGCCGCGCTTCACCTGGCCGATGCGCGTGATCCGCACGCCGAGCATGTCGGTGAGCTCGGCGATGCTCTCGCGCGAGTTCGCCGGCGCGGTGAAGCAGAGCTCGTAGTCGTCGCCGCCGGCGGTGATCGCGGTGCGCGCCGCGGGTTCGGCGATGTGCTTCGCGCCGATCGACGACACCGGGATCGCGGCGAGCTCGACCGTCGCGCCCACGCCCGAGAGGCGGCAGATGTGGCCGAGGTCGGCAAGCAGCCCGTCGGAGATGTCGATCGCGCTCGTCGCCATGCCGCGCAGCGCCTGCCCGAGGCGCACGCGCGGCGTGGGCTCGTAGAGGCGCATCACGGCTTCCCGGTAGTCGGGCTCGGACAGCACCAGCATGCCGTTGCGATGCGCCACGGCGAGCGCCGCGTCGCCGATCGTTCCCGAGACCCAGATGTCGTTGCCCGCCTTCGCGCCGCTTCGCCGCAGCGCCGCGCCCGCGGGCACCTCGCCCATGATCGTCACGGTGATCGCGAGCGGGCCGCGCGTGGTGTCGCCGCCGATGAGCGAGACCTCGAATTCCTCCGCGAGGTCGAAGAAGCCTTTCGCGAAGGCCGCGAGCCACGCGTGGTCGACGGTGGGCAGCGTCAACGCGAGCAGCACCCAATATGGCTGCGCGCCCATCGCCGCCATGTCGGAGAGATTCACGGCGAGCGCCTTGTGCCCGAGCGCCTCCGGATCGACGTCGGGGAAGAAGTGCGTGCCGGACACCATCGTGTCGGTGGAGACCGCGAGGTCCATGCCGTTGGTGACGTCCACCAGCGCGCAGTCGTCGCCAACGCCGAGCACGGCGTTCGCCGCGGGACGGGTGAAGTGGCGCGCGATGAGCTCGAATTCGGAGGAGCTGCGCTGGATCATGCGTTTCGCCTTTTTTGCGCGACCTCGCCGGGGCGCGAGGCGGCGGCGAGCCGGTCGAGCACGCCGTTCACGTACTTGTGACCGTCGGTGCCGCCGAAGCGTTTCCCGAGCTCGATCGCCTCGTTGATCGTCACGCGATACGGGATCTCGGGGCGGTGCGCGAGCTCCCAGGCGCCGATGAGGAGGATCGCCTTCTCGACGGGGCTGATGTCCTTCCACGCGCGATCGGCGAAGGACGCGATGCGCGGCTCGAGCTCCTCGGCCGCGCCGATCACGCCGCGCAGCTCCTCTTCGAGGAACTCGTGGTCGGCGTACTTGAACGTCTCCATTTCCGAGAGGTTCTTCAGCACGTCGCGCGCGTTCGCACCGGTGTAGATCCACTGGTACAAGCCCTGCAGCGCGAGCTCGCGCGAGCGCCGGCGCGAGGGCTTCATGCGCCGATCTCCCTCAATGTGTTCGCCATCTCGACCGCGACGCGCGCGGCCTCCGCGCCCTTCGTGGCCGCGCGCGAGCGCGCCTGCTCCTCGGTGTCGCAGGTGAGCACCGCGTTCGCGATCGGCACCCCGGTCTCGAGCTGGACCTCGAGGATGCCGCGCGCGCTTTCGTTGGCGACGACCTCGAAGTGATACGTCTCGCCGCGGATCACGGCGCCGAGCGCCACGAGCGCGTCGTAGCGGCGCGCGAAGCCGCGGCGCTCGAGCGCCAATGTCTGCAGCACCAATGGGATCTCGAGCGCTCCGGGCACGCTCACCACGTCGATGTCGTCCGCGGCCACGCCCAGCTCCACGAGCTGCTTGTCGCACGCGGTCACGAGCGAGCGCACGATCTCCTCGTTGAAGCGGCTCCAGACGACGCCGATGCGAAGCCCGGCGCCGCGCACCGCGGGCGCCGCACGCGTCATACCGCCTTCACCGCGAGAGCGCCTTCGTCGGGAGAGACATACTCGACGATCTCGAGGCCGAAGCCGGACATGCTCGGGATGCGCTTGGGCCGCGCCAGCACGCGCATCTTGCCCACGCCCAGGTCGCGCAGGATCTGCGCGCCGATGCCGTTCAGGCGCGGGTCCCACTTGCGCGGCGTGCGCTTGTCGCGTTGAACGGCCTCGAGGCGCTCGAAGATCTCGCCCGCCTCTTCATGGCGCCTGAGCAACACGATCACGCCTTCGTTCTGGCGCGCGACGAGCCGCATCGCGTCCTGCACCGAGTAGGCATGGCGCGCCGCGTCGAAGTCGAACATGTCGAGGGAGACGAAGGGCTCGTGGACGCGCACCAGCACCGGGCGATCGGGCGAGGGCTCGCCGCGGACGAGCGCGTAATGCACCTCGTCGACGGTCTTGTCGTGGTAGACGCAGAGGCGAAACGGTCCATACGGCGTCGTGATCGCGCGATCGACCACGCGTTCGACCAGCTTCTCCGTGATCGAGCGATGGCGGATGAGATCGGCGATGGTGCCGATCTTCAGGCCATGGCGCTCGGCGAACGCGGTGAGGTCCGGCATGCGCGCCATCGAGCCGTCGGGATTCATGATCTCGCAGATGACGGCCGCGGGCGTGAGGCCCGCGAGCTCCGCGAGATCGCATCCGGCTTCCGTGTGCCCCGCGCGCACGAGCACGCCGCCCGGCTGCGCCATCACCGGAAAGATGTGGCCCGGCTGCACGATGTCCTCGGGCTTCGCATGGCGTGCGGTCGCGGCTCGAACCGTGCGCGCGCGATCGGCCGCCGAGATGCCGGTGGTGACGCCGGCCGCGGCCTCGATCGACACGGTGAACGCGGTTCCCATGGGCGAGCGGTTGTCGCTCACCATGAGCGGGAGATTGAGCTGGCGGCAGCGCTCCTCGGTGAGCGTGAGGCAGATCAAGCCGCGCGCGTGGGTCGCCATGAAATTCACGGCGTCGGGCGTCACGAAGTCGGCGGCGAGCACGAGGTCGCCCTCGTTCTCGCGGTCCTCGGCGTCCGCGAGCACGACCATGCGGCCGCGGCGGATGTCGTCGATCAGTTCCTGGGCGGTATGCATGCGCCTATTTTGCCACTTCGCCGGAGAGCATCCGCTCGACGTAGCGCGCGATCATGTCGACCTCGAGATTCACGCGTGCGCCGGCGGCGAGCTTTCCGAGCGTGGTCGCGGCGAGCGTGTGCGGGATCACGTTCGCTTCGAAGCGGGCGCCATCGACCGCGTTCACCGTGAGGCTCACGCCGTCGACGCAGATCGAGCCCTTGCGGGCGAGGTAGCGCGCGAGAGGCGCGGGCGCTTCGATCAGCAGCCGCGCACTTCCTCCGAGGTCGTCGAATGCCGTCACGACGCCGACGCCGTCGACGTGGCCGCTCACGAGGTGGCCGCCGAGCCGGTCCGACAGGCGCAGCGACTTCTCCAGGTTCACGTCGCGGCCCTGCTCGAGGCCCGCGGTGACGCCGCGCGTCGCGTTCGACGTGTCCACCTCGAAAGCGTGCGCGTCCTTCGCGACCACAGTGTGGCAGACGCCGTGGATCGCGATGGAGTCTCCGATCGCGACATCGGAAAGATCGAGCCCGTTCGCCTTCACGCGCAGCCGGAAACCGT